>Ga0208565_1002282_pt1 | contig 10420 bp, 5 predicted proteins | sample Sb_taG_7_FD_187706 | JGI IMG/M metagenome (GOLD analysis project Ga0208565, IMG submission 187706) | Peat soil microbial communities from Weissenstadt, Germany - Sb_50d_2_FS metaG (SPAdes) (version 2) | ecosystem: Environmental > Terrestrial > Soil > Wetlands > Peat | place: Germany: Weissenstadt...
AGCGGCCCGGAGCGCCGCACCTGACCCGCGAGCAGGCGGCAGTACTGCTGGGCGCGGACGCGGCCGCGTTCGACGCGCTGCTGCGGGAGCGGGCGCAGGCATCGCGCGCGGACCTCACGGACTCGGGCCTGCGCCTGGACCAGGGCGCCGCGCTGTTCTACGCGCTCACATCCGCGCGGACGGTCGAGGTGCTCGCCGGCCCGGCCGGGAGCGGGAAGACCTGGACCCTGGCCGAGGCCGCGCAGGCGTGGATCGCGGCCGGGATGGGGGAGGTGCTCGGCATCGCGACGGCGCAGGCCGCGCGGAATGTCCTGGCGTCGGCGGGCGTGCACGCGGCGGAGAACAGCTCGGTGTTCCTGGGCCACCTGCCCGGCCGGCGGGCCGCCCGGGGGATCCGGGATGTCGGGCCGGGGACGCTGCTGGTGATCGACGAGGCGTCGGTGATGTCGATGCCGGACCTGCTGGAGATCATCGCCCATGCCGCACGCCGGGGCGCGAAGGTGCTCATCGCCGGGGACCAGGAGCAGCTCGCGGCGGTCGAGTCCGGCGGCGGCATGATGCTGCTGGCCCGGCGGCTTGGGTACGTGCAGCTGGCCGAGGCGGTCCGGTTCACCGCCGGGTGGGAGCGGGACGCGTCGCTGCGGCTGCGGGCCGGCGACGCCTCGGTCCTGGACGCCTATCACGAGCACGGCCGGATCCGCGGCGCCGACCCCGAGCAGGCGATGGACGACGCGGCCCGGATGTACGTGGCGCATTATCTGGCCGGGCGGGAAGTGCTGCTGATGATCCGCGACCGGGACCGGTGCCGGGAGGTCTCCCGCCGGATCCGCGATGACCTGATTCACCTCGGCCTGGTCGACGTCGGCCGGGAGATCCGGCTGGCGGACGGCGCGCGGGCGTCGGCGGGGGATCTGATCATCTGCCGGGACAACGATCATCGCCTGGAGGCCGGGCAGCGGGGGCGGACGCTGGCCAACGGCGACACGCTGCGGATCGAGGCGATCCGCCGCGACGGCACGATCTTGGTCCGGCGGGCACTGGACTGCGACCCGGACACAGGCGCCCGCCGGTGGACCGCCCGCGCCTTCGCCTACCGCGGCTACCGCACCGCCGACCTGGCCTACGCCGTCACCGGCCACTCCGCCCAGGGGCGGACGGTCCGGATCGGCATCCCGGTCGTCACCGGGAACGAGGAACGGCAATGGCTGTACGTCGCGATGACGCGCGGAGCCGAGGAGAACACCATGATCGCGTTCACCCGATCCGCCAAGATCGCCGACGCCGAGGCGGGCACTAGGCCCGCACCGGAACTGGACCGGCACCAGCGGATCGAGCGCGAGCGCGACGGCCAGGCCGCCCGGCCGGCGGACGTCGCGGGCAGTCCGGCGCCGCGCGACGCGATCGCGGTGGCGGCCGACATCCTGGGACACGACGGCGCGCAGGAGTCAGCGCTGGAAACCCAGGCACGCGCGCTGGCCAACGCCGATCACCTGGCGGTCCTGAACGCGATGTGGCGGGGCGAGACCGCCGGGCATCAGACCGAGCGGTACCGGCGGACCGTCCTCGCCGCGCTCCCCGCGCAGTACGCCGCGGACGGTCTGACCTCGCCTCAGGCGACCTGGCTGTGGCGGACCCTGCGCGCTGCGGAGGCCGCCGGGCTCGATGTCGGTGAGGTGGTGCGGGAGGCGATCGGGTCACGATCCCTGGCCGGCTCCAGGGACGTGGCGAGCGTGCTGGATGCCCGGATCCGGCTGCGGGTGGACCCGCTGGTCCCGCAGCCGCAGCGGCCGTGGTCCGAGCGGGTGCCCGACGTCGCCGATCCGGAACGGCGGCGGTTCCTCACCGAGCTGGCCGCGGCGATGGATGCCCGCAAGGACCGGATCGGGGAGCACCTGGCTGAGCACCCGCCGGGCTGGGCCGGCCAGGCACTCGGCCCGGTACCCGATGACCCGCTGGACCGGCTGGAATGGCAGCGCCGCGCCGCTGACATCGGCGCCTACCGGGAGCTGTACGGCTATCACGATCCGGCCGAGCCGATCGGGCCCGAGCCGGCCGGGGACAGCCCGGAGAAACGCGCCGCCTGGCACGCCGCGTTCACCGCCCTCGGCCCGGTCGACGGCGTGGACCTGCGCGCCCTGCCGGACGGCTCGCTGCTGCACATGCGCGGCACCTACGCCGCCGAGACCGCCTGGGCGCCCCGGCACGTCGGCCGCGAGCTGCAGCGGATCCGGGTCAGCGCCGGCGACGCCGGCCTGGCCGCGATCCGCGCCCGCGCCGAGGAACGCATCGCCCGGGAACGAGGCCAGGCCGAGCGGGCCGGACGGCATGGCGCGCTGGCCCGGTCCTGGACGGCGATGGAGACCTTCTACCGCGACCAGGAAACCGAGCTGGAGCAGACCATGGAAGCCCGGCGGGACTGGGAGCGCGCCACCGAGCACTCCCGGCGGCTGGCCGTCGCCGCGGACTCCGAGCTGCGCCGCCGGCACCCCGCGCAGCGGTTCGAGCCGCTGCGGTCCGCCGAGCCGGTCGTCACCGACGAGGAACGGGACCAGCTCGTCCTGGCGCCCGGCGCGGAGAGCTACCAGACACCGGAATGGATCACCCGCCTCGCCGCCGAGCGGCGCGCGGTCCGGGAGAAGCTGGATGAGCGCAAGGGAGTCCGGGTGCCCAGCGAGGACCCCGACTACCAGGACGAGGGCGAGGCCTGGCCTGCCTGGACCGAGCGGGACCGCGACGCGATCCTCCAGCCGCCCCGGCCGCAGATGAAGCCCGCGCCCGCGGTCGCCGAAAGGGCTGCCCGGATGCAGCCGGAACGGCAGGCGACCACCTGATGTCGCAGCACCGGTGCATCATGAATACGGCGAACAGGCAGGGGTGACCGCGATGCATGCAGACCCGTGGCCAGACGGCGCTGTGGCGGACGAGCTGCTGCACCCGGCCTACTGGCTCGTCCACGCACTGGAGTGGCCCGGCGACAGCGCCATGGCCGAAGCCGCCATCGCGATCGCGCCGGGCATGATCCCCCGCGATCAGCTCAGTCCCGACGCCTTCCAGGTCCTCGGCTGCGCCGACCTGTACGCCCGCAAGCACGGCACCCGGGTGCTGTTCTTCTCCGAGCTGACCCGCATGTTCACGACCGCCGGCACGTCCTGGGCCGACCTCGGCATCGACTGGGAGAGTGCCCTGCGCGAACTCGGCGACGGGTCGTTCCCGGCGCTGTTCCTGACCATCTCCGAGCGCGCCCATGTCTTGATCTGCAACCCCGCCGCCCACCTGCTGCTCGCCCGGCCGGACGGCGTGGAGGAAGCGACCGACGCCGAACGCGATCTCGTGCGGCAGGCCATCACCAGCAAGCTCACCGCGGACTGGCAGCCTTATATCCGGCGGATCATCAGCACAGGCCGGCTCCGCCTCGCCGGCTGACCACGCCGGATCAGCCCAGCGCGTCCCGCAGCCTGGCCACGGCGTTAGTCAGCGCCTGCGGCTTGGACCGGGCCCGCCACGCGTCGAACGCCTCCACAACATCCCGTGCCGCTGCCGCCAGCGCCGGAACCTCCTGCTCCCCTTCCGGCGGCGGCCCGAGGACGAACGTGCCCACGCCCGGCCGGTGCTCGATCAGGCCCACCGAGATCAGCGTGCCGTGCACCCGGCCCGAGGTGGTCCGGCCCACCCCGTGCTTCTCGCTCAGCTCACGCGCCGACGGGAACCGGTCACCCGGCTTCAGCTGCCCCCGCACGATCAGATCCCGGTAGTACCCGGTCAGGCGCTCATACCGGGTATCGAAACTACCGACATCACCCTCAACCATCCGCTGCACCCGTTCCGCGTCGCCCGTCAGCCAGTGTGATGCACACCATTATGCTCCGAGTCGCCTGAGGCGCGCGGCTGGGCATCAGCTGAAACATGCACCGGCCGCGTCGCAACCCGGACTTCACGTAGCTGCCGAGACCGCATTTCTCAGGGCCAGCCATCGTCGCCGACGTGTGGCGGCGAGCACAGTGGTGCAACGGGACTGTCGAGCCAAGTTTCTCTCCGTCAGTCATCAGCGACTTCGGGAGCCGGCAGATGGATGATTGGCTTATTGTCGGCTGTTATGAATCTAGTTCTCGGGTGTCGAGAATTCCTCGGGTCGCGAGGATGTCCCCATTCGTCTAGTGCGTGCATCGCTACATGCGTGGCCACGGTCATTGGCACGCGTCATTCTCATGTACGCATGGCGAGCACGCAGCAGTGTTCTGGGTCTTTGCGCCGTCGCAGCTCGAACATGTTCCTCGTCGGTGCCAAGCGCCCAATCAGTAGCCCGGCGTGAGAAGTTGCCGGTCCGCCCGCTCTCTGGTCTGCTGAGCAGATAGTCGACATTCGTCAGCACACACACTTCACTGAACTGACCTTCATTCAGGACCTTCCTGGCTTGCCGATAGATGCAGTCAAACCGGATACTTGGAACGCCCATGCGCGACTGACGTACCTGGTCTAGGCATTGCCCAATGTCCGGCCAGCCGGATCGGGCAAAAGCCCAAGTATTTGGGCGAGTCGCGACCTGCTGGGGAGGCATGGTGAGGGAGGAGTTGGCCAGGGCAGACAGCGGATTCGTCGTGGGCTCGCGGATCGCCAGCTATCTGCTTGAGGAGCAGATCGGCCAGGGTGGCATGGCTGTGGTGTTCCGGGCACGCGATGAGCGGCTTGACCGCCAGGTGGCGCTAAAGATCCTGGCCCCGGCCCTGGCGGCGGACGAGGCGTTCCGACAGCGGTTCATCAGGGAGTCGCGGGCGGCCCCGGCGGTCGACAATCCGCACATCATCCCGGTGTTCGAGGCAGGCGAGGCCAGCGGTGTGCTGTTCATCGCGATGCGCTACGTCCGTGGCGGGGACGTGCGGTCGCTGCTGCACCGGGTCGGACCGCTGCCGCCAGGCCGCGTGGCAGCGATCGTGTCCCAGGTGGCGTCGGCGCTTGATGCGGCGCATGCGCAGGGGCTGGTGCACCGGGACGTCAAGCCAGGGAACATGCTGCTTGGGGTGATCGAGAGCACGGGCCGGCCGGATCACGTTTACCTGTCCGACTTCGGGCTGAGCAAGGCATCCCTCCAGACCAGCGGCCTGACCGGGACCGGGACTTTCCTCGGCACGCTGGACTACATTGCCCCCGAGCAGATTGCGGGTAAGCCGGTCGACGGCCGGGCCGATGAGTATGCGCTCGCCTGCGCGGCGTTCGAGCTGCTCTGCGGCGCACCGCCGTTCCAGCGCGAAGAGGCGATGGCGGTGATGTACGCGCAGCTGTCGGAGCCGCCGCCGGCGCTGACCAGCCGTCGGCCCGATGTTCCGCCGGCCGCTGATCGGGTCTTCGCTAAGGCGCTGGCCAAAGCCCCGGCGAGCCGTTATGCAAGCTGCCGGGAGTTCGGCGACGCCATGCGCCAGGCGTTCGGGATCGGGCCGGACGACTCAGGGCCCGGTGCCGTCCCAGTGCCGTCGAGTCGTTCGCACACTGAGGTCCCTTTTCGCAACGCAGCAAAGGGTAACCGGCTCGCTGTGACAGTCGAGTTTGCCCGGCCGCAGCTTGATGGGCAGGACGGGGTGAGCGGGAAGGCGAATAGCTTCGGCCCGTCGGCTGTGGCGAGGGTTCCGGGAAGACATCGGCGGGATCGCCCAGGACGGAACGGGCAGCGGCTTATGCGGATACGGCCTGATGGGAGTAGCGGGGAGGTGACGAGGGCAGGTGGTGGCCTGTGGCACAGGAGCCGCCTGATCGCACGATGGGCGCGCGGTCATCTAGGGGCGTGGATTGTGGGTGCAGCGTCGCTGGACGCGGCGCTAGTGGCGCTGGTGGCGGTGCTGATCACAGTCCCTGGCCAGCCGGGCGTCGTTGTCAGCGGTTTAGTACTGGCGTTGGTGGTCCTGCTGGTGCTGTCGGTTGTGTTCCCGATGCTCGGTCACGCGGTAGAGGCACAGGACCGGGGCGTGGAGCGGGACCATGCCTGGCGAGAGCGCATCGGCCTGCTGCTGTTGCGGGGTTCGTCCGGGAAGCTTCCGCGTTTGTCGGAACTAGCCGACGACGTGCTGGGCGCGACCCCAACCCGGTACACCGCCGCGCATCGCAGCCCTTACGTAGTCCGGCAGCATGCTGACGAGACGATCCGCTGGTGGCTCGGAGCGCCCGGCCCGCCGTACCCGTTTGTGATCGTATGGGGGACCACCAAGGCGGGGAAGTCACGGACACTCGCCGAAGCACTACGTGCGGTATTTACCGACGACCCCATAGTAGTCGTACCGCGAGACGGGCATGCGCTCGCCGAGCTGTCCCGGCTTGGCGTAGACGTTCTCGTGGATCGTCGGCCAGCGGTGGTGGTGCTCGATGATCTGAGTCCGGGCGGTCTGGACGCACTCACTCCCGACGTTCTTGACCACATCCGTGGATGGGCCGTGATCGCCGCGACCATGACCGCGCAGCGGCGCGCAGACGTGCTTCGAAGCGGCAGCGAGGTAGGGGCGGTCGCCCGAGCCGCGCTAGCCGCCGCGTCTGGGGAGTATGAGCTGGCCTCCGGGCCGCCGGTCGGCGCGGAGAAAGCCGAAGCCCAGCGGCTGTACCCGGATGAGCGCTTTGATGGCAGCGTCGCTGAGACCCTCGTTGGCGCCCATGAGCTCATCGCCTTGTACAGGGCCAGCTATGACAGTGCTCCGGCCGGGTGCGCCATTGTTCGCGCGGCGGTTGATTCCCGACGGGGCGGGTTGTCGCGGCCGCTAACCGACGGCGAGTTGTGGCATCTGTTCTCTCTATACCTCCCGGCCGTCCGGGTCGGCCTGGTGCCCACCAAGGAGCAGTTCGCCGAGGGTATCCGGTGGGCAACTAGGCCCGTGACATCCCAGGTTGCCCTCCTCCGCCTGGTCAGCCCCAGCCAGGAGCGACGCGCATGGGCCGTCTTTGATCACGCCGTGTCCGCTGATGACGGCCAAGGAGGCAATCTGCGCCGGCCGATGCCGGCTGACTTCTGGCCTGTGCTGATCGACATCGTTCCGCCAAACGACGCGTTCGCCGTGGCGATGGCCGCCTACGCTGCCGGCCAGATCGCGGCCGCAGTCACTGCATTCCGCAAGGCAGCCACCTCCAGTCTCGGCGACCTGGCCGCGACAGCGGCAGATAACCTCGGGATCCTGCTGGAGGAGCAAGGCGACCTGGAGGGCGCGCGTGTGGCCTACCAGCGAGCCATAGACACCGGTCACCCCGACCAGGCACCCAAGGCCGCGTTCAACCTCGGGGTCCTCCTGGAGGAGCTGGACGATGTGATAGGTGCTCGAGCCGCCTATAAAAAAGCGATCAACTCCCGCCACGCGAACCATGCGCCCAAGGCTGCGGTCAACCTTGGGAACCTGCAGACCAGATACGGCGACTTGAAAGGCGCGCGGGCTGCCTACCAGAAGGCCATTGTCTCAGACCACCCCGACCACTCCCCGGGTGCGGCGTTTAACCTCGGAGTTCTGCTGGCTGACGAAGGCGACCGCGAAGGCGCGCAAGCCGCGTACCAGAAAGCCATCGACTCCCGCCACGCCAGATACGCACCAATGGCGGCGGTCAGTCTCGGTGTGCTGCTCGCCGAACAGGGCGACCTGGACGGAGCCCGGGCTGCCTACCACCGGGCGATAGACTCTGGCGTCGCGGAGCTAGCGGCCACCGCGCAACATTACCTTGACGCGCTGGGCTAGCTCGTCAATACGCGGCGCACTCAAGCGGGTTGGCGCAACGCGATGTTGGGCTGTCATGGCGAGGTGGCCGTCGCGTCGGCCAGTGGTGAATGCGTGGCTGGGAGCCGCCGACGACGCGGCCGCCTGTAACGGCACCGTACGGGTCGCCAGTACAACTCGTCTGCACGGTCATGCAGGCAGGTCCTGGCACGCCATCTGGCTGACGCCCTCTCGACCTGTGGAGGCGTCCTGCGCGTCTGCTGAGACCCGGGGCATCGTCGGCGAACGCACCGAGTAATTGTCGCCCGCGGTCGTTACCAGAGGCTGCGCCGTGAGCGGTCGAATCCGCTGACCTGAGCGGTCGGCGCTCTACGGATCTCATCCCCTTCGCCAGGCTGCCGGGCTGTCCGGCTTGCGATCACACGAGTTACCTCCTATCGTGGTGAGCATCACACCACCACGCCAGCACGGCATGTGAGTCAGGGAGGACGTGTGATGGCAGCAGGCGAGGGCATCTGGAGTCCGTTCGGCGTGCCCGATGAGGACGTGGCAGCCGTTCCCGCCTGCAGCGACGGTGCAACCGTCGTCACGCTGAGGCCGCGCCGCAGCCAGGACCGCGATCGCCCGGCCCGGTGGCTGACTGCTTCGATGACCGCCCTCGGCCTCCTGGCCACCGTGTCAGCGGTGGTGAGCTACTCGGCTCAGTACCGGATGGTGTTCGCGGCGAAGGCCGTCGCCCCGGTCGCCGCGCTGGAGGCGGGCATTCCGGATGTCGCGGCGCTGATCTTCGCGACCCTGGGCATCGCGCTGGCGCTGCACGGCAAGCGGGCGATCCGGGCGCGGGTCCTGAACGTCGGCGCCGTCCTCACCTCGGTCGCGATGAACGTGCTGGCCGCCGGTCATGGGTGGCGGGACCTCGCGATCTGGGCGATGCCGCCCATTGCGTATGCGCTTGCGTCGGACACAGCCATCGGTGTGGTCCGGGCCTGGACCATCGCCCGGCAGAAAGCACTGAACGAGGCGCTGGACGATGAGGAGACCACCCCGCTGGCGATCCTCGGCGGCTTCCTGCTCTGGGTCCTGCGCCTGATCCTGGCGCCCGCCTCCACCCTTTCCGGTTTCCGCCGCTGGGTGCTGGATGAGTGCCCGATCGCTCCCGGCCGCCGGGTAGCCACCCTCCCGCCACGCCAAGGCCCGCAGCTCACGCCCAGGACTCGCCAGGCGATCACCAGCCGCCCGCCCGCAAGCAACCCCGGTGCGGGATCGCGGTCCGGGACAAAGACGGACCGGTTCCTAGCCCTGGTGGCGCAGCGCTACGGCCCGCCCGCCGACTTCCCGATCGCGAACGTCTCACAGGTCTCCTCCGAGCTCGCGCCCGAGGTGGACCTCAACCCCGGTGCCGCGCGAACCGCACTGCGCCGTCATGTCCAGGCTGCTCAGAACGGGAGTGCGTCGTGAAGTATTTCATCCTGCTCGCCATGTTCTTACTGATCCTCGCCAGCCTGCGGTGGTGCCTGCTGCCGCACGGCCGGCTGCCCCGGTTCCGGGTCCGGTACATGCGGCTCCGGCTCAGGCTCCGGCTGCATCCCGGCCGGGGTCATGCGAGCGTGGCGGAGCTGTGGCTGCGGTGGGGCCGGCTGGCGGCGTTCCGCCGTTCCGCGCGGTCCCGGCCGTCGCTGCCGGCGTGGCAGCGGCTGCTGTGCCCGGATGCGCATTCGCTGCTGCTGGGCCGGGCGCAGCACCGGCACGGCCTGCGGATCCCGGTCGAGGAGCACGTCATCATCCTGGCGCCGCCCCGGAAGGGCAAGACGGGCCTGCTGGCCAGGCTGGTCCTGCGGTTCCCCGGCCCGGTGGTGTGCACCACGACCAAGGCGGACGTGTTCGCCCTGACCTCGGGGATCCGGTCAAGGCTCGGCCCGGTCCACGTGTTCAACCCGCAGTGCATCGGCGGGGTGCCGTCGACGTTCCGGTGGAACCCGGTCGAGGGCTGCATCGACGAGGCCGTCGCGATCCGTCGCGCGGACGGGTTCGCGAACGCGGTCAGCATGTCCGGCACCGAGGACGGGTCGTTCTGGAGCAGCAAGGCCAGCAGCTACCTGCGCGGCCTGTTCCACGCCGCCGCGCTGGCCGGCGGGGACATGCGGCTGGTCGCCCGGTGGGCGCTCGGCAGCGCACTGGACGCCGAGGACATCCTGGAACGGCACGGCGCCAGCCAGTGGGCACTGGAACTGGCCGAGCTGCGCGGCGAGGCGCAGAAAACCGCGGCGACGATCAAGATGGTCCTGTCCCGGGCGCTGGCGTTCATGACCGACCCCGCGCTGGCGCAGTCGGTCCTGCCCGACGCTGACGGCTGGTTCGACATCGGCGCGTTCCTGCGGGACTGCGGGACGCTGTACCTGATCGCCGAGTCCGACCACGACGACAGCCCGATCGCCCCGCTGTTCGCGGCCATGGCGGGGGAGATCCACCACGTCGCCGCCCAGCTCGGCCAGTCCTCGCCCGGCCAAAGGCTGGATCCGCCGCTTTTGATGGCATTAGACGAGATCGTACAAGTCTGCCCGGTTCCGTTGCCGGTCTGGCTAGCAGATGCCGGCGGCAAAGGCATCCTCCTGATCCCGGTCACGCACGGCGAGGCGCAGCTCCGGTCGCGGTGGCAGCAGAACGGCGCCTAGGTCGTGCTCGACACGTGCGGCGTCAAGGTCCTGCTCCCCGGCATCTCCGACACCGGCACCCTGAAGATGGCCAGT
>Ga0208565_1002285_pt1 | contig 10414 bp, 11 predicted proteins | sample Sb_taG_7_FD_187706 | JGI IMG/M metagenome (GOLD analysis project Ga0208565, IMG submission 187706) | Peat soil microbial communities from Weissenstadt, Germany - Sb_50d_2_FS metaG (SPAdes) (version 2) | ecosystem: Environmental > Terrestrial > Soil > Wetlands > Peat | place: Germany...
GGCGTCGATGCCCTCTGACACCTCGGATCCCGAGGACGACAGCACCATCACCAGGGGCAGGCGGTCGTCGAGGGCGACCCGGGCCGCCTCGGCGATGGTGTCCCCGTCGGCCCGGGTGAGCGCGCCGCGGTGGTGGCCCGAGACCGAACGCACCTGCACCGTCGTGCGGCCGCCGACGACCTCGACCCCGGCGCGGACCGTGCCCGGGACCAGGGTGCGCAGGGGGACGGAGGACTCCGTGCGCGGGGACGGGGGAGCCGGGACCGGGGACGGGGGAGCCGGGACCGGGGACGGGGACGGGTGAGCCGGGGACGCGGTCGCCACTGAGCGCCATGTTAGGAGGACGGGCGATCAGGCCATGCGACAGCGGACCGGAGCCCCTGTGTCACGATCTTTCGCAGGAACGGGAGCCCGAACCGGATGCGGCGAGGACCGCACCCGGGGCGGCGGCTTGCCGGTGGGCGAGACGACGAGGGATGACGACGATGCGTGCGTGTGTGATGCGACGGGGCCGGCTCGAGGTCGATGACACGCCCGACCCGCGACCGGAGACGGGTCAGATGCTGGTGCGCACGTTGGCGTGCGGGATCTGCGGGTCCGACCTTCACTTCCTGCGCCACGGCGAGACGATGGTGTCGATGACCGACGAGATGCTCCCGTCCATGGGCCCCGCCACCATGGGCATGGCACCGATCGACCTGTCACGCGACATCGTCATGGGCCATGAGTTCTGTGCCGAGGTCCTGGAGCTGGGGCCCGACACCTCGGGGCCCCGGCCCGGCACGCGCGTGGTGTCGGTCCCGGTGCTGCTCTCTTCCACCGGGCTGCACCAGTTGGCGTACAACAACGCCTACCCCGGCGGCTACGCGCAGTACATGGTGTTGTCCGCCCCTCTCGCCCTCGAGGTCCCCAACGGTCTCGACACCCGGCACGCCGCGCTCACCGAGCCGTTGGCGGTGGGGATCCACGCCGTGGCGCGCTCGGGAGCCACGGCGCGCGACGGTGCCGTCGTGGTGGGGTGCGGGCCCGTCGGGCTGGCCGTGATCGCCGCCTTGCGCGCCGTGGGCGTCGAGTCGATCGTGGCCGCCGACCTGTCGCCGACGCGGCGGGCCATGGCGCGCACCATGGGAGCGGTCGAGGCGGTGGATCCCGCCGAGGAAGGGGTCGTCGACGCCTGGCACCGCCTCGACGGGCGCCGTCCCCTCGTCGCTTTCGAGGCGGTCGGGGTGCCGGGCATGATCCAGCAGATGCTGCACGACCTGCCCTCGGGCACCCGCGTCACGGTGGTGGGGGTGTGCATGGAGCCGGACCGGATCCTCCCCTTCTTCGCCATCGCCAAGGAGCTGTCGCTGCACTTCGCCATGGCGTACGGGCCCGACGAGTTCGCGGGCGCCCTGCGCGCCCTGGCCGAGGGCGACATCGACGCGTCACCGATGATCACCGGCACCGTCGACCTCGACGGCGTCCCCGGTGCTTTCGAGTCACTGGCCCGTCCCGACGAGCACGTGAAGATCCTCGTGGAGCCCGCGGCGACGTGAGCCCCCCGGCGTCGAGGCGTTCGTGGTTCCGGAGCGCCTGGCCGTGGTTGAAGTACTTCGTGGGCCTGGCCCTGGCCGCCCTCGCCCTGTGGGCGCTCGCCGGTCGCACCGGCGAGCTCTCGGGGGCGACGAGCTACCTCGACCATCTCCGTTGGTGGTGGCTCGCCCTGGCGCTGGCCGCCGAGGCGGGCTCGCTCGTGGCCTTCGCCCTCATCCAGAAGCGCCTGCTCGAGGCGGGACGCGTCCACCCGTCGACCGCCCGGCTCACGGCGATCACCGTGGCGTCGACGGCCATCGCCAACTCCATGCCGGCGGGCCCGGTGGTGTCCGCGGTGTTCGCCTTCCGCCAGTACCGGCGCCAGGGCGCCGACGAGGCCCTGGCGGGTTGGACCCTGGCGGCGGTGTTCGTGGCCGCGTCGGTGACCCTGGCCCTGGTGGCCGCGGTGGGTGTGACCATCGCCGGCGCCGAGGGGGCCGGGCTCGACTTGGTGGGGGTGACCGTGGGGGTGCTGGTGGGGGCGCTCGCTTTGGGAGCGGTCTTCCTCCAGCGCCGCGCTCTGGTGTGGCTGGTGTCGGGGTCGGTGCGGGCCACGCGACGTGTGGTGGGGTGGCCCCGGGGCGAGCTCGCCGCGCAGGTCGACGCCATCATCGCCCGGCTCACGGTGGTCACCCTCGGTTTCCGGCAGGTGGTCTCGGTCGTGGGCTGGGGGGTGGCCAACTGGGTCCTCGACTGCGCGTGCCTGGCCCTTTCCTTCCTGGCCATCGGGGCGGGGATCCCCTGGAGAGGCCTCCTCCTCGCCTACGGGGCAGGCCAGCTCGCCGCCAACCTGCCCATCACCCCCGGCGGCCTGGGCGTGGTGGAAGGGAGCCTCACCATCGCGCTGGTCCAATTCGGCGGCGCCGAGACCTCGACCGTGGCGGCTGTCCTGTTGTACCGGATCCTGAGCTTCTGGGCCGAGCTGCCCATCGGGTGGGCGACGTGGGGCGTCCTGGTGTGGACGGGCCGTCCCGCCCCGGCCTCGGAACGGGTCCCCGACACGGTGATCGAGGAGGCGGCATGGTGAGGACCGGCGGCAGGGGGGGTGAGGTGGGCGGAGCAAGCTGCGCACGTGGGGGCGGGATCCGGCGAATGGTCACCGTGGGGGTGATCGCGCTCGGGTCGCTGGCAGTGGCGGGCTGCACCTCGGCGCGCGACACCCTCGGGACGAATTCGAGCCCGTGCTTCAGAGCCCTCGCCCTGGGCGAGGACGCCGTGCACGACCGGGGGGTGTTCGTCGGCGTGCGGCTGGTGTCGGCGGCGACGCTCAAGAAGATCCCTCGCGTCGACGGCGTGCTCTCGCAGCGCTCGTCCACGCCGCTCCACAACGTGTGCGCCGTCGGCTATCGCGGCACCTTCCGCAGTACCCAGGTCGAGCGGCCGGCCGGGCGGGTGTCCGCGTCGGGCGTGGGACACTTCGCCATCGTCGTGGTCTCGACACCGCAGAACGTCCTGTTGGCGACGTTCGTGCTCGAGAAGGAGCCGGTGCGATTCCGCCACCTCGCCCTCGGTGTGCTCCACGGGCCGGCTCCCGGGCCATCCTCAGGCGTCGGGTGAACCCGGGCCGTCGGTCGGGCGGCGCGGCTCGGCCGGATCGGCCCGGTCCGCCGGTCGGATCGGATCGGCGGACGGGGCCCCGTCGTCGACCTCGGCCCACGGCGCGGCGGGGCGCGGGATCGCCCACGCATGGCGCCGGCGCACCGTGGCGGCGCGCCCCTTGCGCTCGGCGCGCTCGGCTCGCTCGAGCTGACGCTCGACCTCGGCCCACGTGAGGGGCTCACCGTCGTCGCCGTTGTCGCCGTTGTCGCCGTTGTCGCCGTCGGCCGCGGCGTTCTCGACGCGCTGGGCCCGCATCAGGGCCACCCACGCCGCGCTCCACAGCACCGGGAGCGTCGCCACCTTGGCCACCACCCCGGCCAGCTGCTGGTCGACGAGAGGCGAGATCCCGAACGCCACGTGCACGTTGCGGAACGCGTCGTAGAGAGGGTGACGGGCGAAGACGTAGATGATGGCCGGGAACGTCGGAATGACCGACTGGATGAAGAGGTAGGCCGCGACCGCCACGGGGATGGTGCGGTGCGCGCCCGGGATGTGGCGCAGCACCGGGCCCCACAACACGGCTCCGGCCAGCAACAGCGCCACGTCGGTGAAGGCGCGCCACCACGCCGAGGACGCCTGGGCGGCCACGGCGGGCGTGATCAGTGTGCCCACCGCCACGACGCTGAAGGTCACCACAGCCACGACCGGACGCGTGAGCGTTTCGAGGCAGGCGTCGACGGCGGCGGGCCTGGTTAGCGCGGCCAACAGCGGCGACGGCACGGCGAGCAGCAGGAGGGGGGCGGCGGCCAGCGTGAGCAGGAGCCGCTGCACCACGAGGGCGGTGAGCGACCAGTGTGCGGCGAGGTCGGCCAGGGGCCAGGTGAGCGCCAGCACCAGGGACAGCAGCCCGCCCGCCAGGAACCGGAGCTGGCGGTGGGTGGGCAGGGTGCGGGGCCCCGACCGCATGCCGAGGTGTCTCACGGCCAGGGCGTAGGCGAGCGCAAGGGTGGCGATGGCGAGCCATGCGACGGGGTGGAGATGGAACGCCCAGGGGTCGCCCACCGCCGCCCGGCCCGAGGTGTGCGCTCCTGCCGCCAGGAGTGACGCGCTCACGTCGCCTCCCCGGTACGCCCACGACGCGGGCGTCGGCGACGCGGGCCGAGCCGCCTACGCTCTCGCCCATGGTGGACAGGCTCGAGCGGCTGACCGACCTGGTGCTCGTGCTGCTGCGCGACCAACGGCCCAAGTCGTTGCGCGAGATCGCGTCGGAGGTGCCCGGGTACCCGGCCCAGGAGGGCGAGGCGCGGCGCCAGGCCTTCGAGCGCGACAAGCGCACCTTGCGCGACGGCGGCATCGAGGTCACGGCCATGCCCATCGACGGCCCCGAACAGGTGGGGTACGTCATCCGGCCCGAGGACTACTACCTGCCCGACCTCAACCTGGCGCCGGACGAGCAAGCGGCCCTGAACCTCGCGGTCGCCGGGGTCCACCTCGGCGAGCCTAGCGGCCGGGATGCGCTGTGGCGCCTGGGGCTGCCGGCCTCGGCCGGGGCGCGTCCGGTGGCCGAGCTCCCGGCCCTGCCGGCCCTCCCCGCCCTCCACGCCGCGTTGCGGGCCCGCGCCACGGTGAGCTTCGACTACCGCGGCGAACGACGCCGGGTGGATCCCGCACAGCTCCGGTTCCACGCCGGGTGGTGGTACCTGGTGGGCCACGACCTCGACCGGGGCGCGGCCCGCACCTTCCGGGTGGACCGCATGGAGGGCGACGTGTCGGCGGCGGCCCCGGGCTCGGCGGTCTTGCCCGACGGCTTCGACCCCGACGCCGCGCTCCCCGACGTCCCGTGGCGAGTCGGTGAGGGTGCGCTCGTCACCGTGGTGGTGCGCGTGGACGCCGCGCTGGCCGCCCTCGTGCTCGACGAGGTGGGGGAGTCCGCCCTGGCTCGGCGCGAGGCCGACGGGTCGGTGGAGTTGCACCTCGAGGTGACCAACATCGCCGCGCTGCGGTCGTGGCTGTTCGAACTGGGGGACCACGCCGAGGTCCTCGGCCCCGACGAGGTCCGCGCCGGGGTGCTGTCGTGGCTCGAGGCCATGGCCGGGGTGCCGGCCGCGCCCGAGGGCCTGTGATGCCGGGGAGCCCGTGATGGCCGGGAGCCGGTGATGGCCGTGCGCGCCGATGCCGGTTCACGGCTGCTGCGCCTGCTGGCGGTGCTCACCTGGCTGGCCCGCCAGGGACGGGCGCCGGTGTCGGAGCTCTCCGAGCGCTTCGGGCTCGAGCCCGACGAGCTCATCGCCGACCTCGAGCTCGCCGCCTGCTGCGGGCTGCCCCCGTACTCCCCCGACCAGCTCATGGAGATCATCGTCGACGACCAGGAGGTGATCGCCGACCTCGGGGCCGAGCTCGGGCGGTCCCGGCGGCTCACCGCGGCGGAGGGTTTCGCCCTGGCCGCGTCGGCCCGCGCCATCCTGGCGGTGCCCGGCGCCGATCCCGACGGGGCGCTGGGGCGCGCCCTGGCGAAACTCGAGGCAGTGCTCGGTGGTCGCGGCATGCTGCGTGTCGACCTGCGCGAGCCGGCACACCTGGCCGTGATCCGCGACGCGTGCGAGGCGGGACGCCAGCTCGAGCTGCACTACTACTCGGCCTCGAGCGACCGGGAGTCGACGCGCATCGTGGACCCCGTCTCGGTGCGGTCGATCGAAGGACACTGGTACCTCGACGGGTACTGTCACAACGCGCAGGGCATGCGACGCTTCCGCGTCGACCGGGTCTCCACGGCGCGCCCCACCGGCGAGCCGGCCTGCCACCGCGGCGAGGACGCGCCGCCCGACGACGCCCGCGACAGCGCGCAGCAGACCGAGGCCTTCGTCCCCGGGCCAGAGGCCACCGTGGTGCATCTCGCCGTCGACGACGACGCGGTGTGGATCGTGGAGCCGCTGCTCACTTCCCCGCCCGAGCCTCGGGCCGACGGTCGCACCGGCGTCACCTTGGCGGTGGCGAGCACGGTGTGGTTCGGTCGCCTCCTCCTCCGCCTCGGTCCCCATGCCGAGGTGCTCGACCCGCCCGAGCTCGCCGACACCGGGCGGCAGGCGGCGCGTCAGCTCCTGGACCACTACCGGTCCGCGCCGTTTCGTTGACCGAGGCTCCGGCCCGCACATCGGCCGGGCCGGCGCGCGAGGTCGTGGGCGAGGTTGCCGTCAAGGCCCCCGGGTCAACGTGCCCCGGGGGGCACCTCCGGCGCCGGCCGGAGCCCAGCGCCCCGGAGGCCGGGTGCTGCGGGTGGCCAAGGTGCGCAAAGGCGGGCACGCCTACTACCTCGAGGTGGCCGGGAACGGCACCGGCACCGGCATCGAGGCCCCGGGTCGGTGGCTGGGCACGGGGGCGGCCGCGCTCGGATTGCGCGGGGAGGTGCACGGCGATGCGCTCGGAGCCGTGCTGGAGGGCGACGACCCCCTGACCCGGCACCGCCTGGGCCGGTCCCACGACCGGGTCACCGTGGCCGCCTTCGACCTCAGCTTCTGCGCGCCGAAGTCGGTGAGCCTGCTCCAGGCCCTCGGGCCGCCCGAGGTGGCGGGCGAGGTGCTCGCCGCCCACGAGCGCGCCGTCGACGCCGCGGTCCACTACGTGGAGCGCCGCGCCGTCGCCGTGCGCCGCCCGGCCGGGGGGGCTCTGGTCCCGGTCCCGGCCGAAGCCGTCGCCGCCGCCGGGTTCGTCCACCGCGTCAGCCGCGCCCTGGACCCGCACCTGCACAGTCACGTGGTGATGGCCAACCTCGGGCGCGGGCCCGAAGGGCGGTTCTCGGCGCTCGACGGGCGCGGCGTCTACGCCCACAGCCCGGCGGCGGGCGCGCTGTACCACGCGCAGCTCCGCCACGAGCTCACGTCGCGCCTGGGCGTGGCGTGGGAACCGCTACGCCACGGACGCGCCGACGTCGCCGGCATCGGCCCCGAGACCCGACGCGCCTTCTCCCAGCGCGCCGCGGCCATCGCCGAGCACCTCTCGGCCCGGGGCCTCGGCGGGGCCAGGGCCCGCACCATCGCCGGCCATGCCACCCGGCCGGGGCGCGACACGAACCTTTCCGCCGACGACCTCCGGCCTTCGTGGCGGGTCCGGGCCCGGGCCATGGGGCTGGGCCCCGACGATTTCGGCGCCGTGCTCGACCAGGTGCCGCGCCGGCCCGGGCCCGGGCCCGATCCCGCACTCGGGGAGAGGGTCGTGGAGGAGCTGGCACGACGGGGGCGCAGCGCCGCCCGCCGTGACGTGGTGCGGGTGTGGTGCGGGGCGCTCGGCGAAGGAGCCCCCGCCGCGGCGGTGGAGGAGGTCGCCGACCGGCTCCTCGAGTCGCTGCCCATGACGGCGGCCCACGCCGGGCAGGCCGAGCGCTGTGGTGTGGGGGAGCGGCGTCACGTGGTCGGCGGCCCGGAGCTCACCCCCGGGCGCGGCGAGCTCCAACGGCTGCTGGCGGCGCGTGGCATGCAGATGGCAGTGGGCCCAGACAGGGTCGTCGGCCGGGGACGGGGCGAGGACCTCGGCTTCGGCCTGGGCTGATCAGGGCCGGGCGGGCAGGATCGGCCCGGCGTCGCCGTATCCCTGGCGGACGCCCTGCCCGGCCCGGCGCGTGAGCTGGTCGGGCTCGAACACCATCCAGTACGCGTTGCGGGCGTGCTTGCGGGCCCGGTCCACGCACACCGCGGCCAGTCGCTGCGGGTCCTCCTCCTCGTTCTCGTGGACGAAGACCTCGAGGACGTGGGTGTTCGTGAGCAGCTGGGCCAGCATGATGCCCTGCGACGCCTCATGGGCGCACACCTGGTCGATAGCGGCCTTGCCCGGCATGCCCAGTGCGACGACGATCGAACAGCGCTCTTCCTCGATGAGCTTCTTGCACGCCACCCCGAGGTCCTTGAAGCCCGGCACCGTGCGTCGGACCACCTCGAAGCGTTCCCCGAAGCCCGGGCACTGCTTGAGCTCGTCGACGGCCTCCGCGCCCATGTCGTAACGGGCGAACATGGTGTCGACGACGCCGATGCGGTCCATGTCCCGATTCTCCCACGGCACGGGCCGGTCCTCAGCCGGTGCCCTCCACGCCGTGGTCCCGGCACCGCGCCACGTATCCGTTGGGAGTGACGGTGACCGCCATGCGTCGCCCGCACCTCGTGCAGAACCGGGGTGGGTCGAGCTCGCGGCCACATCCCGCACACTCCCCCGACGGCCGACCGCACCCCGCGCAGAACGCCGGGGCACTCCCGGTGCTCATCCCGGCTCCGGTGCGTCGAATCCTTGGCTCACGGTGATGCCTTTTCTCGATCTCCGGGTTGCCGTGCCTCGGGCCGCTGCTTCGCCCCTGCCACCGGCACCTCCGCCCCCTCCGACGATCGAATCCCGGAGTATGACTGATGAGACATCCCGCCGTCGCCCCGCTCGTCCGGTCGGCGACGACTCCACCGGGACCCCTCCCGGTCCGGCACCGCCGCGGGATGGACACGCGCCGTGTGCGACGGGTAGACGGGTGCCGAAGGAGGTGCGCGGCGTGGCCAACGGGGAAGTCGGCGGGCCTGTCGTGGGTCCTGACGGCGACAGCGACGGCGAGGGCGAGCTCGACATCCCGCCCGCCCCTCTGTGGGCCATGAGGGTCCGCATGCATTCGCATCGGCACCCCGATCCGGGGGAGGAGGGCCGCATCCGGCGCCGTCTCGGCGCCGGTGACGACACCCTCTACGTCATCGACGACGGGCTCGATCACTGCATGGTCGGTCGCCGGGTGGGCCGAGCCTCGGACGGGTGCACCTACTGCCTGGTGGCCCGTATCTCACTGGACCGGTACACCGACCTCGAGGCGGGCGACGTCGCGCCGGCCGATGCATTCGCCGAATCCCGGGACATCTCGTTGTGCGGCGTCTTCGAGGAGGAACAGGCCGCGAACGTTGTCCTGGTCCAGCACTACACCCGCCCCCGCGACGTGCCCACGGACTACCTCCCGCCCAGCCCCTTCCTCGAATTCAGCGACGACCCCGACGACCCCGACGACCCCGACGACCCCGACGACCCGGACGACCCGGACGACCCGGACGACCCGGACGACCCCGACGACGCAGGCGGCCCCGACGTCGCAGGCGGCCAGGTCTAGATCTAGACGGCCCGGGTCAGGCGAAGCCGCTGCGTTCGATGTCCCATCCGGCGGCGACGGGCCCGCCCTCGTCGGGACGGCGCGTGGCGTCGTACCCGGCGGCGCGGAGCCGGTCCTCGACGTGGGCGATCACCGCATCGGCGTCCGTGGGGTCCACGTCGTCGAGGCGGAGCAGGTCGGGGTCGATCTGGCGAAACTCGACATGACCCTCGGCGTCACCGGGCAACGACCGGTAGTAGACGCCCCAGCGGCGATTTCGGCTCATGAGGCGGGCGGTGCGCGCCGCGGCCGGGACGATCAGGGAGACATTGGCGTCCATGGTGCTCCTCCCCGGCGCGGTCGGTTGCTGGGACCTCCAGAAACCTCGGCACCCGGCCTCGCCGACTGAAGCCGAATCCGGCCGGAACCTCCCGCTCCGGCTTGGCCGAGGTCCCGCCGGCTCTTAACATCGGGAGCATGGACCCGGACCCGGTCGCAGAGGCCCTGTCCGCCTACCTGAGTGCGGCCGACGCTTACAGCGGCTTCACCTTCCCCTTCCTGGCCGAAGTGGGCGGAGACAGGGGGAGACAGATCAAGGCGCTCCACGAGGCACTCGAGCAGGCGAGAAGCACCTACCTCGCGCTGCTCGAGCCGTCCGAGGCGCCAGCACCGCCGGCACCGCCGGCAGAGTAGGCGCCACGACCTGCCGGGACCGGCCCGGCACCGATGCCGGTTCCGGGCACTGGCCGTGGTTACCGCCCGGTACTGGACGCCGGGGCCCGGCGCGCTCAAACTTCACACAACCTGGGGGGCAAACGGTTGACCGGTGAAATGAGAGGGCTTCGGCCCTCTCATTTCACGTCCGGATCCCGATGCGGGCCCTCGCCCGGGTTGTGCGGACCGATTCGCCGATCCCTCCTAGTGTGGGTCACGCCCGGCGGGACCCTGCCACGACGGCAACGGGAGGAGGTCGACATGGGAGAGACCGACGACGCCTTCGACCTCGACATGGCGGCCGCCACGGTGCAGTCCAACGCCACCGACGTCCGCATCATGGTGAAGGTCCTTGCCGGCCAGCTCTCCGAGGTCCTCGGACCCCGAGTCGCCGTGCAGCGGGCCGGGGGGCTCTTGCGCAAGTCCGGCGAGGTGAAGGTGCTGGAGGTGACCCTCGGTGACGACGTCCTGCGCGCCGAGGTCGAGGGG
>Ga0208565_1002288_pt1 | contig 10398 bp, 4 predicted proteins | sample Sb_taG_7_FD_187706 | JGI IMG/M metagenome (GOLD analysis project Ga0208565, IMG submission 187706) | Peat soil microbial communities from Weissenstadt, Germany - Sb_50d_2_FS metaG (SPAdes) (version 2) | ecosystem: Environmental > Terrestrial > Soil > Wetlands > Peat | place: Germany: Weissenstadt...
GAGTGCTTGACGACACCCCGGTGCGTCCGTAGCCTGTCGGTGGCAGTCCGAAGGGGTTGCCTTTTGCAACGCGCGCGCGTATGCTGTGCGGTTGCCGTGCCCCTTTCTTCGCGCCACCCTTGCCGAATCCGGCTGGTTGACGCGCGCCGCTGTGCCTGCGGCGCCGGCCTAATCGACGTAGTCCCCGCGCCCGTCTCGCCCCACCCGTGTAGCACCACCCCCTAGCCAGCCCGTCCCGGCTCGCCGGGACACACACCCCGTCCGCCCCCGATCTGCCTTCGTCCACTGCCCGCCACCCACCTGGGAGGAGTCGACCGTTGCCTGCACGGTCCAAGAGCCCGGAGCGTTTTTCGTTCGCCAACCTCGACGAGGTCCTGCGACTGCCCGACCTCATCGCCATCCAGCGGGACTCTTTCCGCTGGTTCCTGGACAAGGGTCTGGCCGAGGCGTTCTCCGACATCAGCCCGATCGAGGACTTCACCGGCCAGCTGAGCCTCGAGCTGGAGTACGACCCGTCTGACCCCGACCTGCGCCCACCTCCCAAGTTCCAGGAGGAGGAGTGCAAGGAGAAGGACATGACCTATGCCGCCCCGGTCTTCGTCCGGGCGCGGTTCATGAACGCGCAGACCGGTGAGATCAAGGAGCAGACCGTCTTCATGGGGGACTTCCCGATGATGACGGACAAGGGCACCTTCATCATCAACGGCACCGAGCGGGTGGTCGTGAGCCAGCTGGTCCGGTCCCCGGGTGTGATCTTCCAGCCCGGCCGCGACACCAAGACCATCGTGACCGGCACCGTCCACCCCTACCGCGGGGAGTGGATCGAGTTCGACGTCGAGGCGAAGCCGTCGAAGGACGTCACCGCCGGCGCCCGCGTGGCCCGCAAGCGCCGGTTGTCGCTTTTCGTCCTGCTGCGCGCCCTCGGGTACGAGGACGAAGGGTTCCTCAACCGGTTCGTCCGGCACTTCGACTTCCTCGAAGGGCAGTGGGAGAAAGAGCGCGACCTGGCGCCCACCCGGGAGGACGCCCTCCTCGAGATCTACAAGCGGGCACGTCCCGGCGAGCCGCTGTCGGCCGACGCGGCCCGCGCCTACTTCGAGAACGCCTTCTTCAACCCCAAGCGCTACGACCTGACCCGGGTCGGTCGCTACAAGCTCAACCGGAAGCTGGGCCCCGAGATCGAGCGGATCTCGAGCGTCCTCGACATCGACCTGGAGCGGCCCTCGCCCACCCAGGGCGTGCTGAGCCCCTCGGAGATCCTGGCCACGGCCACGTACATGCTCCACCTCGCCGACGGGGAGTCCGGCTACCGCATCGACGACCAGGACCACTTCGCCAACCGCCGCATCCGCTCGGTGGGCGAGCTCATCCAGAACCAGGTGCGCGTCGGGCTGTCCCGGATGGAGCGCGTGGTCCGGGAGCGCATGACGACCCAGGACGTCGAGGCGATCACCCCCCAGACCCTGATCAACATCCGCCCTGTCGTGGCCGCCATCAAGGAGTTCTTCGGCACCAGCCAGCTCAGCCAGTTCATGGACCAGAACAACCCCCTGTCGGGTCTGGCCCACAAGCGCCGCCTCTCCGCGCTCGGCCCCGGCGGCCTGTCTCGTGAGCGCGCCGGCTTCGAGGTCCGGGACGTGCACAGCTCCCACTACGGGCGCATGTGCCCCATCGAGACCCCCGAAGGCCCCAACATCGGCCTCATCGGTGCTCTGGCCACCTACGCCAGGGTGAACGAGTACGGGTTCATCGAGACCCCCTACCGGAAGGTCGTCGACGGGCGGGTGAGCGACGAGATCGTCTACCTGGCTGCCGACGAGGAGGAGGAGCACGTCATCGCCCAGGCCAACGCCAAGCTCGACGAGCGTGGCCGCTTCGTCGACGAGCGTGTCCTGGTGCGGCGCGGGCCCCAGGGGGCCGGGGTGCGCGTCGGAGCCACCACCACCTCCTACGGCACCACCAGCGAGATCGACTACGTCCCGCCCGCCGAGGTCGACCTGATGGACGTCTCGCCGAAGCAGATCGTGTCGGTGTCCACGGCGCTGATCCCCTTCGTGGAGCACGACGACGCCAACCGCGCCCTGATGGGCGCCAACATGCAGAAGCAGGCCGTCCCCCTGGTCGTGCCCGAGGCTCCCTACATCGGCACCGGAGTGGAGGCGCGTGCGGCCCAGGACGCCGGCGACGTGCTGCTCTCGGAGGGCGAGGGCACCGTGGCCGAGGTGTCGGGCGACCACATCGTCGTGGAGTACCGCGCCGGGCAGCGCGACCGCCTCGGCCACGAGCTCGGCCGCAGGCGTTACACCCTGGCCAAGTTCCGGCGCTCGAACCAGAACACCTCGATCAACCAGAAGGTGATCGTCGACGAGGGTCAGCGAGTGGCGGCCAACGACGTGCTGGCCGACGGGTCCGCCACCCACAACGGCGAGCTCGCGCTCGGGAAGAACCTCCTCGTCGCGTTCATGCCGTGGGAGGGCTACAACTTCGAGGACGCCATCATCCTCTCCGAGCGGCTCGTGCGTGACGACGTGCTCACCTCGATCCACATCGAGGAGCACGAGGTCGACGCCCGGGACACCAAGCTCGGAGCCGAGGAGATCACCCGGGACATCCCCAACCTGTCCGAGGAGATCCTCGCCGACCTCGACGAGCGCGGCATCATCCGCATCGGGGCCGAGGTCGGCCCCGGGGACGTGCTCGTGGGGAAGGTCACCCCCAAGGGTGAGACCGAGCAGACCCCCGAGGAGCGCCTCCTGCGGGCCATCTTCGGCGAGAAGGCCCGTGAGGTGCGCGACACCTCGCTCAAGGTTCCACACGGCGAGTCGGGCAAGGTCATCGACGTCCGCGTCTTCTCCCGTGAGGATTCCCACGAGCTGCCGCCCGGGGTCAACCAGCTGGTGCGGGTGTACGTCGCTCAGAAGCGCAAGATCTCCGAGGGCGACAAGCTCGCCGGGCGCCACGGCAACAAGGGCGTCATCTCCAAGATCCTGCCGGTTGAGGACATGCCGTTCCTCTCCGACGGCACCCACGTCGACATCATCCTGAACCCCCTGGGCGTCCCGAGCCGGATGAACGTGGGCCAGGTGCTCGAGTCGCACCTCGGCTACGCGGCGCGCTGGGGCTGGGACGGGGCCGAGGCGCACCAGACGGCGACCGGCGGGTCCGACGCCAAGACCAGGCCTCGCACCGACCCGGCCGTGTGGGTCTCGACCCCTGCCTTCGACGGTGCGCACTGGGACGAGGAGGAGGACGCGGGCCGGCATCCCACCATCAAGCGGCTCTTTGAGCTGCTCCACTCGGACTCGGCCGACGGCACCCGGCTCATCGGGGCCGACGGGAAGGCCACGCTCTACAACGGGCGGACGGGCGAGCGCTACGACAACCCCATCTCCGTGGGTTACGTCTACATCTTGAAGCTCGCCCACCTCGTGGACGACAAGATCCACGCCCGCTCCACCGGTCCGTACTCGATGATCACCCAGCAGCCCTTGGGTGGAAAGGCCCAGTTCGGTGGGCAGCGCTTCGGTGAGATGGAGGTGTGGGCCCTCGAAGCCTATGGAGCGGCCTACGCCTTGCAGGAGCTGCTGACCATCAAGTCCGACGACGTCCTGGGCCGGGTCAAGGTGTACGAGGCCATCGTCAAGGGCGAGAACATTCCCGAGCCGGGCATCCCCGAGAGCTTCAAGGTGCTCATCAAGGAGATGCAGTCGCTGTGCCTCAATGTCGAGGTGTTGTCGACGACCGGTGAGGAGATCGAGATGCGCGAGCTCGACGAGGACGTCTTCAGGACGGCCGAAGAGCTCGGCATCGACATCAGCCGGCCCGAACGTGGGTCGGACGAGGAAGACGAGCGTCGTGCCGCCGAGAGGAGCTTCTAGCCGTGCTGGACGTCAATAATTTCGACCAGCTCCGTATCGGACTTGCCACCGCGGAGTCGATCCGCTCCTGGTCCAACGGAGAAGTCAAGAAGCCCGAGACCATCAACTACCGGACCCTGCGCCCGGAGAAGGACGGGCTGTTCTGCGAGAAGATCTTCGGCCCGACCAAGGACTGGGAGTGCTACTGCGGCAAGTACAAGCGCGTCCGGTTCCGGGGCATCATCTGCGAGCGCTGCGGCGTCGAGGTCACGCGCTCGAAGGTGCGGCGCGAGCGCATGGGGCACATCGAGCTCGCCGCTCCGGTGGTCCACATCTGGTACCTGCGCGGGACCCGCAGCTGGCTGGCCTATCTCCTCATGGGCACCGAGGCCCGTGAGGAGCTGAAGGCCAAGCAGCTGGAGAAGGTCATCTACTTCGCCGCCAACCTGGTCACCTGGGTCGACGAGGAGCGCCGCCACGAGGACCTGTCGGCCCTCGAGGGCGAGCTCGGCGAGGAGGTCACCCAGCTCGAACGCCAGCGCGACCTCGAGATCGACCGTCGCTTCAAGGACCTCGAGAAGGAGCTGGCCGAGCTCGAGGCCGGTGGCGCCAAGGACGCCGAGATCAAGGCCCGCCAGCGCCTGGCGGAGAAGGAGATCGGTTCTGTCCGCGAGCGGTCCGAGGCGGACATCGACCTCGCCAAGCGCGCCTACGACGAGTTCCGTGACCTGTTCCCCCGCAAGATCATCGAAGACGAGCTCCTGTGGCGTGAGCTCAAGATCCGCTACGACGACTACTTCGAGGGCGGGATGGGTGCCGAGGCCATCGCCCGGTTGATCGACCGGATCGACTTCGACGTGGAAGAGACGAAGCTGCGCGAGGCCATCGACGCCACCGACGGACGGCGCCCGCTCTCCGCCCAGCGCCGGCAGAAGGCGATCAAGCGGCTCAAGATCGTCACGGCCTTCAACCGCCGTGACGACCACGGGCGCCGCGCCAACGACCCGCGCGCCATGATCCTCGAGGTCGTGCCCGTGATCCCGCCCGACCTGCGTCCCATGGTGCAGCTCGACGGGGGCCGGTTCGCCACGTCCGACCTCAACGACCTGTACCGCCGGGTCATCAACCGCAACAACCGGCTGAAGCGGCTCCTGGACCTGGGCGCCCCCGAGATCATCATCAACAACGAGAAGCGCATGCTCCAGGAGGCCGTCGACGCCCTGTTCGACAACGGCCGCCGCGGCCGGCCGGTCACGGGACCGGGCAACCGGCCCTTGAAGAGCCTGTCGGACATGCTCAAGGGCAAGCAGGGCCGCTTCCGTCAGAACCTGTTGGGCAAGCGCGTCGACTACTCGGGTCGGTCGGTCATCGTGATCGGCCCCACCCTGCAGTTGCACCAGTGCGGCCTGCCCAAGCTCATGGCCCTCGAGCTGTTCAAGCCGTTCGTCATGAAGCGCCTCGTGGACCTGGAGCTCGCCCAGAACATCAAGTCCGCCAAGCGCATGGTCGAGCGCCGCCGGCCCCAGGTGTGGGACGTCCTCGAAGGTGTGATCAAGGAGCACCCGGTCCTGCTCAACCGGGCACCCACCTTGCACCGCCTCGGCATCCAGGCCTTCGAGCCGGTGCTGGTGGAGGGCAAGGCCATCCAGGTCCACCCGCTCGTGTGCACGGCCTTCAACGCCGACTTCGACGGGGACCAGATGGCGGTCCACCTGCCGCTGTCGGCCGAGGCCCAGGCCGAGGCACGGGTGCTCATGCTGTCGGCCAACAACATCCTGTCTCCTGCCACGGGGCGGCCCATCACCGTCCCCACCCAGGACATGGTGTTCGGTGCCTACTACCTCACCCTCGAGGTCGAAGGGGCCAAGGGCGAGGGGCAGATCTTCCGCCACGCCTACGAGGTCGAGCGCGCCTTCGACGAGGGTGAGATCGACCTGCACGCCAAGATCGTGCTGCGGACGAACCCCGGCTCCTCGATGCACACCGCGCTGACCAAGGCGCTCGGCGCCGTCCCCGGTGCCGACGACGTGCTGTCCATCCAGACGACCCCGGGACGGGTGTTCTTCAACAGCGCGCTCCCCAAGGGGTTCCGATTCGTCAACGACGTCGTGGGCAAGAGGTCCACGCCCATCGGCGGCATCGTCGAAGAGGTGTCGGCCACCGAGCCCAAGAACGTCGTCGCCGAGAGCCTCGACCGCATCAAGGCGCTCGGCTTCCGGTTCGCGGCCCAGTCCGGGCTCACGATCTCCATCGACGACGTCCGCACCCCGCCCGAGAAGCGGGCCATCCTCGACCGCTACGAGCGCGAGGCGGAGAAGGCCGAGACGCAGTTCAAGCGGGGCATCATCACCGACGACGAGCGGCGCCAGAAGGAGATCGAGATCTGGACCTCGGCCACCTCCGAGGTCGGACGGGCCATGGAGAAGACGCTGTCGGCCATGGCCTTCAACCCCCTCGACATGATGGTCGACTCCGGTGCCCGGGGGAACTCCCAGCAGATCCGCCAGATCGCCGGCATGAAGGGCCTGGTGTCGAACCCACGGGGCGAGATGATCCCCCGGCCCATCAAGTCGTCGTTCCGTGAGGGCCTGTCGGTGCTCGAGTACTTCATCTCCACCCACGGTGCCCGCAAGGGCCTGGCCGACACCGCGTTGCGGACGGCCGACTCGGGGTACCTCACCCGACGTCTGGTGGACGTGGCCCAGGAGCTCATCGTCCGCATCGACGACTGCGCCACCTCGCGCGGCATCTGGCTCGAAGCCGTGGTTCCCGACGAGGCGGGCCGGCGCTCGTACCTCGAGACCCGGGCCTACGGTCGCGTCCTGGCCGAGGACGTCACCCTGGCCGACGGCGTCATCCCGGCGGGGACGTTGCTCGACGACGACCTGGTCGCCCGCATCCGCGACGACGAGGCTGTGAGCCGGGTCAGGGTGCGCTCGGTGCTGACGTGCGAGTCCGAGCACGGTGTGTGTGCGACGTGCTACGGCCAGTCTCTCGCCACCGGACGGCTGATCGAGCTCGGCGAGGCGGTCGGGGTCATCGCGGCCCAGTCGATCGGTGAGCCCGGCACCCAGCTGACCATGCGGACCTTCCACACCGGAGGGGTCGTCGGCGAGGACATCACCCACGGCCTGCCCCGTGTCGTCGAGCTGTTCGAGGCCCGCACGCCCAAGGGTGCGGCCGTCCTCGCCCACTACTCGGGCGTGGTCCGCATCGAGGACGAGGAAGGGGGACGGCGGATCACCGTCGTCGCCGACGACGGCACCGAGGAATCGGTGCTGGTGTCGGCCCGGGCGCACCTCGAGGTGACCGCAGGCCAGGAGGTGGCGGCCGGCGACGCCCTCGTCGAGGGCCCCAAGGACCCCAAGGAGCTCCTCGAGGTCAAGGGCATCCGCGAGACCCAGCAGTACCTGGTGGAAGAGGTCCAGAAGGTCTACCGGGACCAGGGCGTGTCGATCCACGACAAGCACATCGAGCTCATCGTCCGCCAGATGCTGCGGCGCGTGCTCGTGGCCGAGCCCGGGGACGCCCCGTTCCTCCCCGGCGAGCGGGTGGACAACCAGATCTACGCCGAGGTCAACCGGAGCCTGGTGCAGGAGGGCAATCGCCCTGCCGAGGGCCGTCCCGAGCTCATGGGGATCACCAAGGCGTCCCTCGCCACCGACTCGTGGCTGTCGGCCGCCTCGTTCCAGGAGACCACCCGGGTCCTCACCGAGGCCGCCATCGAGGGCAAGTCCGACCAGCTCTTCGGGCTCAAGGAGAACATCATCATCGGCAAGCTGATCCCGGCCGGGACCGGCATGGGCCGCTACCGCGACATCGTGGTCGACCTGCCCGATGCGGCCGGTGTCTCTCTGCGGACCTACGGCTTCGACGAGGAGACCGAAGACCTCGCCGCCTGGCTGCGTGACGTGGGTGGTCCGACCGACGGTAGTGACGGCGCCTCGGGTGAGCCCGAGCCCGCCGCTCCCGCCTTCGGCGGCTTCCCCGAGCCCGGCGGCAGCTCCGTGGGGTGGGGTGCGCTCGACACCGGCTCCGGCGACGGCTTCTCGTCGTCTCCCGACGGCGAGGGCACCGACCACCCCGGCGTCGAGGGCAATGGCCAACTCGAGGCCGGGGCCTGACCCGGCCTCCTCCACCGGCTCCGGCGCGATTGCCCTGAAGACGCCCTAAGCTCTACCATTGCCTGCTCGCGTGGGCGTGGTGTCGTACGGACTCCACGCACGGCAGTTCCCGCGAGCAAGTCCCGAAATCTGCCAGAGGTCACGCGTGCCCACGATCGAACAGCTCGTCCGCAAAGGACGGGCGTCCAAGCAGTCCAAGACCAAGACGCCGGCGCTCAAAGGCGCGCCCCAGCGTCGGGGTGTGTGCACACGCGTCTTCACGACCACGCCCAAGAAGCCGAATTCGGCACTGCGCAAGGTGGCGCGCGTCCGGTTGACGAGCGGGATCGAAGTCAGCGCCTACATCCCCGGGGTGGGCCACAACCTCCAGGAGCACTCCATCGTCCTCGTCCGCGGCGGTCGGGTGAAGGACCTGCCCGGCGTCCGCTACAAGGTGATCCGTGGAGCCCTCGACGCCGCCGGCGTCCGTGAGCGCAACCAGGCTCGCTCGCGCTACGGCGCCAAGAAGGAGTCCTGAGGTGCCCCGCAACGGACCTGCTGCCCGGCGCGAGCTTGCTCCGGACCCCGTGTTCCGGTCGGTGCTCGTGACCCAGGTGGTGAACAAGGTCCTGTCGCGTGGCAAGCGCACCCTGGCCGAGCGCCTGGTCTACGACGCGCTCGACGTCGTGCGCGACAAGACCGGCGGCGACCCCGTGACGATCCTCAAGCGGGCCGTGGAGAACACGAGGCCCGAGCTCGAGGTGAAGAGCCGCCGAGTGGGGGGCGCCACCTACCAGGTCCCGGTCGAGGTCAGGCCCCGACGTGCCACCACGCTGGCCATACGCTGGCTGGTGGGGTACTCCCGTCAGCGACGCGAGAAGACGATGGCCGAGCGACTGGCCAACGAGGTCCTCGACGCCGCCAACGCCACCGGCGCCGCGGTCAAACGCCGGGAGGACATGCACAAGATGGCCGAATCCAACAAGGCCTTCGCCCACTACCGCTGGTAGCGGGCAAGGCGCCGGCGGGCGCCACCGCTCCGGCCGGGCCGAATTCACGAACGACCTGAAAGCTCAGCACCATGGCCGACGCACGCCCCATTCGAGAGTTCCCCCTCGCCAGGACCCGCAACATCGGGATCATGGCCCACATCGACGCGGGCAAGACCACGACGACCGAGCGGATCCTCTACTACACCGGCAAGAATTACAAGATCGGTGAGGTGCACGAAGGCGCCGCCACCATGGACTGGATGGTCCAGGAGCAGGAGCGGGGCATCACCATCACCTCGGCCGCCACGACCTGCAAATGGCGTGACTGCTGGATCAACATCATCGACACCCCGGGCCACGTCGACTTCACCGTCGAGGTGGAGCGCTCGCTGCGTGTACTCGACGGGGCGGTGGCGGTGTTCGATGCCGTCGCCGGTGTGGAGCCGCAGACCGAGACGGTGTGGCGCCAGGCCAACAAGTACTCGGTGCCGCGCATCTGCTTCATCAACAAGATGGACCGCATCGGCGCCGACTTCAACCGGGCCGTGGACATGATCCGCGACCGCCTCGACGCCGTGCCAGCGGTGATCCAGCTCCCCATCGGCGTGGAAGGCGGCTACCAGGGGGTGGTCGACCTCCTGGCCATGGAAGCCCTGGTGTGGAACGACGACATGGGTGAGAAGTGGCGCACCGAGGACATCCCCGCCGAGCTCGCCGCCGAGGCCGACGCGGCGCGGCACCAGCTCGTCGACGTCCTGTCGAACTACGACGACACCATCATGGAGAAGTACGTCGGCGACGAGCAGATCACCAACGACGACCTGCGCCGGGCCCTGCGCCGGGCCACCATCGCCAGCCAGGTGGTGCCCGTCCTGTGCGGCTCCGCCTTCAAGAACAAGGCCGTCCAGCCCCTGCTCGACGCGGTGGTGGACTACCTTCCGAGCCCGCTCGACGTGCCGCCGGCCATCGGGACGACGACCAAGGGCGAGCCGATCGAGCGCAAGGCCGACGACGGCGAGCCCTTCGCGGCGCTCGCCTTCAAGATCATGACCGACCCCTATGTCGGCAAGCTGACCTACCTCCGCGTCTACTCGGGCACCTTGGCCAAGGGCTCCACCATCGTCAACTCGACCAAGGGCGGTCGCAAGGAGCGGGTGGGGCGGATCCTTCAGATGCACGCCAACCACCGGGAGGACAAGGACGCCATCTTCACCGGCGACATCGTCGCCGCGGTGGGACTCAAGGACACCACTACGGGTGACACCCTGACCGACCCGGGTCATCCCATCCTGCTCGAGACGCTCGAGTTCCCCGAGCCCGTGATCCACGTGGCCGTCGAGCCCAAGACCAAGGCCGACCAGGACAAGCTGGGCAAGGCCCTGTTCGCGCTGAGCGAGGAGGACCCGACCTTCCGTGTCCGGACCGACGAGGAGACCGGGCAGACGG
>Ga0208565_1002291_pt1 | contig 10386 bp, 7 predicted proteins | sample Sb_taG_7_FD_187706 | JGI IMG/M metagenome (GOLD analysis project Ga0208565, IMG submission 187706) | Peat soil microbial communities from Weissenstadt, Germany - Sb_50d_2_FS metaG (SPAdes) (version 2) | ecosystem: Environmental > Terrestrial > Soil > Wetlands > Peat | place: Germany: Weissenstadt...
GCATCCGCAAGAAGTACGCCGGCCGGGGTGAGCTCACCAGCATCCGCATGCGGCGGCTCTTCGTCGCCGCGCAGCGGAAGAAGGAGCGGCAGCATTTCAAGGACCGCAAGCTGCTGATGCACTACGAAAAACAGCGGGCCGAGATGCGCAAGAACATGGGCCTCAACCCCGTGCTCGGCTGAATGGCGCGTTGCACAAGGAATTGTAGGGCAAGTCGGGCACTGCGTGCCGTGATGAAAAGTTGAAAAACCCTGGGGTTTCCATTCGAAGCCGCCTGACCCCGCGAAGCCGCCCTGACGTTTTCTGGAGATCGACACTGGCATTCTGCAAAGTTGCAGTTGACGCGCGGCTACCCCTGCGCCATGCTTGCTGACTTCCTCCTTGATTGTTTCGGTGTTTGTTGTCACACATCGCCGGTCTGTATTCTGCTCAATGTTCCCTTCGCGACAAGCGACTCAAATACCAGCTCGACCTGGCGAGGTCCACTTCCACCATAGATCAAGACTCCGAGTTCCATGTTCAGGCTAAAGGCATACTCCGTCAGGTTCGCGGAGGACAAAAACAGCCAGCGACCATCAGCGACGGCGCACTTCACATGCAGGATACCGGGCCTGCCCGCACCGTCCCTGAAGCGATCCTCGATCGGCCAGAGATACACAGCGCATCGGCTTGCCACGGTTGACCCGAGTGCTGCCAGCGTGCTGTAGGCGCTCTGGCCCGCGATCCGATTGGGGCTCTCAATGATAACTTTGGTCGATACCCCTCGATCTGCTGCCCGGACAAGGGCATCGAGGATGCGGGGAATGTGGAACACGGCGTAACTGACGACCAAGAGCCGCTCGGTTGCCGAATCGATCACCTGAAGAACAACCTGCTCCGTCCTTCGGAGGGGGACGACGCCCACATCGGGGCCGGTCCAGACCAGTTCGACAGACTGACCCTCCCGCAGCTCCCTCACGGCCAGGGCCGCCGTGAGCAGTGCGGCGGCAACGGATTGCGGCAAGACGCTCCCCGCCTCCGAATTCCACCGATCGAGGAGGCCGATCACGATCGACCTGTAGTGGGGGCTTGGGAGGGCCTGTGCGATCTCGGCTCGCAACGTTTTCCAGTCGGTACCATCGCTCCGCACGAGACGGTCTATGACGGCTTGGATGACGGGGAACGGCAGCGCCTTGGCCAGCCGCCTCGCCTCTTCGGCGATCAGGAGGTATCCCCCACCCATAGCTGCCCCCTCATTCACAGTGCCTCCCCGCCTCGTGATCGTCCTAGTCCGCAGTACCATCCATGAGTTTTTCAGCCTCCGTGAGATTCGATCCCACCGGCTTCGGGGGCGTGATCGACTCGTCGGTCTCGGCGACGATCGTCGTCTTGGGGACCTGCTCGACATGGTCCGTAAAGAACGCCAGTTCAGCCGACTCGACCGTGGATACGAGCACGGAGCGGTCCAGGTACTTGTTGCCCCGTTCGCACGAGGTCTCTGGTAGGAACAGGCACGCATGGCAGGCGGCACCGTGCAAGGTCAGCCCGTCCTTGATCGGGTGGTGCTCCGCACACAGCGGGTCGGAGGCGCAGTGCCGCATGGCTTCGAGGGCCTGGTCGAGATGACGCCCCAGCGCCATCGGTTCACCACGAGCGACTAGCCCGCCGAGGGTGCCTTCGCTGTCAGGGGCGGCGGTATAGAGCAGGATGCCTGCCATCGGCTCCTTCTCGCCCCCCGGAGGATGAGAGTAGATGCGCTCTCGGATGCTCGCCGTCGAGTAACCGCATTCCATTGCGAACTGGCGGATCAGGGCATGGGACAGAGAGTGCAGCAAGACGTACCGCATCGTCGGGAAGCCGTCGTCGGGCTTAAGGCCCCGGTTCAGTCGCCATCGCCGGTGCGCCTCGAAGAACTCCCCCTCCCGTTCCTTGGTCTTCTTGACCCACATCTCGATGGAGTGCTCCGAGAACAGAAGGAAGACCCCCTCGCCCCGGATCTCCGAGGTGGGCACCCACTTGGGGACCGTCCGGCTCAGGGGCACTCTCTGGTCCTTGGGGAAATCGCCGAGCTCTGTGTAGTCGCCCGGCGACTCGATGCGGGTGAACCCGATCAGGGACCGCACCTCTCGCAATCGCTCGGCCAGGACGACCTTCTTCAAAAGGTGCCGGTAAGACTTGGGTGAATCGACAACCCGGAGCTTGAAATTCCGGCTGTTGCGGCTGGGGTCGGGGTTCGAGAAAACCTCCCATTCGGGGCGTCGGACATCGACGAATTCGTCGTCGTCCTGGGCGCTGGAGCACTTCCTCTTGGTGACTGCCTCCCAAATCTGATCTTCGGTGTAGGTCGCCAACCCCTTGAGCAGCCTCCGCTTCATCTTCACATCGCGGCCTGATTCGCACTCCTCAAGCTCTGCCCAGTTCATCTCGATCAACTGCGCCAGCTTATCGCTCGATGTCGGGATCGAGAGCACTGACAAAGGGATCGGGAACCAGCTATTCGAGGCTCCGAGCAGAATTGCCCGCTGTTTCCCTTTGCAGGGGTCTTCGTCATACTTCCGCAGGTGAGGCTGACGGCCTCTGCATTGGCTCAATTCGTCCCTGCCCTCGTCGCTGAAGGCATCGCTCATGCGGCGAGTCTTGTTGCACTTCACGCATTCGACCTGGATGTCAGCAACCTCGCCCGATGCCCCTAGCTCATAGAGCCTCAATTCGTAGCGGCAGTCGGTCTTGCCTCGGTGGACAAACTCGACCCACGGGAAGTCGTCCAGATGGCCATTCTCGCAGGCCACGAGGAACCGGGCCGGGACGACCGTAGGTGGCTTGCCCGGCTTCTTGCAGATCCGGTGGACGTACCGGCTGCGGTCCTTGCGGTAGGGATCGAGCTTCAACTCGAAGAGCCCGGACTGAATCGGAGCCAGCAACCGGCAATGGGGATGGGGGCATACCTTCCAGCGAGGGAAGGGGGCCACCGGGACGCCGACATTGGCCATGTCGTCGAACGGGCTGGAAGCGACTCCTGTCGACTCGCTCGTCAGGGGCGGGGTCAGCAGCTTCGCTACCTGCGGCCCCAGCTCTCCCTGGACGGCCTTCAGCAGCCGTGGCTCGCTAATCTCCGTCGTCCCCTGCTCGACTGGCCAGTCGTCGAGCCCCATGACCATGACCGACAGATTGGGCAACTCGACAGTGGCTCCTACTCCGAAAGTATAGAGCAATTGGCTGGGCCGAATCTCGCCGATCTTGCGGCGATCGGAGGTCGTGCTCATGATCCTTCCTCCTCCTCGCCTTCAGTGTCCTCGCTGACCGCTGCCACAAAGCCGGGATCGGCATCCAGCCCTCCGTCGTGGAAGATCAGGCCCACATTCGGCTCGACATCCCGCAGGGAGTTCAAGCAAGTGAAGTCGTCCCAGGGTTCCAGACCAGGCCGGTGCAACAGGCCGACCGTCACGCCATCCCGCTCCTCGTCGTAACCCAGAACCCGGCCTCCGACCGTGTGCTGGGCTTCCGCAAGCCACTGGTCGATCCGCTCGTTCAACTCGGTCTTGAGGTTCCTGATGAAGTCGTCGTCGGTCGAGCCGATCAGTTCAGCCCGACGCACGATACTCTGAATCGCCTCCTTCACATAGGGATGGTTGCGGTCGATCCGGCTGGCCTTCTTGTTGGCGTTGAACTCCGTCCCCTGAAGTCGCACGCAGGACACGAGGAGGGCCGTCAACCCCCGGCTCAACGCCCCCGAGGCGAACGGCGTTACCGACAGGGCCTCGACGTGGTTGTAGAATGTGGCGTGGTAGTGCTCGAACCGCTCGTAGTGGGACAGATCACGGGGGCGGGTCCAGTTGAAGACCGTGAAGACAAGGCCCGGATACTTTCGACCAACACGGCTGGTGGCCTGGATGTACTCGGCAGTCGTCTTGGGCTGACCGCCGACCACCATCAGGCCGAGCCGCTGCACGTCCACACCGACCGACACCATGTTGGTCGCCAGGAGGACATCGAGGGGCAGCTTGGGCAGGTCCCTGTAATGTCCCTGCCGCTTCAATTCCTTCCGCTTGGCCTCGTTCTGGAGATCGAAGTTGACCTCCAGATGATCCAGAACCTCCGGGATGTCGGTGGAATCTTTGCGGGAAGTCAGTTCGTCGATCGAGTAAAGTGTGCGGCGTGATAGCCCGCGCTGTTCCATCTTGCCGAGGCGAGTTCGCACATCGTCATCGACGAGCCGCCTCATCCCGCCCAGTTCCCGCATCGAGTTGAAATAGCCGATCAAGGTCATCCACGGGTCCACCTCCTTGCCGTAGCCTTTCTTCTCGTACAGCGTCTGGGCGGCGGACAGCAGGGCCACATAGACCCGGATCAAGGCAACCTTGAGCCGCCGCCCGGGCGCACAGATGCCGATGTAGCGGCGACCGGGCAAGTCCTCGGAGGGCGTGCGTTGGAGGGCGAAGAAGTTATCCTGAGCTTCAAGCCCATTGGGCGGGAAGATGCTGACTCTCCGCAAGAACGTCGCATGCACTTGATCACCGGCCTTGCGAATTGTCGCCGTGGAGGCGACGACCTTGGGTCGAACGGTCTTGCCCTCAACTTCCCAGGAGCAGAGCTTGTCCACCGCAGTCTCGTAGAGCCCCACCAGCGTACCCAGGGGGCCGCTGATGAGATGCAACTCATCCTGGATGATGAGGTCGGGCGGTCGCACCGGGGCATGGGTTCTCGTCTTGGCTGGGGAATGCTTGTCTTTCTTGGGGTGAGAGTCGGCGTCCTCGATTTCAGGGGATCGGAACCCGTGGCGCTCGCAATAGCCATCGACCTGGCCGAAGAGCATCTGGACCTTGCCGTTCCAGGGCATCTGGGCGAACTTGTCCACGGTGGCGATCAGCAAGGTCGGCAGTCGCCGGTAGATTTCCTCGTCCACGACCAGGACCGGGATGCCTTCGAGCGGAGAGTTCTTGGCGCTGAAGGGGCAACGGCCCAGCTCGTCGCCACAGTATGTCACAGTGCGGCATCGCCCCTTTGTATAGCTCTCAACCTTGATGTGCTGCCCCGCGTTGATCTTGGTCCCGCACCAGGGGCAATTCGTAAGTTGGGCCGGCGTGCCGCTGCCTCGTCCCTTGTATTTACCACCGCGCTCCTCCTGGATTGCCTCGGCGGCGGCATCGGTCGTATTCGGGGTCGTCTTCTGTCCCACCCAGAGGCCGATGCGGAACGGTTCCTTGCCCCATGTCTTCTCGTCGGACCGCCGGATCACTTCGCAGGCACAGATCAGGGCGGTGGCCCGCTGGAACTGCTGGATGGTCAGTAGCCGCAGCGTATAGCGCATCAGCACGGCGATGCCGCACTCGCCAGAGCGACCGGCCACCGTCCCCTGGAGCCGCCGTAGCCCCATCGTGTAGGCCGACAGCCCAAGATACGCCTCTGTCTTGCCTCCCCCTGTCGGGAACCACAGCAGATCGGCCATCGCCTCCGATTCGGACGTTCGGTCCTCATGGTCAAGCCGGGTGATGCTCGGCAAATTGAGCAGGATGAAGGCCAACTGGAAGGGATACCAAGAGCGGTTCTCAGGGATGTCGATGGCGCGCTCGTCCACCGGCTCATCACGGCGTTGTCTGAGCGAGATGATCGTCTGGATGCGCTGCTTCCACATCGCCAGATTGGCGAATCGGAAGGCGTCCGCGGCTTTGCCGTCGTCGAGGATCAGTTGGAGCCCCTCCTCGATCCACTTGAGCGTGACCTTGCACCGAGTCAAAGCCGCCTCGCCCGGCTTCTGATACAGGGCCATATCGGGTTTCTTGAGCTCCGCCTGCCGGTCCTTGATCCAGGCGTCATAGGCCGTGATCAGCGGCCGGAGCTTGGACTCAATCTGGGACGTGGGCGTTTCGCCCAGCTCCTTCATATCGAGCACCAGCCCGGACATCCTGGGCCAGTCAGCCGTGGTCGGTGGCGTTGTCTGGGGCACCTCGTGGGTGGGGACCACCCTGGTCAAGAGCCGAGACGCTTTGTCGCAGATACCATCCGGGCATTCGGCGTGGATGCTCACGCCATGTCCGACGCCGAACTCGACGTGGTGGCGATAAAGCATCGCCATCTCCTGCTCCTCGGCGAAGGTCACGGGATCGCTCTTGCCAGGGTCTTTCTGTTGAGGGCGACTGTGAAAGATGGCTTCCTTACCGGGCGACTCCACGATCAGTTCGGGCTGAAAGACCCAGGCCGAGTCGCGCAGTTTCTTGGGCTCCTGCTGGCCGTTGACGAGGAAGAGAGTGACGCTCCAGAAGTCGTCCCGCTTGCGGACGAGGCCCTGAACTTGGACCTCTGGGAACTCCCCATCCGGGGTCCAGTTCAGCCTCCCGACCTTCAGCGGGATCGCCTCGGAGACAGCCTCTCGCTGGGTTCGCTTCCAGACCAGCTTCTTGTCGCCGCTCTTGGCCGTGAGGGTTTCGCTCCGATCCCGGTGATAGTGCCCCCATCGAGCCGTGATCTGGAGGGCCTTCGCTTCAAGGCCGACGCAGAACGTCATCCCGAACGACGACGGGAACATCGTCTTCGTTGTCGGGGACGACGATTCGGTGGCCCCGTCCTCGACCGATCCACTACCCCCCTGGGGAAGCTCGTCGAACTGCTCGGGTGAGAGTTCCTGCCGCTTGGGGGCAAGCATCCCGACGAGGTAGCGGTCCCGAACGCTCTGCTCGTCGATCTCCTCCTCAGGGCCTCCGACCGGGCCGAGGAGGTCGCTCAGGACCATTCGTTCGAGTTCTTCTCGGATCTTCGTCGGGGAAGGTAGGCTATGGAGTAGTGGAACCACCGGAGAACCCTCGAACCCCGCGATCAGCACCTCGAAAGCTCATCTGTGGCGAACTCCCGCGAATCCAGAACACGGATTCCTGCCGGCAGAGTCCGAGTGGCTTGCCACGCGCTGACTCTTAGACTACGGCGCCGAAGGCGTGCGAGCAATTCGGGACTTCAATGCGGCCAGCAGATCGACGAGGTCCGTCGGACGAGAACCGGACGCCACTTGTGAGACAGCGATGTCCTTGGCGAGATCGATGTCAAAGTCCGCGGGTGTCGGGTTGTATCCACGATTCATCGTCCGATCAAAGATCCGGCTGCCTGTCTCATGGAAAATTTCTTTCCCGGCGAACTCGATCCGCCAGGTACCATCCTTGAGTCGATTCTGAGCCTCTTGGTAGCGGTCATTCAAGAGCTGATCGATATCGGACTCTTTCGTTCTCGCGGACTCGGTGTCGAGCTTCTGGAACCAAGGGGAGTTGCAGATATGGTCTTTGGCCGCGCTTTGGCTATTCAGCGTGCAGGGAGGATCAATGACGAAAGGCTCTCGAAAGCGACGCTTCGACTCAGCCACAACTTCGCGACAAGCCGCCCACCAGCAAAGCCGACTGGCGCCCTCCTCGATGATCGTCTGGATATCCGTTTCCGAGAGGCCACGGTTGTTGAATAAGCTCGAGTGGAGGGAAAGGGAGTCCAGGAGATAGTTCTCGATCTCGTGAACCGGCAGAACGAACGTGCGAAAGGTCCTGTTAGGATCATTCCAGCCCGGTTTGTTTGTGGGACGGAAGTCCCGATCCGTCAGGCCAAAGACGTTCGCAAAACCCGCCTCGTCAGCATCCTTCACAATCGCTCGAACTCCCTCGTTCCCGCCTCCCACCAAGAAGAACACGCTGGGATCATTCCAGAGGGTCGAAAGGTACTCGCGGGTCAACGCATCTTCGACCCACAGGTTGATCGAGCCTCGATAAAGACCGGCTCGCGCCACGTCGCGCGGCATGCTAGATCAAGCTCCCGCGCCGATTGGCCTGACCGGATGCCAGATCCGGGCACGAGGATCGTCTTCGGGCACCAGGAAGTGGCGCTCGTAGGACCGCGCTTCGTCGTAGATCTCCGGAGAATGCGTTGCGACCACGAACTGGGCACGAGGCTGGAGCCTCATCAGGCATCGCAAAATCGACCGATGCCACTGCGGATCCAAGTGCAATTCGGGCTCGTCAATGAAAACGATGCCTTCCCTATCCTTGTTCAGCGCGAGTGCACTCAGAAAGAGGAACAGCTCCAACTGGCCCGCACTGAGCAGGTCAACCTCGAGGAGGAAGCCCTCGGATGTCCGAAGGTATACGTCGAAAGAACCACCAACCGGCTCTTCGGACTTGACGACTTCGACCGAGAAGGACTCGTCTCTCTCGGGATAGAACTCTCGCCACGCCTCGTTGATCACAGGCATGATCTCAGAATAACGTCCGAGGTGGGGGAGCCGGTCGTCGAATCGCTCGATCGTTGCGATGTTCACGAGGAGTTGCTTGACGTTCAAAAGCCCGTTCTGATCATTTCTTGCAGGGCGACGACCTCGCTTACCCACGGTTGCGTCTACTGCACCGACGAGCGCTGGCGCTCGCCAGGAAGAAAAGTACCAAACCGGCACATCTTCATACGTCCCAAGTGGTTTGGACATCGGGCTTAAAACGACGACTTTGCTTTCTTGGCCGTGGACCTGGATTTGGGCTCGGATCCGGTAAAGCTTAGATCCGTGACGAATCGCCCTTCGGCCAGTCGGGCCTGTGACCAGTTTGGAACCATCGGGCCAATTGGCTGCGAGAAGTGCCGCTTCGAGCACGGCGGTTTTGCCGCACCCATTCGGACCGGCCAGCACAACGAGTTGGTTTGGATTGCCGTCCGGTCCGTGGAAGTCAAGTTCAAGGGACTCGATCCCCCGGAAACCCTCGATCGAGAGGCTTGCCAAGGCGATGGACGGTGTGGGCATGATCGTCCCTCCTTGGGCGGCGGGCCGGAGCTGCAAACGGGGCACAGACCGATTCCGCGCTCCCGACAGCCTTCTAGCCTACCACACGAACTGGGGCCGCTTAAACCCTGCATCACCCTGCCCAGACCATCTCAACCGCACAATCGTCGCGGCCTCTACGATCCGACCGGCCCGGTTTCAAGAAAGCGGACGGCTCAGGTAAGGGGAAGGCGAGCTCTTCATCCTGCTCTTGAAAGCTAGCATCCCGACGAAGTAGCGGTCCCGAACGCTCTGCTCGTCGATCTCCTCCTCTGGGCCCCCGACCGAGCCGAGGAGGTCGTTCAGAACCATTCGTTCGAGTTCTTCTCGGATCTACGTCGGGGAAGATAGGCTATCAAGTAGTAGAACCACCGGAGGACCCTCGAACCCCGCGACCAGCACCTCGAAAGCTCATCTGTGGCGAACTCCCGTGAATCCAGAACGCGGATTCCCGCCGGCAGAGTCAGAGGTGCCTGGCACGCGCTGACTCTTAGATTACGGCGCCGAAGGCGTGCGAGCAATTCGGGACTTCAATGCGGCCAGCAGATCGACGAGGTCGATGGGAACGGAACCGGACGCCACTTGTGAAACAGCGATGTCCTTGGCGAGATCGATGTCAAAGCGTCTTGGTATCTGCCATTCAAGAGCTGATCAATCTCGGGCGCTTTCGTTCTCGCGGACTCGGCGTCGAGCTTCTGGAACCAAGGAGAGTTGCAGATATGATCCCTGGCCGCGCTTTGGCACTCAGCGTGCAGGGAGGATCAACGACGAAAGGCTCTCGGAAGCGACGCTTCAACTCAGCCACGGCTTCGCGACAAGCCCCCCCACCAGCAAAGCCGACCGGCGGCCTCCTCAATGATCGTCTGAATATCCCTTTCCGAGAGGCCACGGTTGTTGAATCGGCTCGCACTGAGGGCACTAGAGTCCAGGAGGTAGTTCTCGATCTCGTGTACCGGGAGAGCGTACGTGCGAAATTGAACCTATTCACCGTGGCCCCATTGAAGCGTACTGTGGAGAGAGCCAAAACGAGGCCCTTGCACCCACAGGGAGCCATACCCACATGACCAGCGTCGCCACCCCGCCGGTCCCATTGATGTTGCCTCCGGGACTCGTGCCCTATCGCCTGACCGTCGACCAGTACGAGGCCATGGTCGATGCCGGAATCCTGACCGAGCACGATCGCCTCGAGCTGATCGAAGGGATGCTGGTGAAGAAGATGACCAAGAAACCCGATCACTCTGCGGGCTCGGAGAAGGGCCGCCGCACGATCGACCGGGCGCTCCCCGCGGGCTGGCACACCCGCCATGAGCAGCCCATCCGCATCCCGCCGCGGGACAGCGAGCCCGAACCGGACATCGCCGTGGTCCGGGGCGACGTCGAGGATTACATCACGCGCCACCCCGGCGCCCCCGACACCGCCCTGGTCGTCGAGGTTGCCCGCTCGAGCCTCGCCGCGGATCGTGCCCTGGCGAAAACCTACGGCGGGGGCGGAATCCCCGTCTACTGGATCGTCAACGTGGTCGATCGCCAGCTCGAGGTCTATGCCCACCCGACCGACGGCGTCTACCCGGATCCCGCGATCCTCGGAGAGACGGAGTCGGTCGATCTGATCCTCGCCGACCAGGTCGTCGCCC
>Ga0208565_1002292_pt1 | contig 10384 bp, 8 predicted proteins | sample Sb_taG_7_FD_187706 | JGI IMG/M metagenome (GOLD analysis project Ga0208565, IMG submission 187706) | Peat soil microbial communities from Weissenstadt, Germany - Sb_50d_2_FS metaG (SPAdes) (version 2) | ecosystem: Environmental > Terrestrial > Soil > Wetlands > Peat | place: Germany: Weissenstadt...
GCACGGACATGGCGGCGGCGCAGGCGCCCGCGCGTGCCGGCGCGGGCGAGCCGCGGTGATCCGGGTCGCCGTCGCCGGCGCCGCCGGACGCATGGGCCAGACCGTCTGCGAGGCGGTGTCCGGCGCCGAGGGCATCGAGCTCGTCGGGCGCGCCGACCCGCTGCTGGGAGTGGCGCTCGCGGACGTGCTCGCCGGCGCCGAGGTGGTGGTCGACTTCACGCGGCCCGACACCGCGCTCGAGAACGCGCTGCAGTGCGTGCGCGCCGGCGTGCACGTGGTGATCGGGACCACCGGCTTTGACCAGGCGTCGCTCGAGCGGGCGCTCAACGAGCCGACCGATCCCTCGCGTCCCGGCATGGCGCGGGCGAATGTGCTGCTCGCCCCCAACTTCGCGATCGGGGCGGTGCTGATGATGCGCTTCGCCGCGGAGGCTGCCCAGCATATGCAGGCGGCGGAGATCATCGAGCTGCACCACGAGGGCAAGCTCGACGCCCCCAGCGGCACCGCCCTGCGGACCGCCGAGCTGATGGCAGAGGCCTCCGGTGCGCCGCCGCCGCCGATCCACTCCGTGCGCCTGCCCGGGCTCGTCGCCCACCAGGAGGTGATCCTCGGCGATCTCGCGCAGACGCTCACCATTCGTCACGACACGATCGGTCGCGAGTCGTTCATGCCCGGGGTGTTGCTGGCAATACGGCGCGTTTCGACGCTCGCCGCGCCCTTCACCGTGGGCCTCGAGAGCCTGCTGTTTTGAGGTGCCGCGCGTGCGCGCTCAGGGCTCGCCGTGCGTCTACACTTCGCCAATGCGCCCAGGTGACGCGGACGGTTTCCTGAGACGCGCCAGCCTGCCGCGTGCCCTGTCGCTGGGGATGCTCGTGCTGGCGTGCGCGGCCCCGATCGCCGGCTGCGGCGCCAGCTCCGGCAAATCGGCCGGCGGCCCGTCGAACGCCAGCGCGGAAGCTCCCTCGAACGCGAGCGAATCTCCGGAAGCCGAAGGCGCCGAACAGGCGGCCGCCGCAGCCCAGAAAAAGAAGAAGCTGGCACGAGAAGAAGCCGAAGAAGTGAAGAAGCGCGACGAAGCGGCGGCCAAGCAGAGCGCGCAGCCCGCGAGCCCGAAGAGCACCAAGAACAAGACCGCCACCAAGAAGGCCACGGCGAAGACGACCAAGCCGTCCTCCAAGCAGACGGCCAAGAAATCCAAGCGCACGTCCAAGCCGGCCGGCGAAAGCGCGGCGGCAAAGGCCAGGCAGGTAAAGGAAAAAGCCGAAGAACAGCAGGCGCTGAAAGCGCGCAAGCAGCGCGAAGCACAGCAGGCGGCGGCGCTCGCCAAACGCGAGCAGGAAGAAGCCGCAGAGCCCCACACGAGCACGTCCGCCGCCGTACCTTCGCCAGCACCGGCGCCCGCTCCCACCTCCGGCAGCACGAGCTCGAAACGGAAATCGAAATCCCCGTCACAGCCCCATCACCACCACAAGCACCAGGGCGCCTAGCGCCGCCCGTGCGCCCGCTCGCCTATGGCCATGAGCACGCGCGTGAGATACTGCGGTAGATGAGCTCCCTGGCAGACACACGCGATCTGGGCACGATCCTGACCGCGATCGTCACCCCGTTCGGCGAGGATGGGAGCATCAACGAGGAGTCGTTCGTGGCGCTCATGCGCCACCTCGCGGACAACGGCTCGGACGGTTTCGTCGTGGCGGCCACCACCGGGGAGGCCTCGACACTGAGCGACGAGGAGCAACTCGGGCTGATCGAGCTCGCCCTCGCCGAGCGCCCGCCCGGAAAGACGATCGTCGCCGGCGCCGGCACCAACGACACCCGCCACGCGGTGCTCCTCACCGAACGCGCCACCGAGCTCGGCGCCGACGCGGTCATCTCCGTCACCCCTTACTACAACCGGCCGAGCCCACTAGGGCTGATCGGCCACTACGAAGCGGTCGCCGCCGCCACCGACAAACCGGTGCTGCTCTACAACATCCCCAGCCGCACCGGCACCAACATCGGGCCCGAGCTGCTCGCAAGGCTCGCGCAGATCGACGGGATCGAGGGCGTCAAGCAGGCAAATGCCGATGAGCTGCAGCTGATCGACGGGCTCGTGCTGTATGCGGGGGACGACAGCTCGTTCGCGCGCACGCTCGACATCGGCGGCGCGGGCGGAGTGTGCGTCGCGAGTCACATAGTCGGCAACGAGATGCGCCGCATGGTCGACGAGCCCGAGCATCGAGCCGAGATCGACGCTTCGCTGCAGGACGTCTACAGGACGCTGTTCCTCACCTCGAGCCCCACCTGCACGAAGGCCGCGCTGAACATGCTCGGCCACGACGTCGGCGGCCTGCGCCTGCCGCTGGTGGAGGCGACTCCCGAAGAGGCCGAGGCCGTTCGCGCGATGCTCGAACGTCACGGCCTGATGCCCGCCCAAGTCGCCCACACCCCCGCGTGAGCTCGGCACCCGTGCTGGAGCTCGATCGATCCCGGACCGCCCCTGCGGCGGGCAGCTCGACATCCGCGTGAGCGCGCTGCGCGTCCTGCCCCTCGGCGGGCTGGGGGAGATCGGCAAGAACATGACCGTCGTCGAGTACGACGGGCGGATCATCGTCGTGGACGTGGGGCTGCGCTTTCCCACCCCCGAGATGGTCGGCATCGACCTCGTGCTCCCCGACTTCTCATACCTGCGCGAGCGCGCCCGCGAGATCGAGGCGATCGTCGTCACCCACGGCCACGAGGACCATCTCGGCGCGCTGCCCTGGGTACTGCGCGAGCTCGGCCAGCAGCACCTGCCGCCGGTTTACGGGGGCGCCCTGACGGTCGCGATGGCCCGCTCCAAGCTCGACGAGCACAAGCTGCGCGACGTCGAGCTGAACGAGCTCGACACGGGGGAGACGCTCGAGCTCGGCCCGTTCTCGCTCGAGCTGGTGCACATGACCCACTCGATCCCAGACTCCAGCGCGGTCGCGCTCGGCACCGACCTCGGCACGGTGCTGATCACCGGCGACTACAAGTTCGACCAGACCCCCGTCGACGGGCCGCCCGCTGACGTCTCGCGCCTGGCCGAGCTCGGGCGCGAGGGCGTGCTACTGCTGTGCGGGGACTCCACCAACGTCGATCGCGCGGGCTTCTCGCCGTCGGAGTCGGTCGTCGGCCCGCACCTGGAGGAGGCGTTCGCGCGCTGCGAGGGCCGCATCGTCGTGACGAGCTTCGCATCCAACATCCATCGCGTGCAGCAGGTCGTCGACGCGGCCTACGCGCTCGACCGCAAGGTCGCGCTGGTGGGACGCTCGATGCGCAAGAACGTCGGCATCGGGCGCACGCTCGGGCACATCGACATCCCCGACGGCATGCTCGTAGGCGACCGCGAGATCGGCGACTTCCCCGACGAGCGCGTCGTGATCATCTCCACCGGCTCCCAGGGCGAGCCGCTGTCGGCGCTGCGGCGCATGGCACACCGCGACCACCCCCGGGTGGAGCTGAAGGCCGGCGACACGGTCGTGTTCTCCGCCACGCCCGTGCCCGGCAACGAGCGCGCCGTCAACGAGACGATCGACCGGCTCTACCACATCGGCTGCGACGTGATCACGCCCAGCGACGCGCCCGTGCACGCCTCCGGGCACGGCTACGCGGAGGAGATCAAGCTGATGCTCAACCTCGTCAAGCCGCGCTACGTGATGCCCTTCCACGGCGACTTCAAGCGGCTGCGCCTGCACGCGCAGCTCGCCGAAGCGGTCGGCGTGGCGCCGCGGGACATCTTCCAGGGCGACAACGGCCTGCCGCTTGACGTCGACGAGCGCGGCGCGCGCTTCGCGGCGCGCGAGCAGGCGGGCATGATCTTCGTCGACGGCGTCGAGATCGGCGAGATGGCGGACGTCGCGCTGCGCGACCGGCGCATGCTCTCCGCCGACGGGATCTTCATCGTCGTCGTCACGATCGCCGAGCAGGACGGCAGCTCGGTCGCCGACCCCGAGGTGATCTTCCGCGGCGTGCCCTTCCTCGACGAGGCCGACGAGCTCGTGGAAGAGATTCGCCTGACCGTCGAGCAGACGCTGGCGCGGGCCGCCAGCGAGGAAATCCGCGAGGTCGACATGCTCCAGCAGTCGCTGCACGACGATCTAGCGAAGCTGGTCTACGACCGCCTCAAGCGCCGGCCGATGGTGCTCCCGGTAGTTGTCGAGGTCTGAGCACAATGCCGTTTAATAAGGTCGGAGCGGGCTTCCGCTCCCGGTAGAAAGGAGCGGCCAACCACGGGCCGACCTGGGTGGCGGTGATCCGCGGCCTGAATGCGAGGATTGTCTGATGGACGCTGACGAGCGACTGCGTGCTGGCCGTCTGGCGGCGCAGCGGCTGACGCCGGCAACGGCGTGCAAGAGCGCCGAGGAAGCGGCGTTGGCTGTAATCGGCGTCCAGGCTCAGGATCTGCGCGCCGCGGCTCTTGCACTGCGCTCGCGCGTGCCCGGCCTCACCCGAAGCACCGTCCGCGCCGCGCCGCTCCTGCGCACGTGGACGGTCCGCGGCACGGTGCACCTGATTGCGGCGTCCGATCGCCCCTGGCTGCACGCGCTATTCGCCAGGCGAAATGCCCGCGTGTTCGGCGCGCGCTTCGCGCGCTTCGGCATCGTGGAGGAGGTAAACGCCATGCGCGGGGACGTCGTTGAGCTCTGCGGCGAGCGTCCCCGCGACCGGCCGTCGCTGCTGCGCGCGCTGGTCGAGCGCGGCCACCCGTCGCTCGAGCAGGGTCCGATCAACACATTCGTTCCGTGGCTCTCGACGCAGGGGCTCATCGTCACCGACACTACCGGCCTGCTGCACGCGGCCGATCCGCCCCCGGCGGTCGACCTCGACGAGGCACTCGCGATCCTTGGCGCCCGCTACCGCGCAGGCTACGGCCCCTGCGACGCAACCGACCTCGCGAAGTGGTCCTCGCTGCCCATCACACAGGCGCGCCGGGCGCTCGAAGCCGCCGGACCGCCGAGCGACATTGACCTGTTGCCCACCGATGACACACCGCCCTGTCTGCTGCTCGCCGCCTTCGACACGCTCATGCTCGGCTACCGCACTCGCGAGCCATTCGTCGTCGCCGAGGACGACCATCACATCCTGAGGGGCGGTGGGATGCTCAAACCCGTCGTACTCAATCGCGGAGCAGCAACGGGTACTTGGTCCATCAAGAAGGGCCGTCCCGAGCCGGCGTGGTTCGCGCGGCCCACGCCCGCTCCGGCGCTCGCGCGCGAGACTGCGGACATCGAACGCTTCCTTGCATCGTAGCTGCGGATAGCTCCATGGAGCAGGTCGCGCGGCTCCCGCTTTCGGCTGCGAGCAAGCGCCTTGACGATCAAGCGCGAGACGGTCGCTCTGGACGAACTCCGAGCGCGGATGCGCGTCGGTCCTGACACTTCCGCATTGCCTCGCGTAAGCAGGTGTGCTGACCCGGCCGGCGCCGGCACCCCCGCGTCGTCCAACCCGGCGATCTGCGCCGAGGTCATCGTCACGCTCGGAGGGAGTGTCAGTGGATGGGCGTTACCCGCATTGGGAGAGCGCCGTAAGTATGTGTTCAGCGATGGCGTCTGGTGTCGGTGGGCAGCCCGGGATGCGGATGTTGACCGGGAGCATGTCGTCGGCTGAGCCGATTATCTCGGTTGGGTCGCCGAGGATCTTGCATCCGAGTGCGCAGTCGCCGAGGGCGGCGACGAGACGCGGCTCTGGCATAGCTTGGTATGCAGTGTGTAGCGGTCCGGACATACGTCTGGTTATGGGTCCGGTGATGAGCAGGATGTCGGCGTGCCGTGGGGATGCAACGATGTCCAGACCGTAGCGTTGCAGGTCGTGAAAGGGGTTTGTGACGGATGTGAGCTCGTGCTCGCAGCCGTTGCATGAGCCGGCGTCGACGTGGCGTATTGCGAGTGATCGCGGCTGGCCGCGTGTGAGGTGCGCTTGGCGGCGGATGGTTGCGAGCTGTCGCAGCAAGATGTACATCAGCGATCCACGCAGGCGTAGCAGAGCTCGAAGCTCTTGTTGATGAGCGGAAAGTCGGGCAACAGATTGTCGGCGGTGGCGTGAGCGAGCGACGGCCAGTTTGCGTAGGAGCCGGTGCGCAGGTGGAGCCTGCCGACCCGTGTGCCGTCGAGCTCGACGGCACAGATCGTGGCGCCGCGCGGGCTCTCGACGAGACCGATGCCAAGCGTCGAGCCCGCGCCTACAGAGGTCGTACCGCCGCTTGTGAATGGTCTCGCGAGCAGCTCTTCGAGGATGTCGTAGGTGCTCTCGAGCTCAATCGCTCGTAGCCTCAAACGTGATGCGACGTCGCCTGTTGGGGCTCGGAGTGAGGCGGGTGTGAAGCCGTTGTATGCAAGGCGCGGGCTTGTGCTGCGGGCGTCTTCGCGGATGCCGGCAGCGCGTGCTGCGGGGCCGACCGCGCCGAGCCGGCGCGCGTCATCAGCTCCGAGGACGCCGATCCCGTCTAGGCGTGCTTGCAGCGAGCTGGTGAACTCGAGCTCTCGCCACGCAGAGGCACTGTCGACGCGCAGCTCGCGCAGGTCTCCTAGCGTGGCGCCTGCGGCGGTCGCGTCGAGCTGCGCGTCTCCGCCGCCGATGCGCACGGTGTCGAACAGGAAGCGGTGGCCGAACGAGCGCATGTTGACCTGCTGTGCGCGGTCCTTGAGCGCGGCGAACGCCATTGCTCCGGGGGCGTAGCCGACGCCGGCGCATATTGCGCTGATGTCGTGGAGGTGGTTGTAGAGGCGCTCGAGCTCGAGGAGCACGGTGCGGGCGGTGCGCAGCTCGCGATCTGGCTGGAGCGCGTGGGCGCTCTCGACTGCGTGTGCGTAGGCGACGGTGTTGGTGACCGAGCAGGCGGCGCATGCACGCCCGGCGTAGGTGAGCGCTTCGTCAGTGTGAAGGCCCTCGGCGGCGCGCTCTAGGCCGCGGTGCTTGTAGAACAGGCGAGGGTCCATAGCGAGGATGCGCTCTCCGATGACGTGGAAGCGGAAGTGTCCGGACTCGATGACGCCGGCGTGAATCGGGCCAACCGCGACTTGGTGGACACCCTCTCCGCTCACGGGAATCATCCACTGCGCAGGGTCGTCGGGGTGCGCTGCGAGGGCGCGCATCGGCGAGTGGCCGGGAAACGTGAGGCCGTAGAGGTCATGGGCCTCGCGCTCATCCCAGCCTGCGGCCTCGACGAGATCGACGATGCTCTCGATCTCACCGGCGGTCACGTCGCACGAGAGGACGCGAGACCGCTCGCCTGAGGTGAGGAGCGCTCGCCAAGTCGGGTTCTTGCCGCGGCTGGTGGCCCACGCGCCAGCGAAGTGCTCGCCGTCGGCGAGGGCTCGTTCCACGCTCGCCCGCCAAGCGTTCGTCTGCACGTCTTCGATCTCGGTCACAGCACGCCCCGTGCGAGGGTTGCCACGAAGTCAGAGCCCGGCAGCAGAAGCACGCCTACGACGCCGCATGCGAGCATCCCGGTGCCGAGAATCGCGGTAAGGGCGATGACTGGCTGCTCCTCGCGGGACCGGCGGCGCCTGCGGCTGTGTGTTTCGTCCCCGATGACTCCCTCCATGAGCGCGTGCAGGAGACCGAGGAATCCAAGCGCCATGGCGACTACGGCGATGGCGCTGATGAGCAGATCTCCGGCGGCCAGGCCCCCGAGGAGTATGAGCAGCTCGGAGAGGAACAGCGGTGACGGCGGCAGGCCGGAGAGTGCTATGAGGCTCACGCCCATCGCGGTTGCGGTCGCCGGGCTGTCGTTGAGCACCGCGACGGGGGCGTGGGTTGCTGCCTTGGGCTGGATGCGCAGCAACGGCAGGGTGGCATAGAAGCCGAGGGCCTTTGCGAGCGCGTGGCCCGCGACGTGGAGCACGACGCCGGCGATCGCGAGCGGGGTTCCGAAGCCGATTCCGAGCGCGATGATGCCCATGTGCTCGAGGCTGGAGTAGGCGAGCAGGCGCTTGAACGGCAGCGAGCGCCAGAGGAACGGGATCGCGACGATCATCGACGTCAGGCCGAACGCGATGAACACGGCGCGCGTGGTGCCGGCTCCGACGGAGGGCTGGAGTATCTCTTTCACGCGCCATGCGACCAGCAGCACGCTCGGCAGCAGCGCCGCCGAGAGCAACGCGCTGATGGGTGCCGGTGCCTCGCTGTGGGCGTCCGGCAGCCAGTTGTGGACCGGCGCCCAGCCAATCTTGGTCGCCAGACCCGCAAGCAGGAGAACAAACGCGATCAGCGTGGCCTGTGCGGGCATTGAGTGGGCCGCGGCCTGCAGCGCGTACCAGTCGAGCGCTTGCACGTTGTGGTGGCCGGCGTTTGCCTGGCCAATCGCGAGCACAATGATGCCCAGGAACGCCACCGACAGGCCTAGCGTGGTCAGCAGGAGATACTTCCAGCCGGCCTCGAGCGCGTCGCGTCGCCCGCTGAACGCGACGAGCAATGCAGAGGCCGCCGTGGTCGCCTCGATAATCAGCCAAGCAGCGGCGAGATTGCCGGCGATCGGGACGGCGAGCAACGCCCCCCAAAACATGAACAGTGCGGCGTAGTAGAGGCTGCGCGAGCGTGCGGCCGTTGTCCAGCTGCGGCCACTGGTCCGCAGATAGGTGGGCGAGAGCAGGGCGCTGCACAGTCCAACGATCGCTATGACCGCGAGCAGCACTCCGCTAGCGCCATCGATCAGATACCACTGGCCGCGCAGAGCGGGCTCACCGCCACGGGCGAGAGCGATCCCAGCGAGCAAGAGTCCAGCGGCTGCGGTCGGAAGGGCCGTCGCAACCGCGAGGGCGTCGCCTTGTCGTGGTGTGCGGACGAGCAGCGCGAGCAGCATCCCTGCAAGCGGGAGTGCAGGTGCGACCGCTACGAGGACGGGGACGAGGCTAGTCACGCAGCCCTCTGAGCAGCTCGGTGTCGCCGCTGCCAAGGTCGCTGTGGATCCGCTGCGCGAAGGCCGCGGCTACGGTCACGATGAGCGCCAGGTCGAACAGCGCCCCGAACTCGATCACGTAGGAGAGCCCTCCGGGCACGGAGACCGCGAGCAACGACAGGCCGTTCTCGGCCGCGACGAGCCCGAGCAGCTGGAACAGGATGGGACGCCTGGCGATGACGATCGCGATGCCGACGAGCACGAGCGCGACGGCGGTGTGTTCGGTGTGCGGAGCACCGAGACCGAGGGGCGGCGTCAAGACCACAGCGCATAGCGCCACCGTGCCCGCGGCGGCCAGGCGCACCATCGGACCCGCTGGCGCTGTGACCAGGCGTGCCTCGGGCGTGCGGCGGATCAGCACGTAGAGGAGCGTCGGAAGCACGACCGCCTTGCTCAGAAGCACGGCCGCGACCACGTAGCCGGAGCGAGCGTCTGCGAGATCTATGGCGAGGACGCCGAGTGCAAGCGACTGGGCCGCCAACAGGGCAATCGCGACCGTGCGACGGCGCACCACGATCACACCAAACGCGAGTCCGAGCATCACGGTTGCCAGTGCGCTGTTCATACGCCGATGCCGCCAATCCACATGCCGGCGCCCGCAAGCGCGATCGCGCAGCCGGCACCCAGGAGCGCGGGCACGCGCAGGATCCGCATCTTCGCCTGCTCGGTCTCAATCAGCGCGAGCGCGCGGCAGAGCAGGCCGACCCCGACGGCTAGCTGACCCACGCTCACTGCGAACCCTCCCCAGTGCGGCAGGAAGAGCTCGGCAGCCAAGATAAGGATGACCCAATGGCGCGCGGCGCTAGCCCACTGCAGAAATGCGAGGTCGCGGCCGGCGTACTCGAGCAGCGGGCCCTCGTGAATCATCGTCAGCTCGAGATGCGTATCGACGTTATCGATCGGCTGGCGCCCCGTCTCCACGAGGATCACCAGCGCAAACGCGATCAGCCCGCACCAGTGCGTCGGCCCGCTCCAGATGTGCCCACCCGCCGCAGCGGCGCTCATCGCCACCAGGTCGGTGCTGTGGGCGGGCAGAGCCGCGACGAGAAGCGCAAGCATCAGCAGGGCCTCCCCGAACACGGAGATCATCAGCTCGCGGGCGGAGGCCATCAAAGCGAAGCCGTTGCCGGTGTCCCACGACGCCACGGCCAGGACGAACCGTGCGAGCGCGAGCACCCCGACCAGCACGAGCGCATCGTTGCCCAGACCAAAGCTCCCGGAGTGCCCGGCGACCGGGACGATAGCCAGCGCTGCGAGCAGGCACGCCGCGACGAGCGGTGGAGCGGACCGGTAGATGGCGCCGGCGCCCTGCGGGTCAACCGTGCTTTTGTGCCATAGACGCCACAGGGTGCGGTAGGGCTGCAGCACCGAGGGACCGCGACGGCCTTGCAGCCGTGCCTTCAGCGTCTGGATCGAGCCCGGCAACAGCGGTGCAAGCGCTATCCCTGCGACCTGGACTACCCCGGCGACCACGCTCATCCGAGC
>Ga0208565_1002293_pt1 | contig 10383 bp, 8 predicted proteins | sample Sb_taG_7_FD_187706 | JGI IMG/M metagenome (GOLD analysis project Ga0208565, IMG submission 187706) | Peat soil microbial communities from Weissenstadt, Germany - Sb_50d_2_FS metaG (SPAdes) (version 2) | ecosystem: Environmental > Terrestrial > Soil > Wetlands > Peat | place: Germany: Weissenstadt...
CAACAGTTCTCCGGCCGATTCGGGCTCGACCCCGAACCGTTCCACAAATCGCTCCAGCGCGTGCCGCGAGAGCCGGATCGAGCTGTAATCACGCTGACCTGCGGGAAGCACCTTGGCCAAACCACCTTGCTGACCTGGCACGAATTGCGATTCAATTCTCTGCCGCGTGGATCTGCTTCATCTTGTCGAGATGCTCGGATCGGGGAAGAAGCCGGACCTTCGGCTCCAGGCTCGCCTGGGGCTCGACGTTTCCCCTCGCCGCCCAGATCACACCCCGGCGCAACCAGGCATGGAAGTTGGGGTCGGACATGGCCTCGACGTTGTGGTCCAGGGCGTTGACGTAAACGTGTCCCTTGCCGTAGGTGTTCACCCAGATGACCGGTTCGTCATTGCCGGTGCCTCGCGGTTTTTTCGGGTCGGAATAGGCCGTTGACGTTGCGCTGAAAGACCTGCGAGGCCACCGGCGACTTGATCTTGATCTCCTGGACCACAGCAGACTGGCCACCAAAGCCCTGGGCAGGCGCCAGGGGCGGTGTTGACAGTGCCGATCCCACAACGGCGAACGCGACTATCAGGGCGCCAAGCCCTCTCGTGCTTGGCAAGGACGCGAATGGGCGTGACCGTGACATGGTGGTGTGATCTCCTGGGACCCGGGAAATACGCTCGGCCGAGGCACGACTATCCGTACCCGTCGCCGGCAGTCGTTGTCGTACAATCCGCACGATCGTTCTCATCGTACAAGGCGCCAGGTCGCGACAAAAGGGACTGAGAAGGATCGAGGTCGATGCCTGGTGGCGCGGCATCCTGCGCTTCGGGGCTTGAACCAGTGGCGAGTGGCGAGTGGCGAGAGAACTGTTGCGCTGGTTCGGGCAGAGTCAGGAGACCACTGCCGCGAACATCTTCCTCAGGCGTGACCGGATACCTCGCCAGCCGCCTACCCTACGTACGTCGATCCTATTTGACCGGGCACACCTTCCCCTCGAAGACGGTTCCCCAGATGGCGATGTCCTTGAGCTTCATGGGGTCCACCGTCATCGGGTCGTCTTCAAGGACGGCGAAATTGGCGACCTTGCCCGGGGCGATGGAGCCCATTTCTTGCTCCATCCGCCACGAGTAGGCCGCTTCGATCGTGATCGCGCGGAGGGCCTGTTCGACGCTGATTCGCTGGTCTTTGCCGGCGATCCGGCCCGAGGCCGTGGTGCGATTGACGGCGCACCAGGCGAGATAGAGCGGGCTGGCCGGGGCGATGGGCAGGTCGCAGTGGAGCGAGATCGGCACGCCATGACGGGCAAGTGCACCAAGCCGCACCATCTGGTCGGCGCGCTCGGGATCCAGGCCCACCTTGCCGTAGCGATCGGCGAAGGCTGTGGGGTAATAGGGGTTGGCGCTCACGATGGCCCCCAGGCGGGCGATCCGGGCGACCTGTTCCTCGGTCGAGTTGGCGAAGTGGACCAGCACCGAGCGGTGGTCGTACCGCGGATTCTCACGCATGCAGCGCTCGAGGGCATCGAGCACCACGTCCAGGCCGAGGTCGCCGTTGACGTGGATATGAATCTGGTAGCCGGCGTCCCAGTAGAGCTTGGTCGCTGCCCGGATCTCCTGGGGCGTCGCGATCCATTCCCCCTTGTGGCCGTCCGTATATCCTCCCTTCATCTGCATGAGCTGGGAAAGGATCGCGCCGTCGGCGAACAGCTTGACCTGGTTGGGCAGGAACGCAACCTTTCCCGACGGCGCCAACGCGACGACCTTCTCGGTGGCTGAGATGGAATCGTCCTCGCCGTAACGCTCGAAGATCGACCGTCCGTCGGGGATGAAGAGCGACGAGAAAGGCGTGTTCTCGGCGCCCAGGACAGACTGGTAGAGCGCCAGCAGCTCGGTTGTCATGATTGCGCCCGGCTCGTTGATCGTCGTCACGCCGCAGCCATGCAGGTATTTGACCAGCATTTCCAGGCCTGCTCGCAGGCGCTGGGGCGTGGCCAGCCTGGGGAGCAAGGGCTTGGTGATCAGCTCGAGTCCCTTCTCGTAGAAATGGCCCGTGTCCCAGTCGCACTGGCGGCTCGCCTGACCTTGCCCTTCCAGGGACGCCCTGGTGAGGCCCAGCGCCTCGAGCGCGGGGGTGTTCAGAAAGAACTCATGCCCCGAGCGGTGCCAGACGACGACCGGCCGCGTGTCGCTGACGGCGTCCAACTCCTTGCGGGAGATTGGTCCGTGCCAGAGCTGGTGGTATCCCCAGGTGAAGAGGAATTCCTTGGGGTCTGCAAGAGCGGCGTGGGCCCGGCGCAGCCGCGCGAAGTATTCGTCGCGGGTCGCGGCCGCCTTGATTGTCCGGCCGGGCAGCTCCCAGTCCTCGATCGCGATCACCTCGACCGAGAGGCAGAGCGCGCCCAGCATCGGGTGCAGGTGTTGCTCGATCAGGCCGGGCATCAGAATCTTGCCGGCAAATCGCTCGTCCAGGCCGAAGGAACGGTCGGCCAGGGCCTTCTTCACTTCCTCGAGCGAGCCGACGGCCAGGATGCGGTCGCCCGCCACGGCCACCGCCGTGGCCGTCGAATTGGCTGGTTCCATGGTGAGGATCTTCCGGGCCGAGAAGACCCGGGTGGGAGCGTCGGCCGCCGAGGGTGCGAAGAGGACGTTGAGGTCGCCCTGGGCCAGCGCAGAGCCGGCACCGATTCCCAGGAGTAGGAACGCGAACGCAGGCAGCACGTGAAGTTTGAGACCCATGATGTCTTTCGTCCCGTGGCAAAACCCCGGCGCGGTCTTCGGAAGTCGAAAACGCCCGGGAACACGATCGATCCTCTGACACGTCAGGGTAACGCGTCACTCCAAGGGTCGCCAGAACCCACAGCCTGGTCTCAGCGCTGGACCCCGGGCGCGGCTTGGTTACAATGTGGCCCATGAACGTCATCGTCGTGGTCTGCAACAGCTTGCACCTGGGGTTCCTGGGTGCTTACGGCAACGCCTGGATCGAGACGCCCAACCTCGACCGCCTGGCGGCGGAGGGGACCGTCTTCGATCATCACTTTCCCGAAAACCTGACCACGCTGCCCACGCGGCGAAGCTGGTGGACGGGGCGGTACGGCTTTGCCGACGCGGAGCAGGGTTGGACGCCGCTGCGCTGCGACGAGCTGATCCTGCCCGACCTGCTCTGGGACAAGGGCGTGAGCACCGCATTGATCTCTGATGTTCCCCTGCTGCGCGAGGCCGGTCTGGGCTACGGCCGCGGGTTCGACGACGTGCTCTGGGTGCGCGGAGGGGGATATGACCCGTTGATTCCCGCCGACGACCCCCGGACCCGGAAGGTTCAACTGCGTGACGAGCCGGGTCTGCGGCTTCCTGCCGACGACGACCCGAACCAGGGGCTCTGGAAAAAGCGCTGGGAGCAGTTCCTCAGGAACCGGGCCGTGCTGCGTACAGACCTCGAGGCGAACACGGGAGTTGCCAGGACGGTGCGGACGGCCATTGACTGGCTCGAGCGTCGAGCCCCCCGGTCCGACCCGTTCCTGCTCTGGCTCGACCTGTTCAGCCCGCACGGACCGTGGGACCCGCCCCAGCCCTATCGCGACCAGTACGCCGCCGTCGATCCTGACGAGTTCGAGGCTGGTGAGGAGGGCGACCTGGTCGAGGAAACGGCCGATGTCGACGAGGAGATCGACATCGAGGATGTGCCGGTGCTGATCGACGTTCCCGCCGGCGCCGTGGGTGACGTTCTGAGCGAGGCTGAGCTGTTCCGTCTGCGACGCACGTATGCCGGCACCGTGACCCTGGTGGACCGCTGGCTGGGCGAGCTGTTCGAGGCCTTGCGGCGAATGGGCCGGATGGACGATACCCTGCTCGTCTTCACCAGCGACCAGGGCGAGCCGCTGGGCGAGCACGGCTATGTCCGCCGGTTTCGCCCCTGGCTCTACGACGAGCTCATCCACACGCCGCTCGTGATCCGCCTGCCGGGTGGCAAGTTCGGCGGCGGCCGGCACCAGGCTCTGGTCCAGACGGTCGACCTGCTGCCGACCATCCTCGGGGCTCTCGGCGTGCGACCGGGAGACAATCTCGATCAGCCGATTCACGGGCACGATCTGCTGCCGCTCATCCGCGGTGAGCAGACCAAGGTGCGCGACTATGCCTGCATGGGCATGGACGTCGAGGAGTTCGCCATCCGGACCCACCACTGGCACCTGATCGTGCCGATCGTGTCCGACCCAGACGAACCGCGATCCGCCGAGCTTTATCGCAAGCCCGAAGACCGCTGGGAACAAAACAACGTTATCGAACAGTATCCCGAGATTGCCGACCAATTAGAGCTGGCGCTAAGGCGCTTTGTCGAGGCCCTGGGACGCGATACGCTCGAGGACCTGGTCCCTCTCCGCGAGATCGCGCGATACGGGGCTCCATAAGCCCAGCCCGGACTGACTTTGGGGCAGCACCGGGCTCGAGCTGGCCTGGGGCGAAGCCGTAGGCGCAGCAGGTCCGCCGCACTTGCTCGCACAGCGCTTGCAGTTCCCCCACCAGAGTCGGAACTCGGAGTCGTGGCATTTGCACGCGCAGCCGTGTCGCCAGCTTCTTACCTTGGCGAAGAAGTCCGAGGCCATTCCATAGTGAAACCATGAAAAGCACGGCGCTTTCGGCGCCTTTGCGGTGCGGGTGCAGGTGCAGGGGAGTGGAGTGGAAGCTTGCGGAGACTGGGGAGCCGGTTGGACACATCCGGCCACCGTCTGGCCGGTCGGCCGGGGCCCAGGCATGCAGGTCTGATAGGTCGTCGGGAACATGACCGGAGGGAGCTGGCACTTCGGCGGCGGTGCCGGCTGGTGCAACGAGTGGATCCAGGCCAGCAGCCAACAGGTTTTGTGAGGTGGCTTCGCCGGTTTCCCGGCTGAGCGGACGGTCGCTTGCGGCGACGGCCAGGCCTGAGCCAAGGCCAAGCGGCCCTGGCCACTGGCGGCCGGTGCTGGAGCCGGGGACGGGAACGGGGCAGTAGCAAAACCCTGGCCCGCGGGAACCGGTGCCGGAGCTGGCACGGCCGTCTCAGACGCAGGTTCGAGGGTGGAAGGCACTGGCTTGGGGCCCGGTTCGGCGGTCGGTACGGGCTCGGGTACAGGTACGGGTACAGGCACAGGTGCGGGGAGGGACGGTCTCGGCGCTGTAGGGGGCACCGGAGCCGAACGCGTCGCAGGCGACGGTGAAGTCGCGGGCCCCAGAGGAGGCGGGGGCTGACCCGCGGATGGCGTGTTGGGAGCGAGAGGCGGAGGCGGCGGACCCGTGGCTGGCGTCGTCGAGGGGACCGTCGTTGGGGGCTTCGGAGTCGTGGGCTTGGGCCGCTGGCTGACGGCTGACGGAGCCGGCTGGGGGCTGGATATGGACGGCTGGGCCGGCTCGTCCCCGCCGGTGGTCGTCAGATCGGCCGCACTGGCCGCGGTCGCAATCAGGTAGGCCTCACGCCGCGGCCGGTTTCGGGCTGGCGCGCCCGGCGCAGGCTGCCCGAGCTCGGGAAGGTCCAGTATCGAGCTGACCGTGAGATCTCTCGAGCTCGTTCCCCGGGTTGCCTCATCACCCTCGTTCAGATCGGCGGGCTCAACCTCGAGCGCGACCGCCCCGCGGCTCTCAGGTCGGTCGTGGGGCTTGACCGGAACCCGGACGGCGATGGGGCTGGGCAGAAGCTTGGGAACATCTCCCTGGGCGGTACTTGCCGCCTTGGTCCGCGCCGCCTGCTGGCGAGTGGACGCGCCCTTTGCCGCCTCATCTCCACTCACGGGCCTGGCCTGGCGATCATTGCTTCCGTCCAGGGCCGCGGCTGGTGTGGAAAGGGACGCGAGGGTGGGGTAAACATCTCCGGCCGAGGCGGTTCTCTTGCCACGATCCCGATTCCCGAGCATCGGAAAGAGCCGCGAAAGCCCGGAGGATCGTGGTTCGGGCCAGATGTCGGTCTCGGGCGCGGTGGGTCGGGCCGTATCGGCGTCGGGTGTCACCGCGGTACCGCCAGCCGCGCTGGCCGAGGTTGGCGTTGGCCGCGCCCAGAATCTCGATCCGAACCAGCTCGAGGAGCGACTCGGGGCGGCCTCCTCTGGGTTTCGCGCGGACCCATTCATCCGCGACTGGACCCCCGCGCAACCCGAGGCGCTCAGCAGCAGCAACAGCACGACCCCGCCTAGTCTTTGCGACGGTCTCATGGCGACTCCTTCCGCCGGCGCACACTCGATCGCTCCGTCCGTTTCCGCACAGCCGGGCGGTTTCGGACAGCTTCATTGCTGATTTCAATCGGCAGGTATCGGAACAACACGCGACTATATTCGACTGGTCGGATCGGCTCCGAACGTACAGAATTCCTACATCCGGCAAAGTTCCCTGCAATTGCCGAGTTCCACGGAATCCGAAGAATGAAGAAGAAGGGACGCAGACCGGCCCGGGGATCGTGGAGACCTGGATTGGTACCCTGATCAGGAACGGCCAGAACCTTTTCGTGTGCGGTCCCGGTTTGACCGGAGGTTGAGAAAGCGTCCCGTTCTTCACCCCGGAACCAGCTCGAGGAGACTGATTTATGATCAACGAGGAAGCGGCCAGACGGTTCATGACGGCACCCTGGCTGGTGGAAGTTGACCACGAGATAAAGCTGGCACTTCTGAACGCATTGGCCGAGGAACGAGCCGAGGCCGGAGCTGTACTCCTTGCCCAGGGGCAGCCGAATGACCACTTGACCTTCCTCATCGAGGGATCTGTAGAGCTCGAGAGGACATTCAGCACGGGCCGGAAAGAGGTTGTTACCACACTGACGGCACCGGTCGTCTTTGGCACCACATCGTTCTTCCAGCCTAAACCCCCCACAGTCACCGCGCGGGCGCTAACAGATGTCTGGATGCTCACATTGCATCATCCGGCGCATGACAGATTGCGGCGGGAGAACCCGCGCGCCGCGGAGGTGCTGGCGCTTGCGGTCGTCCGCACGCTCTCGGAGCGGTTTGATCTGCTCGACAAGCTGTTCACCGATTACATCGCTCATCATCCCGATGCGCCGGCCAACACGGTCTCCGAGTGGTCGCGCTTCCGCGCCCGCCTGTTCGAGGAGCACAAGATCTGATTCGCCTTGATCGCCTGTTCCATGAGTGCACGGCGAAACGGATCGGTCGCCTGGAATGTTGGTGCCGGATGAGCGATCATGGGTTCGGTGCGGAAGGTTGACGCCGGGGCGCTCGGCCCTCAGAATAAGTAGTAAGCCTTCGGCGGCGCCAAGGATGTGCTTCACCAGAACCTACAAGCCATGATGAACACCTCCAATCCATCGACGTGTTTGCCCAACTGGCGCGCCGAGTTCGATCGCCTGCTCGGGACCATGCACGGCTTTGGTAGCCATGGGCAGCTCGTCGACGTCCGAGAATCGTTGCGTTACGCGCTGGGGCCGAACAGGCCGCTGGCAATGCTCTGCCCTCATGCCGACGATGGAGCGATCACCGCGGCTTGTTTGCTTCACGAGTACGCAGTCCGGCGGGGCTTGCCGGTGATCGAGGTGCTGGTCTTCGCCGGCGAGCGCAACGTGGCGGCGCCCTGGCTCAACGATCAGAAGAAGATCTCGGTGCGCGAGGCCGAATTCCGTCTCGAGTGCAACGTCCTGGGAGCCGAGGCGGTCTGCTGGGACCTCGAGGGCTACCGCATGCCAGGCTACCTGCCCTCACGGGCAGACGTCGACAAGGTGGTGGAGTGGTTCGGCAAGCGTCGGCCGGGCGGGTTGATTCTGCCTCCAGCCAACGATGCTCACGCCGCCCACCGCGTGACCCGCGTTCTGGGCGCCATCGGCTTGCTGGGCGCGGGCCTCACCGACACCCTCGTTTTGACCGGGTGGACTCCCTGGGGGCCGCTCGCGCATCCCAATGCCTACTTCAGCTACGACGGGGAAGCCGAGCGCACCAAGGAATGGGCCATTCACTGCCATGCCTCGCAGGTTCTGCTCACCGATTACACACAATACTGTTCGCACCTCGGCCGCGCTTACGCCGCGCTGACCCGCGAATGGGCTGAGGGTCACAGCCTGGCCGGCCGGGCGCACCGCACTGACGATCGATTCGTGGGCGTCGAGCTGTTTCAGGTCGATTCATTCGATGCCCAGCGGTGCAAGAACTATCCATGCGACCCCATCCAGATCACACTTGGGCTGCTGAGCGGCCAGCTTGCCGCGGAGCCCCCGATGCCGGCCGATGCCGGCCGCGGCCCGGTCGATCCAGGCGAAAGCCTGAAGGCCGCCGCGGTCGCTCCACTCTGACCGCCGATCGCTTCTCTGAGCAATCTTGACCCGCCTCTGACTTTCGAGCCTTGACGACAACAGCTCCCGGAGCGTCCTTCTCATGCTTAGCCCCGCCCGAACCGAAGAGCGTGCTGGGGTGTCGATCCTGGTGTTCGGAGATGCGGGTTCGGCCGGCCGGGCCGCCGCCGAGAGGATCCAGTCGACTGTTCACGCCGCCGTCGCGGATCGCGGTCGGGCAGTGCTCGGCCTGGCGTCAGGGGCCACGCCGCGGAAGGTTTACTCCCATCTGGTGGCTTTCCATCGCGAGGGCGCGCTCTCGTTTCGCGATGTCGTCACCTACAACGTCGACGAGTTCTACCCGATCGGGCCGCTCGATCCCAAGAGCTACCGATCGTACATGCACCAGCATCTCTTCAGCCACGTCGATCTGGCTCCCCATCACGCCCACCTGCTTGATGGCACCGTACCCGAATTCTTCGTCGCCGAGCATTGCGCCGGGTTTGACCGCTGGATCGCCGCTGACGGCGGGATCGACCTCCAGCTCTTGGGGATAGGCCGCAACGGCCATATCGGCTTCAACGAGCCGAGTGCACTCTCTCTGGCCGACGCCCTCGCGCTGCCGACCCGGCTGACCGAGCTTCACCCGGTCACCCAGTCCGACGCGGCCCGGGAGTTCGTTGGCGAACACCGCGTGATCCCGCGAGCCCTGACCATGGGCGTGGCGTCGATCCTCGCCGCTCGGTCGATCCTGATGCTTGCCACCGGGACACACAAGGCCGACGTGGTTGCCCGTGCCCTGAACGGGCCGATGACGGCCGGCTTGCCGGCGTCGCTGCTCCAGTCTGTGGCGTCCAGGGTCACGTGGATGCTTGACGAGCCCGCCGCGGCCGGTCTTTTCTGATACGATGACCCGGGGCGATGCACCCCGGCCGGACTGCTCATCCCGTTGATCTCTTGCCGGCAAGAAAGGCCCCAGGCACCATGGTCCCACTCAATGAATACGAGGCTCGCCAAGCTGATGAGATTGCCGCCTGGAAAGCCGAGCGTCCCAGCCTGGTGATGGCGGCTTTTCGAGGGTTGAGCCGGCCGCTTTCCCGGCTGGCCGCCAGGGTCGTTCCCCACGCAACCATCCGGGCGCTCATCGCCAAGGCCGAAGCGATGTCGGAGAAGTTCGGCGGACCGGAAGAGATTGCCCGCATGGCGGGCGTCCACGACATTCGAGAACTGCGCGACCGGACGCTCGAGGAATGCGACCGTCTGGCCGTAACCATCAGCACGCCCGCCCAGCGGCAGGCGATGATGGAGGGGGCCATCGCCGGGCTCGGCGGAGTTGTCACCGAGACGCTGAACGTTCCTGTGCTCTTGACCGCGGCGCTGCGGTCCATCTACAGGATCGGGTACTGCTACGGTTATCCACTGGATACCGAGATCGACCGGCTGTTCGTGCTGGCGATCCTCGAGCTCTCGACGGCCGATGAACCAGCCCGGCGGCAGGCTCTCTTCCAGCAGCTCAAGAACCTGGGTACGCACGCGGCCAACGGGCAGGCGCCCGCCAAGCCGGTAAGCCTCGACGGCGTCGAGGAGGCTTTGTTCGAGGACCTGGCGTTCGGCGCAGTGCCGATCGTGGGCGACGTCACCTCGATCCTGATGGATTACGATTTCATCCGCCGCGTCGATACCACGGCCCGCCGCGTCTTCCAGGAGCGCTGGCTCAAGGATCACGGCAAGATCGATGAGATCCACCCTGCGCCCGTGAGCCAGAGACGAAGCTCGCTCGAAGGCGGGATCGATCTGGTCGCGCAGCTTGCCTACCTCGGCAGCTTCGGCGTCGGCTTCGGTGTCGCCTTTCCCCTGATTCTGGTTGCACGGGGAGCGGCCGGGTTTGATAATTCGCTGGTCCGGGGCGTCAAGCAGGGCGCGGACGATGCCGCCCGCGACGCCGATCGTTTCCTGTTGGGGATCCGCTCGGCAATGGCCTCCGCCGAGTCCGCAGCCGCGGAATCGCCGCCGGAGCTCTCCGTTTCAGCCGCGAGTCTCCGCAAGAGCAAGGCCTTGCAGATCTTTCATCTTGATCTTCGACCAGAGAGGTGAATTGTATGTCGATGTTTCGTATGATCAGGTCTACGCTGGGTTGCGCCGGCCACTGGATTGGCGAAACCTAC
>Ga0208565_1002300_pt1 | contig 10365 bp, 6 predicted proteins | sample Sb_taG_7_FD_187706 | JGI IMG/M metagenome (GOLD analysis project Ga0208565, IMG submission 187706) | Peat soil microbial communities from Weissenstadt, Germany - Sb_50d_2_FS metaG (SPAdes) (version 2) | ecosystem: Environmental > Terrestrial > Soil > Wetlands > Peat | place: Germany: Weissenstadt...
CACGCACCAGGTCCGCCACGTGCTCGGCGGCGGCACGGGGGTCGCTGGCCATGACCGCCGCGTTGGCGGCATAGGGGTTCACCACCAGGACCTCGGCGCCCAGCTTGGCCAGCACGTTGGGCATCACGAAGCTCGACGTCCCGAACGAGTAGTCGAGCACCATCTTGAACCCGGCCCGGGCGATGGCGTCCACGTCCACGGTGTCGCTCAGCGCGGCGGTGTAGAGCTCGAGCGCGCGCGGTGCGTAGCCGATGTCTCCGATCTCCGATGCCAGGGCGCGACGGAACTCCTCTCGGTGGTACAACCGCTCGATCTTGCGTTGTGCCGGCTCGGCGATGTCGATCCCGTCCTGGTCGAAGAACCGGATCATGACCGACTGCGTGTCCTGTTCGAAGAGCCGGACGGTGATGCCCCCGAGGCTCCGCCCCGAACGCACCTGGAACCGGGTCACGGGCACCGTGGCCACCTCGAGGTCCTCCACGTTCACGCCCGCCGCGTTGCACCCCACGATCATCGCCCGCTTGAGCACGCGCGCGGCGCGGGAGGTGTCGCGCGAGGCCGTGATGGTGCTCCCCTTCTCCAGCGTGCTCGCCCACGCCATCGACAGCCGCATGACCAGCTCCGGGCTGATGTCGACGTTGGCGAGGCCCGTGATGCCCATGCGGCCGAAGAGGGTGCGGGCTCCTCGCGATTCCCACACGATCGAGGTGTTGACGATGGCGCCCGCCTCCACCGTCTTGAACGGGTACACCTTGACGCCCGACTTGATCACCGCGTGGGCGCCCACGAAGGACTCGTCGCCCAGGACGACACCCTCCTCGCACCGCACCCCCTGGCGAAGGTCACAGGAACGGCCGATGACACAGCCGTCGAGGCGGACCCCGGCCCCCATGAACAGGTTGTCGTGGACCACGGTGCGCTCGAGCGAGGCGTTGTCCCCGATGCGGGCGTTGGCACCGATCACGCAGTACTCGCCCAGGACGCCGCCCGCGCCGACATGGCAGTTGTCGCCGATGATGACCGGGCCCCGCACCTCGGACGTGGGGTCGAGCTCCGCTCCCTTGCCGAGCCAGACCCCGGGGCGCAGGGCGAACCCGCTGACCTGGACGGCGACGTTCTCGTCGAGGATGTCCTGGTGGGACCGGAGGTAGGCGTCGAGGGTGCCGACGTCCTCCCAGTAGCCCCCGGCCACGTAGCCGAACAGAGGCTTCTCGGCCTCGAGGACGGCGGGGAAGACCTCCTCGGAGAAGTCCACGGCCCGGCCCTCGGGGATGAAGTCGAAGATCTCGGGCTCGAGCACGTAGATGCCGGTGTTGATGGTGTCGCTGAAGACCTGGCCCCAGGTGGGCTTCTCCAGGAAGCGCTCGATCGACCCGTCCTCGCGGGTGATCACGATGCCGAACTCGAGGGGGTTGTCGACCGCCTTGAGGGCGATGGTCGCCAGGGCCCCCTTCGACTCGTGGTGCGCCACCAGGGACGTCAGGTCGAGGTCGGTGAGGACGTCGCCGGAGATGACGACGAAGCGCTCGTCGAGCTCGTCGCGGGCGTTGCGCACCGACCCGGCCGTCCCCAGCGGCGTCTCCTCGGTGGCGTAGACCATGCGCACACCGAACTCGGAGCCGTCGCCGAAGTAGCTGCGGATGGCGTTGGCCATGAAGGCCACGGTGACCACGATGTCCTCGAAGCCGTGCTGGCGTAGGAGGTTGACGACGTGCTCCATCATGGGCCGGTTGGCCATGGGCAGCATCGGCTTGGGCTGGTTCGAGGTGAGGGGGCGAAGGCGCGTGCCCTCACCCCCCGCCATGATCACCGCCTTCATGGGAGCACCATCGGCGACCCTACCCCGCCGCCATCCGGTTCGCGCGGCCCCGGGACAGCGCCCGCCGTGACAACGGGACGTAGGCGGCCGCCGCGATCCAGGCCAGCGTGATGGCCGGCACCGCGCTCAACCACGCCACGATCAGGACAGGGTGCTGCCATCCGGCGTGGCCGTGGGCCAGCAGGAAGGTGGGATAGGCGAACATGAGGCCGAAGGTCCCCGCCTTGCCCACCCACAAGACGTCGATCCGCTCGGCGCCGAGGCCGGCCAGCAGGAGCACGGCGCCGGACACGAGCACCTCGCGGACCACGGTCAGCACACCGAACCACACCGGCACCGCCCCGGCCACGATCACCGAGATCACCGCCGTCCCCACCAGGATCCGGTCCGCGGTGGGGTCGAGCACCTTGCCGACGGTGGACACCTGGTGCCAGCGCCGGGCCACGAACCCGTCCACCCAGTCGGTGGCGCCCAACGCGGCCAGCAGGACCGCCGCCGCCACCTGGCGGTGCTCGCCGAAGAGCAGCCACACGAACACCGGCACGCACGCCAGGCGCAGCAACGTGATGGCGTTGGGCACCGTCAGGATGCGGTCGGCCCCGGGGTCGACTCCCTCCGGCGCTGCGGTCACAGAGGCATTCTACGAGCAGTGGGGGCCGTCCCCGGGGCCGCGGCGACGTGAGAGGCGCCCGGGTGCGTCGGAGGCGGCGCGCCGCGCTCGGGGCCGGGTGCCCGCTCCCGGGGGCTGCGCAGGTGCCCCCTATGCTACGCAACGCCCATGCCCCGATTCCTCCCCTTCTCCGGCCTGCGCTATGACCGGTCGGTCCCCCTCGACAAGGTCATCGCCCCTCCGTACGACGTGGTGGGACCCGAAGAGCGCGCCCGGCTGGCGGCCCGGCACACCGCCAACGCCATCCACGTCGAGCTCCCCGTGCAAGACGCCCACGCCGGCCTCGACAAGTACCGGTCGGCGGCGCGCATCTTCTCCACCTGGCGCGAGGAGGGCCTGCTCGTCCCCGACGCCCCCGCGTTCTACGCGTACCGCATGACCGTGCCCGGCGGCGCGTCGACCACCGGGGTGATCGGCGCCCTGGGGTGCGAAGCACCGGGGGGAGACATCCTGCCCCACGAGCAGACCATCCCCAAGGACAAGAGCGACCGCCTCGACCTGCTGCGGGCGTGCCGCGCCAACCTCTCCCCCATCTGGGGCCTGTCGCTGTCCCAGGGGCTCGCCTCGGCCTACGAGCCCGACGGGCCCCCGCGCGGCGAGGCCGTCGACGACGACGGGGTGGCCCATGCGCTGTGGGTCCTCGACGCGCCCGACGTCGTCGACGAGATCACCACCGCCGTGGGCGCCGCGCCCGTGGTGATCGCCGACGGGCACCACCGCTACGAGACGGCGCTCACCTACCAGGCCGAGCGACGCGCCGCCCGTGGCGGCGCTCCCGGTGGCTACGACCTGGTCATGGCGTTCGTGGTCGAGCTGGCCGAGGGGCAGCTGTCGGTCGGTCCCATCCACCGGACCATCTCCGGCGTCGGGCCCGGGGTCGACCTGGCGGAGGTGTTCGGCCGGTGGTTCGACATCGTCCACGCCGGGCCGGCCGACGACCAGCTCGTGGGGGCGGTCGCCGAGTCCGGAGCCCTCGCCCTCGTCACGAGCCGCGACGTGTCCCTGTTGACGCCGCGCGAGCAGACCTACGCCGAGGCGGGGTCGGACCTGGACTCGAGCCTCGTGGCCCTGGCCCTCGAGGCCGTGCCCGGTGCCGAGGTGGGGTATGCCCACGACTGGCGGTCCGCTCTGTCGGGGGTGACCGAGGAGCGGGCCCAGGCGGCCCTGCTGCTGCGGCCCGTCACCGTGGACCAGATCTCGGAGTGGGCGCACGCGCGCCGGCGCATGCCGCCCAAGAGCACGTACTTCTACCCCAAGCCCCGCACTGGGATGGTGTTCCGCACCGTGGAGGAGTGACGCCGGGTCGAGCCCGGCCAGGCGGCGCCAGGCACGGAACGCGGCGCCGCGGCGCGCCCCCGTCGCAGCGGGACGGCTGCGATTCGCGCCGCGAGCGCCTTGTTCCCATACCCCCCCGAAGGGCCCCCGGACCACGTCCCGCCGGGTGTGATCGCGAGCACCCGTTACGGTATCGGCGCCACGGTGAGCGCGGTTGAGACGACGGAGGTAGGACCTTGGTCCTGATTCGGAGGTCTCGGACCGCCCCGATGGGGCGGGCTCAGCCCTCGACGGTCCAGGTCCCGCCCGAGGCGAGGAGGGAGCTCAGCTCACCGGGCCCCCGGCGCTCGTTGGCCTCGAGCAGCTGCTTGGTCATGGCCGCCCCGTACTCGGGGCGCTCCACGGCGCGGAACACCCCGATGGGCGTGGGCTCGAAGGGCCCCCGTGCCAGGCGGCTCAACTGGAAGGCCAGGCCCGGCTCGTCCCGGCGCTCGTCGTGGACGAGGAGCGCGTCCTCGCCGACGTCGGCCACCTCGGCCACGCGCAGGCGGCCGTTGGGCTCCATGACCACCCCGAACTGCTGCTCGGTGCCGAAGCGGATGGGCTCGCCGTGCACGAGCGGGATGAGGTTGTCGGCCCGGACGTCGCGTCCGGTGATCTTCTCGAAGGCGCCGTCGTTGAAGACGTTGCAGTTCTGGTAGATCTCGACGAAGGCCGCCCCGTCGTGGTCATGGGCACGGCGGAACACCTCCTGCATGTGCTTGCGGTCCATGTCGTGGGTGCGCGCCACGAAGCTGGCCTCGGCCCCCAGCGCCAGGCTGACCGGGTTGAAGGGCGTGTCGAGGGACCCGAAGGGGGTCGACTTGGTGACCTTGCCCTGTTCCGAGGTCGGCGAGTACTGGCCCTTGGTCAGCCCGTAGATCTGGTTGTTGAACAGGAGGATCGTGATCTTGACGTTGCGGCGCAGCGCGTGGATGAGGTGGTTGCCGCCGATAGACAGCGCGTCGCCGTCGCCGGTGATCACCCACACGTCGAGATCGGGCCGGGTCACCGCCAGGCCGGTGGCGATGGCCGGGGCCCGCCCGTGGATCGAGTGCATGCCGTAGGTGTTCATGTAGTACGGCAGGCGGGCCGCGCAGCCGATGCCGGACACGAACACGGTGTTCTCGCGACGCACGCCCAGGTCGGGCATGAGCATCTGCAGCGCGGCCAGGATCGAGTAGTCGCCGCACCCCGGGCACCAGCGGACCTCCTGGTCCGAGGTCCAGTCCTTGCGCGTCGTCACGGGGACCTGGGTGTCGGTCATCAGCTGGCCACGTCCTGTTCTCCGGCGGTGGTGCCGGGCGCGGCCCCGGTCATGGCGAGCACGGCCTCTTCGATCTCCGCGGCGCGGAAGGGCACGCCCTGCACCTTCGAAAGCGTCTTGGCGTCGACCAGGAACTCGGCGCGCACCAGTTTGGCCAGCTGGCCCAGGTTGGCCTCGGGGACGAGCACCTTGTCATAGGCGTGCAGCACGTCGCCGAGGTTGGCCGGGAAGGGGTTGAGGTGCACCAGGTGCGCGTGGGCCACCGACAGTCCCCGGGCCCGGAGGCGGCGCACGCCGGCGGCGATGGCGCCGAAGGTCGACCCCCAGCCCAGGACGAGCACGGGGGCGGCGCCGACCCCACCCGGGTCGTCGACCTCGAGGGGCGCGATGTCCCGGGCGATCCCGGCCACCTTGGCGGCGCGCAGGTGGACCATGTGCTCGTGGTTGGCCGGGTCGTAGGAGACGTTGCCCGAGCCGTCCTGCTTCTCCAGGGCCCCGATGCGGTGCTCGAGCCCGGGCGTGCCGGGCACGGCCCAGGGCCGGGCCAGGGTCTCCTCGTCACGGACGTAGGGCCAGAAGGCGGGGGTGCCGTCGTCCTCGGTGTGGTTGGTCTCGGTGGCGAACTCCACGTGGAGGTCGGGCAGCGCGGTTGGGTCGGGCAGCCGCCACGGCTCGGCGCCGTTGGCCAGGTACCCGTCGGAGAGGACGATCACCGGCGTCCGGTACTTGAGCGCGATCCGGGCGGCCTCGATGGCCACGTCGAAGCAGTGCGAAGGCGTCATGGGGGCCACGATGGGCACGGGGGCCTCCCCGTGCCGGCTGAACATGGCGTGGAGGAGGTCGGACTGCTCGGTCTTGGTGGGCAGGCCGGTCGAGGGCCCGCCCCGCTGGATGTCGATGACCAGGAGCGGGAGCTCGAGGCTCACGGCCATGCCCACCGACTCCGACTTGAGGTCGGCCCCGGGGCCGCTGGTGGTGGTCACGCCGAGCGATCCCCCGAAGGCGGCGCCGATGGCGGCGCCCACGCCGGCGATCTCGTCCTCGGCCTGCACCGTGCGCACGCCGAAGTGCTTGTGCTTGGACAACTCGTGGAGGATGTCGGAGGCGGGGGTGATCGGGTAGGACCCGAGGAAGAGCGGGAGATGGGCCTGGTGGGCGGCGGCGATGAGCCCCCACGCCAGGGCGGTGTTGCCGGTGATGTTGGTGTAGACGCCGGGCTCGAGGGCGGCCGGGCGGACGTGGTAGTTGACCTCGAAGAGCTCGGCGGTCTCCCCGAAGTTGTAGCCCGCCTTGAAGGCCCGGGTGTTGGCGTCGAGCACCAGGGGGCTGCCGGCGAACCGCTTCTCGATCCAGCCCAGGGTGCCCTCCACGGGCCGGCTGTAGAGCCAGCTCACGAGGCCCAGGGCGAAGAAGTTCTTGGAGCGCTCGGCGTCGCGCGGCTTCACGCCCGCCGCCTTGGCGACCTCCATGGTGAGCGAGGTCATGGGCACCTCGTACACCTTGTAGGCGACCAGGCTGCCGTCGGTCAGCGGATTGGAGGTGTAGTTCGCCTTTTCGAAGGCCCGCTCGTCGAAGGCGTCGACGTTCACGATGACCGTGCCCCCCGGGGGCACGGCGCCCACGTTCGTCTTGAGGGCGGCGGGGTTCATGGCCACGAGCACGCTGGGGGCGTCCCCGGGGGTGAGGATGTCGTGGTCCGAGATGTGGACCTGGAAGGCCGACACGCCCGCCAGGGTGCCCGCCGGGGCCCGGATCTCCGCCGGGAAGTCGGGAAGGGTGGCGGTGTCGTTCCCGAACGCCGAGCTCACCGACGTGAATTGGGTGCCCGTCAGCTGCATGCCGTCGCCGGAGTCGCCGGCGAACCGGATCACCACCCGGTCGAGCTCGGTGGTCTGGTGGTGGCGTGTCGCGGTGGACACCGTCGGCCCCCTGTCTAGGGTCCGGTCGACGCCCCCGACCGTCTACCTGGTGCGGGGCGCGCGAGCACCGTCCCTTCGACGCCGATCATACCGCCGTCACCGGCGTGCTCCGGGCACCGCGCCCCCCAGGCTGCCCTTCTCTCTAGGCGATCGTGACGGAGTCGTCGAGGAAGACGTCCTGCACCGAGTGGAGCAGCTCGACGCCTTCGTCCATGGGGCGCTGGAACGCCTTGCGCCCCACGATGAGCCCCGTGCCCCCCGCCCTCTTGTTGATGACCGCGGTGCGCACGGCCTGGGCCAGGTCGTCGGCCCCCTTGGACTCCCCTCCCGAGTTGATGAGCCCGATGCGGCCCGCGTAGCAGTTCACGACCTGCCAACGCGTGAGGTCGATGGGGTTGTCCGTCGTCAGGTGGTCGTAGACGAGAGGGTCGGTCTTGCCGAAGTTGAGCGCCGTGTAGCCGCCGTTGTTCTCGGGTTGCTTCTGCTTGATGAGGTCGGCCTCGAGGGTGACGCCGATGTGGTTGGCCTGGCCGGTGAGGTCGGCCGACACGTGGTAGTCCGCCTCCTTGGTCTTGAAGGCCGGGTTGCGCAGGTAGCACCACAGGACGGTGAACAGCCCCAGCTCGTGGGCCTCGGCGAAGGCGGCGCGCACCTCCTGGATCTGGCGATCGCTCTGTTCGGAGCCGAAGTAGATGGTGGCGCCCACCCCGATGGCGCCGAGGTCGGCGGCCTGGCGGGCCGAGCCGAACATGACCTGGTCGTACTGGCTCGGGTAGTGGAGGAACTCGTTGTGGTTGAGCTTGACGATGAACGGGATCCGGTGCGCGTAGTGCCGGGCCACGGCGCCGAGGCCGCCCAGGGTGGTGGCGATGGCCGAGGACCCCCCCGCCAGCGCCAGCTCGACGAGGTTGGCGGGGTCGAAGTAGGCGGGGTTCTTGGAGAAGCTGGCCGCGGCGGAGTGCTCGATGCCCTGGTCCACCGGGAGGATGGAGAGGTACCCGGTGCCGCCCAGCCGGCCGTGCTGGTAGAGGGTGGCGAGGTTGCGGACCACCGGGATGGGCCGGTCGGTGCCGAGGAAGACACGGTCGATGTAGTCGGGGCCCGGCAGCGAGAGCTCGTCGGCCGTGACCCCCTTGCAGGTGTGGGTGAGAAGGCTCTTGGCCTCGTCGCCCAGGAGCGCCTCGATGTCGATGGACACGGGTGTCGCCTCCTGTCGGACTGTCGGAGAGATCGGCGGGATGCCGTGTCGAGCCTACCGGTCCTGTTTCGACTCCTCCTAGGGGGCCGAGGCCAACGCCTTCACGGCCCGCTCGAGGCCGGCGTCGTCCACGTCGTGGTGGGTGACGAGCCGCAGGACGCCGGGCGCGATCGTCCCGGCCAGGACACCCTCGTGCCGGAGGTGGTCGACGACGCGCTGGGGGGAGCTGTGGCCGAAGATGACCATGTTGGTGGGGACGCGGCCCGGGTCGCACCCCGCGTCGGGCCACCGGTCGGCCACGGCCCGGGCCAGGCGCCGGGCCCGGGCGTGGTCCTCGGCCAGCCTGTCCACCATGCTCCGCAGGGCGACGAGCCCCGCCGCGGCGATGACGCCGGCCTGGCGCATGCTCCCCCCCAATCGCAGGCGCTCGACGCGCGCCGCCTCCATGACGTCGGCGGGACCGGCCAGCAGCGAGCCCACCGGGGCGCACAGGCCTTTGGAGAGGCACGACATCACGGTGGTGACCGGTGCCGCGAAGCGGGCCGCGTCGACTCCGGTGGCGACCTCGGCGTTGAAAAGCCGGGCGCCGTCCATATGGACGGGGAGGCTCCCGGCCGTGGCCGCGGCGACGACGGCCTCGAGCGCGTCGAGGCTCCACGGCGTTCCCCCCGAGGGCATGTGGGTGTGCTCCACGCACACGATCCCGGGCTCGGGGTAGCTGTGCGACGCCGCCTCGATCGCCCACGCGATGTCGGGGACCGAGATCGTGCCGTCGGTGTCGTCCACGGCGTGGACCTGTATCCCGGCGTTGGCGGCGGTGGCGGCCGCTTCGTAGATGACGACGTGCTGGCGCCGCCCGGCGATGGCCAGGCGTCCCGGCGGGCACAGCACGCGCAGCGCCACCTGGTTCGCCATGGTCCCGGAGGGGACGTACATCGCCGCGGGCTTGCCCACGCGCTGCGCGTAGGCCTCCTCGAGGGCGTTGACGGTGGGGTCGTCCCGGTAGCCGTCGTCACCCACCTCGGCCTCGGCCATGGCGCGCCGCATCTCGGGGGTGGGGCGGGTGACGGTGTCGCTGCGCAGGTCGACGAAGCCCGAGGTGGCCGCGGGCGCCTTCGCCGGGGTCATGGCCCGATGCTAGCGACGGCCGCCGGGGGCGCCCCGGCGGGACCGGCGCCTCGGCGTGCCCAGCGCGGCCAGGCGCTGCGCGGTGTCGGCGAGCTCGGGGTCGACCGCCATCACGCGGGCGAAGAGCTCCCGGGCGCGGGGCACGTCCCCGGCCCGCTCGTACAGGTCGGCCAGGACGTACCACTGCCGGAGGTGCCGGTCACCGGGGTTGCGCAGGTTGCGGGCGCCTCCCGCGGTGGCGAGCACCAAGATGGCGTCGTCGAGCTTCCCGGTCTCGGCCAGGTCCTCGGCCAGGACCAGCCTGCCTTCCACCAGGACGTCGGCCGACGGGGACGAGGCGCGCAGCTCTTCCCACAGGGCTTCGACGCGACGGTGGTGCCCCATGGCGCGATGGCAGTCCATGAGGACGGGGAGCTGGCTCGGGTCCCCTCCCGACAGCGCCCGGGACGCCTCGAGATGCCGGACGGCCTCGCGCCAGCGGCCGAGGCGGTAACACACCAGGCCGTGCAGCTCTCGTGCCGCCGCGGACTCGGGTACCTCGTCGGCGAGGGGCCGGGTGATGCGCATCGCCTCGGGATAGCGGTCACGCTCGTAGGCACGTGCCGCGGCGGCCAGGCGGTCGGCGACCCTTCCGGCCTTGGCGCGCCCCACCGCTCCGGCCAGCTCTTCGACGACGTCTGTGGGGAGGACCTCGTCGGCTCGTTGTGACGTTCGTGAAGGGCGCCGGTCGGTGGTGCCGGAGGGCTTGGGGCTGCGGGTGGGCCGCTTCGGACCTCCGAGTGCGTCCCTGGCGCTCTTCGTGTCCTTCGTGTTCGCGTCCGTCGCCACCCCGTCGAAGACCCACACCTCCTCGGTCCAGGTGGGGCGGGGATGCCCTCGGTCCGAGCGCGCCGCCTCACGTTGTTGGTCCGCGCCGTGGGCCGGGTCCTCGCCGAGGAGCCGGGCGCCCTTGCGGGCCACGCTCCCCCAGCCGCGGCCTGCCCCGGGCAGCCGGGGCGCGCTCGGCTGGCGAGGTGCGGGCCCGGGGGTCCTCGACCTCTCCGCGGCGGG
>Ga0208565_1002315_pt1 | contig 10331 bp, 8 predicted proteins | sample Sb_taG_7_FD_187706 | JGI IMG/M metagenome (GOLD analysis project Ga0208565, IMG submission 187706) | Peat soil microbial communities from Weissenstadt, Germany - Sb_50d_2_FS metaG (SPAdes) (version 2) | ecosystem: Environmental > Terrestrial > Soil > Wetlands > Peat | place: Germany: Weissenstadt...
CTGGCCGAGAGTGCTGCCGGGGAACGGACTCCCGCACGATGCCAGTGCCAGGGCGGCCACGAGCAGGGCGACCCCGCGGACACTCACCGGTCGCCGGGACCGGGGAGCCCCACCGGGGGCCAGGACGGATCGAGCTGCCGCAGGAAGAGGGCGCAGCGCTCCTCCTCGGCCGTCTCGCCGATGGCGGCCGCCGCCGCTCGCAGCCCGTCGACGCACCGGAGGAAGCCACGATTGCCCGGGTGCCCCCAACGCACGAATCCGCTCCCCTTCCACCCTGCCTGCCGCAGGGCGTCGAGGCCGCGGTGGTACCCCACCCGGAAGCACGCGTACGCCTCGATGTCGTCGCGAGCCACGTCCCCGAGTGCGGCCCAGGCCTCGGACCACTCGGGGAAGGCTCGCACCACGTCGGCCACCGCATCGTGGCGCGCTGCCACGGGGACCTCCAGCGCTCCCGCCAAGCGCGTGGCCGCGGCAGGGGGCGCCGGGTCGAGCGCGGTGTCGGGGGGTGCGGAACCGAGGCCGATCGGACCGGTCATCTCGAGGAGTCTCCGGCACCCTCGGACTCGGGGAGGTAGTGGCGCTGCCCGGTGGGATCCGCCCACACCCGCATCAGGCGATCGGTGACGGGGTCCTTGAAGACCTCGTCGGTCGGCACCCACCCCGGCTCGGCCCGCGGCGACTCGCCGTGACGCCTCAGGAACAGGCTCATGGCCGCGGCCACGAGCACAGCGACGATCACGAGGACCGCGATGAGCCCGAAGAACATCGGGCTTACCGCCGAGGCCCGATGACGACCGCCGTGCCGTAGGCGGCGATCTCGGTGAGAGACTGACCGATCTCCGAGGAGTCGAACCGCATCCCCACGATGGCGTTGGCCCCCATGATGCGGGCGTTCTCGATGAGCCGGTCGATGGCGTGGCGCCGGCTGTCCTCGAGCAGCTTGGTGTACTGCCCGACCTCGCCCCCCACCAGGGCCTTGAACGACGCGCCCACGCCGCGCACTGCACCCATGGAGCGCACGACGAGCCCGAAGCACGACCCGAGGGTCCGCTCGATCTCGTACTCGGGGAAGGCGAAGGTCGTGGTGACCGGGAACGTGGCGTACCCCCCGGCGGCGGTGCCCGCCTCGGCCGCACCGGGGTCCTGGGTACTGGGGTTCTGCGTCGTCACGGCTGGCTCCTTGGGCTCGTGGGACAACTCGCCTGACATTACGTCGGGAAGCTCGCCTGACGATACGTGCAGCATGAGGCGCCGGAGGCGGGTGACGGGCCCGTACGGGCCCAGAGCCGGCGCGGTGCGGCGCGGAGGCGGCGCGGCGCGAGACCCCTACCCGATCACTCGAAGCTCACGAGATGGTAGTCCCGCCCCTTGCGCAGGACGAGGTGACGGTCGAAGAGCAGGTCCGGTCGCCCCAGTCGCGCCTCGGTGTCTTGGACGCGCTCGTCGTTGACGTACACCCCACCTTGGGCGACGAGGGTGCGCGCGTCGCGCTTGGAGGTGGCCAGCCCCGTCTCGACGAGGGCATCGACCAGTGCGAGCCCGTCCCCGTCGAGGGTGGTGCGCACCCGGGTCGAGGCGGGCGTCTCCTTGCGCACCTCGAGAAGCATGTCCTCGTCGAGCGATGCGAGAGTGCCCGAGTACAGCGCCAGCGAAGCCGACTCGGCCCGTCTCGCCTCGGCCTCACCGTGCACGACCGTGGACACCTCGCGGGCCAGGACGCGCTGGGCTTCGCGGCGCTCGGGGTGCGAAGCGGTCGCCTCGTCGAGGCCTCGAATGGTGTCGTGGTCGAGGAACGTGAAGAAACGCAGGTACGCACCAACGACGCTGTCCTCGGCACGGAAGAAGAACTGGTAGAACCGGTACGGGCTCGTGCGGGTGGCGTCGAGCCAGACCGTGCCCGACTCGGTCTTCCCGAATTTGGTGCCGTCGGCCTTCAACACGAGGGGGGTGGTGAGCCCGAACACCTCCTGGCGGCGAGCCCTGCGGATGAGCTCGACGCCCATGGTGATGTTGCCCCACTGCTCGCTCCCCCCCAGCTGCAGACGGCAGCCGTGCTCGTCGAAGAGGTGGAGGTAGTCGTAGGCCTGGAGGAGCATGTAGCTGAACTCGGTGAACGAGATCCCCTGTTCGGGACGCTCCAGTCGGGCCCTGACCGACTCCTTGGCCGTCATCTGGTTGACACTGAAGTGCTTGCCGACGTCCCGCAGGAACTCGATGACCCCGAGCCGCGTCAACCACTCGCCGTTGTCCACCAACAGGGCCCTCGACCCGCCGGCGGCGTCACCGAAGTCGACGAGGCGCTCGAGCTGGGCGCGGATCCCGGCCAGGTTGGCGGCAAGCTCGGCCTCGGCGAGGAGCACGCGCTCCTCGCTCTTGCCGCCCGGGTCGCCGATGGCCCCGGTACCCCCGCCGGCGAGGGCGATGGGCCGGTGCCCGGCTTCCTGGAGCCGTCGCAGCACGAGCACCCCGAGCAGATGTCCCACGTGGAGGCTGTCGGCGGTGGGGTCGATCCCGAAGTACGCCGTCAGCGGTTCTGCGTCGAGCCGCGCCGGCAACGACGGATCGGTGACCTGATGGACCAGGCCCCGGAACTCGAGGTCGGACGAAATCGACGGGTCAACCGAGCGCGACGGCATCGTCCCAGCCTCTCACGACGTCACACGCCGCCCGACGGCATGGCGAGCGCACCGCCGTCGACGACGAGCACGTGCCCGGTGATCCACGAGGCCGCCTCCGACGCCAGGAACAGCGCGGCCTTGGCGATGTCGTCGGGCTCTCCCAGTCTCTTCAAGGGAAGGCGCCCGGCCACGGCGTCTCCCCCCCGCTCCCACAGGGCCCGGGCGAAGTCGGTGCGCACCAGTCCCGGCGCCAGCGCATTGACGCGCACCGCAGGTCCGAGCTCGGAAGCCAGCTGACGCGTCAGGTGCACGAGGGCGGCCTTGGTGACGTTGTACCACCCGATCCCGTGCTCGACCGACAGCCCTCCGATCGACGACAGGTTGATGACCGAGCCGCCGTGCTCGGCCATCGACGCGCGCCACGCGCACTGCGTCCACACCAGGGCGGCTTCGAGGTTCACCTGTACGGTCTTGTCGGCACGCGCCAGGTCGATCTCGACCACCGGCCCGAAGTACGGGTTGGTGGCGGCGTTGTTCACCAACACGTCGAGTGATCCGAAGCGCTCGACGGTGGCGTCCACACCGCGCCGGGCGGCGTCGGGGTCCCCGACGTTGGCGGCGTGCCAGGCCACGTCGCCGGGCAGTCCCTCCATGGACGCCGCCGCGTCGGCGAGTGCTTCCGCCTTGCGCGACACCAGCATGACGTGGGCCCCGGACTCGGCGAACCGGGTGGCGATGGCCTTGCCGATCCCCCGCGACCCACCGGTGACGAGCGCCACCTTGCCGTCGAGCCGGAGATCCATGGCGCCACACCCTAGGGACCGGCGTGGGGCACCGGCCATCTCGGCCGTCTCCGCTCCCTTGCGCCGCGGCGCCGGCCGGGACCTCGGATGTGCGGCGCACGCGTGCCGGGGCCGTAGGCTCGCAGGGATGAACCGACTGGCCTCGGAGACGAGCCCCTACCTCCGCCAGCACGCGCACAATCCGGTCGACTGGTACCCATGGGGTGACGAGGCCTTCGACAAGGCCCGCGCCGAGAACCGTCCCGTCTTCTTGTCGGTGGGGTACTCCGCCTGCCACTGGTGCCATGTCATGGCGCACGAGTCCTTCGAGGACGACACGACCGCCGGCGAGCTCAACGCCCGGTTCGTCTCGGTCAAGGTGGATCGTGAAGAGCGACCCGACGTCGACGCGGTGTACATGGAGGCGGTCCAGGCCATGACCGGTCGCGGGGGATGGCCGATGACGGTGTTCCTCACCCCCGACGGCCGTCCCTTCTTCGGCGGGACGTACTTCCCCCCGCGCGACCTCGGCGGCACCCCGAGCTTCCGCCGGGTGCTCGACGCCGTGGCCGATGTCTGGGACAACCGCCGCGACGAGGTCGACCAACAGGCCGACGCGCTGGCCGACGCCATCGACCGGCGCACGCGCCTGCCACAAGACCTGATCGCAGGCGCCCAGGGCGCGAGCCCCGACGCCGGTTCCCTGGCCCCGGCACTCCTGGCGTCGGCGGCTGCGGACCTCGGGGCGCGCTTCGACTCCGCCTGGGGCGGCTTCGGGCCCGCGCCGAAGTTCCCCCAGGCCCAACTGGTGGACCTCTGCCTGCGCCACCATCGCGCCACGGGCCAGGCCTCGTCGCTCGCCATGGCCACCACCACGCTGGGGGCGATGGCCGCCGGCGGGATCTACGACCACCTGGGGGGCGGCTTCGCGCGCTACTCCACAGACGACACCTGGACGGTGCCGCACTTCGAGAAGATGCTCTACGACCAGGCCGGGCTGGGACGCGCCTACCTCCACGCCTGGCAGGTCACCGGAGAGCCGCGCTGGATCCAGGTCGTCGAGGAGACCGTCGGCTACGTGCTGCGCGAACTGGCGGCGCCGGGGGGCGGACTGTGCTCCGCCCAGGACGCCGACTCCGAAGGTGAAGAAGGTCGCTTCTACGTGTGGACCCCCGCCGAGGTGGAGGCGGTGGTGGGCCCCGAGCTGGCCGCGGTCGTCGCCGACTGGTACGGGGTCACCGCCAGGGGCAACTTCGAGGGCCGCAACATCCTGCGTCGCCCCCTGGGCGCGCCCCTGGCGCGGCCGGCGGAGGTGGAAGACGCCCGTCGCCTGCTGTTCGACGCGCGCTCCTGCCGGGTCCCCCCCGGTCTCGACGACAAGGTCCTGACCGAGTGGAATGCCATGTTCGGGTCGACACTCGCCGAGGCCGCCGCCGTCACGGGTCGCCCGGATTGGGCCGCGGCGGCCGTGGGCATCGGCGAGTTCCTGCTGGCCGAGTTGCGCCACGCCGAGACGGGGCGATGGTTCCGCTCGTGGAAGGAAGGCCGGGCACGCCACCTCGCCTACGCCGGCGACTACGCCTGGGTCGTGGAGTTCTTCACGCGGTTGGCCGAGCTGACAGGTCGGGCCGTGTGGCTCGATCGCGCCCACGAAACCGCACGTGCCATGCTCCCGCTCTTCGGCGATGGGAAGGGACTGCTCTACACCACGGGCAACGACGCCGAGCGCCTCGTGGTCCGTCCCATGGACATCCTCGACGGTGCCATGCCCGCCGCCAACGGCGTCGCCGCCGCCGCTGTGCTGCGTCTCGGCGCCTTGCGGGGGGACGACGAGATGACCGAGGCCGCGGAGTCCTTGCTGGCGGTGTTGTCCCGCGTCGCCCTCGAGCACCCGCTGGCGTGTGCCAACACGGTGTCGGCTTGCGAGCTGGCGGGCGGGGGCATCACCGAAGTCGTGGTCACCGGGGAGCGGCCCGACCTCCTCGGCGCGGCGCGAGTCCGGTTCGAGCCCACCATGGTCCTGGCCTGGGGTGAGCGTACGGCGTCACCGCTGTGGGCCGGCCGGGACGACGGGCTCGGGTACGTGTGCCGGCACTTCCTCTGCCAGGCGCCCGCCGCCACCCCGGCCGAGCTCGGGCTCCGGCTCGACGCAGAGCGTGACGCGGAGCGTGCCCCCGTCGTCACCCCGGGCCCGTGACGGCTCACACCGACCTCGGCGCCTCCGAGGACCGCCGCCGCGACGGGCGGGCCCGTCGTGAACGGCGCCGCAGGCGGGCGCGCTTGGCACCCCGGGCCCTCGGGACGCGGCGCTGCATGGTGCTGGCCTGCACCGACGAGGACACCACGGCCGTCGACCTCGAAAGCGGTGCCGTGGTCCGGCTGCGCATCGGATGGAACCCCGAACGCGAGCCCGACCTCAACCCCTTCGACGTCGTCGACGTCGTGTGGGCCGACGACCCCGAGCAGGACGACCTGGCCCAGCCCGAGGCCGTCACCGTGACCGGGATCCCCTCGGCACTGGGCCGGCTGCGGGGCCGCCGGGCTCGGCGCGTCCTGCGCAGCGTCGTGATCCGCGCCGACCAACACCTGCTCGGCTTCCCCGGCTCGTCCGCCCCCTACTGGGAGTTCCGCGGCATGAGGCCCTCGGTGGCCGTGGTGGTGCCGAGCCGGGGGCCGGTGCTCTTCCGCCGCCGCGAGGACGACACGGTGTGGGCGCGTTTCAGCTGGCCCCGAAGCGACAACTGGCTCCCGGTGGAGGACCGTCGGGCCATCGCCGCGCTCGAGACGGCGCGCCGGGACCGCCTTTCGGGGAAGGATCTCGAAAGCGCGCTCGGCTTCCGACCTCAGTTCCTCGCCGTCGTGCTCAGCAGGCCACGCGACGGGCACTGCTACAAGATCGTGGCCTCGCTGCTGCCCCGACCCTGACCACGGTGCGTTCGCGCCGAGGCTGTGGCTCGGAGCCGCGGCCGGACACGGGCCTAGCCGGGCGCGAGTCCGCCCGGGTCAACGGCGGCCGGTCTTGCCCGCGGCGAGACGGCCCGAGGCCAGGTCCTCGGCCATGGCCCATCCGAAGGCGACCAGGCGGTCGTCGCGTTTGAGGTTCAGGCCGGCGAAGAGTGCCGCCACCTCGTCGCTGGGGACCCGCACCTTGGGGCCGCCCAGGTCGAGCGCACCGGCGGTCGAGCCGTCGCCGGCGAGGACGAAGGAGCGGTCGTCGATCCGGCCTTCGGCCCCGAAGCGCTTGGCCAGACGCCGACCCCACGCACGCTCTTCACCCGAGGCCTTGTGGCCCGGACGCGGCACCACGTCGGCCAGCCCGGCGAAGGAGTGATACCCCTCGCACGACGCCAGGCGCGTGCCGACGAGAACGTCTTCGTCGGGAAAGGCGAGCAGGGCCCGGCGATACTGGTCGCCGAGCAGCAGCCGCATCGCCTGCTCGGCCTTGACCGTCCGGTCGACGGTGGCCACGCCGACGAGCAGTGACGGCGTCCCTCCGATGCGCTCCAGTGTGGAGAACGAATAGCCGCGCAGCTTGCTCCCCTCACGCACCAGGCTGACCAGGACCCACTCCTCGCACTGCTTGGAGAGGAAGCCGATGTCGAATCCCGGCGCCCGGTCGACGCAGAGGTCGGCCATCTCGGCCAGCTCGGCATCGCTCAGTGCTGTGCAGTCCTTGGTCCCGACCTCAAACGGCATGGCCTGCTCCGTGCTCGTCCAGCTGCTCCGACGCCCCTGAGAGCAACTCGGGCGATGGCATGGCCAAGGTCCGCGTCGGCTCGGGGGTATCCACCAGGATACGGGACGCGGAGACCCCTGGCCCACTCGAGCCTCCGGCGGTGGCTGCGGGCGCCGTCGGCCAGGCCTCCGGTGGCACTCCTCAGGCCACGACGACACTCGGGCCGAGGAGCATCCGCAGCTCCCCGAGCAGGCCCCGGCGGCTGTCCACGTTGAACTCGCCGGGCAGCCGCAGGACCGTCTGGCCCACGTGGAGGAAGACGGGCTCGTCCCCGGGATGCTCCGAGAGCAGCTGCTTGAGGCGGTCGACCACCGCGTCGGTGAGGACCCCGAGCGGGAGCTCGACCCGCAGCTCACCCACCCCGTCAGCGGCCAGCTGGGGACGGTGCGCCTCCATGCAGACCAGCTTGACCTGGTCGTCTCTGGTGTCGACCCGGCCTCGCACCACGAACACGGCGTCATCGGCGAGCAACGCCCCGATCTCCTGCATGACCTTCGGGAACACGAACACCTCGATCGAGGCCCGCAGGTCCTCGAGCACGAAGGTGGCCATGAGCTCCCCCCGTTTGGTGTACCGGCGCACGAGACCGGTCACCACCCCGCCCACGGTCCTGACCTGGCCGTCCCGGCCCGACCCGTCGGAGGGACCGTCGTCGAGCTCCTTCAATTCCGCGATCGAGCAGTCGGTGAGCCGGGAGAGCGCCGCCTCGAAACCCCGCAGCGGGTGGTCGCTCACGTACAGCCCGAGCATCTCCTTCTCGAAGGCCAGACGCTGGGTCTTGGCGAACTCCGTGTCGGGGATGGGGACACGAGGGTCGCCGTATCCCACCGGTGTCTCCCCGGCGTCGGGCTCGCCGAAGCCCTCGAGCGTCGAGAACAGGGTCGAGATCCCCGCCTGCTCCTCGCGGCGGCGCTCGAGGGTCCGGTCGACGATCTCCTCGAACACGAGGCACAGCCCTTGCCGGGGGCACCCCAGCGAGTCGAAGGCGCCCGACTTGACGAGCGACTCCATGGTCCGCTTGTTGAGCACCACGGGGTCGACGCGCCGGCAGAAGTCGTAGAGGTCGGCAAACGGGCCGTCGGCCTCACGTTCGGCCACGATCCGGTCCACGAGGCTCTCCCCCACGTTGCGCACCGCCGCCAGGCCGAAGACGATGCGATGGGCACCGTCTGCCCCGACGAGGGGGGTGAACTCCGCCGCCGAGCGGTTGACGTCGGGGACGAGCACCTCGATGCCGAGCGTCCGGCACTCGCCGAGGTAGATGGCGGTCTTGTCCTTGTCGTCCTTGACCGACGTCAACAGGGCGGCGAAGTACTCGACCGGGTAGTGCGCCTTGAGCCACGCCGTCTGGTACGCCACCAACCCGTAGCCGTAGGAGTGTGACTTGTTGAAGGCGTAGTCGGCGAAGGGCTCGATGATGTCGAAGAGCTTGGTGCCGAGCATCTTCTCGTAGCCCTGGGTCACACAGCCGGCCACGAACTTCTCGCGCTCGGCCTGGATCAGGGCGCGGATCTTCTTGCCGCACGCCTTGCGCAGGTTGTCGGCTTCCTCGAGCGTGTAACCCGCGAAGCGCTGGGCGACCCGCATCACCGACTCCTGGTAGATCATGAGCCCGTAGGTGTCGCCCAGGATGGGCTCGAGATCGGGGTGGAGGTAGCTGACGGCCTGGCGGTTGTTCTTCCTGTCCGCGTAGTCGCGGTGCATGTTGGCCGCCATGGGGCCGGGGCGGTAGAGCGCCACCAACGCGGCCACGTCGTCGAATCCGGTCGGCGCCAGCGATCGCATGAGCGAGCGCATGGGGCCGCCCTCGAGCTGGAACACGCCGATGGAGTCGCCACGCTGCAACATGGCGAACGTCGCCGGGTCGTCGAGGGGGATGGAGTCGATGTCGGGACGTTGTCCCTCGGTCTTGGCCACCAGGTCCAGGGCGCGTTCGATGACCGAGAGGTTGCGCAAGCCGAGGAAGTCCATCTTGAGCAACCCGAGCTCCTCCACACCGTGCATCTCGTACTGGGTGACGATGGGTGCCTCGGCGGGATCCTGACCGCTCTCGGGCTTGCGCTGGATGGGGAGGTACTCGGTGAGCGGTTCCTTGGTGATGACGACGGCGGCGGCATGGATGCCGTCCTGGCGCCGGAGGCCCTCGAGGCCCTTGGCCACGTCGATCACACGCCTGGCCTCTTCGTCGGTGGCGTACATGTCCCGCAGCCCCTGCGCCGTGGCGTACCCGTCGTCGGACCCTTCGATCCGATCGAGACATGCCCGCAGCGGCGTGTCGCGGCCCATGATGAGCGGAGGCATGGCCTTGGCGATCCGGTCACCGACGAGGTAGGGGTAGCCGAGCACGCGGGCTGCGTCGCGGACCGCGGCCCGCGCCTTGATCGTGGAGAACGTCACGATCTGCGCCACCCGGTCGGCGCCGTAGCGCTCGGTGGCGTAGCGGATCATCTCCCCCCGGTAGCGCTCGTCGAAGTCCATGTCGATGTCGGGCATCTGCTTGCGCCCGGGGTTCAGGAACCGTTCGAAGAGCAGGTCGTAGCGGATCGGGTCGAGGTCCACGATCCCGAGGCAGTACGCCACGCAGCATCCGGCGGCCGAGCCCCGCCCGGGCCCCACCCGGATCCCGCTCTCCCGGGCGTGGCGGATCAGGTCCCAGACCACGAGGAAGTAGGCGGAGAACCCCATGCTGGCGATGACACCGAGCTCGTAGTCGATGCGCTCGCGCACCGCCGAGGGCAGCGACGGCCCGTACCGGGACTCGGCCCGGGTCAAGGTCAGGTGACGCAGATAGGCGTCCGCCCGTTGCTCATAGGTGTCGCCCTCGAACTCGGCCGGCACCGGGAACTCGGGCAGAGCGTTCACGCCGAACTCGATCTCGACGTCGGCGCGCTCGGCGATGAGGAGCGTGTTGTCGCAGGCTTCGGGGAGCTCGGCGAACAGGGACCGCATCTCCGCGGCCGACTTCAGGTAGTGCTCTTCCCCCTCGAACTTGAACCGCTTGGGATCGTCGATCAGGGCACCGGTCTGCACGCACAGCAAGGCGTCGTGGGCCACCGAGTCTTCGCGGTGTGTGTAGTGGCTGTCGTTGGTGGCGAGCAGCGGGGCACCGAGCTGGCGTGCGATGCGGACGAGAGCGGGGTTGGTCCTCTTCTGCTGGGGCAGGCCGTGGTCCTGGAGCTCCACGAAGAGGCTGTC
>Ga0208565_1002317_pt1 | contig 10318 bp, 16 predicted proteins | sample Sb_taG_7_FD_187706 | JGI IMG/M metagenome (GOLD analysis project Ga0208565, IMG submission 187706) | Peat soil microbial communities from Weissenstadt, Germany - Sb_50d_2_FS metaG (SPAdes) (version 2) | ecosystem: Environmental > Terrestrial > Soil > Wetlands > Peat | place: Germany...
ACGGTGGCCGCCGCGGAGATCCTGTCCGCGATCTGGTGCCGTAGACGGTCCTGGTCACGCCGCTGTTGACGTGGCCGACCGCATCGGCGATTACCTCGATGTCGGTCCCGGAGTCAGACAGGACCGACACGAACGTGTGCCGCAGCTCGCGCAGCGTCCAGTCACGCCCGACGCCCGCGGCCTCGCACCTGTCCTTGAACGCCTCCAGCACCGCCGGCCGGTCACCGGGCTCTCCGAAGCCGCCGGGGAAGACCAGGCCGTGATCGGCCCACCTGGCGCCCGCGGCCAGACGGCTGGCGGCCTGCACCGTGCGCAGCGCCCGCAGCACGGCGGCCGGCATCTCTAGCGTCCGCTTGCTGCGCTCTGTCTTCAGATCGGCCAGTACCGGCCGGCCGCCCTGCTCCTTCAGCGAAACCCTCACGCGCAGCACGCCGGCGCCTGCGTCCACGTCCTCCCAGCGCAGGCCGAGCAGCTCGCCGGGCCGCAAGCCGGTCATGATCGCGGTCACGAGGAACGCGCGCCACCAGGCATCGAGATCCGACCCGAGCAGGCTGCGCACCTGGGCCAGCGTCATCGCCTTCGAGCGCCGCCGGCCCGCCTTCGGCATCTCCGCGAGATCGGCCACGTTCACCGCCAGGCCGTGATCGCGCTGTGCCGCAGCGCCCGCCGCAGGACGGAGCGCACCCGCGAGATCGTGCTCGCCGAGTAGCCGCGGCCGGCCAGATCTCGGAGCATCGCCTCCACCTGGCCAGCGGTCAGCCGGGTGAGCCGCACCGTGCCGATCGCACTGGTGATCTTCTCGACGTGCGCACGGGTGCAGGCCGCGGTGATATCGCTGCCGAACTGCTGAGCCGCGAGCCACTGGGCAGCCACGGCGCCCACGGTGAGCGCCCCGGACGGCACGGTGCCGGCTGGCCAGCATGAGGTTCTCGGAGCCAGTCGAAGGCCCACTTCGCCAGCATGGCCAGGCTCACGGGCTGCGTCTTTCAACGGCCCGGACTGGCCTAGCTGCACGGCGGTCGCGGCGGCCGTCAGGCGCTGTAGCGGCGGGGTCACCATCTCCTGATAGCGCGCTCCGGTCGATATCTGGTACTGGTCGGCAAGCCCGCCGAGCTTGAAGAACTCCCTGACGGTGGCGATCATTGTGGCAAAGAAGGTCGCCATATAGACGGCTCTTCCGTCATGTACCGGCTACCGAACTCCACGCCGGTCCCGAGCCCCGTGGTAATCCCGCGGCGGAACATCGTGATCGACCGGAACTGCAGCACGGCGTCTAGCAGATGCTGCGAAGCCGTTACGACGTCCAGGATTTCCCGCTCGCGAGCCTCTCTTTCGCGCATGCGCTCGTCATGGCGTCGCCGGGCCGCGTCGATGGCGGAGGCGAGAACAACGCCACCAAGTGTGAAGCTCCCGGTGATGATGATGGCCGAATTCGACACAGCGCCAGAATGGCGTACCAGGCCCTTGCCGACTGGGTTTATCAAGAGAATCTTGGGTTCAAGCGAGCCCGGCTGCAGCGAACTCAGCCCTACCGGCCGCAGGCTGTCAGCACCTGCCGCTAACGTCGGGCCATGCCGTACGACGATTAGCCGCAAGCGCTCTATCGGACGCGTGCCAAGGACGGGTCCCTCCTCTACATCGGCAAGTCCAATGAGCCGCTTCGGCGTGCCGAGGAGCACTGGAGATCCAAGGACTGGATGCCATACGAGGCTGTCAGGATCGACCTTGAGTGGTATCCCGATCTCCCGGCCGTTCTGGAGGCTGAGGCGCGGGCGATCCGGTCCGAGCACCCGGTCTTCAACATCCAGCACAACAAAGGTCGGATCAGGATCGAGGCCAGCGTCTCGGCCGAGGTCGACCCATCGCCGGCAGGCCTGTTCGCGCTGGGCGCCGGAGCCGTGAGCCTGGCCATGCTGGCGAAGTGGGCCTTCGACTGGCTCGCGACATGGAGGGTCCGGCAGATGGCCGAGCGGGACGGCGTGGCCTTCCAGGCCCCGACTGTCCGCAACCCGTTCACCGAGGACCCGCCGGGCGCCATGCAGAAGATTCTTTGGTTCTGCGTGGCCGCCGCGGCGGCCAGCAGCAGCAAGGACCCGCAGGCCATGGCCGCGTTCTCCGCCTGGGTCCAGGCGGAAGCACAGCCCGCCGCCGGCTCCTGACCGGCATGCCCATCATGATCACGATCAACTGCGAGTGCTGTGGGCTTCCCGCACGGTGCGTACCCGTCCGCTGGGGTCCTGAGCGAGCGCGCCGCTTTCGCAGGTCGAGCGGCGCAAGGACGGCAAGCTGCCTCCGGCCGGCGGCTACCTGCCGGAGGCCGAGCGCAACCGTGCCCGCAGGCTGGCTCATGGCTATGTGTGCCGCGACGGCCTCTCGATCCGCGCGGCTCAGAGGCGGATGCAGGAGTCTGACGGCGTGCGCAGGTCGCTCGGCTCGATCCATGCCGATCTGGCGCGGTTCGAGTGCCCGAGATGTGCTGCGGACGGCCAGGAGAGCGTCAGCGCTGCAGTAGGCGCGACGGCCTGAATTAGCGAGCTGGGGCGCGGGCAAGTCATGTTCGGTATCTGCCTTCGCGGCCCGCTGGCTGCTCCACGTAACGGCGACGAGTCCTCGCTGTTTCGGCGTGCTGGGCGACGGCAGCGCTTGGCGCGGACTGGAGTACATCATGCAGGTGACGGCGGCGCCGGGGCGCTCTCGCTAGGCGATAGCATCCGAAAGGCGGCTGGCCCGACGTTTCCGGGCAGACTTGCCCCGAGATGCCGTCCGTGCGACGCTCATATCCCCAGGGGGTACAGTTTTGACTGTACAGAGAGTGCTACGAGGGGAGTGCACGGCATGTGGCCGAACGATCTACGCGCAAGGGCGTGCCAGGATCATCGAGGCTGCCCGTGCAGACAATGGCAAGGATCTGGTGGACGAATACCTCACCAAGAAGCCTTGGCGCTTGCGACGGAAGCAGGTCGACGTGCGCGAAGCTGACGTTGCCCTGATCTTCGACGAGTATGCCCGCACAGGCACATTACGGATTCCTCTTGAGCTGAATGACCTAGACCGGGCGATCGGTTTGCGTGAGATCAAGGTGGGCGCGGCGAGATTTCCATTCTATGAGTTCACAGACCAGCAGCACGCTGTGACAGTCACGAGGCTCACTCATGGCTTCACCAAAGGTGGTGAGACAACCCCACCTCGCGAGATTCGCCAGGCCAAGTGGGTAATTGATCAAGATAGGCAAACACCATGAGCAGCCTCTACGACAGAGTGGCAAGCAAGCCAGGCGGTGAGGCCGCGCTAGCTGCCGCTCGCCTGCGTAGGGAAGTTCTTGTGGCGCTGCATCAGGCATTTAAGGCTTCCGGCGTGCGCACAAGGTCAGAAGTAGCCGATCGCCTTAAGGTCCGGAAGTCGGCTGTCAGCCAGGTTTTTCGTGGTGACGGCAACCTTCGAATCAACACGCTGGCCGAGTATCTCTTCGCTCTCGGGTTCGAGCTTGATGTCACGCTGGTGCGGGCAGGCGAACTGCGGCGGGCCGAGCTTGAGGAGCGAGTCGCTGTGCCTATGGCGTCGAATGCCACCATCAGCATCGTGTTCGTGGCAATGCAGGGCCAGCAAGGGTATCTCAATGTGTACACGTCGGCTCAGACCTGGCTTCTGCCGCAGATGCGGCATTACAGGGAGTTCGATCCTGTCCCTAATTCGACTTCCCGGCAAATCATTGTCGGAGAGCTGGTGGGAGATTAGATCCGATGCGTCTTGAGTGGATCCTTCTTGCGGAAGGTGCTGGCACCAACGCCGTCGGCTCGGTGACCGCCATCTCTATCAATTCGAATGTGGTATCGACTCCTGCCGTCCCTGTTCAGACCAAGCGCGTAGTTGTAACGCACTTCGTCGGTGAGCAGGGAGAGTCCGCCGCACTGACTGGTAAAGACGTTACGGTCTCGGCGCGGGTTGTGAGCCCATCTGGAGACGCGATACTTGCGCATAGCGCAACCGGGAAGTTCGTAGCGCCGATATGGCCTGATCTGCCAAGCGGTCTCGACATCGCTGTTGAGTTGCAGCTTCGGCTAACCGAATACGGCACCCATGACATCGTGATCTCGGCCCAAGTCGATGTCGGCACCACAATGGAAGGGCGCACTCAGCTGTACGTGGTGGAACCGCCAAAGACGAATCCTTAGCTAGGAGAGTTTGGCGAATCGGTTGACGAAAGTCAGCTTGATCGTTTAGGTCCAGTCACGGGTCGCTAGCCTATGACCGGGCGATCAACGTCGATACTGAGGCTGGCCTTCCCCTTATCAGTGAGCTGACCGGCCGCGAGCACGATCCGGCCGACGTCATCGAGCAGGTGCGGCACGATCTCGGCCCGGACGTGCCGGAGCGGCGCCCTGGTCACGATGACGGCCTGCCGGACGTCTCCGGGCTGGCGGAGGGGCTGGGGCTGCGATGAGCCTGCCGCTGCTGATCCCGGCCGGGCTGTTCGCGTGCCCGAGGTGCGGCACATCGGCCGTGATCCCGCCCGCGCAGCTCATCAGCGCCGGAGGGCTGCTCGCCCCGCTAGCAGGGTTCTGCAACCGCTGCGAGCACCCGGGCCTGTGGCAGCTCGGCACGCCGTCCACGACGACCAGCGGCTCCGCCAACACGCAGGGCGCCACGGTGCTGACTGTGGCGCTCGGAACCGGGTTCACCTCGGGATCCTAGATCGTGGTCGACTCCGCCAGCACGGACGGCGGGGCCGAGGTGCTGCAGGTCTCGGCCGCTGGCGGCGCGCCCACCATCCCGATCGCGAGCACACCGCTGCGCCTGGCCCACGCCGCTGGCGCGACCGTGCAGACGGCCACGCTGGCACCTCTCGGGCCGATGACGTGAGCCAGTATCCGCGCATCGTGCTGGCCGATGTCGAGATGGCCTGGGAGGGCGAGACGACCTACGTGCGCAAGGGCACCATGGTCGACGCCGAGCCCGGCTCGGCTCTCGAAGCCGCCTATGGCGGCGCTGGCAACCTGCGCAGCCCTGACGCCAGGCGAGCTGGGCGACGGCGAGTCCTCCGACCGCTCGGCGCAGGCCAACTAGGAGGCAGCCATGGCGCTTTCCAGGTTCGTGCTCACCAGCACCGTGACGCTGGCACCCGACGTGGCCGCGGCACTGGTGGCCGGGCAACGCCGGGACAGTCAGTCCGGGCACATCAGGCAAGTACGGGCTGCTGCCCGTGACGCTGCTCAGGGGCATGGTGGTCTTCGCCGACTCCAGCGCGGGCAGCACTGGCCCGCAGCTCCTGTACCAGGCGATCGGGGCGGGCAACCTGCGCGCCTTTGTCCAGGGTGATGAACGAGGCGCGGCAGCGCTGAGTAACTAGCCGCGAGCTACACGGGTGCGCCGCCCGCCGCGTCTTCGAGCAGTTCCGCCAGCCCGGCCGCGCTGCGGGCATTTAGCACCCGGCCATGATCGGTCTTGAGCCGGGCGCACCACCACGTCGGGCCGATGTAGGCGGGGACGAGCCAGAACTCCCAGAGCGGCCACTCGGCCTCCAGCCTGGCCACGGCCTTATCTGTGCTGTTCCGCTGCCCGCCGGTCATGACGGCCCGCCGATCTTGCGGATGAGGCCGGCCGACTCGGCGATGATCCCGACCCGCGCGCCGCTGTCCCAGCGGACATGGACGGTGGCGAGGGAGTCGATCAGATCCACCGTCCCGCAGTCACCGATCTTGAGCGCGAACCGCTGGTAATCATCGGTAACGGCTGTCAGCTCGACCCGGTCGCCGGGCAGGAAGCGGCAGTCGCCCGGCCGCCTGGTCGGCTGCCCGGTCACGGCGCGGCCTGCGCGAGCCGGTGCACGGCCTGCTGGTACTCGGCGATCAGGTCTGCGTCCCGGCCATGATCATCGCATCGGCCGTTCCGAGCGGCAGCGCAGTCGGGGCACGGCGCCGCGAGGCGGCCGGTACGCCAGCAGATCGCATCTTCCAGGGCCTGCATCTGCTGGAGCCGGGCGCCGTGAAGCGGCGCGGAAACTGCGGTCACGGCTCGTCCGTCTCTGCGGCTTCGAGCTTGCCGACCAGATCGGCGGCCGAGCGCGCGCACAGGTAGCGGATGTGATGGCCATCGGGTGACCGGCGCTCGGCCGAGAAGATGCTGATGGCCAGCTCGCGCCGGATGGTCCAGCGGTCGCCGAACCGCTCCTGCAGGTCGGTACCTGTGATGGTGGCCGGCACGGGGTCCGGCGTGGTTGGGTTGGGTGCCATAGCGGCGGGTCCTTCCGGGGACTCGTTGCTTAGGGACCGGCTGGCGTTCAGGCGCTGGCCGGTCCCGCCTGTGGTGTTGACAGTACAGCGCTCTACCAAGGTAGTCCACGGTATACAGACAGTGATCAAGGCAAACCACGGGCGTCTATGGTGATCACGTGCCTGATGATCAGCGTGATGCGCTGCCGCCCTACCAGCGGATAGCGGCTGACCTGCGGGAGCAGATCGAGAGCGGCAGGCTGCGCCCTGGTGACATGGTGCCGTCGATCACCCGGCTATCTCAGGAGTACGGCGTCAGCAAGGGCACCGCGGTCAAGGCCCTGGACGTCCTGCGCAGGGAAGGACTCACCAGGTCTGTCGCTGGCTGGGGCACCTTCGTCGCGGACAGGAAGGCGCCCCGCCAGCCGTAACCAGCGGGGCGCCCACCGCACAACAGGTCAGCCGTGCCCGTTGCTCCCGGCGAGCACCTCCTGACGCACTTTGCGCTCGGCCGTGCGGCTCAGCCCGAACCGCGTCATCATCTGCCGCTGGCTGATCGGGTTACCCGCGGCCACCGACGCGGCCAGGGCCAGCCGCGCGGCGTGCTGCGAGTCGGCTGGCGCAGTCTGCGGCGAGACCATCACGGCTGGCGGCTCGGGCACGGCACGGGCACGCCGGACCATCGAGAGCACCATCTCGACCGAGCCGACGAACGCCACCGCTGGCCAGCCGCTCAGCAGCTCGCCGGACAAGCCGAACGGAGCGCCGTAACCGATGTTCGCGCCCAGCGTGGCCAGCACACCGAGCGTGAGCATGCAGCGCGCCAGCCACGGCGTCGACAGGCCACAGCGCGCGGCCCACAGCATCGACAGCGACGCAGCCGCGACCGTGCCATCGACGCTGACCGGCAGCAGCCACGCGGCTAGCTGAGTCTGCCCGTGCGTCACGGCCAGGTGCTCGATGTGGATGAAGCTGACCACGGCCGCGATCGCCGCGACCAGCAGCACCGCAGCAGCGGTCAGCCTGCGGATCGCGCCGTCGCCGGTCATGGCCGCTCACCTCGCAGCCGCTCCAGCAGCGCGTCTGTCCTGACAGCGGTCATCGGGTCGGCGGTCATCGCCCAGCTCCTGGCGTAGGCAGCCATGTCGGTGCCGCCCGAGCTGTAAAGGCCGTCCAGGAAGCGGGTCACGATCCGCCCGGCCTCGCGTGCCTCGGTCTTCCCGAATCCTGGGCAGAACTCCAGCAGCGCGGTGAACGCGGCACTGCGGTCAAGCGGGTGCCGGCCGGTCATCGCGGGAGCCAAAGTGCGGAGCCAACCGTGCGGACATGAGCGTGTACGGTGGGACACGCAGGGACACCGAATCCCAGGCCAGCGCGGCGTTGGCGCACGGTGGGATCTGCGCACATGGGATAGCTCCGGAGGCTCGTCATTCACCGCCTCATCTTGTGGAACATCGATCTCACCCTGGTGGATGTGGCCAGGGTTTCTCGCGACGCCTACGCAGAGGCGTTCCGCCGGGTGACCGGCCGGCCGCTGGTCGCGCTGCCGCAACTGGCGGGCGCCAGCGACTCGGAGATCTTCTTTGAGTCGCTGGCGCTGAACGAGGCGCTGCCCGGCGCTGACCAGACCGACTCCGATGACCTGCTGGCCCGCTATCACGCCGAGCTGGCGGCTGCGTTCGGCGCCAGGCGCGGGCTGCTGGCCAGCCATGGGCGGGTACTGCCGGGGGCTCGCGAGGCCCTGGCCGCCGTATCGCGGCTGCCTGGCGTGATCCAGACGGTGCTGACCGGCACGATCAAGGAGAACGCGGCAGAAAAACTGCGCGCCTTCGATCTTGATACGCACCTGGATCTGGGGATCGGCGGATTCGGATCCGATGTGTACCCCAAGGGAACGCAGATCCTGCGGTCGCTGGCCATGGCGACCGAGAAGTACGGGGTCCAGCTATCCGTCGGCAGCACCGTCTACCTGGCCGATTCGACCAGGGACGTGGCAGCGGCGAAGATCGTCGGCGCTCGCTGCATTGGCGTGGCGAGCGGCCGGTCGACCGCCAGCGAACTGCGCGACTGCGGCGCGGGCGAAGTGCTCGACGATCTGGCCTATACCGCCGCGGTAGTCGCGGCGATCGGCCGGTGAGCGATGGTGCGCTGACCGCCTACGGCGTGCTGGCGCTGACCTTCATGATGACCATGTATGCGCTTGAGGGCCGGCACCCGCGGTTCGTGCTCGCGTTCGCTGCGGGCTGCATGCTGGCAAGCAGTTACGGTTTCCTGTCCGGGACCTGGCCGTTCGGCGTGGTCGAAGCGATCTGGTCATTGGTGGCGCTGCGCCGCTTTCAGGGGGATGATCGGCGGGTCGGCTGAATCGCTGGCTGCCTGACCGGCGGTGTCCGGTGCTGGCTGACCGACTCGGCGTCAGCGAACCGCCGGAATTTTCATACTGGTATAAACGGTCCCGTCAACGATGACGGCTCGTGGAGTGGGGCGGAACAGGCGATGAATCGCATGGCCGGCGAGTCAGCGGATCGCTCGGACTTCCCGGGCGGGCGCGGATACGGCGCCACCTTGTCCGAACCCAGCCGCAGCGCGATCGAGCGAGCCAGGATCACCGACTACGCTCGCTGGCTCTCCGCTCACCGCGGGCTGCCGACGATGCGCGGCTATCAGCAGCTGTGGCAGTGGTCGGTCACCGAGATCCCCGAGTTCTGGTCGTCGATCTGGGATTACTTCGACGTGCTCGGCAGCCGGGGCGACGGACCGGTCCTGACTGGCTCGATGCCGGACGTCACCTGGTTCAGCGGAACTACGCTCAACTACGCGCGCAACGCGCTGCGGTCGGCAGCCACCGATCCTGACCGCACCGCCCTGATCTACCGGTCCGAAGCCGGACACCACGGCTCACTGAGCTACGGTCAGCTCGACCAGCAGGTCGCCGCGGTTCGCGCCGCGCTGGTCAGGCTGGGTGTCGGACGTGGTGACCGGGTCGCCGCCTATCTGCCCAACGCACCGCAGGCGCTGATCGGTCTGCTCGCTGCCGCCAGTCTCGGTGCCATCTGGACATCCTGCGCACCTGACTTCGGCGCGCGAGCCGTGATCGACCGGTTCGCTCAGGTGTCACCGAAGGTGCTGATCGCCGTCGACGGCTACGTCTACGGCGGAAAGACGTTCGACCGGAGGCACGAGCTAGCTGCGATCACCGCTGCGCTGCCGGGCCTGCAGGCGGTGATCATGGTCGATTACATCGGCGCGGCCGGCGGTCATCCGGCGCTGCCGGTTCCGACCACCGCCTGGGATCAGCTCGGCGACCCGGCCGCAGCCGAGCCTGCACCGGGCGGCTCTGCGCCGGACGGTTCCGGGTTGGTTGATTCCGCGCCGGGTGGTTCCGCACCGGGTGCTACTGCGCCGGGCGCTACCGCGCCGGGCGGTTCCGCGTCGGACGGGCGAGTGCGGCGGACCGAGTTCGATGAGGTGCCGTTCGACCACCCGCTCTGGGTGGTCTACTCCTCAGGCACCACCGGCCTGCCCAAGCCGATCGTGCACGGGCACGGCGGGATCACCCTGGAGCACCTCAAGGCGCTCTGCCTGCACCAGGACATCGGTCGCCATGACGTCTTCTTCTGGTACACCACCACTGGCTGGATGATGTGGAACTACCTGGCAGGCGGGCTGCTTGCCGGAGCGACGGTGGTGGCCTACGACGGTAGCGCGGTGTATCCGCGGGCCGATGCGCTGTGGCGGCTGGCGGCCGACACGGGCGTCACGTACTTCGGTTCCGGGGCCCCTTACTTCGTGACCTGCATGAAGGCAGGCCTACGGCCGGGAGCCGAGGTTGACCTTTCCCGGCTCCGCGGTGTGGGCTCGACCGGTTCGCCACTGCCACCCGAAGGCTTTGACTGGGTATATGCCGCCGTGGCTGGCTCAGGGCGGGGCGGGTCCGAGTCGGGCGGGTCGGAGCTGGGCGGGCCGGAGCTGGGCGGGCCGGAGTCGGGCAAGTCGGGGTCGGGCGGGGGGCACGGCACCGGCCAGCTGCCGGGTCGCGACTTCGTGCTTGGCTCGTTCTCCGGCGGGACCGACCTGTGCACCGGTTTCGTCGGCCCGTCCCCGCTGCT
>Ga0208565_1002323_pt1 | contig 10286 bp, 12 predicted proteins | sample Sb_taG_7_FD_187706 | JGI IMG/M metagenome (GOLD analysis project Ga0208565, IMG submission 187706) | Peat soil microbial communities from Weissenstadt, Germany - Sb_50d_2_FS metaG (SPAdes) (version 2) | ecosystem: Environmental > Terrestrial > Soil > Wetlands > Peat | place: Germany...
CTAGAAGAGGCCCTGTCGGGCCTCGAAGAGGAGCTGGCGTCGCTCCGCCAGGATCTCCACCGCGCGCTTGACTCGGCATAATCCAGGGAGAGACGTGATGTTATCGATCGGCATCGTGAGCGCGGGCGGCGGACGGTACTACACCGAGCTTGCCCGCAGCGATTACTACGTCGCCGGCGGGGAAAGCCCCGGGATGTGGCATGTCAATGAGGCCTCGTTTCAGTTTGGATTTCACGGGGTGGCGGACAAGCAGCAGATTGAGCGCCTCTTTGATGGCTACCATCCGAAAACCGGGGAGCCGCTCGCCAAGAATCATGGGAGAGACGACCGGAGGGCCGCGCTCGACCTCTGCCTCAGCGTGCCGAAGGATGTGTCGGCCCTGTGGGCGGTGAGCGCCGCTGCCGACCGCCGCCGCATCGAGCAGGCTTTTGACCGGGCCGTCGATCAGACACTTAAATATATAAGCGATAACTTCGGCTACACGCGCCGGGGGCAGGGGGGCTACGAGCGGGAGAAGGTAGATCTGCTCTTTGCTAAATTCGTTCATCGCCAGTCCCGTGAGCAGGATCCACAATTACATGCTCATTGTTTGGCGCTCAACGCGGCGCTCCGGGCGGATGGGAAATTCGGCACCATCGACGCAGGTCCAATTCTTTATGCCAAGAAGATGCTGGGTGCTTTTTTCCGCTCGGCGCTTGCGAACGAACTCGCCATTCCCCTCGAGGCCGATCCGAAAACCAAATTCTCGTTCCGTGTACCTGGCGTGCACGAGCCGCTCTCCGAGTACTGGTCGAGCCGGGCGCAGCAGATTGAGGCCGAGGCCAAGGCGCGCGGCGTGAGCGGCGGGGCAGCCAAGGCGTACGTGGCGCTGGAGACAAGGAGGGCCAAGGACGAACGGCCCCTCTCTGAGATGGAACCGGAGTGGCGAAAGACGGCCGCGTCCTACGGATTTACCGAGAGGCACGCCCAGCAGATCCTCCGCCACCAGCGTCCAGCGCTCACTCCCGACCAGACGGCGAAGATTATCGATGCCGCGGTCGAGAACGCCGTGAAGAGCCTCACGAATCAGCAGGCGCATTTCTCGAAAAACGACCTACTTCGTGACGTTTTCGTGGCAACGGTCGCACAGGGTATTGCCCCGCGACAAATCCACGACCGAATTGAGGAAACGCTCAAACAGGAGCGGTTCGTCGACCTCGGGCAGGGGCAGCGTTTTACGACGCAGGAGATTTTCCACGAGGTGGAGCAGAAGGCCATCGAGGTGGCCGAGCGCCTCGGCGAGAAAACCAGCCGCACGGTGCGAGACCGGACCATTGCCCGAGAAATCGCCCGCGAACCGCGGCTGAACGATGGGCACAAAGCCGCTATTGAGACCGTGTGTCGCGGGCCTGATCTCACCTATATCCAGGGGCCGCCCGGATCTGGAAAGTCCACCCTTTTTGAGGTCGCCCGCCGGGCCATCGAAAAAGATGGCGGCAAGGTCATCGGGATCACGCCGTCGAACCGGGCGGCGCGGGAGCTTGAAAAAAGCGCAGGCATTGAGAGCTACACCATTCACCGCTTCCTCTACGGGCAGCAGCGCACACTCGCCGACACCGCCACGCACCACGGGAAGATGCTGGCGCGCGCGGCGCTCGGGCTTCCCACCTGGGAGCAGCCCAAGCTCGACATTAATCGGCGTACGACCATCGTTATCGACGAGTGTGCGATGGTTGATAACGACAAGCTTGGCCGGGCCCTGGCGTACGCCGAGAAAGCCGGCTGCCGGGTGGTGCTGGTTGGTGACGAGCGACAATTACCGGCGATAGGGCCGGGCGGCCTTTTCCGAGAACTTTACGAGCAGGCTCGGGACAACCAAAAAACGGCGCTCACGGAAATTGTCCGGCAGGGGGAGGAATGGGCCAGGGATGCCATTCAACAGATGGGCCGCGGCGAGACGGCCAAGGCCCTAAAAGCCTTCGACGAGCATGGCCGGCTCCACGTCCTGCCCACGCGGGACGAGACCGAACGGCGGCTCGTCGTATGCTGGAAACAGGTGGGGCTCGTTAACCCTCGCGACAACCTGATCCTCGCTTCAACCAACGCAGATGTCGCCCGCCTGAACCGCGAGGCCCAGAAAGCGCGCCTCGACGCGGGACAACTCGGATTTCGGTCGGTGCGGGTCGGCGAGGAGGCCATCCACGAAGGGGACAGGGTGCTTTTCACCGACACCAACAAGAAACTCGGGCTGATAAAGTCGGAATTCGCCACGGTCACGCACATCGAGCGGCTCACCCAAAAGCTCACGGTGCGGATTGACGGGCAGGTGGATCGGCCCGTGACGTTCTCGCTACGGACATTTGATGCCCTTCGCCTCGGTTATGCGGCGACGACACACCGGGCGCAGGGAATGACACTTGAGCAGAATGCCTATGTGCTCCTCGGCGGATCTATGCAGAACCGTGAAATGACGTACGTCCAGATTTCTCGCGCCAAGGGCGAGACGCATCTTTTCGTCGATGAGAAATCGGCGGGGCGGGATCGCTTGGAAGAATTAGTGCGGACTGCCGATCGCTCTCAGGAAAAACTCTCGTCGCACGCCATCGCCCGCGAGGAAGAACGGCGTCAGGAACGGCAACACCAGGAACAGGACCCGCATCAGCTCTCGTTGTAACGGCCCCATATCCGGCTGTGGCGTCAATCAGCCAAACGCCGCGTGCGCGCGGCGGGGTCGGGCGCGGCAGGAGGCGTCACCATCGTGACGCCGAAATTGATGGCTTCAAGCAGTGAGAACACAGCCATGTTCATCGCGAATAAGCCGGCAGACCCTGAGATCCACGAGGCAGCCATAAGGATTGCTCAGCGCTGCCGCTGGCTCATTCAAGCCTGCCTCCGGGAAGAGGAATGGGGCGACGCTGACCGCGAGTTTTATCTTGTCATCCGCGAAGAGTTGGAGCGATTACCCGTGGGCAAAGGGTGCGCAAACCGAACCGCGGCCGGGGAGCGGCCGGGCGCGTAGGGGCCCGAGCCTTGGTCGCCCCGCATTTTCATCTCCTTGGAACACACAGCACACCGGCTCACCGCTAATGGTGATGTAAATCGCGGGAAGCAGGTGCGGCATTCACTCAAGGAGCAAACGAAAATGACTGACCAAGGAAAAAAGGTAACTACTCCCCCGGTCCGACATCTTTCCGTGCCGAGTTATTTTCCGTCCTCGAGCGGCGCGTCACCATTGAGTGCCATCTGAATAGCAATCAGGGGATTATAGCCGCGGTAGGCCATGGTCTGTAGGTAGCTCGATATTCGACAATACGCGTGTGCGAATATCTCACTGCGAAAGCAGCCCGAGACTTTTTGCTTAACCTTGCCCATTCTCAGGTCTCGCTCGGCTCGATTGTTGGTAAACGATACGTGCGAGTTTTTGGCGAACAACAACACCCCCGCCTCGTGCTTCTTTAGTCGCTCTAGCAAATTGTGAGCATCCGATTTGGCAATCCTGCCGCGCTTGCCATTCGTCCGCACTGGGATTGGAGGCAACTCCTTTTCGCCACGCGTGATGATGTTGCGATAGCGCTTCTGCAAATTGGAGTATTCAGTAGCCGTGAGCTTCTTGCTCTTACGCCGCGAAACCTTTTTACACGTGTCCCTCAACAACCTCTTGATATTGCGAGCCCAGGCATAGCCATTCGACTCGACGACGAACGTCAACTCTCGCAGCAAGTGCGATCCACACAGCGCATGCTCGCAGTTGCCATAGGTAAAATACGCCGCCCAACAGTCGTGAATCACGACCCCGCTATAACGCGGTATTATGCCGATGTCATCGACAGCTTCATTGCCCCTCTTGCGGTGCAGGCATTTGAGGGTCAAGTCTCCCGCGGAGTAGACATGTACCCAGTAGTTTTGTTTATTAACCCGCACTGAGGTCTCATCACCGTGCATGACCTCGGAGCGGAGCAGTGCCGACTTGGCGCTCCCTTCCCAACCTTCCAACGCCAGGTGGAGCTGCAACACGTATTTGAGAATAGTATTCTCTGAAAGCACCACCCCAATTAACGACTGTACCATCTTCTGTACCCGGCCGAGCGCTACCATCTGGGCTATGACCAGGTTTATCATCCACGCCTTGAGACCGTTTCCGTATTGCAGTGGGCCCGGCATGTCCTCTGGGAATTCTCCCTTCACTTCGCTCTTACAAGTGGGGCAGTCTTTGATCTCGGCATCCACATGCTCCGTCACCTTCTCAAAGACGATGTCTATCTTGGTGCGCCGCTCATGCCCTTTGCAGGGGACGTCCCGTAAATCTTCCCCACAGAGACTACAATCGTTGACCTTCGCAGTTCTTACTTTCTCTACTGTTCGGCTATTGGAGAAACGCGCGAGATTCTCCCGGGTGCCCTTACTTTTGCTGCCGCCGGTTGTCTTGGCGCTCTCGTCCTTTTCCGTCTGAGATGATGGCAGGCTGGAGTTCTTGGGATTCTTCTTGGTCGTCTTTTCGAGGAATACCGATACCAGAACATCGAACAGGATGAACATGCTGTGAATCAACAGCTTGACCTCTGGTGAGATCTTCCCTGAAGACGACAGTCGCTCGTACTCCGCGCGTAAGAAGTCCAACTCTTCGCGCGCCGATCTGGTATTCACACTTGGCAATTCACGCTCCTCGTGGCGCTCAACTACCAAGACTATAGCATGGGGTTTTTCGACCTCTCAGAATGCCCGGAGTCGCGCGGAAATCACTCGACCATGGGACGGACTCGCCCCGCACAATCTTGGCTTCGCCACGGCAGTGTGAACAAAGCCAAGGGCCGTGCTACCGGACAGATATCGCCGAGGATTTTTTTTCGTGAAAAACCTCGTCAATCCTCTTTCTTCGCATAGACAAAGAAATATTCAGCGCACGCAAGCTTGATCCGCCGTCAACTAGAGCTCACGCCTCCCCGTCGTCTTCTCAGGCTCCCGCCATGCATTCTTCTATATCGAACGAGCGGGAGTCACCAAAAATCTCTCCTACGGGGGGGGAGTAGTTACGAAAAAAGAAAGAACCAATCCACAAAATCCAACGCGGCAGCATCGAGGCGGCCGTGTGGGAGAACATGTCAGGCGGAAAACGGTGGTGCAGCGTCCAGATTTATCGACGCTTCAAGGAGCATGGCGAATATCGCCAAGCGAACAGCTACGCCCTGGCCGACCTCGTTCAGGTTTCGCGCGTTGCCGAACTCGCCGAGGAGTGGCTTAACCGCCGCGCGGAATCGCAGAGCAGCTCCGCCGCCAACGAAGGGGGGGAGCAATGAAAAAAGACGATGTGGTGATTTTCTCTTACACCCGAGCGGAGGCTATCGCGGACGGTGTTCTGGTTGACGTTTCGGAGCAAGCCAAGCAGGCGGGTTTCTGCTACCCGGTTGCTGTCACGGCTGGCGTATGGGCCGAGTGCGTGGCGGTGCCCGAGGGCGCGGCCTGGCTGAACGAGGCGGGCCGACTCTCCGTCTTGCTCAACATGCTTCGGGTTGCCGCCCGGAAGCGGGGCGGGGGGGAGCGGGTGGATTTCGCCGTGCGTGTCCAGAAAGACAACCGCGCGGGGGCCTTGTCGCTCGTTCCCGTCTATGCCCTCTGCGGCCCGGGGGACGACGCGGAGCCGGTCGTAACTGTGATGCTTCCCACGGAGGATTGAGGCCATGGGAAGCGACGCAACGGAAAACGTACGGCGGGAACTTGTGCGGAAACTTAATGCGGAGCCGAAAGGACGAGCCGCGCTTGAACTCAAGCACGGTCAGGTGTGGGACACCGACGAGCTACAACGCGACTTTGAGGTGAAGGGTTTCGCCGCTCCGCTCGTGCTGGTGCGGAGGAGAAGCGACACAGTGCTAGGAACCTTATTCTTTCAGCATGAGCCGCGCTTTTACTTCGGTTTCTCACCGGACTGATTAACTCACAGGCCGGGCATGTGCCCGGCCCTTTTTGAAAAGACAAAGAGGCTTATGGACTTGATATGCACTTGTTGTGGGGAACCGTGGGATGTCGACCACGTGTTACACGAGGAGCCGGACAAGTTTGAGCGCCAGGGCGGGCTCATTCGAGCGTGCCCATGTTGCCACGGTACCCGGCCGGACGGGATGACGGAGGAACGACGGAGCAAGCTCAGTGCCGTTGCTGCGGTCGCGGAGCTTCTCGGCGACGACGTGGACGGCCTTGCCGCCACGCTCGACGATTTCGAGGCTCTGAAATGACGCCGCACGAAGACTGAAACACGAGGGCCGGAGCCGGAGAAAGCCCCGGCCCTGAATGAAGCAAGGAGGCTTATGCCGAACTGGTGTGAAAATGATTTGGCGGTCGAAGGGCCGCAAGCGGTAATTGAGGAGTTTTTAAAATTCGCCGCCGGAGAGAGCCCATTCGATTTTAATCAGTTCATCCCGTACCCCGAGGAGTTTCAACGCCTGGACGAAATCGCCGAAGCCTGGGGCAGGGAGCACGCGGGACGCCCCGATTACGATTGGCGCTTGCGGCCAAACGACGGCTTCAACTCGGGCGGCTATGAATGGTGCGTCGCGAATTGGTGCACGAAGTGGCCCGCGTCTCGCGTCAAGGTCGAAGGGCCGGTGACCGGTTACGACGGGAAGACGCTGGAGGTGGTGTTTCACTTCGATACGGCCTGGAGCCCACCGTTGCCGGTCGTAAGGAGAGCGGCGGAACTCTACCCGGCGCTCCGCTTCGAACTCCGCTACTTCGAGTGCGGCTGCTGTTTCAACGGGCTCTTTTGTTGCAGCGGTGGCGAGGTCGTGTCCAACAAGTGCGGCCCGTATTTCGGAGACCGGGGCGGCTGAGGCCCTCGGCGGTTCAGCCCTGCGATTTCCGCCGCATGAAAACTGAAACACGACGGCCGGAGCACAAGGAGGCCCCGGCCGCCATTTTGAAGCAAGACGCTATGAACGCCCTGACAGACCAACCGACACAGACTCTTATTCCGCTTCCCAAATGCCCCATCACAGCTAGCCCCGTGCCTTGGCTCACGAGCATCCACGCGACGCCCGGCCGCGGTGAGTACGGAAACGCGGGCTACCGCGGGAACTGCTCCGGCTTGTTGATTCGCGACCTGCTCAAGTTCTACCGTCCCCGGCGCGTGCTCGACCCGATGGAGGGCGGGGGCACGTGCCGCGATGTGTGCAAGGAACTCGCAATCGCATACGAGGGCCGCGACCTGAAAGCCGGATTTGACGCAACGAGAGCCGAATCTTTCGCGGGTCTCGGAACGTTCGATTTCGTGTGGCTGCACCCGCCCTACTGGCAGATGATTCGCTACAGCTCGAACGCCCGGTGTCTGTCGAATGCCCCGACGCTGGAAGCATTCGTGACTGGCCTGCGCTCGGTGTTGAGGAACTGCCGCGCCGTACTCGCTCCGCGCGGCAAACTCGCGGTGTTGATGGGCGACGGCAAACACGCCGGGCAATACATGGGGCTGCCGTTCCGAACCCTGAACGCGGCCGAAGCGGAAGGGTATTGGCTTGCCGCCCCGGAAATTATCCGCTTCGGACACGGCAGCACGTCGTCGAACCGAGTTTATTCGACATCGTTTATTCCGAGGTTGCACGACGTGTGTCTCGTCCTTGAACCGACCGGAAAACCGGCAACCGAACTCGGACGGAATCCGCGATGACAACCAACAAGCCGCCACCAAAACAACCGTATCCAGTCCGTGAGGTGTCTCGGGATGCTTACCACGCAATCCTCGCGGACGAGTGGCCGAGTCCCGCCGGAGTCCTGGATTTCGGCATCGACTCGCCCGGCCACCTCGGGGCGTTACAGTACGAATTTCGCACCGGCCGCGTGACCCTTGAGCAATTCGACGACGCGTTGGGGTGGGGGTCGGCCCTCACCAAGCTGATAGGAGAGCAAAACCCCTACCGAGGCGTGACCTTTAAAACGGCTTGGGACAACCTCATGGTGCCCATAAAAGAGTGGGCGACCGTGAGCGAAGAGCTTTTCCCGCTCGGCCGACTGTTCGCGACGCCGGAGGCTTTGGAGGTTATCACGCAGCAGGAAATCGCCGACGCGTTGCGGAGGCACGCCGCAGGAGACCGGGGCGACGGAGACAAGGCGGGGAACGATGTCACGTTGAAGAACGAAGGCGAGATTGTTTCGAGCTATCGAACGGAGAACGGCAGCGATGTTTTCGTTCGAACGTGGTCTCAGCCGCCGATGACGCTCGTACTGCTCGGCTGGCAGCTCGACCTATGACCCCGCTCGGCTCCAACGCGAGCCGCTAGTCTGTGACGAGAAACCTGAAGGAGAAAACAAATGACGGAAGGCAAGGAAAGAGAACTGACCGATAAAATCCGAAGCGCCCCCAGGGGCTGGGCCTGGTACATATCGAGAGCCAAGGCGATTGCCGTGGGCGAGCTGAGGGACGTGACGGGGCAGGCCCGTGAGGCCGGTATCGGCTGCCCGGTCGCGGTCACGCCTGGGGTCCGGTACGAGGGGGTGGATTGCGGCGTGGCCGGGAACGAGGCGGCCCGACTCCGGCACCTCCTCGATTCGCTCCGCGCCGCCCTCCCCCTGCTGGACGACGGACGGGAGTACGTCGAATTCCCGGTGAGGGTCGCGGACAAAATCCGGCCGGGAACAACGGAGGTACTCCACCTCGAAGCCTTCCGCGGGACAGGCGACGACGGCGAACCGGCTATCACCGTGAAGCTGCCGTGCGAACGTTACTACTGGGATGAAAACCTCCCCGTTGCACAACGGGTCTATGACGCGCTCGCGGCGAACGAGCGGCCCGACGACGAAGGCATCGTCGCTTGTCTCCTTGAAACCCCCGAACATCATGCGGCGTTGCGGCATGCCGTGAGGGTGGACGGGGCGACCGTCGAGCACCTGGCCGCCGCTCTTCGGTGCGGCCGTAGACTTCGGACGCTCATCAGCTCGACCAATCCCCATCGCGTCGTCTTCCGTGACATGGCCGAGGATGACGGCGGTTGAGCCGCCCCGGCAAGGTCGCGCACGACCGCCGTCACGCGAGCCGCCAGCCCTCAATCGGGCTGTCATCCCGCGTGAACAGCGGCAGCCGGGCGCGGCTGGTTTTTTCTGAAGAGAGGAAATCAAGTTGCCTGCCCCCAAGAGGGGCAGCGGTGTTGATTTGCATTTTCCCGGAGCAGCGGGGGGTTCATGTCAGGGTGAAACCCCCGCCGCTCTCGGGAAAAAACGCGAGGGAAGAAGGCGGAGAAACCTGGAGACACACCATGAACGTTTACGAGCTTGTCACTTCCAAAATCATCGAGCGATTAGAAGCAGGCGTTATTCCGTGGCGAAAGTGCTGGACGAGCGGCCCGGCAAAAAGCCTGACCACCGGCAAGGAATACCGGGGCATCAACTCCGTGCTGCTTGGGATGCGCGAATACAGCAGCCGCTATTGGGTGACGTTCCGGCAGGCCCAAAAACTAGGTGGCAACGTGAAGAAGGGCGAGAAGGCAACGCCCGTGGTTTTTTGGCACTGGAGGACGCCGGAGGAGATGGCCAAGCTTCAGGCCGCCGGCAAGACGGCGGCCCCCGCCCCCTGCTATCCCTTCCTCGCGTTTGTTTTCAACCTCGACCAAACCGAAGGCATCGAGCGGCTAGCCGATGATGTCCCCGCCGCGAAGAATTACCCGCTGGAGGAGGCCCAAAAGATTTTGGACGCGATGCCGAACCGCCCGGAGATTCGGCACGGCGCATCGTTTAACCCGTGCTACAAAGCGGCGCTGGATGTGGTGGAAATGCCGAACATGGGGCAGTTCGAGGATGCCGAGCATTATTTTTCGACGATTTACCATGAGATTGCCCACAGCACCGGCCACAAGAGCCGCCTCAATCGTTTCGAGAAGAGGGAAGGGGAGAGCCGTGAAGAGCGCTACGGCTTTGAAGAGCTTGTGGCCGAGCTAGGCGCCGCGTTCCTTTGCGGGATGTGCGGCCTTGATAATTCCTCGCGGCTTGACGACGCGAGCGCCTACCTTCATGGATGGTTGAAGGCGCTTCGACACAATGAAAAGCTACTCCTGCAAGCGGCGAGCGCCGCGCAGAAAGCCGCCGATTTTATCCTCGGTAAAGCCGAGGAGCAGACGGAGGAAAAGCGGGTTGCCGCGTAAGGCCGAACAGGGGGCCGCGCGCCCCCGCTCTCGCGGTCAGGCGGCTACGGGATTTTTAATTATCCCTTCGCCGCCTGGCAGCCATACCGCCGCACCCAACCCCCACCCCACCCCGATGCTCGCCCCCTCCCGTCCCCGAGTGGGCTTCGCCGCCTCGCGAGGCTTCGCCCCGCTCGCCAATGGACAACGTTA
>Ga0208565_1002329_pt1 | contig 10271 bp, 5 predicted proteins | sample Sb_taG_7_FD_187706 | JGI IMG/M metagenome (GOLD analysis project Ga0208565, IMG submission 187706) | Peat soil microbial communities from Weissenstadt, Germany - Sb_50d_2_FS metaG (SPAdes) (version 2) | ecosystem: Environmental > Terrestrial > Soil > Wetlands > Peat | place: Germany: Weissenstadt...
CATCGGGCCGATTCATTATCAGTTGAAGGATTTCCACTCGCCATACGCGTCTCAAAGCTCGTTTATGGATCCACCGTCTGGCACCTTCGGGGATTGCCCTCGCGATCCGCTCGTCGCGCCCGGGTTGACCTCATGGGACTTCTCGATACAGAGAACTTTCAAATTCGGAGAACGCTTCGGATTCCAATTCCGGACCAGCTTCTTCAACGCGTTCAACCATCCGAACTTTGCCGAGCCGTCGCCGGATCTCAGCACGACGATCAGCGCCACCGCCGATGACGGAAGCTTCGATTCTCACTTCGGCGTCGGCGGGCCGCGCAACATCCAATTTATGGGCAAGTTCACGTTTTGAAGACCGAGCCGGCCTTCGCTTCGTGATTACAAACGATTCCTTCGCCTGCTCCGGAGCGACGGTTCCGGAGCAGCTTTTTTGTTCGCTGTGAATTCCTGAATCGCTGCCTTTAGCGAGTATCATCCGCACGCGGAGGGCTCAATGACCATTCAGAGCGGAATTCGTTTTAGCCTCACTATTTTCGTCATCGGGGTGTGCCTCGCGCTCAGCGCATCCGCGCGCGCCAAAACTCCGCCGCCCGGCCCAATCACTATCTCGGTGGATGCCACTGACGCGCCTCGGCGTGTTCTTCACGCGAAATTGCAATTCCCGGCGCAGCCTGGTCCGCTCACTCTTTATTATCCGAAATGGATGCCCGCCGATCACTCTCCTGACGGCCCGATCTGGAATTTGGCAGGCTTGCATTTCTCCTCCGGCGGAAAAGAAATCCCCTGGCAACAAGACGACGCCGACATGTACGCGTTCAATCTCGACGTCCCGGCAGGTGCGAATTCAATCGAGGCATCGCTCGATTTTCTTCTCTCGCCACCGGGCCCAACAATCGATTTCAGCGCGTCCGGCGCCGCGAAGCTCTTCATCTTGATGTGGAATCAGGTAGCGCTGTATCCCAAGGGATGGCCGGCAGCCGAACTAACGTACAATCCGTCTCTCACTCTGCCGAACGGATGGAAATTCAATACCGCGCTTCCCGTCGCGAGCCAGTCCGGCAATTCGATTACGTTCTCACCCGTGGCTTTCGATCTGCTAATCGATTCACCCGTGCAGGCCGGCGAATTCACGCGTGTTTATCCGCTGAATCCCGCGATCAAGCCGCCGCACGAGTTAGATGTGCTCTCCGATGATGCCTGGGCGCTCGATGTTCCGCCCGCGTTGCTCGAAAATTACTCCCGCCTCGTCGCCGAAGCAGATGCCCTCTATCGCTCGCATCACTATCGCGATTACCATTTCCTCCTCACGCTCAGCGATAACACCATGGGCCTCGGCCAGGAGCACCACGAAAGCAGCGACGATCGCATCCGTCAGCACACTTTGCTTGATCCGAACGCGCGCCTCCTCGAAGCGGGGCTTTTCCCTCACGAATTCACACATTCCTGGAACGGCCAATTCCGCCGCCCCGAAGGGTTGGCCACGCCCGATTTCCAGCAGCCGATGAAAGGCGAACTGCTGTGGGTTTACGAAGGGCTTACGGAATTTTTGGGCGAGCTATTGACCGCTCGCAGCGGACTCGTAACACCGGCGCAGGCTCGCGAGCATTTCGCCGAGACTGCTGCGATGCTCGACCATCGCGCCGGCCGCCGCTGGCGTTCGCTGCAAAACACCGCCAACGCCGCGCAAATTCTCTATTTTTCCGTGTCCGAGTGGAGTTCCTACCGCCGCAGCGTGGATTTTTATCCCGAGGCCGTCCTCATCTGGCTCGATGTGGACGCAACAATCCGCAAACTCACCAACGACAGCCGCTCAATGGATGATTTCTGCCACGCCTTCTACGCCAAGCCTGATGGCGAGCCCGTCATCAAGACTTATACGTTTGACGATGTAGTTGCAACGCTGAACGGAATCGCGCCGTACGACTGGCGCAGCTTTCTGCGCGAGCGCCTGGATTCTACCGGTCCTCACGCTCCAATCGGCGGGATCACTGGCGGCGGCTGGCAACTCGTTTACAACGACGAACCCAACGAATTCATCGCCGCCGGAGACGCCGAGGCCGGCGGCGCCGACTTCACGTCATCCATCGGCCTTCACGTGAAAGGCGACGGCACCGTAATTGATGCGATTCCCGGCATGCCCGCCTTCGAAGCCGGCATCAGCCCTTACCTCAAAATCGTCGCCGTCAACGGCCGCCAATTTTCCGTGGACGAACTAAAGCGCGCCGTACACGATTCAAAATCGAATTCCGCGCCGATCAAGCTCTCCGCGCTGAACGCCAACACACTCGAGAGCCACGAGATCCAATATCATGATGGCAATCGCTACCCGCATCTCGTGCGCGTCGAAGGCGCCCCCGATTATCTCGACGAAGCGCTGAAATCGCTGACTCCGGCGGGCGCACACCAGTAACGCGCAATTTCAGGGGTAGGGAATTCTATTTCGCCCGAACGGGCGTTTCCTGATTCAGAATGGCGACCCAGCGTTTCCCGCGCTTGATCCAAGTCGTGCTTTCGATCACTGGGTTCATTGGAAACGCCTGTCCGCTTTCTTCGCCAAGCCGCAAAGCCTCGTAGCAAAGGATGACGGTAGTCGCATTGGGCATGAATCCACGAATGTTACGAAGCTCATAGCGGGAGATGGTCCGCTCCTTCATGGTCGCTAGATACTCCGGCTGCGTCACAATCCCCGATTGAAAAATCATCACCGCATCGGCGGGCACGAGTTCCGCGAATCGCGCCGCGTGTCTTTCCTGGGCCACTTTCCACACCCGCTCCTCAAGCCGAATAATCTTGCGAATGATCGCGCTCTGCTGCGCGGATGCTCTCTTCCGTTTTTTTGCCACAGCCCCGCGATCTTTCACCGCGATCTCCCGCAGCACTGGCAGCCCGCCGGCGTTTTTGTGCAGCGCCATTGCAAGCTACAGCCGCAAGCCTGCAGCACTTCGAGCTTGACTGCGGCACGAAGATACCACGTCGCTGCCGATCGAGAGGCGCTGTAGAGCACGCGAGATTCTCTACGAGGCAAATTTCACTCGGAAACACCCTCTTGGTGGGCCTGCATGGAGTGATGTATCAACTGCGGTGGGAAGCAAATCCCGTAAGCCCAAGCACTTTATCCTTAGACTGAATAATGTGCTCGTACATCCGTTGCCGAGCTCCTTCGGGATCGCGCTCCTGAATGGCCTTCAAGATCTCGCGATGCTCCCGGCCCGGCGCTTCGCCGTAATAATTGATATCAATCGCAGCAAACATAATGCGTTCCATCTGGCTGCGCGCTTCGCCGACGGCCTGTACCAGCATCTGATTGCGCGAGAGCCGCGCAATCATCACGTGAAACGCAGTATCCGATTCGATGAACTTTACGCAACTGTCGCGATCGTCGGGGCTGCAAGTCACTAGCGCCAGTTCGCCCAGCTTGCGCAGCGATTCCGCGTCCACGCCCTTCATGGCTGCCAACTCGGCCGCCGCACATTCCACCGCGCAACGAAATTCGTAGATATCATTTAAAACTTGCAGAGTAATCTGCGCGACGAAGTAGCCCCGATTCGGCACAATCCGCAGCAGCCGCTCGTTCTGCAAACGCACGGCCGCTTCGCGCACCGGCGTCCGGCTGCCCTTATAGCGATCCGCCAGCGCTTTCTCACTCAAGGCTTCGCCGGGCTGATAAACGCTGTGAATGATGTCGCGTTTAAATGCGCGATAGACCTTCTCACTGAGGGTCGAGGCGCCACTGGTCGCGGGCGATCCAGGAGAAAAGAGCGGGGAGATGGACACTGCGACGCGCCGTTGAGATTTCCCGCGGGTTGCCGTTTTCGCCACGATTCCTCCGGGGCACCTTGCTGTCCAGACAGCATTCTTCACAACTTCGGCTCCCGTGTCAAACGTATACCGCTCGCATACAGGAACCATTCTCTTGACATGCCAACCACGCCGGTATAGGTTTTGCCCTACGCTCATCTCCGCCGTGAGGGAAGAGCACCAAGCGGGGCCGCACGTCCCGCCACATCGGAGCCCGGGAACCCATGCGCACCACCCTCGGCGGCACGCCCGACACCAAAACGCCGTCCCGATTTCCGATCGAGTCCGTTCGCGCCTCGTTTCCCGCGCTCCAGCATGCCGCCCCCTTCATTTTCTTTGACAACGCTGCCGGCGCTCAGATCCCTCAAATTGTCTTTGACGCAGTGAATCGCCATCTTCTTGAATGTAACGTCCAGCGCGGCGGCCGTTACCCTCAGAGCCAGGAAGTGGACGCCACGATCGACCGCGGCCGGCGCGCAGTCGCCGATTTGCTGAACGCGCGCGATCCCAGCGAAGTTGCCTTCGGCATGAACGCGACTTCCTTCATTCGCATCGTCAGCCTTGCGATCGGCCAGATGCTCTCCGAACGCAACGAAATCGTTATCACCGACATGGATCACGAGGCCAACGTGGCTACCTGGATGGCCCTCGAACCCGCCGGCGCCAAGTTCCGCTTTTGGAAGATGCGCGACGATGGCAATCTGCATTCCGAAGATTTGTGGCCGCTGCTCAACTCAAAGACGCGTCTCGTTGCCTGTACCGTCACCTCCAACGCGCTCGGCTCGATCGTGGATGTCCCCGCCGCCGCGAAATTCGCGCACGATGCCGGCGCCGAACTTTTCCTCGATTGCGTTCACTATGGCCCGCACGGCCTCATCGACGTGCAAGCCTGGGGCTGCGACTATCTCGCCTGCTCCGGATATAAAATCTTCGCCCCGCACATGGGTTTTCTCTGGGGCCGCCGCGAACTGCTCGAAAAACTGCCGACCTTTCGCGAAGATTTCATCCCCAACGAGCCTCCCGTCAAAATCGAAGCGGGCACATTTGTCTACGAGAACGTCGCCGGCATGACCGCCGCGATCGATTACCTCGCAATGCTGGGAAAACAAATCAGCGGGGACGGCGCATCGAACTCACGTCGCGCAAATCTGGTAAAAGCCATGGCCGCCATTCGCGAATATGAGGAAGCCCTCTCGATCGAAGTCTTGCGAGCCCTCGAAGAATGTGGCGCCGTCGTCTACGGAATTCGTCAAAAGGAGCGCGTCGGTGGGCGCGTGCCAACCTTTCTTTTCAATCTGCCGCGAGTTTCTCCGCAGGCAGTTACCGATGAACTCGCCCGCGCGCAAATCGGTGTGCGCGACGGTCACATGTATTCCCCGCGGCTCATGAAACGTCTCGCGCTCAGCATGGATAGCGGCGCGGTCCGCGCATCCCTCGTGCACTACAACACGTCCGAAGAAATTCAGCGCTTCAGCGAAGTTCTCCAAAAGCTGAGCACAAATGGATAGCCCTAACGGCCCCGCTGAATCGGCAGTGCTAGTTGGCCCGGACAGCGGTTCCTCCTCCTCACCGTCACGCTCTCAGGAATTGCGCCGGCGCCTCAGCCAGCGGCAACTCACAATGCTGGCCATCGGCGGCGCGATCGGCGTCGGCCTGTTCTTAGGCAGCGGCGTCACGATCCGCCTCGCAGGCCCCGGCGTGATCGTCAGCTATCTGTTAGGCGCGGTCATCGCCATGATCGTTGCCTATTCGCTCGCGGAAATGGCCGTCGTGCATCCCGATGCAGGCTCGTTCGGTGTTTACGCCGAAACGTATTTGAGCCGTTGGGCGGGCTTTGCCGTCCGCACCACCTACGGTCTAGTGCAAATGATCGCCATCGGCGCAGAAGTCACCGCTGTCGCGATCTATTTTTCCTTCTGGTTTCCCAATGTCCCGCAGTGGATCTGGGTTGTTTCAGTCTCCGCAGGATTAGTGGGGCTCAACACGATGCACGTTGGCCGCTTCGGCGAAATCGAATACTGGTTCGCGCTCATCAAAGTCGTCGCCATCCTCGTTTTCATCGCAGTCGGCGCCGCGTTGATTTTCGGCATCGGAACTCACCATCCGATCGGCCTGACCAACCTCACAGCGAACGGCGGATTCCTGCCGCACGGCTGGCTCGGCGTCTGGCTCGCTCTCACCCTCGTCGTGACCAGCTATATGGGCGTCGAAGTCATCGCCGTCACCGCCGGCGAAGCCGAGAATCCCGAAAAATCCATCCCGAAAGCGATGCGCACGATCGTCTTCCGCCTCATTTTCTTCTACGTCCTCGCCATCACCGTCATGCTCGCGATGACGCCCTGGAACCAGACTGGCGCCGGCACCGGCCTCACCGCCAGCCCATTCGTTCGCGCGTTTTCCTCGGTTGGCGTTCCCTTTGCCGCCACGATCATGAACATCGTCGTCATCACCGCGGCTCTCTCGAGCTGCAACACCGACCTGTATCTGACCACGCGCATGCTTTTCTCGCTGGCGCGCGGCAAGTACGTGCCGGCATCGCTCTCGAAGCTTGCCAAAAATGGAGTTCCGCGCCGCGCACTCGCGGTTTCTTCCGCCGGAATGGTCGCGGCAATACTTCTCGCCATCTACGCGCCCGGTAAAGCATTCCTCGCGCTCTACGGCGTCGCCGTTGCCGGCATGTTCTTCGTCTGGATTGTCGTTCTCCTCACGCACATCGCCTTCCGCCGCGCTCTCGGCCGCGAGCGCATCGCGAAACTTCCCATGCGCATCCATTTCTATCCCTATTCCACGATCCTCGGCATCGCGGCGCTCGTCGGTATCACCGTAAGCACTTTTTTTGTGGATGGATTGCAATACACAGTTCCCGCATTCGCGCCGTTTCTCGTGCTCATCACCATCGCATACTGGTTCGCGCGGCGTCGCGCGCAAGAGGCCTCGGCATTGAATGCGGCTGCCAATACCGGCGCCGGAAAGTAAGATTCATCTCCATGAGGTGAGGAGGTCACCGCCATGAAACACTTCGTCCCCGGCGTGCTCATCGTCTTCTTCTCCTGCGCCGTCGCTTTTGCCCAGGGCGGCGCGACGGGCGCCATCAGCGGCACGATCGAAGACTCGAGCGCCGCCGCCGTGCCCGGCGCCGAAGTTCGTATCATCGAGCAGGTATCAGGAAGCCAATTCCGCGCGCTTTTTACTGATGACCACGGCAGTTTCAGCGCGTTGCTACTTCCCGTCGGAATGTACACCGTCGAAGTTCACGCGAAGGGTTTCGCGGAGCAGAAAGCCACGAACGTCGAGGTCCGCGTAACTGAAACGACGCGCATGAAGCTGACGCTCAAGGTCGGCACGATCGCACAGAGCGTCGAAGTAAGCTCGGGCGTAGCCGCCGTCGAAACCACCAGCGCAACCACTGGCGAATCCATCGGCTCGCAGACTCTCGAAAATCTTCCGCTGCCCACTCGCAACGTTCAGCAACTCCTCACGCTCTCCACCGGCGCTTCCTCCGACCTCACTGCTGCGGGCTCGCTCGGTCGCGGCGACGTCCGCATGAACGTCAACGGCCAGCGCGAAGGCTACAACAACGTCCAAATCGAAGGGATCAGCGTCAGCGACTACAACCTCGGTGAACTGACCAACACACCGCTACCGAATCCTGAGGCCATCGAAGAATTCAAAGTGCAGACGAGTCTTTACGACGCCACGCAAGGCCGCAACGGCGGCGGCAACATCAATGCCGTTCTGCGCGGCGGCTCGCAAAATTTCCACGGCTCAGTTTACGAGTACTTTCGAAATGACGCCCTCGACGCGAACGATTATTTCGCCAATGCTGACGGCGAGCCTCGCGGCGTCGTGCACCAAAATATCTTCGGAGGAAGTGTCGGCGGCCCTCTCGGCCCTCACGCCTCCCAGGGCTTTTTCTTCCTGAATTATCAGGGCACGCGCCAAGAGAACGGAATCTCGCCCGGCACTTTCATCAGCACCTTCATTCCCACGATTCCCCAAGACCGCTCTCCGGGAAGCCTCGCGCTCATGTTTCCTTCGGGGTCCCAAGATCCGAGCGCGTTAGATCCCGTCGTCGTGAATCTTCTGAATCTTAAGAACAATCAATTCGGCGGGGCAGGCGGCGGTTGGCTGCTCCCTTCGTTGCCGCCTCTCGATCCCACTCTACCGCTCGATCAGCAGCAGTCGCGCCTGTTCGTCAGCCACGCCGGCACCTTTAACGACGATCAATTCACTACAAGCTGGGACCGCAATTTCAACGCAGGCACCGACGTCCTCCGCGCCAGGTTCTTCTTCTCGAATTTCCATTCCTTCATGCCCTATGGTGCCGGCGCTCTCGGTTCGCAATTTGGCGCCGCCATCAGTCCCGGCGATCTCAACTTTCCCGTTTTCCTTCCCGTACACGATCGCTTCGTCACCATCTCCGAGACCCACACCTTTTCGCCTCGCCTCGTGAACGATTTCCGCTTCGGTTTCGTGCGGATCGCGAACGACACGGACAATGTCCCCGTCGTCAGCCTCAGCGACATCGGCATCAATCGCCCCAACAGCAATGTGGATACGAATATTCCTCGCTTTGAGTTGGCCAGCTTTCAATTCGGTCCGACGCCCGCCGCCAACGTCTCATCCCATCAGAGCAACTTTACGTTCCTCGATACGGTGGCCGCCAATCTCGGCCGCCACGAGTTGCGATTCGGCGGCCAGGCCGATCGCATTTATCTCGACAAAAACTATCCTCAGCTTTTCAACGGCCTCATGGTCTTCGTGCCATTCCCACCGCCGCCAATTGCGGACGGCTTTTCCGATTTCCAAAATTTATTGAGAGGCCTACCCGTAGTCACCGGCAGCGGCAGCGGCGTCACCAATCACGAGTACCGCATCAACAACTTTGCCCTGTTCGCTCAGGACGATTTCAAGATCCGAAAAAATCTCACCCTGAACCTAGGCGTGCGCTGGGAACTCGACGGCGCCGTCTCCGACGCGACAAGCCAGATCGCCAATCTCGTTCCCAGCCTCGTTGCCGAAGGCCAGGAGCCCTGGATTTTTCCGAAAGGCGTGAACAAGCTGAATATTCCTGGCCTGATTGGAACAGGCTCATCCACGCTGCGCACCAACGGCTACGCATCCGACTGGGGCCCGCGCATCGGCCTCGCTTGGGATCCCTTCAGCGACGGCAAAATGTCCGTGCGCGCCGGCTACGGCATCTACTACGAGCGCGAAGACAACGGCACGGTGGACAATTTCGGGTTCTCCTCTCCGTTCCTCGCCGGTTCCTTCGGCTCGCCGCCGCCCGGCATGCTTGCCAATCTGCCTGCCTTCTCGATTCTTCCGCCTGCGGGCGTGATCAGTCCCGACTTCGTGCCACAGTTCGGCGTTTTTCAGGGCTTCGTCATCGACAACACCAACACGCCCACCAACGACACCACGCAAACGCCGGTCTTCAGCGGCAACAGCGAATTCCTCATCGCGCTCGAAGCTCCTCTCCATTTCCTCTCCCCCAGTGCGCAACAATGGAATCTGACCGTCGAGCGTGAAATCACGCACGGCTGGGTCTTCAATATCGGCTACGTCGGAACAAAAGGCACGCACCTGCGCGAAGTCAGCACGCCAATTCAACCATTCCTAGTGGACGCGCAGCATACGATTACTCTCACGGATCCCTCCGGCACGCCCTACGTAATCTCTCAAAATACTACGGCGAACGCGACGGCTCGCTCCCGTGTCCTCGGCCTGAATCCCATGGGCATGCAGTGTTTCTGTAACGACGCCACTTCCACTTATAATTCGCTTCAAACTTCCGTCACGCGCCGTTTCCGCGGCTTGTACTTTCAGGCCGCCTACACGTTCTCGCGCTCCATCGATGAAGTCTCGAACGACACGACCGCTTTCAACACGGTCATCAACGACCAGACTAATCTCAAAGACGGGCGCGGCCTCTCCGATTTCGATCGCACGCATCGCTTCATCGTCAGCTACGCCTATCAATTGCCATTCTTCTCGAAGGAGACCGGCTTCAAGAAAGCCGCGCTCGCCGGCTGGAGCGTGGACGGCATCGTCACATTCCAATCCGGCCGCCCATTTACCATCGTCGATTCCGCTGGTGGTTCGGCGTTCACTCCCATCGGCCCCGACCAATCCACCGCCAGCATCGCGCCGGGATTCAACGCTCACTCCGCGTATACGTCCGGCAGCACCGAATCGCGCCTCAACGCCTACGTGAACATCAACGCTTTCCTGCCTGCTCCGGTCGTCGGGCCCGACGGTTCAACAGGCTACGGCGATCTCGGCCGCAATATCTTCCGCGGCCCGTTCGAGCAGAACTGGGATTTCTCCATAGGCAAGACATTTTTGTTCACGGAAAATCAGCGGCTGGAATTCCGCTCCGAATTTTTCAATCTCTGGAATCACCCGAACTTCAATAATCCGTCGTTCGTTGACGTGAGCGGTCCAAATTTTGGCGCCATCACTACAATGGC
>Ga0208565_1002330_pt1 | contig 10259 bp, 9 predicted proteins | sample Sb_taG_7_FD_187706 | JGI IMG/M metagenome (GOLD analysis project Ga0208565, IMG submission 187706) | Peat soil microbial communities from Weissenstadt, Germany - Sb_50d_2_FS metaG (SPAdes) (version 2) | ecosystem: Environmental > Terrestrial > Soil > Wetlands > Peat | place: Germany: Weissenstadt...
TTCGTGGCCCCGGACCCGGCCAACCCCGAGAAGCCGCTGGCAATCTGGACACAGGGCGAGGCTGAAGACAACCACCACTGGCTTCCCTGCTACGACTATCCTAACGACCGTGTCACCACCGAGATGATCATCACCGTCGCTCGTCCGCTCAGCGTGGTTTCCAACGGTGCCCTCGTGGATACCAAGGAGAATTGCGACGACACGCGGACCTTCCACTGGAAGATGGACCAGCCCCTCTCGACTTACCTGATCACACTGACGGCCTCGGAATTCGTCTCGTTTCACGATCGCGTGGGCAACCTGCCCGTTGATTACTACGTGACCAAGAACGTCGATGAAGCCACGGCTCGCAGGTTCATGGGTAAGACCCCCGCGATGATCCGCTTCTTCAACGACAAGACCGGTCAGACATATCCGTATTGCAAGTACGCCCAGATCTGTCTTCCCGAGTTCGGCGGGGGCATGGAAAACACTTCGGCCACGTCCATGACGGACGCGGCGCTTCTCGACGAGATCGAGGCCCTGGAGCGCGACGAGGATGGACTGGTCGCCCACGAGCTGGCCCACCAGTGGTTCGGTGATCTGATGACCTGCAAGGACTGGTCGCACATCTGGCTCAACGAGGGATTCGCCTCCTACTTCGACCCACTATTCACCGAACACGTCAAAGGTGTGGACGAGTTCCGACACCGTATGGACGGAGAGCTCAAGGGTTACCTGGGCAACGACCGGATGTACCGCCGCCCGATCGTCGAGACACGGTACAGTTCGCCGATGCAGATGTTTGACGGGATGACCTACTCCAAAGGAGGATGTGTCCTTCACATGCTGCGGGGCCTGCTGGGTGAGGAAGGTTGGTGGAAGGGCATTCGCACTTACGTCGCCAAGCACAAGTTCCAGGTCGTCGAGACTGATGACTTCCGCAAGGCCATGGAGGAGGCCACGGGCAAGGATTTGAAATGGTTCTTCGACCAGTGGCTCTACAAGGCGGGACACCCCGAGCTTAAGGTCCGCTGGCACTACGAAGACGCCGACAAGACCGTCCGCGTCAAGGTCGAGCAGACCCAGAAGACCAACGAGCAGACCCCGCTGTTCCGCCTACCCACGACGCTGGAGCTCACCGAGGCCGTGGGCAGGAGCCGGGTCGTGCCGATCGTCATTGATGGCACGAACCAGGAGTTCGTGATCGCCGCGGAGATCAAGCCAAGGATGGTGCAGATCGACCCGAATTGCTGGCTGGTCAAGGAGCTCGACTTCGAGAAGACGGCCGAGGAGAATCGGTTCCAGCTTCAGCATGCCTCATGCGTGATCTGTCGTGTCAATGCCGCTCGAGCGCTGCTCAAGCAGTCCGGAACTGATCCTCAGGTCAAGAACGCCCTCGTGACAGCCTGGAAGCATGAGAAAAGCGTCTCGGCGCGAACCGAGATGGTGACCTTGATCAGCGGTGGTGGTGAGAGCGCCGGCCGACGCCGGAGAGCCGCCTTTGTGGGTCCAGCCCGCCCCGTTACGGAGAGCGGCGACGAAGCGTTTCGTCATGCCCTGCAAGAGGCCGCGAGGGATTCTGAGGCGCGTGTTCGCGTGGCGGCCATTCGCGGGCTGGCCGCGCTCAAGCACGACGCCCAGTCCGAAGCCATCCTCAGAGCAGCCTGGTCCAATCCCAAGGAAGCTTACGGAGCACGCACGACCGCCTTGCGAACATTGGTGAGCTGGAAGGTCAAAGGTGCTGACGAACTGCTCAGCTCGGCATTGAAGACCCCGACCGGCAAGCACCGGCTGGCTGCCACGGCCCTTGAGCTACACCTCGAGCAACCCGGCCCCAAGGCGCGCGAGCTCACCGCGCTCTATGCGTCTTATGGTCAGCCCCAGGCGCTGCGTTCGGCGGCCATGAACGCCTTTGACCGGCTCGCCAAGGACGATCCAGCGCTTCAGGACCTGATCATCCCGATGATCGATGATCCCGATCGCTCGGTGCGATTCCGGGCCTGGAGGCTTGCGGGATCGCTCAAGGTGAAGAAGGCCCTGCCTGCGCTCGAGGCCCGGTTGAGCAAGGAGGGTGGCGGATCGACGGGCTTCGTCGGCTTCGGAGCACTCCCCTCGCGCCAGGTCCTGGAGAGCGCGATCAACGAGCTCAAGGGAGCCGGCGCCAAGTCCCCGGCCGTCCCGGCCGCCGATCCGTCCAAATCGCTGACCGATCTGGAGAAGCAAGCCGAAAATCTGGAAAACCTGGCCAAAGAGTTGCGCAAGCATATCGAGGCCCTGAAACCTTCAGCGCAGTGAAGCCGAGCCCTCCTGCGCACGCGCAACGGCAGAAAGAGGCCATGACCCAGCGAACCGGAGCCAACGGCAATGATTGTGCGACGCGTTTCACTCGCTGCGCACTTCGTCATCGGGATCAGGATTCTGCGGGTGCCAGGACCTTCTCCCGGCGCCCAAGCAGACACACAGGCCAGCGGACCGGCATCCGTCCCTGTCGCATCCGCCGAGGCACCTGGCCGCATGACCGTGCCCGAGGGATTTCCGTCACGCTGTTCGCGGCCGAGCCGGACGTGGTCCAGCCAATTGCCTTCACGATCGACGAACTCGGCTTCGGCGGCGTCTGGGTCTGCGCAAGTGCCGCTGGCCACCTCGGTTCACTGAAGAGTGATCCTGTCTCCGATTGGTTATACTTCAACATAAAGGGGATTCGTGAATGACGAGACTCATGGAGAAAGCCTTCGAGAAAGCCCGGGAGCTGCCTGAGGACGAACAGGATGCGATCGCCTCGATCATCCTCCGGGAGATCGAGTCGGAGCACCGGTGGGATGAGTTGTTCTCCCAGCCGATGTCAGTTGACCTCCTCTCAAGCTTGGCGGACGAAGCTCTCGCCGAGGCCAGAGCGGGACGCGCCAAGAAGCTCGATGTGAACGAGCTATGAATTCGTTCCTCACTCCGCAGTTCCTGACCCTGTACCGGGTCTTGCCCGAACACGTTCGGCAGCAGGCACGCCAGGCCTACGCTCTGGTCCAGCAAGACCCGCATCATCCGAGCCTCCGCTTTCGCCAGGTCCACCCCGTTCGTCCGATCTATTCGGCTCGTGTCGGCGCAAACTACCGAGCGGTTGGCATCCGCGAGGGCGACGTCATCTTCTGGTTTTGGATTGGTTCACATGGCGACTACGATCATCTGCTGAGACAGCTCTGAGTGGCAGCTCTCACGAGCTTGACCAAGCCATTAGCGAGGCGTAATATTCTTCTGAGCGTGTGGCATGGTGCCCACGCGATGTGTCCCCGCCGGGAGCGTTACGCCTCGGCGAGAAGGAGAGAATTATGTGTCACGCCTCATGGCGCGAGCGAGAGCGCCACAAGTCTTTTCACTCCATTCACGATCCCGATCGAGAAGAACACCACGAGCGTGGTGAGCGCGGAGGATGCTTCATGCCTGGCCACGGCCATCATCACGAAGAGGGAGATCGATTCGAGGCTCGGTCAGGGTTTGGCGTCAGACGGCCGCTCCGATTCCTCGCCTACAAGCTCGATCTGAACGAGAAGCAGATCACCGAACTGGCCCGAATCCTGGACGAGCTCAAGACGGAACGGGCACAGGCCGAGGTGGACGACCGCCGCGCCTTGGCAGAGTTCTCCGATGCCGTTGCCGGCGAGGCGTTCGATTCCTCCAAGGCAAGCAGCGCCGGCGAACGACGCGTTCAGAGCGCCGCGAAAGTTCGCGACACGCTGATCAATGCCCTTCAACAAATCCACGCGCTCTTGAGCCCTGAACAGCGGCAGCGGCTCGCGTACCTGATCCGTAGCGGTGTTCTGGCGGTCTGAGGCGACGAACCGGGAAACGAAGAAACGAGAGCCGCGAGCCAGGCTCGAGACTTCCAGTTGACAGCATTGCGCTTGCCGCGAAACACCGGCAGCAAGACGATCCGACAGACCCTGGTCCGATTGAAGACCGCTCAGGGAAACTTCCGGACCAGGGCTTTGCAGGCATCTCATGCGCAAGCACCCAACCGTTTCACACTGCTGCACCCGCCCAGCGAACCATCTCGGTCCCGATCAGGACAAGGCCGACGCCCACGGTCGCACAGGTGATCCAGATCCAGAGATCTTCCCAACGCGTGACGAGGTAATACGCTGTGTAGAGAGGGATCGTGATGTAAAGGAGCCCGTAGAGGACATCCTCGCTGAACGCTCCGTAGGCTCCGGCGAAATAGGCCACCGGAACAAGGATGCCGCAAATGGCCATGAGGATACATCCCACCAGCCAGGTTCCATCGGGCGCAAGAAAAGCGATCGCAGTGAGAATCAGCACCAGGGCGACACTTCCCCAGATCAGCCAGATCTGCCAGGGGAAATCCGATGTGCTGGCGCGGACACTCCGAGACGTCGGCCCCGAGACGGACCGCTCCCTCCGCCATGGTCTGTCGATTGCGGTCGTCGCGTCGGCTCGGTCCGGCACGAACACCACGTCCTTCGCCGGGCTGTTTGGACGGCATCCACGGAGCCGGAAGCATTGCACGAGGGACAGGCAAACGAAACATTCATCCGTGAGACCGACGAGTTCTCGTACAACATTACCAAGGACCCAGTGCACATCCGCGACTTCCATGCGACCGTCTTGCATCCGCTACCAAGGCCTGGACCAGTGCCTTACCGGCGTCGAGCCGGCACGCGTGGTGAAAGAGCTGCTGGCCTGACCACGGCACGCATCGAGCCTCGGAAAATGGGCAGGATGGAAACCCGCCTTCTTGATCGCTCACGCCGTTTGCTGCAAGCGTTCACCGCAGAATATCGCGGAAGGCGCGCAGGACAAACCGGTTTTCGGACCGGCAGCGCGAGGCGACGCGAATGAACTTGCCCGGCTCGAGCCCTTTCTTGTCGTCGCAAGTCCGGGTATAGATTCCCCGGCGGACGAGCAGACGACAGACCAAGTCCTCGGCCGTCATACCGTTGCGCAGCTCGATCAGCACGAAGTTGGCGCGGGTTGGGTAGGCGTGAAGTCCCGGCATCAGAGAAAGAGCCTTGAAGAAGCGGCGCGAATGCCGGATGTAATGGACGCGCTTTCGCTCGTACTCGATCAGGAAGCCAGGCCGCGAATAGAGGTCGAAGAAGTACTCGGCGAGCCCCGAGGAATTCCAGAGATACCCGTTGTTCAGAAGCGATTGCACCCGTTGGGGCGCCATCACGGCAAACCCGGCCCGGATCCCCGCAACTCCGAAGTCCTTGGACATGCTCTTGACGACCATCAGGTTCGGGAACCGATCGACTTCGCCGCACAGGCTGCGATAGGCGTAGTCGTCTCCCTCGCAGGCGAAGTGGATGAAGCTCTCGTCCAGGATCACATTCGGAACGTGGCGGAGATCTTCCAGCAGGTGAACTAGCGTGGCGTACGGGATATACCCGCCATCCGGGTTGTTGGGGTTGATCAGGACGACGGTGTCGGGTTTTTCCCGGCGGACGCGCTCGAGGTAGAGTTTCGGGTCGAACCGGAAGTCGTTCTCCCTGGGCAGCACGTTGTAAAGGACCTGGGTGTCCGACCGCACAAACTCATGATAAGGGGAAAACGTCGGTAAGTTCACCAGGATCTTGGCGCCAGTGAAACGGTGCAGGATGGCCTGAATGATCTCGATAGCCCCGTTGCCGACGAAGAGGTACTCGGTGGGAACTCCCACAGTGCCGCTGAGCTTGTCGGCGATCACGCGGTTCTGCGAGGGATAGAACTCCAGCAGCCTGCGCAGCTTGCCCGTGCGAATCACCTCGCGATGCAAGTAATCAAGGAACAGGTCGGTGGCGTAAGGATTGGAAAGAAAGCAGGCATCCACGCGAAGTCGAAGCTCGGGAATCATCCTGGCCAGCGTGGGAGCACTCGGAGAATGCGATCCCGCCTCCCTCTTCAACAGCTTGATTCGCTCAGCCAGCGCCGATTCGCGGGGACTCAGAGCCCCTCGCCGCGCCGTGTGCCGAACCCGAGATTCGAGCCACCGCGCCGACATGCCAAGGTCAAACTTCCCCACCTTGAATTGCTCTTCATGAGAACGCTGACTGATCACTTCGACCTCTGTTTACTGATTCATTGATCGAATGGTTTTCGAACTGGTCCACCTGGCGTCGCCACCCAAGGTCTCCAGCCGCGCACGGTCTTGGGCGTTCCGAGAATCAGGCTCGCCGCACCGTCGTCGGCATTCGAGCCTAAGAAGAGACCGGGCCCAGCCGGACTCAGCGCTGGAAACAACGTGCTAACGTCGTTCCCAAAGTCCTCTCGCCCCTTCATTGTTTCATGGCCCAATTCTTCAAGGATTCTTTGCATATCGTAAGTCGTATGACAGACTCGGACAAGCACGTTGTGCCCCCGCGGCGGCAAGAAAAACGACTTGTGCTTTGTGCCGCTTCAACTTACAACACCATCGACTTGATACATTCAGAGCTGGCGAAAAGGTCGACTAGGAGACACAGGTAATCTGGAGCAAATGGGTAGCCACCTGGTCGCACAGAGAGGCGTGACGATGTGGAGTAACTTTGCCCTGCGGCACCAGCGCTGGTTTTCATCTCCAGTGGCGGGCGGTAATCTCATCGCAACGATCGCGACGAGATCGATTTGGGTATCACGATGACCGAGGCGAGGTGACACCGTGAGCGAACGAATCTTCCTGCGGACGGGAGAGGCACTGGTCGAAGGCTCGGAGGATCATCTGTGTGCCGAGCCTGAGATCGTCATCGGCGAGCTGGACGGGCCGGTCGGCCACGCCCTGGCGAACCTGATCGGCGACCAGGTCAAGGGTCATTCCCGGGTCTTCGCCATCCTGAGCAGCGATGTCCAGGTTCGCCCGGCCACCATCATGGTCAGCAAGGTTACCGTGAAGGACAAGAAATATACCAACATCCTCATGGGGACCGTGCAGGCGGCGATTGCCCATGGCGTCATCGACGCGGTCCGCGCCGGGGTGATTCCGAAGGACAAGGTCAACGACCTGGGAATCATCTACTCGGTCTGGCTCGACCCCGCCGTGATCAAGGTTGACAACCTCGATCACAAGGCCCTCTTCGACGTCCACCGCGAGGCGACTGCCAAGGTCATCCGCAAGGCCCTGCATAACGAACCGACCATTGACTGGCTGCTCGAGAACCAGGATCAGGTGGAGCATTACTTCTATGAACTGGGTATCAAGGGGGAATTGTAAGAGCGGTGAGCAGGATCAGGATCAAGATCAGGATTAAGACAAGAGAGATACGTCGGCTACCGGACGGATCGGCCCTCACCCCTCGGCCGCCAGCCGGACCGGCCTTTTTTCCTGGTTCGATCGATAGATTGCCTGGATCAGCGCGACGACTCTTTGCCCATCCTCACCGGTCACCTCGGGCGCGCGATCCTGGAGGATCGCCTGGAGGAAGTCTTGAATCTGCAATGCGTGGTACTGGTTGATCGGGTCGGCCAGAGCGAACCGGGCCCGATCCTCGGTCTGGAACCGCTCCAGCAGATGCTCTTCGCCGGGAATGGTCCAGAGATCATTGAGTGGCGGCTCGGCGATCGAGCTAATACCCGCGATGAATGTCGCGCCGCGGTCAGTCTCGACGCCGACCGAGCTTCCTTTGGACCCGTGGATGTGGACCTTGGTGTGAATTCCCGGCTTCTGCGACAGGCTCGTGACGATCGAGCCGAGCCCTCCTCGCGCGAACCGCAGGATGGCCACGGCGGAATCTTCGACCTCGACGTAGGGATGATTCAGGTTGGCCCAGTAGCCGCACACCTCGGTGACTTGGTCGTCCATGAGCCAGATGAGCAGATCGAGCATGTGGGGCGACTGGTTGATGAGCACGCCGCCCCCTTCCGTGTCCCATTTGCCGCGCCAGGGATCGGATTGGTAGTACGCCTGGTCGCGCCAGCTATACATCGTGAAACCGCCCAGCACGGGCCGGCCGATCTTGCCGGAATCGATGGCTTGCTTCATCCTCCGTACAGGCTCATACCATCGCCGCTGGCTGATGACTCCAAGCTTGACCCCGTTCTGTTGCGCCGCGGCTATCATCGCGTCGCAGTCCTCGAGGCTCGCCGCGAGCGGCTTCTCGACCAGGACGTGGACCCCAGCCCTGGCCGCCTCGATCGCCGGCCGGGCGTGAAGGGGGTGCGGAGTGCAAATGAAGACCGACGAGACTTCGCACTCCTCGATCATGGTCGGAACGTCAGTGTAAGGACGACTGCGATACCGCGTGGCGAAAGCCTGGGCTCTCGCTGGATCACTGTCACAGACCGCGACGAAATCCGACTCGGGCAAAGCACTGAGTGCCTCGGCCTGGATCTGGCCGGCCTTGCCGCAACCAATCAGGGCCGTTCGAACGCGATTCATCGCCTCACCCCGGAAAATGGATTGCGCTCATCCGCCGGAGGAACGCCAGCGACTCGGCCATCTCTTCCATGCCGTTCATCCCGTCCTCGATGCTCACCCAGCCCTGGTAATGGTGCCCGGCCAGGATGGCGAAGATCGCATCGTAGTCATTCAATCCCCGGCCTGTGACTCCGTGGCGAAGGTTGGGAGAATAACCGAGCGTTCCGTCGGTCTGGCGAAGTTCCTCGAGCGTCGCTCCCTCAGCCAGGTACCGGTCGCTGGCGTGCATACTGACCACGCGATCGGCGACCGCGCGGAGCAGTGCGATCGGGTCGTCACCGGCCACGATGGCGTTGGAGGGATCATACTGCACGCCGAAGTGCCTCCGCTCCGGAATGGCATCGAGCAGCGCCAGGAAGACGTCCTGCTTCTGGGCAAACTCGGGATACTTCCAGAAGCCGTCCTTGTAGTGGTTTTCCAGGCTGAGCACGATATTGTGTTCGCGGGCGACGGGAAGCACGGCACTGATGCAGTCGACGACCCAGGCCAGCCCCTGCGCCTGGCTGATGTCCGGATAGCGCTGGCCGGAGAGGACCCGGCAGACGGCTCCGGGACCGCCGAGCCGCCGGGTCACGCGGATCAGCTCCACCTCCCGGTCGATCGCTCGCTTGCGCCCGTCGGGGTCAGGGTTCGTGAAGTCGGGCGAGCAGCAGAGCATCGGCATCGCAAAGCCGGCCTGGCGAATCGCCTCGCCCACGCGGTCGATGTACGAGTCGTCCAGACTCGTGAAGAAGCCATCGTACATCTCCAGCCCGTCGGCATCGAGGGAACGGGCCATGTCAATCCAGTCGAAGACCGACATTGTCCGGTTGCCGGCAATCTGCTCGATGTAGCACTTCGGGAAGGCGGCAAGCCGCAGCGGCATGGCGGGGTCTCCCGTCGCTTGGCGGGAAGAAGTGTGCCGGGGCGCGACGCTTGCGCGGCCACCTTCGTCGCCTCTTCACTTCACGGATGGATTCAGCGGCAGGCCCTGAGAAACGCAACCAGGTCGGCCAGCTCCTGGGCGCTGAGTTGCTGGTCGAGCCCGGCGGGCATGATCGACACGGACGATGCGGTGCGGCCGCTCGGCAAGCTGCTTCTGGACATTGTCGTTCGAGCCCGAAGAGTCGGCGATGTAGAGTCGACCCTCCTCGTCGAACGCGGCGGTGATCGGCCGGTCGACCAGAGGCGGTCCGGCCACTGGCTCGATCGTGAACCCCGCGGGCACCTTGAGGGTGCGATCCCCCAGCTTGAACTCCCCGGCGCGGCCCGGCACGAGACTGAACCCGATCAAGGTCAGCGTGAAAGCAGCCAGAGCGACCCGCATAAGCTTACCGTTCAATACTGATATATGCATTGAGGTGATTCCGATTAAACAGGCGCTGTTCGAGCATCGCCCGAGTTGATTCTGATGGAGATACCGGCGGCAGGCTGCAACCGACCAATGGATGCTGTTGTATTCGACGCGCCGGAACCGCGTCAATCGGGCCGGGGTCACGAGTGCCGGAATCACGGCGCAGACCCGCCTCCGGCTTCAGATTTCGGGCAGTTCGTGAGAAATTAACCGCATCGATGCACTCGGTGGTCGGCAAATGACCAGTTTTCACCGCGGCCCGAAATATCTTAAGATGTCAGATCCCCGAAGACAGCTCCTTTTCAGGGGGCAACATGCGAATCAGGGATGCGAGCTCGAGCGGCTTTGACGGGTGCCACGTTCGCGCGGCATGTCTTGAACAGGACCGGCCGTGGCATCGCGGACATCGCGTGCTCCCGGCATGGAACTCGCCCTTATTTCGAATCTGATCGTCGTGACGTCTCTGGCCATGTCAGCCGGCTCGTCTGATCGGGAGTGAGCGTTCTGGAGAACGGCAACGGCATGAGTTCCTCTTTTCTCGAGCTTCCCTCTCCCACGGCGAAG
>Ga0208565_1002331_pt1 | contig 10259 bp, 9 predicted proteins | sample Sb_taG_7_FD_187706 | JGI IMG/M metagenome (GOLD analysis project Ga0208565, IMG submission 187706) | Peat soil microbial communities from Weissenstadt, Germany - Sb_50d_2_FS metaG (SPAdes) (version 2) | ecosystem: Environmental > Terrestrial > Soil > Wetlands > Peat | place: Germany: Weissenstadt...
GGCGCGCCAGGCCCGGCGCCCGGGCGGCCTGCGGCACTCGCGGCTGGCGGGCCCCCGCCGCAGTGAGCTCGTCGAAGCCCTCGACGACCGGTCGATGCTGCCGGCGATCGTGTTCATCTTCTCCCGAGCGGCCTGCGACGACGCCGTGGCCCAGTTGCTGTCGGACGGGATGCGCCTCACGACCTCCGAAGAGCGAGCCGAGATCCGCACACGCTGTGAGGAGCACACCGAGGGCCTTCCCGACGAGGAGCTGGGCGTCCTCGGCTACGGCCCGTGGGCGGCTGGGCTCGAGGCGGGGTTCGGGTCCCATCACGCCGGTCTCATCCCCGCCTTCCGGGAGGCGGTGGAGGACTGCTTCTCCTCCAACCTGTTGCGCGTGGTGTTCGCCACCGAGACTCTGTCGCTCGGCATCAACATGCCCGCCCGCACGGTGGTGATCGAGAGGCTCACCAAGATCCGCGAGCACGGGCGCAGCGGGCTGTCGTCGGGGGAGTACGCCCAGATGACGGGCCGGGCCGGCCGGCGGGGGCTCGACTCCGTCGGGCACGCCGTGGTGGTGTGGTCCCCGCAGGTCTCGATGACGGGCCTGTCCGCGCTGGCCACGTCGCCCCCGCCGGACCTCCGTTCGTCGTTCCGCCCGACCTACAACCTCGCCGTGAACCTGGTGCGACGGTACCGGGCCGATCAGGCGCACTACATCCTGGACCGCTCCTTCGCCCAATTCCTCGACAGCCGCCACCACCATGCCCTGTCGCGGCGTCTCGACCGGGCACTGGCGCTGCTCGAGGACTTCGGGTACGTGGAGATCGACGCCTGGCGTCTCACGGCGCGCGGCGCGGTGTTGGCCGGCATCTACCACGAGTCGGACCTCCTCGTGGCCGAGGCGCTCGCCGAGGGGCTCTTCGACGGGCTCGACGCACCCGAGCTGGCGGCGGTGGTCTCGGCGTGCACGTTCGAGGCCCGGCCCGGGCGCGCCCCGAGCTTGGCGCGCCCTCCCCGAGCCGTGCGCCCGAGGCTCGAGACCCTGGCGCGCGTGGCGCAGAGACTGCGGGACCACGAACAGTCGTCGAACCTCCCGCGCACGCGCCCTCCCGACGACGGGTTCGCCGATGTGGCGTGGCGATGGGCGCGTGGCCAGCATCTCGAGCACGTCCTCGAACGCGCCGAGCTCGCGCCCGGTGACTTCGTCCGCAACGTGAAGCAGCTCGTCGACTTGTTGCGCCAGCTGGCCGTGGTGGGCCCGTCCGGCACCGCGGCCGCCGCCCGTCGGGCCGCCGAGTCGCTCCAGCACGGGGTGGTGGCCGCGTCGGCGGGCCCGGCGTCGGCGCTCGGCGACCATCACGGACCGCAGACCCCCGACCCCGACGTCGCGGCGGGGTCCTGGGCGGGCGGCCCATCGGCCCCCGGAGACGTGCCCCCGGGGTCTCGGGGCAGGTAACCGGGGGTCCGCCACCCCGGCGTCGCGCCGGTCGTAGTGTTGCCGGGGCCATGTTCCCCTACGCCGAGGAGACCTTCACCGAAGACGAGGTCGAGGTCCTGCGCCACTACGTCACCAACGTGGAGGGGCCGGTGTTCGCCCTGGTGAACCTGCCCGAGGTCGTGAAAGGGGCGCTGTTCGCCCGCTACTCCCGGTCGGCCAAGAGCCTGCGTCGCCTCTTCCTCGACGAGTTCGTGGGCGAGCTCGACGTGAGCGGGGACGCCGGCGTGGACGCCACCATGGGACTGCGACGCGCCGAGGAGCTCTACGACCGTGTGTTCCTCGAGTACGGCGACGACTCGGTGGCACAGCTCGGCGGCGTGCACCTCGCGTGCGAGCAAGCGTCGAACATGCTGACCAAGGTGCTCGAGTGGGGCCGGCTCATGGCGTACCTCGAACAGTCCACTCGCTATGTGCCCTACGACAGTCGCCTCAGCAGCGGCCACTACCGCTACCACCGTGACCCCGAGGTGCTCGAATCCCCGCTCGGGGCACGGTACGTGGGTGACATGGACCGCATGTTCGACACCTACGCGGCCTCGCTCCCCGCGCTCCAGGCGTGGCTCACCCGACGCTTCCCTCAGCACGCCGGTGACTCGGACTTCGTGTACCGCCAGTCGATCCGGGCCAAGGCTCTCGATGCGCTCCGGGGTCTGCTTCCCGCCGCGTCGCTCTCCAATGTCGGCATGTACGGAACCGGGCAGTCCTACGAGATGCTGATGCTGCGCATGCGCGCCCATCCGCTCCCCGAGGCGCGGCGGTACGCGCAGCTCATGCTCGACGAGCTCCGCAAGGTCATCCCCTCGTTCCTGCAGCGGGTCGACGTCCCCGAGCGCGGCGGCGTGTGGACCGAGTACCTCGCCGAGACCGCGGCCCGCACCGAGGAGACCGTGGCGCGTCTGTGGCCCGACGCGCAGGACGCCCCCTCCGAACAGGCGTCAGGCGTACGCCTGGTGGACTGGGACCCCGAAGGCGAGGACAAGGTCATCGCGGCCATCTGCTACCCCCGCACCTCCCTGTCGGACCAGGAGGTCCTGCGCCGGGTGCGGGCCCTCGGCGCCGAGGACCGGCGTTCGCTCATGGCGGCCTACGTGGGCGATCGCGTCAACCGCCGTCACCGTCCGGGGCGGGCCTTCGAGCGCACCGAATACCGGTTCGACGTGGTGTCGGACTACGGGGCGTTCCGGGACCTCCAGCGCCACCGCATGCTCACCATCGAATGGCAGCACCTCGGCCCCGCGCTCGGGTACGAGATGCCCGAGACCGTGGTCGAGGCCGGGCTCGCCGAGCGCTACGAGAGAACGATGGCCCGCTCGGCCGACCTCTACCAGGCCATGGCGAGCGCCTGTCCCGCGCAGGCGTCGTACGCCGTGGCGCTCGCCTTCCGCATCCGGTACGCGATGCAGATGAACGCCCGCGAGGCCATGCACATGCTGGAGTTGCGCTCCGGCGAACAGGGCCACCCCGCCTACCGCGTCGTCGCGCAGGACATGCACCGGCTCATCGCCGAGCACGCCGGGCACCGGCTCATCGCCGAGGCCATGGGTTTTGTGGACCATGCATCATACGACCTCGAGCGCCTCGGTTCCGAGAAACGCGCCGAGGCCCGCCGCTCGGCGGTCGGCCCGGCCTGACCCTGCCGGTTCCCGGCTCCCGGACACGGCTCCCGGACAGAAAAGCGGCGTCCTCGTGACCAGGGCCGATGGGCGAAGTACCTGGTCGGTGCGGACAATGCTCGCTTGAGTCGTCGAGAGCGTCGCGCGTATTGTGCGGCCAGTCCCAGACGCCCCTACAGCTGCTCCGTCGGTCGACCGGCTGGGCGGGTGGCGAGGGGGGGATTGCTGTGAGAGGCGGAGGGTGGCCCGAGGGACCGAGTAGAGAACGTCCCCACCATGACCCCCGGCGGTGGCGCCGGTCTGGTGGGAGATGGCACCAAAGGTCCCCGGGCCCTGCCGCCCGCCGCATACGTGACGCGGGGGTCCCGGGTCGGCGCGTCGCGATGGTCTGATCTACGGATGGGAGCCGATATGCTCCGCGCCGTCAGACGACCAAAAGGGCAGAAGTGGCCGACGACCTGGATGACGTGGCAGAACCCGAGGAGCTCGACACCGAGGACCTCGAGGACCTTGCCGACGACGAGATGCTCGAGGAAGTGCTCGACGAGGAGGACCTCGACGAGACCCTCGTCGACGACGATGACGACGACGCCGTGGCCGATCTCGACGTCGTCGAGGAGGAGGCGGCCGACGTGGTCGTCGTCCCCGTGGCGGCGGTCGCCACCGCCGAAGAGGGGGAGGAAGAGGAAGAGGAGGTCGACGACGAGGACGTCGAGGCCAGCCTGGACGAGATCCTAAAGGAGCGCCTCGTCGTCGAGGAGGAGGAGGCCGAAGACGAGGAGGTCGTCGAGCCCGACGACCGCTCGGAAGGGTCCGAGCGGGTACTTCCCAAACAGCCCGACGAGTTCGTGTGCAGCTCGTGCTTCTTGGTCAAGCACTCCAGCCAGCTGGCCGATCCCGAGAAGGGGCTGTGCCGGGACTGCGTGTGAGAGACGCGGTCGTGGGGCACCGGGGAGAGGAAGGCGCAAGGTGACCGAAGAGAAGTCCCCCGGGGACCGGTTGCTCGAGCTCATGGTGTTCGGACCGGCGGGCCTGGCGGTGACCATCGTCGAGGAGTTCCCCAAGCTCGTGGAGAAGGGCCGGCATCGTGTCGAGGGCCAGGTGCACACGGCGCGGCTCGTCGGGCAGTTCGCGGTCCAGATGGGTCGCAGACAACTCGAACAGTCGCTCGGCCATCTCGCTCCTCGCCACGAGCACGTTCCCGAGCACGATCCCGAGCACGGAGCCGACGACAGCAGCGCGCCGGCACCCGGTGGCGGTGCCGATGCCCGGGCTCGGGATGCGGAGCCGTTTTCCCGTGACGAGCCCGAGCCGGTCGCCGAGCGCCGGCGTCCGCCGGTGTGGCTCGGCGCCGAGGCCGGCAACGGCAGCGTCAGCGCTCCGGCCCCTTCGCTGGCCATTCCCGGCTACGACAGCCTGTCGGCCTCGCAGGTGGTGCAGCGTCTGGAGGGGTTGTCCTTTCCCGAGCTCGAAGAGGTCCGCGCCCACGAGGCCGCGCATCGACAACGACGTACCATCCTCCACCGTGTCGAGCAGCTGCTCGCCGGTGGGGACGGCCCGTAGCGCCGACCGGCGACGGAACGGGATCGGGGCCTTGCCCGTGGAGGGCACCCGGCGGGCACGGCGCGAGGACGCCGAACGGTGCGGCGAACTGTGCCGGGAGGCCATCGACCAGCTGCAACGGGCGCGGGGCGGGCCCCTGTTCGCACGGCGCGAGACGGGCCTGATCGCCAAGGCGCTCCTCCGCCCCGGCGGCCTCGACAGGCTCCTGGCCGACCGGCGGCGCCGGGTGCTCGTCGGCACGGTCGACGACGCCGTGGTGGGCATGGCCATCGGGCGGATCGACGAAGTGGGGGAGACCCCTCTGGGGATCGTCGACGCGTGCTACGTGGAGCCCGGCGCCCGTTGCGTGGGCGTGGGCGGGGCGTTGCTCGAGGACCTCGTGTCGTGGTTCAGCACCTCCGGGTGCCGCGGCGTCGACGTCAGCGCCCTCCCCGGCGACCGCGACACGAAGAACCTCCTGGAGGCGTCGGGTTTCAAGGCGCGTCTGATCACCCTGCACCGCACCTTGGGGTGAGCGCCGTGCACGGCGAGGGCTCCGGCCCACCGGTGGTGGCCGTGGGCGGCGTTGCGGTGCGCGAGGGCGCGTTGCTCCTCGTGCAACGGGGGACCGACCCCCAGTCGGGTCGGTGGTCGATCCCGGGAGGACACGTGGAGCGGGGCGAGACCCTGGCGTCGGCCGTCGAGCGCGAGATGCTCGAGGAGACCGGCCTACGCGTGCGCTGCGGTCCGTTCCTGGGTTGGGCCGAGCGCCTCGGACCGGGGTATCACTTCGTCATCCTCGACTTCACCGTGTCGCTGGACGACGACGGTGCGGCGGTGGCCGGAGGCGATGCCGCCGATGTGGCGTGGGTCCCGCTGGCGGAGGTCCCTTCGCTTCCACTCGTCGACGGTGTGGAGGAGTTCCTCCGGTCTCACGGCGTGATCGACTGACCGAGCGGTGCCGCCTCTTCGGCGCGCCACGCCTCTCGGCGTGTCACGCCCCCCGGGCGCCGGAGGGGGTGGGCCGGCGCGGGCCGGGCGGAGGCGGGATGGGGAGCCCGAGGAGGCGGGCGAGCTCGGGGACGAGTCCCGCGGCCCGACGCGCCGAGGTGCGCAGTTCCTCGCCGGCGGGGTCGGGCAGGCCGGCGGGCTTGACCGTCCGGCGCACGGGGGAGTCCACCACCGCGTCGAGCAACGTCTTCCACTCGGCCTCGGCCAGCTCCGGCGCCATGGCGCTGCCGGCCGCGTCGGCGAGCCGGACGGCCAACTCGGCCGGGACACGGGCTGCGGGCTCCGGCGGACGGGCCGAGACCCGGAGCGCGTCGGCGACCCTGCCGGCATCGAGGGCCGCCACGATGCGGGCCAGCCACGAGTCGCGCAGCGCGGTCACCCGCGTCTGCAGCGCGTCCCGCAACGTCCCCACCAACTCCCGTCCCTCGTCGTCGAGGGTCACCGTCGACGCCGACGCCACCACCGAGCGGACCTCGCGCAGCGGGGCGTCCTTGCCCGCGTTGCGGGCCGCGACGGCTCGGTCCTTCCACCCCGCCAGGTTCATGCGGGGGAGGAGCTCCTCGGCCAGCGTGAGGAGCGGGTCGGGCGAGACCTCGGCGCGTCCTTCGGCCCGGGCGCGTGCGTTTTGCTCTTCGATGGCGTTGCGCACGGCCGGGATCCCACCCCGCAAGAGCTGCTCGGCCACGGGAAGCTGTTCGGGGCGCAGCTCGGCGAGGGCGGCGTTGCGGTGGGTGGACACCGTCTGGAGCCGGCGGGGGCGTTCGGTGCGCTCGGCGCGGGGCGGACGTGGACCTCCTGCCTCGCGCCCGGCGCGTTCGGGGCGTCCCGTGCGTTCGGCGCGTTCGGGGCGTTCCCCTGGCGCGCCCCGTTCAGGTCGGGGAGCGCGCGTCTGGCGCGCCGGGCGGCCCTCGCGGGCGCCGCCCGCCGCACTCGGTCCGCCGCGTCCGTCACCCTCAGGGGCGCCCCGCACTCCGTCGCGCCGTGGCGCGGGACTGCGCCCCGGCGCGCCGCGCCGGGGACGACTTCCGTCCGTGTCGAAGTCGCGCCGGCGCCCTCCGGGGGCGAGGACCACCGACACGCCGCCGGGGGCGTTGTCGCGGCCCGATCCGATGATCTCGATCCGCGCCGCCTTGTCGGCACGAGAGGCGTCCTTGGGGGCCTGCACCGACGTCACCACGATGCCGTCGATCTCGAATTCGGCCTCGGCCCGCAGGATGTCCCCGACCTTGACGCCCTCGGGGAGGAGAGAGGCCTCGAGCGAGCCGCGTGGCTGGCGGGCTCCGGGGGCGCGCCACGTCCAGGTGCCGTCGTCACGGCTGCTGGTCAGCTCGATGTCGATCCGTCGCGTCATGTGGGTCGGACCACGCTACCGTCGGCACGGACAGGGCGAGAACATGTCATTGGGTTCGTGGTGGCGCCCTCGCGCCGCGTTTTCTGTGGAGGCTCTGAGAATACGGGTTAATCGCGCCCGGGGGCCATGCCCGGTCTCTAGTCTGACAAGGTCACGGGAACACCCGACCGGCATTTCGGTCCCGACGGAACAGGAGCGAACCGGTGGACGAGACGCGTCAGAGCCCTGCGGCCGACGAGGCCGGGTCGACGCCCGCGCCGCCCACGCCGACCGGTGCCTCCCCGGTGGGGGAGGGGGACCCCGACCGAGGCCCGGTGGCCGCTCCCGAGCCGTCACCGCCGAGCTCGGTGCCCGGGGCTGCACCCGTACCTCCCTCCACCGTTGTGCCGCCTCCGGGTGGCGGAGCGTGGGGATCGTCGGCGGCGGCGCCGAATCCGACGGTCCCGGTGTGGAGGGCAGCGGACACGCCGGTCATGCCCGGATGGCCACCCTCCGGGGCCCCGTCGGTGCCGCCGGCCCCCGGGACGGTGCCCGACGCGCCCGGGACGGCGGCGCAGGCCGCGACCGCACCGGCCTACCCCCGGGGCGGGCGCGGCTGGGTCGTGGTCGCCGTGGTGGCCGCCCTCGTCGGCGGCGCCGCCGGCGCGGGGATCGCCGAAGCCGTCGGCACCGGGAACGGTGCCAGCTCGGCCCCTCCGGTCAAAGTGGGCCAGGAGACGCCCGGGCCGGCCCTCGCCGGAGGTGCCCAGATCCCCACCATCGTGAAGAGCGTCCTGCCCGAGGTGGTGTCGATCGACGCCAAGGGGCCCGGCACGGGGGCCAACGGTTTGTTCAGTGGGGCGGTCGAGGACCAGGGCACCGGGATGATCATCGACAACACCGGCGAGGTGATCACCAACAACCACGTCATCTCGGGCGCCACGGCCGTGACCGTGACCCTCTACGGCCAGACCGAGGCGTTGCCCGCCACGCTGGTGGGGGCGGACCCTTCGAGCGACACGGCGCTGCTCAAGATCAATTCCCCGCCCGCCGGTCTCCAGGCCGTGACGTTCGGGGACTCGACCAAGCTCCAGGTGGGTGATGCCGTCATCGCCATCGGCAACGCCCTGGGCCTGTCGGCGGGAACGCCCACTGTGACCTCGGGCATCATCTCGGCCACGGGGCGCACCGTCCAGGCCGGTGATTCCGGCGGCGGAGCGGGCGAGACGCTGCAGAACATGATCCAGACCGACGCGGCGATCAACTCGGGGAACTCGGGCGGGCCCCTGGTGGACTCGGCGGGGCAGGTCGTGGGGATGAACACCGCCGTGGCTTCGACGAGCACGGGCAACGCCCCGGCGCAGAACATCGGCTTCGCCATCCCGTCGTCGACCATCCAGGGACTGGTGTCCACCCTGCGCACCGGGGGCACGGCGGGCAAGGCCAAGTCCTACCTCGGCGTCGAGGTGACCGACGAGACCCCACAGGAGCAAGCCGCCTACGGCCTCGTCCCCGCGTCGGGCGCGCTGGTGGCGTCGGTGGTGAGCGGGTCACCGGCCGACACCGCCGGCATCATGACCGGCGACGTCATCGTGGACTTCAACGGCAAGGCGGTGACCTCCGCCCAGGGGCTCACCAACGACGTGCAAGGGTCGCCGTCGGGCTCGTCGGTACAGCTCACCTTGTACCGGGGCCAGCAGAAGCTCACCGTCTCCGCCACCCTGGGTCTCGCCCCGGCGGGCTGAACCCGAAGGGCTCAGCGACCCGTGGCGCCGTCCACGAGCTCGCGCAGGATGTCGGCGTGCCCGGCATGGCGAGCCGTCTCCTCGACCAGGTGGGCGAGCATCCAGCGCAGGGTGAGACCGTGGCGTCCCCGGGCCAGTGGCCGTTCGAGGTCACCGCAGGCGCCCACGATCTCGTCGGTCCTCTGTCCCGCCTCGGCGTAGGCGCGGCGCACCGACTGCGGCGTGTCGCCGGGCTCGAGCTCGAATCCGTCCCCTCGCAGCACCACCTCCGAACCGGCGAAGCGGCGCTGGGCCCAGTACACCTCGACGAAGGCCAGGTGCTTCACGATGCCGAGGAGGGTGGTGCCCGAAGCCACCAGGGGACGGCGGGCGTCGTCGGCGGAGACGCCCTCGAGCTTGGCGTCGACGCTCGTGCGCAGGTAGCCGAGGAAGGCGAGTTGGGTCTCTTTCTCCCCCGAGACGACGGTCGGGGCGTTGCGGTCGGCCTCGGCGCCGCTCATCGACCGACGAGGAGCGAGTCCTCCACGCCGGTGTCGGCGGGAGCCCCGACACGGATGTACCACTCGGTGCCCCACACCGCGGCGAAGGCCACGGGCGGCATCATGAGGAAGAACGAGGTGTCGCTGATCTGACTGGCGTGCACCTGCATGGCACGCCGCTTGCGGTCGAGGTAGTCGCTCACGTCCACGGCGGTGGTGATGCGGTCGGCGTGCACGCCCAGGGTGTCGAGCATGGCGCGCTGCTCGTCGGGCATGGCCAGGCCGAACTCGTCGGCGCGATCGGCGAGCGACAACATGTGGTCACGGTTCATCGTGGCCATGAAGACGCGCTCGGTGCCGGCGCGCTGCGCAGCGCGCAATCCCACGCGGTGCACCTGGATGTGGTCGGGGTGGCCGTAGCCGCCGTTCTCGTCGTAGGTGGCGAAGACCTCGGCGTGCTCCTGATCGAGGATGTCGGCCAGCCGAGTTGCGGCCTCGTCGACGTCGGCGCGCCAGAAGCAGGACGGGTCCTCGTTGGTCGGCTCCCCGGCCATCCCCGAGTCCCGATACCCGAGATATTCGTGGCGCGCCACGCCGAGCACCTCACACGCGGCCGCCAGTTCGACGGCCCGTCTCCCGGCGAGGTCCTCGCCGGGCGAGAGGAGCCCCTCGGGGACCTCGCCCAACTCGCCGCGCGTGGCGGTCACGAGGACGACACGATGCCCGTCGGCCGCCATGCGGGCCATGGTCCCCCCGGTCTGGATCGCCTCGTCATCGGGATGGGCGTGGAAGAACACGGCGGTGGCCATCGCCTGGGCAGGCTATGGCACCGGCGGGCACAACGGTTCCCGCACCTCGTGCGCCCTCTCTCGGCCGCTGCGGTGGGGGAGGGGAATTCGGCGTGGGCTCCGACCGTGCGGGACGTACCCATAACAAAGATGATATGGAGGCGGGGTCCCGGGATGGCCACGCAGTCGTCTCCGATGGCATCGTGGGCCCGGCGTACCACGAAGGACCGACGACGAGCGAGGAGGGCCGGTGCCCACGACGGTGACACTC
>Ga0208565_1002333_pt1 | contig 10253 bp, 9 predicted proteins | sample Sb_taG_7_FD_187706 | JGI IMG/M metagenome (GOLD analysis project Ga0208565, IMG submission 187706) | Peat soil microbial communities from Weissenstadt, Germany - Sb_50d_2_FS metaG (SPAdes) (version 2) | ecosystem: Environmental > Terrestrial > Soil > Wetlands > Peat | place: Germany: Weissenstadt...
AAACGCGAGGCGACCAGAAAACCCCCGTTGAACGTGTTGAGGGCGGTGAGCACGGTCAGCGCCAACATCCACAGTTCGCCCACGGTTCCGAGTGCCGCCCGGCCCAGCAGCAGCTGCGGGTAGGCGCTGTCGTGGAGGTGGCCGAACGGCACGAGGTGGGCCAGGCCCAGGGCGAACAGGCTGGCCGCTAGCCAGATGAGCACGGGGGCGATGAACAGGGCCCGGGTGATGACCGGCGGGGTGCGGGCTTCCTCCGCCGTGGTGGTGACCCACTCGAACGCCGCGTACAGGAAGAGGGCGAAGGCCACCGCCTGGACCCCCGAGAAGGCGCCCTTGCCGAACAGGTCGAAGGGGTGCCGGAACGCACCGCCCACGTGGAAGAGGGCGACGACCGACAGCCCGGCGGTGCCGGCCAGCACGGTGTAGGTGACGACCGTCTGTACCCAGCCGGCCAGGCGCACGCCGCGGAGGTTGGCGGCGGTCGCCAATCCCAGCAGCACGGCGATCCACACGTAGGCGAGGGCGGCGGGCTCCCGCAGGACGTGGCGGACAGCCGCTCCGATGAGGAAGGCGTCGGCCGCGATGACCAGGACCACCGTCGTCATGTAGGTGAATGTGACCGCCAGGGCCGTGCGGTCGCCCACGGTCCGGCCGAGGTAGAGGCGGATGCCGGCGGCCGACGGGTAGAGGCCGTTCAATTCGGAGAAGATCCCCGAGACGAGCAGCACGATCACGCCGGCGATGAAAATGGCTGGGATGGCGGTGGCACCCGGGGCGTAGGCGAGGACCGACACCACTCCGAGGTAGTCGATCGCCGCGAAGGCGAGGCCGGCGGAGGTGGCCGTGGCGGTGGCCGTGCCGATCGACCGCCGCAGGGCCATTCCCCCGGGGTGCGCCGCGCCGGCGTCGGCCATCAGGCGTCGGGCCAGATCACAAAGCTGATGGCGTCCAGGCGCATGACGTCTTCTTGGGAGCCCTTCACCGTGATCTCACCGCGCAAGTACTTCTGGACGGGGTTCAGGTCTCCCCAGAACATGTCGCAAAAGATCTCGGACTCCGCGGTCACCACGATGTCCGGCGTGCCGACGTGGCCTTCGGGGGTGGACAGGATCTCGCCGCGCTCGACCATCATCGAGAAGGTTGTCCCGTTGTCCGCACAGATGAAATGCAGTGTCCTCGACCAGTCCCGCTGCATCTTGCGCAGCCGCTCGTTCCCGTTGCAGTTGACCGTGTAGTCGGCCAGGGCCTCGGCCAGCTCCCCCCACTCCGCCACGGTCGCCCCTCAGGCCGCCGGCGCCGGGGCCGGACGCGCTGGCCGACGCCGGGGCCGGGCCGGGGTGGGCTCCTCGGGACCCGCACCCGCTACCAGGTCGTTGATGGCACGCTCGAGCGCCTCGAGCAGGAAGTCCACCTCGGCCGGATCGATCACGAGCGACGGCATCAGGCGCATGACGGCCGGCTGGTTCCCGCTGTAGACGGCGAGGACGCCGTGGCGCGCCAGGTGGTACGACATGCGCGGCCCCATCGAGTCCTCGGCGTACTCGACACCGTTCATCAGCCCGAGCCCCCGCACGTCGGCGATGACGTCGGGATGTGCGGCGGCGAGGGCCCCGAGCCCGGCGAAGAGCCGCTCGCCCATGGCGGCCGCGTGGGCGACCAGGTCGGTCTCCTCCATGACGGCGATCACCTCAAGCGCCACCGCGCAGGCGAGGTCCGAACCGCCGAACGTCGATAGGTGGATGAAGGGGTTGGGGATCAGGAACTCCCGGAGGTCTTCGGTGAAGACGGTGGCCGAGATCGGCACCAGGGACCCGCCGAGGGACTTGGCGGTGGCCATGATGTCGGGCACCACTCCGAAGTGCTCGCTCGCCCACCAACGCCCCGTCCGGCCGAGCCCGGTCTGGATCTCGTCCAGGATCAGCAGTGCCCCGGCCCGGTCACAGACGGTGCGCGCCGCGGCCAGGTATCCGGGCGGCGGCACCACGATCCCCCCCTCACCCTGCACCGGTTCGAGCAGCACGGCGGCGGTGTGCTCATCGACCGCGGCCGCCAGGGTGTCGGGGTCCCCGAAGGGCACTTGGACGAACTCGGGCATGAGCGGCTCGAAGGGTTGGCGGAATGCGGCCCGGCCGTTGGCGGAGAGCGCGAACCCGGTATGGCCGTGGTAGCCGTTGACGGTCGAGACGATCCGGGGGCGTCCCGTGGCCCCCCGGGCCAGCTTGATGGCGAAGTCGATCGCCTCACCCCCGCCGGTGCCGAACATCGTGCACGAGAGGTCTCCCGGAGTGATCTCGGCCAGCTTGGACGCCAGCTCGGCCTTCTCCCTCGAGCAGAGCAGGAAGTTGCCGTGGTCGAGCCGGTCGAGCGCGGCGCGCGCGGCGGCCACCACCCGTGCGTTGCGGCGGCCGACATTGAACGACCCGGCCGACGTGAAGCAGTCGAGGAACCGGCGCCCGTCGAGGTCCCAGACCCACGGGCCCGACCGCTGGGCCTCGATCATGTCGAGGCCGGCCGCCCGCAGGACCCGGACCTTCTGGGGGTTCAAGTAGGTGGCGAACTGCCCGAGGGCGTGCTCCTTGGCAGCGGGGTCGGGGACGAATTCGAGCCCGTCATCCGGGCCGACGGGGGGGCGGTTGTTGTCCATCGACCGACGATACCCCCGGCTCGCCCCGCCCCCACCGGGGTGCGTCGACGGCCCGACTGGCAGCACGTTGTGTGTCACGACCCCTCCGGTGTCAGCCGGCGTCACCGGCCAAGGCCTCGTCCACGAGACGCCGCCAATCAGCGTCGTCCTCGGGGTCGTGGCCGGGGACCAGGTGCCGCCGCACGAACAACGAGGCCGCGGCGGCCTTCCCCGTGTCGGCAGCCTCCACGGCCGCCTCGGCCAGGAGACACGCCGCCTGTACGGCACGCATCAACCGGTCGAGTTGACGACGGAAGTGCGCGGCCGCGTGCTCGCCGTCGGCGAGCGAGCGCCGAAGGCGCGGTTCAAGGGCCTCCACGGCGGCGGCCACGGTGCGGCCGTCGGCGCCTGCCCCCTCACCGGCCGAGGACAGCTCGGCTCGGATCCACGGCAGCACTTCGTCGAGAAGGCCGAGACGGACGCAGTCCCGGTGCACCTGAGCGCACAGCACGTTGTGGGTGCCTTCCCAGCTCTCGAACACCATGGCGTCGCGGTACAGGCGCGGGAGCGGAGAGAAGTCCTCGATCGTGCCGTTGCCGCCCAGCACCTCGATCCCCCGACGCGCCACGTCGGTGGCGCTTATCGAGGTGAGGTACTTGTTGGCGTTGACCAGGAAGCGGAACACGGCGGCGCCGTCGGCCCCGGCGCGCTCGGCATCGGCACCGGCGTCGTCGAGGCCGGCGCGCAGGGCGGTGACCACCACGGTCGACGCCAATGCCGCCTGCTCCTCCGCCTTCATCACGGCCAGGTGCTCGCGCACGATCGGGAACGACCCCACGACACGCCCGAAGGCAGAGCGGTGTCGGGCGAACGACGATGCCTCGAGGTAGGCGCGCCGCATGATCCCCGTCGAGCCCACCGCGTTCAGCCACCGCGAGGTGTTGAGCAACTCCTCCACGGCGACACGGAAGCCGTCGTCGACGGGGCCGATGGGCCACGCCAGCGCGCCGTCGAAGTCGACCTCCGCCGAGGCGAGGACGCGCGTCCCGAGCTTGTCCTTCAGCCGGCGGATCCGGTAGCCGTTGGGGGTGACGCCGTCCACGCTGCGGGGCACGAGGAAGCACCCCAGCCCGCGGGTTCCGGCGGGCGCCCCGTCGGGCCGGGCGGTCACGGCGAACAGGTCGGCATCGGCCACGGAGCAGAACCATTTCTCACCGCTAATGCGCCATGCGCCGAGCTGCCCGGCAGCGGGAACGGCTCTCGCCGTGTTGGCTCCGACGTCGGACCCTCCCTGAACCTCGGTGAGGAACTGCGACCCCCGGTAGCAGTTGTCGTAGTCCCGCTCGCGCAGACGGGGCATGAACAGCGCCTGCAGGTCGGCGGAGCCGCGCCGCTCGACGGCCCGGCTCAGGCCCGCCGTGCACACCACGGGACAGGCGTGCCCACCCTCACCGACATGCGACAGCAGGTAGAACAACCCCACCAGCTCGAAGGCACCGCGGCTGTCGTGCGGCGCCGCCAGCATCCCCGATGCCCACACCGCCTGACCGGCCCGGCGGTAGGCGGGATGGAACTCGACGGCCTCGATCGGTCGGCCGATGGCGTCGTAGGCGACGTGGGCCGGTTGTTCGCGATGACGCTCGAGGGTGGCCACCGCCGGTTCGATGACGGCGGCCACGGCGTGCCCGAAGTCGCGTAGGCGCGGCTCCATGGTCCGGAGCCGCTCCGCTCCGGCGCGCAGCGCCAGCACCCGCGCCAGGTTGGGGGTGGCGTCGTAGTAGTTGGTCGGTCGCGACGCCCACCAGCGGGCCAGGTCGTCGCGTCCCCGTTGGCTATCGGGCACTTCCCATCTCCCATCTGGAAGGTGACGGCTCAGGTCGTCGCCCCGCTGTACATGTCGAGGAACTCGGCCAGACCCGGCGGGCTGACGTTGGCGGCGTGGTCGACCACCACCTGCACCACGGCTGGCCGGCCCGACGCCCTCGCCCGCTCCAACGCGGGCACGATCTCCTCGGGCGCCTCCACCAGCTCGCCGTGGCAGCCGAGGCCCTGGGCGACGAGGTCGTAGCGGACGACGGACGTGTGGACGCCGATGGTGCGGCCTACCTCGTCGAGCATCCCCTGCTCTTCCATGGCCCAGGCGTAGTCGCAGTTGACGACGGCCACCAAGGCCGCACCGACGCGCGCGGCGGTCTCGAGCTCCTGCAGGTTGAACCCGAAGGCGCCGTCTCCGCTGAACAGGAACACGGGACGATCGGGACGGGCCAGCTTGGCCCCGATGGCGTACGGAAGACCGGTGCCGAGGTGCCCGAAGTGCCCCGTCCACAGAAGCGACCGCGGACGCGTGACGACGAGGGCCAGATGCGCCCACAGGGCGGAGTTGCCGCCGTCCAGGCAGACCAGGGCATCCTCGGGCAGGAACCGGGTGAACTCGGCGGCCAGCCGCGCGGGGTGGACTGGCGACCCGTCGAGCTCGAGGCCGCTGTCGGCCATCATGGCCATGACGCTCTGTGCCCCCGCGGCCTGCTGGCGCGCCCAGCTGCCGTCGTTGCGCAGGGCCGATGCACCGACGGCTTCGGTCAGGGCGCGCAGGCCCTGGCGGGCGTCGCCGACGAGGGCGACGTCGACGGGTCGGTTCACGCCGATGACCAACGGGTCACGATCGATGTGCACGAGGCGCTGGGTGCCCGGCCCGGCCCAGGCGGGGAACTGGCCGTAGCCGACGACCTCGCCGATACCGGTGCCGACGGCGACGACGACATCGGCCTCCTGCATCACCGGTGATAGCAGAGCGTTGGCCATCCCGACGGCGTGGGGGTGCAGCTCGGAGATGGCTCCCCGGGCTCCCGGCGTGGTGCACACGGCCGCTCCGGTCACCTCGGCGAACCGCGCCAACTCCTGGGATGCCTCCGCGCTGTGGATGCCGTTGCCGGCCAGCACGAGCGGCCGGGCCGCTGCGCTCAACAGGGCGGCCGCCCGCTCGACGGCACCAGGGTCGGGGGCTCCGACGACGGCCCGATACAGCGCTGGGTCGTGCACGGGGTTGGCGTCCTCGTCGACCTCGTCGCGCAGCAGCTCGGGCGCGAGCTCGAGGTACACGGGCCCGGGCCGACCTCCGAGGGCGTGGCGGAACGCTTCGCGCAGGTACTCGGGTAGTCGCCTCGTCTCGGGTACCGCGGCCGCGAATTTGGTGACTGGGCGGAACAGCTCGAGCTGCGGCGTGTACTGGAAGCGGTTGCGGCGAATGGCCTGGTCGACCCGGGAGCTCCGCTGGGTGCCGACGACCACCACGGGGACCCCTTCGATCCAGGCGTTGACCACGCCGGGGAGCAGGTTGGCGACTCCGGGGCCCATGCCGCCGACCACGAGGGCAGGGACGCCTGTGGCCCGGGCCCAGGCATCGGCCATATGGACCTGGGCGCTTTCGTGTCGGCCGGCCACCACGAGCATCCCGGCTTTCTCGGCCGCGATCGACAGGGGGGTGAAGGAGATATCGGTGATGGCGAACATGGCGCCGACGCCTTCGACCTGTAGCGAGCGGATGAGCAACTCGGCTCCGCTGACCAGCGCCATGTCCGGACCTCCTCCCACCGAGCGGGCCCCGCCGTCGTCGGGCGGGGCCGGGATCGCGACCCGTCCCCCTGGCAGTCTCGGGGACGCCGCATCGACAGGCCAGGGTCAAAAGGCCCAGCGTGGGGCCGTACTGCCACGCCAGGCGTCGGCCGCTTGGGACGAAAGGCCCTACACGGTCCCGGGCCGCGCGAAGGATGCTCGTATCCGAACGTAGGAGGTACACGTCATGGATGGATCACCGTCGCTTGCGCCGCTGTATCCGAGCCCGCCCTATGAGTACCGCCGGGGGCGCGTGGTCACCTGCCTCCTCGAGGGTGCGGCCCCCGCGATGTCCTTCCCGCCGGCCTGGATCTCCCTGAGTCACCGTCGCGGGCCGTAGTGTTCGCCAACTATCCCGATACCACTATCGGCCCATACCGCGAAGTTGTGGTGCTGGCCGGCGCCGATCGACAGGGAGCGTCGGGGATGTTCTGCCCCCTCATCTACGTCGACGCGGATGCCGCCCTGTGTGCGGGCCGTGAGATCTGGGGCTTCCCGAAGAAGCTGGCCCACATCGAGCTCGAGCAGGACGGGGACGAGGTTCGCGCTCGCCTCGTCCGCGGTGGCGTCGAGCTGCTGTCGCTCAACGGGACGATCGAGGAGCATGTCGACCCGACAACCTTCGCAGCGCTCGGGGCACTCCCGCTCTACAACCGCAAGTTGATCCCCGGGGCCGCCGCCAAGGAGCCCGACGTGGATCGCCTTACCCAGGTCTTCCTCGACATCGTGACCCACGAGGCGAGCACGGGGACGGGCTCGCTCCGGGCCGAAGGCGAAGCGGCCGACGTCGTCGGAGACCTGACTGCGATCACCATGCTCGCCACCGTGGTCGACACTGTCTTGCCGGCGGGCGAAGACCTCAGCTGATCCGCTGACCGTCACCTGGCCTCGAGTGAGGCGTTCGTGATGGGCGAATGCGCCGGGCGGTGCGTTCGTTAAGGGCTCGTCGAGCGAGTTGTGGGGTGCCAAAACCCATGCGGTCACGCAGGAAGGGTGTACTCATGAATCAACCCTGTGCCGAGAACCCCATCCATGCGCGCTCAGCTGGACTTTCGTCGGTATGAGGGTCACGCCGAAACTTAGGGAATGGCGCCGTCCATTCCCTACCTGGCGTTCGTGGAATCCTCGAGTTGCTCCGACTACACGGGCGCGATGGTGGACAACCCGCGATCTGGGTCGTCATGCTCCGTCATCAGGTGGCCTCCACTGGTTCGGCAAACCACAGAACCCGCCAGCAGAAGCCGGCGGGTTCTGTGGGGTTCTGGGCGCTGAGACTTAGGCGACGGCCGGGGACCGGAGCAGCCCGCCCCGTTCGATGACGGCACCGGAGCGAAGGGTCTTGAGGTAGAGGCCGGCGGTTCGGGTTGCCACCTCGGCCATGGCCATGAGGATAAATGCTGCGCCCCAGGCCGCCCCGGAGGTGATGTGGTGAGCGGCGCTGAACCGGGCGATCGTCGGTGCGCCGCCGTGGCTCACCCACAGGGAAAAGCTCACGCGGGCGCCGATGCCAGCCACCCACAAGACCGCAGCTAGGGCACCGGCCTTGGCGAAGGCGCCGGGGCCGTCTCGGCGGATCGTGGTGGCCAGTGCGGCCAGTGTCCCCAAGGTGGCGCCCACAGCAGTGCCGCCGATGACGAGCACGAGGTCGTTGCCGGCGGTCGGGATGCCGTGGAGGACGTTGGTGCAGACCCAGACGGTCACTACCAGGGGAAACACCAGACGAGCCTTGGTCACCTTGTGGCCCCGGACCTGCAGGACCACCAGACCGACCAGGAAGAAGTTGAGGAGGTATTCGGTGAGTGTCATGCCTTTAGTGTCTGCCTCGATGGGCATCCTGGCGTCAGCCCAGGGGTGGAGGTGAGGGTGGATTCGGTCTCCACCTTGTGGGGCCGAAACTCATGTGGAACCTCCACCCGGGATGTTCCAGAACTAGTTGCTTGTACAACAATGTGGGAAATCGAGAGCAACAACGTGGGGAATGGCTCCGACCAGGTCGCAGACAGTCCAGGTCAACCGAGTTATGTCGATGACCCACCCCCTCGCCCACCAACATACATAGACATACCAAGGGGGTTGCGACATAACGCGTGGACTCGCGTCGACAAAACTCGTGCCCACGGGCGTAGCGGGGTTTGGAAGGTGGCATTTGACCTCCGTCGACCCGCCCAGGGGTACGAGTGCGACCTCTGCCGGCCCTACCCGGGCGTTAACCCGATAGATGAGGCGCGCCAAGGAAAGTGCCCGCACTGCTCTATTGAAGTATTAAGTGCTTCTTGGGGGAGGTTCCGGCTCGACCTGAGGGTCGATCGTGCCTGAGGTGGGCAAACCATGCGCCCAGGTCTCGAGTTCGCCGACGAGGGGCAAGTCGCCGCAGTTTTCCAGTCTTCTGTGCCGCCAGCGCGCGATCGACCGCATCGACTCGCCAGCCTCGAACCGGTCCCACGTCTCATCCTGTTCCGCAGCAGAGAACCGCAACTGCATCCCATACCTCCAGGTCGGCGTCAGCTTCGACTGCTCGACTCACTGGTGCGTGGATGGCTTGAGACCGCCGGTGATACCGCCTGGGGGGTTGGGCCGAGCCCATCCGGCCCAAAGCTGGCTATCCGCCTTCGGTGATCCGAATGATTGTCTTACCAGGGGTGCGCCGGTCGGGGGCGAAGGCGGCGGGTGCTTCGGCGAGCGGCCGTACCGCCCCAACGATCGGCTTGAGCCGCCCGTCTCTGAGCCGCTGGGCGAGGTCCGCAAGCCGGGAACGGTCAGCTTCGACGACGAAGAAGACAGCTCGCCCATCCTTGGGTTGGACCGTGGGCACCCTGATGGTGGTGACGAGCGTGCCGCCGGCGCGCACCTGCGCAGCCGAGCGGTCGAGTATGTCGCCGCCGATCACATCGAACACCACATCAACCTCGCCGGCGTCTTCCAGCTTGTCGACCTCGAGGTCCAAGAAGGCATCCACTCCCAAGCCGAGGGCTGTGTCGCGGTCCGTCGCCCGACCGGTGCCAATCACTTTGGCTCCGACCTCGCGAGCGAGCTGCACGGCGATCGAGCCGACACCGCCCGCGGCACCGTGGATCAGGACGCTCTGGCCTGTCGTTAGGTGAGCGTGGTCGATGAGCGCCTGCCATGCCGTCAGCCCCGAGATCGGGAGGGCGGCGGCCACGGCATGCTCGATGTCAGTCGGAAGAGGAGCGAGGTTGCGGGCCTCCACTGCGCTGTACTCCGCTAGGGAGCCGTTGCGGGTCCAGTCGGTCGTACCGAACACCCGCTGGCCGACGGTGAGGCCGGTAGTTCCGTACCCCAGCTCGACGACGACTCCCGACAGCTCGTGGCCGGGCACGCTCGGGGTCCGGTCGCGCCCGGCGCGGTCGACCCAGGTCGACGACCAGTCCAGCTCCCCGGGGGTGAACCCGGCGGCATGCACCCGCACGATGACGTCGTTCTGGGCGGCGTGCGGGTAGGGCATGTCCATAACTGAGAGTCCGCTGACGCCGGCGTCGCGGTCTCGAACAGTGACGGCTTGCATCACAGCATCCTCCGGTAGGCGGGACTCTTTGAAGTTATCCGACAGGTCGATCACGTCGCTTGGTGGGATCACCTGGAGGTTCCGACGGGGCTTGGGTATCCGATAGGGGCTACCGGGCGGCCCCTTAGAACGCCTCGGACCAGTCGGACGCACCCGACGGATCAATCCTCTTCCAGGGCCACGCCCCACATAATCGCAACGCCGAGTGATCCCGGATGCTCCGGTTGCATCGCAGCCGGAGCGAGGCTGTTCGATGGCGCCACCGCAGGTGCATCCGGGTCCGGGCAATCCCGAGCAGCCTGACGTGGTCGGGCTGGCGTCAGGGCGCACAGAACCTGCATCCGCCCGGTCAGAATTGGGCAGACGTTCAGAAAGTCTTCAAGAAACCCCAAGGTTGGGATGACAGCCTCATGAGGTGCACGGGGCTCAGATCCTGGTTGTAGAGGACGAAGAGAACATCTCATTCGTCGTAACAGCCGCACTTCGACTCTCTGG
>Ga0208565_1002341_pt1 | contig 10233 bp, 10 predicted proteins | sample Sb_taG_7_FD_187706 | JGI IMG/M metagenome (GOLD analysis project Ga0208565, IMG submission 187706) | Peat soil microbial communities from Weissenstadt, Germany - Sb_50d_2_FS metaG (SPAdes) (version 2) | ecosystem: Environmental > Terrestrial > Soil > Wetlands > Peat | place: Germany...
CAAGCACCTGGGCGGCGACGTCAACCTGGCCTGGCCGACCGCGCAGATCGCCGTCATGGGCGCGCAGGGAGCGGTGAACATCTTGTACCGCCGCGAACTGGCCGGCGCGCAGGACCCCGACGCGCTGCGCGCCCAGCGGATCACCGAGTACGAGGACACCCTGGCCAACCCGTACATCGCGGCCGAACGAGGCTACGTGGACAACGTCATCCGTCCGGCGGAAACCCGGCTCACAGTCACCCGCGCGCTGCGTTCCCTGCGCACCAAGCGGCAGACCCTGCCGCCCAAGAAACATGGCAACATACCCTTGTAGAAGCAGTTGCGTGAGACAATTGCTTACGATGCGTATTCAGAGCAATTCAACCTGTCGGCAATAGTGGTACATCTGGCACGCGCACTTACCTGCCTGCCCTAGAGTCGGAGATGATGACCGAATTCGCTGCCCCGCTTCCCATCCTGGCCCGCTACGCGGTCATGGTGGACGTCGGCTATATCTATGCCGCGGCAGGTGAACTGCTGTTCGGGTCGAGTACGCGCCGGGATTTCCGGGTCGACGCCGTCCCGCTGATCCAGGTGATCACCAAGCACGCCGACGAGCTGATCCGCGGCGAACTGCTCCGCGTCTACTGGTACGACGCCGCCCGTGACCGGGTGCCGACCATCGACCAGCGGGTCATCGCCCAGATGCCCTGGGTCAAGCTCCGGCTCGGCAACCTGAACGCACGTGGTCAGCAGAAGGGCGTGGACGCCCAGATCCGGGCGGACATGGAGGCCCTGGCCCGGCACCGCGCGATCACCGACGCGGTCCTGATCGCGGGTGACGAGGACATGGTGCCCGCGGTCGAGGCGGCCCAGGCGTTCGGGGTACGGGTCCACCTGTGGGGCATCGAGCCGCCCTACGGCACCAACCAGGCCGAGCGCCTGGTCTGGGAATCGGACACGGTGGACGTGCTCGACGGCGCGTTCCTGCGGCCCTACTTCACCAAGAACCCGACCACCGTCGAGCCGCCCAGGACCGACGCGGTGCTGGGAACTTCGGCGACGGCGCCGACACCGGCCCAGCTGTTCGGCGAGCGCCACGCCCGGGAGCGGCCAGCCTCGCGGACCGGCGGGTACCCGGTGCTGTCCGCCAACACCGGGGGCTTCCCGGCCATCAGGGACACCGGCCCGATGCCGCGGCTCGGACCCGACCGGACGCGGGTCGAGGAAGCGGGCGAGCACGTCGCGCAGAAGTGGATCCTGACCCGCGGCCGGGACAACATCAGGGACCTGCTGCCCGGCCCGATCCTGCCGCCGGTCATCGACAAGGAACTGCTCGTCGACGCCGAGAAGGAACTCGGCCTGTCGCTGCGCCCCTACCAGGAGGCCCGCGAGTGGCTGCGGGACGCGTTCTGGGAGCGGGTCCATAGGGAGTTCGGCATCAGCCTGGGCCGATCCCGTGGCTGACGATCTTTTGACCGAACGAGCGTGGTGACCCGCCCCGCTGACGACGATCAGCCTCCCAGCCGACCGCTCCTGCGCGTGGTCCGCGGCGATGCCACGCCGGAAGAGATCGCAGCCCTGGTCGCCGTGCTGATGGGGCGCTCAGCCGACGCCGAGGCCCCCGGCCCGCCTCGTTCGGTCCAAGGATTCTGGTCGGACCGGGCCGCTTACCTACGGCGCCCGCTGTCCCCCGACCCCGGCGCCTGGCGCAGATCTTCTTTGCCGAGCTAGCTCGCCTCCGGGCGCCCTTTAGGCGCCTCCTTCCCTCCTCGCTCCTCCGTCGCTCGTCAGTCCAGTCGGCGCCGGCGCCCTTTGGCTCGCTAGCCGGCGACTAGCTGAGGCGCTGGAGGATCAGCTCGCGGACGCGGGCGGCGTCGGCTTTGCCACCAGTAGCCCTTCTGACGGCGCCTACCAGGACGCCGACCGCGGCTACCTTGCCGTCGCGGATCTTAGCTACCACGTCGGGGTTGGCCGCAATCGCCTCGTCGATGGCGGCTGACAGCGCGCCTTCGTCGCTGACCACGGCCAGGCCCCGGTTAGCCACCACCTCGTCGGGGCTGCCTTCGCCGACCAGCACGGCGTCGATCACCTGGCGCGCGAGCCGATCGTTGAGCGTGCCTGCCGAGACTAGTTCGGCGATTCGGGCGACCTGAGCTGGGGTGATGGCCAGGTCCGCCAGCTCGGTGCCGGTGTCGTTGGCCCGGCGGGAGAGCTCGCCGAGCCACCATTTGCGCGCGTCGGCCGGGGAGGCGCCGGCCGCGACCGTCTCGGCTACGAGGTCGAGCGCCCCGGCGTTCTGCAGTGCGGTCATGTCCGCCTCGGACAGGTCCCACTCGGCCTGCAGCCGGGCCCGGCGCCCGGAGGGCGTCTCGGGCAGCGCCGCCTTTATCTGCTCCACCCAGTCACGCGGCGGGGCGACCGGTACCAGGTCGGGCTCGGGGAAGTAGCGGTAGTCCTGGGCCTCTTCCTTGGACCGGCCGGGGGTCGTGGTCCCGGTTTCCTCGTGGAAGTGCCTGGTTTCCTGGATGACCCGGCCGGCGGAGTCGAGCACGGCGGCCTGCCGCTCGATCTCGAACCGGACCGCGCGCTCCACCGAACGCAGCGAGTTGACGTTCTTGGTCTCCGTGCGTGTCCCCCAGCGGCCGGACCCGCGCGGCGCGAGCGAGGTGTTCACGTCGCAGCGCAGCGAGCCCTCTTCCATCCGCACGTCGGAGACGCCCAGGGACCGGAGCAGGTCCCGCAGCTCGGTGACGTAGGCGCGGGCGGCGACCGGCGCGTCCGCGCCGGTTCCCTCGATCGGCTTGGTCACGATCTCCACCAGCGGGATGCCGGCCCGGTTGTAGTCGACGAGCGAGTACTCCGCGCCGTGGATCCGGCCGGTGGCCCCGCCCACGTGCAGCGACTTGCCGGTGTCCTCCTCCAGGTGCACCCGCTCGATCCCGACCCGGACTGTTCTTTTGCTACCGCCCTCCGCTCCGGTCCCGCCTGACTCTGACTCTCCGTGATCGATGGCGTCCAGCCGGACGTCCAGCCAGCCGTCCGTGCACAGCGGCTCGTCGTACTGGGAAATCTGGAAGTTCTTCGGCATGTCCGGGTAGAAGTAGTTCTTCCTGGCGAACCGGCACCAGGTCGCGATCGAGCAATTCAGGGCCAGGCCGATCCTGATCGTGTGCTCGATCGCCATCCGGTTCACCACCGGCAGCGAGCCGGGCAGGCCCAGGCAGACCGGGCAGACCTGGCTGTTCGGCTCGGCCCCGAACGTGGTCAGGCAGCCGCAGAACATCTTGGTCCTGGTGCCCAGTTCCACGTGGGTCTCCAGGCCGATCAGCGGCTCATAGCGCTGCACCGCCTCGGCGAACGGAACCAGCGTGTCGGTGCTTGTCGTCATGCTCCTAGCCCTTTCGCGCTTGCGAGCAGCGGCTGGCCCCAGCGGCCGGCGAAGGCCGCTTCCGCGGCGGCGGCGACCCGGTACAGCCGGTCGTCGGCCAGCGCGGGCGCCATCACCTGCAGCCCGACGGGCAGCCCGTCTTCGGCCGCCAGCCCGCACGGGACCGAGATCGCCGCGTTGCCGGCCAGGTCCGACGGGATCGTGCACAGGTCCGCCAGGTACATCGCCATCGGGTCGTCGGCCCGCTCCCCGAGCGGGAACGCCGTGGTCGGCGTGGCCGGCGACACCAGCACGTCGACCTGGCCGAAGGCCGCGTCGAAGTCCCTGATGATCAGCGTGCGCACCTGCTGCGCCTTGCCGTAGTAGGCGTCGTAGTAACCACTGGACAGCGCGTACGCGCCGAGGATGATGCGCCGCTTGACCTCGGCGCCGAACCCTGCCTCCCGGGTCAGCGCCATGACCTCTTCGGCGTCCCTGGTGCCGTCGTCGCCGACCCGCAGGCCGTACCGCATCGCGTCGAAGCGGGCCAGGTTGGACGAGCACTCGCTGGGCGCGATCAGGTAGTAGGCGGGCAGCGCGTACTTGAAGTGCGGGCAGGAGACTTCGGTCACCTTGGCGCCCAGCGACTCGAGCAACTCGACCGCCTCGGCGAACCGGGACAGCACGCCCGGCTGGTAGCCGTCGCCGCTCAGGTCGGTGACCACCCCGATCCGCATGCCGCTCACGTCCGCCTCGCGCGCCGCGGCCACCACCGGCGGCACCGGCGCGTCGATCGAGGTGGAATCCATCGGGTCGTGCCCGGAGATCGCCTCGTGCAGCAGGGCCGCGTCCAGCACCGTCCGGCCGAACGGTCCAGGGGTGTCCAGGGAGGACGCGAACGCGACCACCCCGTATCGTGACGAGCCGCCGTAGGTGGGCTTGGTGCCGACGATCCCGCAGACCGCGGCGGGCTGGCGGATCGAGCCGCCGGTGTCGGTGCCGATGGCCAGCGGCGCCTCGTAGGCGGCCACCGCGGCGGCGGAGCCGCCGGACGAGCCACCCGGGATCTTGTCCAGGTCCCACGGGTTGCGGCTGGGGCCGAACGCCGAGTTCTCGGTGGAGGAGCCCATGGCGAACTCGTCCATGTTGGTCTTGCCGAGGATGATCGCGCCGGCCTGCTTCAGCCGCCGCGTGATCGTCGCGTCGTACGGCGGGTGCCAGCCGTCCAGGATGCGCGAGCCGCAGGTGGTCGGCATGTTCTTGGTGGTGAAGACGTCCTTGACCGCGACCGGGACGCCGGCCAGCGGGGCTAGCTGTTCGCCTGTTGCGCGCCTTTGGTCGACGTCGGCGGCCTGGGCCAGGGCGCTGTCCGCCGCGATGTGCAGGAAGGCGTGCACGCGGTCGTCCACGGCGGCGATCCGGTCCAGGTGCGCCTGGGTGACTTCGGTCGCGGAGACCTCGCTTGTGGCCAGGGCGGCCGACAGCTCGGCCGCGGTCATCCGGGTGAGTTCCATCGAGCTCAGTCCTCCCCCAGGATCCGCGGCACCTTGAAGCGCTGCCGTTCCACCGCAGGCGCCTGGGCGAGGGCCTCTTCCGGGGTGAGGCACGGAACGGGCTCGTCGGCGCGGAACACGTTGGTCAGGCCGGTCGCGTGCGAGGTCGGCGGTATGCCCTCGGCGGCGACCTCCTGGACCTGGGCGACGGCCGTGATGATCTGATCCAGTTGGGGCGCCAGATGGTCCAGTTCGGCGTCGCTGAGCGCGATCCTGGACAGCCGCGCCAGGTGCGCGACCTCGTCACGTGTAATCGGCATGCACGCCATCCTAGGGTGGGCTCGGGGTAAAGCAGAGCGTTGCGGAGGCAGGCTGTAAGCAATAAGGGTCGTTACCGTGGTCCTTTGGCGGTCCTTTCCCGGCAGGCCCGTTCGTCGTTGCTGTGGAGGTGCGTGGTGAGCACTGACGTCAAGGCGGCCGTGGACGCCGCCTTCCGGGACGAGTGGGGCCGGGTCGTGGCGACGCTGATCCGGACCACCGGCGACTGGGACCTCGCCGAGGAATGCGCGCAGGACGCGTTCGCGATGGCCCTGCAGCGGTGGCCGAAAGACGGCATCCCCGGGCGGCCGGGCGCGTGGCTGACCACGGCCGCCCGTAACCGCGCCATCGACGTGCTGCGCAGGAAGGCGGTCGGAGCCGCCAAGCTCCGGGAGGTCGCCGCCATGTCTTTGCCGCCCGATTCTCCGGCCTACGAGGGCGAGACCGACCACAGCGGCGTGCCCGACGACCGGCTGCGGCTGATGTTCACCTGCTGCCACCCGGCGCTGTCGCCCGAGGCCCGGGTCGCGCTCACCCTGCGCACCCTGGCCGGGCTGACCACGGCGGAGATCGCCCGGGCGTTCCTGGCCAGCGAGCCGACGATGGCCAAGCGGCTGGTCCGGGCCAAGCAGAAGATCCAGCACGCGGGGATCCCGTACCGGGTCCCCCCTGCGCACCTGCTGCCGGAACGCACGCCGGGCGTGCTCGGGGTGCTCTACCTGCTGTTCAACGAGGGTTATTCGGCCACGGCAGGCGCGGACCTGGTCCGGCAAAATTTGAGCGCCGAGGCCATCAGGCTGGCCCGGGTACTGGCCCGGCTGATGCCGGATGAGCCGGAGGCCGCGGGCCTGCTGGCGCTGATGCTGCTGCACGACGCGCGGCGCGCGGCCCGGATAGACGCTGCTGGCGACCTGGTGACCCTGGAGGATCAGGACCGTTCGTTGTGGGACGCTGCCGAGATCGGCGAGGGCGTCGCTATCTTGGAGGCGGCGCTGCGCCGCAGGCGGCCGGGTCCGTATCAGATCCAGGCGGCCATCGCCGCCTGCCACGCGACCGCTGCGACGGCGGCTCAGACCGACTGGGCGCAGATCGCCGCCCTGTACGAGCGGCTCGTCTCGTTCCTGCCGACTCCGGTGGCGGAACTCAACCACGCGGTCGCGGTGGGGATGGCGTTCGGGCCTGCGGCCGGCCTGCCGCTGGTCGAGGCGCTGGAGGCGACGGGCCAGCTGGCCGGCTACCACCTGCTCCCGGCGACCAGGGCCGACTTCCTGCGCCGCCTCGGCCGCGCCCCGGAGGCGGCCGGTGCCTACCGCGAGGCGCTCGAGCTGGCGAGGACCGACGCCGAGCGCCGTTACCTCAGCCGGAGGCTGGCGGAAACCAGCGGTCAGAGCTGAGGGACCCAGCGGGGCTCAGGATGACGCGCCGGGCAGGTACGTCCAGGCGCGCGCCCTGGTGTTCTTGGTCTGGAACCTGACCGTCTGGAAGGTATCCGGGTGCACCAGGCTGGGATAACGGCAGACGAGGCTGCGATAGACGTAGTCGGAGACGACCAGGGCCAGTTCGGCGCCGGACGACTCGAGCAGGCGCTTGAGCGGCCGTGCTTCCAGCATGCGGAACAGGAAGTTGACGTCGGTGCCGACGAAGCCGTGACCGTCGTGATCCACCGGCCCGATGTGGGCCGCGGCCCGGAGCTGGATCGCTGCCGCCTCGCGAGAGACATGGTTGTGGCGGCGGATGAGGGTGCGCAGTTTTTCCGGGAGCGGGTCGATGATGCCCTTAGCGGAGATTCCGGGCGGCACCACGACGAGCGCGCCGTCGCCGCGGTCTTCGCGGCAGCAGTCCGCCCACGGGACGCCGGAGTCGTCGAACGCTGTCTGCAGGATCTCGTAAAGTTTCTCGTGCAGGTAGAGGCGGATGTCGTCATCGCGGTCCGGTCTGGTGAAGCCGACGATGTCGACGGCGAACACCGCGCACATCTGGCCGTCCGTCGGCGGCGCGGATCGGTGACGTTGGCGGCCGGCATCGTGGCTGTCCCTGACGGCGTACAGCGGCCGCCGGTCGGCGGTGAAATCCCGCCAGGCCTGCGCCGCGCCGGGCGTATCGTGCCAGGAGTCCTGGTTACGCAGGCGCTGCGCGGGATTGCCGCCCAGCGGGAGACCCTCGGTGAGGGCGGCCGTCACTAGAGCCGCCACGACCTGGCCGACAATCTCGGCGATGAGCGGGCTGTCCGCGCCGAAACCGGTGTAGGCGCCCACGGCGGAACGGAGATCGTCGAGGAGGTCGGGCTCGCGCGGCATGCCGGTAAGGCTGGCGAGGTCTGCCGCGGGGATGTCAGGGTTGAGGCCGGCGACCGGCGGGCTCACTCGCAGCATCGCAGATGATCCCGGGGACGAGGTATCACTTGCTCCGCGTCATGCAGGCAGCCGCGGCGCCGGCCCCGGCCCTGGTGGCGGCCTTCCTGGCCGTTACCGCCAGCCGGGAACGCCGGCCGGGCAAGGGCTATACGGCACAGCCGGCCGCGGTGCGGGGGGTTCGCGTTCATCGTGTTCTCACTTCCTGGCCATGGTGGGCCTGTCACGGGCAGCGGATCCTGCCGGATGGGAGCCTTCGGCCCCGCCTGACGGCGGGGCCGAAGGCGCATAGCTAGCTGTGTCCTGGCCGGGGCCTTAGCTGAATTGGACACGCTGGGTATCCCCCGTCCTGTGGTCAAGGACGATCAGGTCGCGGCCGACTCGCAGGTACGCGTCGAAGAACTCATAGGACGTGATCGCGCGGTTGGTGAGATCAGTCGTGGATAGCTTCGTGCGCTCCCGCAGCCGCCGGAGATCGTCGGCGACGGCCGGGATCAGGGGAACCGTGATAGACGTGACCGTGATGCGCTCCCCCCGGACCCGCGGCCTCGGCCAGGCGCGGGCAAGAACAACGGCCATAGTGTGTTACCTCCTTCGTGATGGCCCCGGACTGATACCTGACGGTTGATCATCTGATCTCGTGAATGCAGTCGCAGTATGCTCTGAAAACAGTCGAACTATGTAGTCCCTCCTCTCTGCAGACATCAACATATCCTACTTGAAGCAGTGATGCAACAGTCAACTTGCAGCTTTTTTATGCAATACAAATGCTGGCTCACCATGTGAGAACGTGCAGGCAGAAGGGGGCGCCCGTCGGGGCGGCCTCGCCCGTGCACGGTCTTCACCAGGTCAGCAGGTACCCAGGACGACGGGCCGCGACCACCAGCGGGCCAGCCCACGGATCGGCCGGGCTGCCACCGAGATCGGCCGGGCTGCCACCGAGATCGGCCGGGCTGCCACCGAGATCGGCCGGCCTGCTAGGGAGATGCGGGGGAAACCGCCCCCGGACGGAACGTAGCGGCTCTGATGGCCGAAGGGGGCCGGGGCGCTGGTATCACGGGCAGCGGGGAACCCGGCCGGGACCGTCATGGTCATGACGCAGCAGACGGCCCTCCTGCCGCGTCACCGCGAAGGAGGGCCGGACCGCAACGAGATCCCGCGAAACCCAGGGATCACAGGAAGAAATGAACGAGCTGCGTTTCTTTCTTGACCGGATCCCTGATGAGCACTTCCTTGCCCTCACGGATCTGCGCGTCGATGAACTCATAAAGCGATATTGCACGGTTAGCCAGGTCGGTCTTGGACAACGCGCTCCGTTCCTGGAGGCGCTGAAGATCCGCGGCGGCCTTTGGTATAAGGGCAACGGTGATGCGCTCTGTTGACGATGACGGTGGTGTCGGCGGCCTCTGGTCGGCCTCGTCCTCCACCATGTTATTGCCCGGCTTTGCAGGCATCTCGCAAGATCCTCCTCTATGTGATTCTTCCCAAGAAGCAAGCAGGGGCACCTGAGTCACCTGGGGTCACCAGGCAGCCAGCCTCCTCTACTCCCCCCTCTCTTGCGAAGGACAAGCTCTCCTGTCGCACTCTCCTGTCGCACAACAGGACAGCTCTGTTACAGAGCAGGACTGCTTCGTTGCAGATCAGATGATGTCAGGTTAGCTTATAATCTGATGCGCCACAACCGACAGAACGCCAGCAACCCTCAGCATGGTACAGTTAGCTGTTTGCCGCCAGGTAGGCATCCGGAAGGATTCAGCCCACGTCTTCGGCCTGCGGAGGAAGACCTGGACTGCAGATGAGCGGGCGGCGCAGGATCTTCACCCGAGCTGGCTGACCTGCCCGTGACACGCCGGCCCGCAACTGTCGTGATATTTCGCCCACCGCAGTCATGGCGGCGATACCTCTTGCGTCCGTACGTATCCGGAGCGTTATGCCTGTCGCGGCTTCACGTACGCCAGGTTGATCGCGCGTCCCACGTTCTCGATGCCGTCACCCCGGCAGCCGTCCGGGACAGCGCCATATTAGATCCAGGCTGGGCACCCAGGTATTCAGGCATTGTACTTACTTACCGCGGGTCGTATTCTTCCCCCGATAAGCCAGGGAAGGGCAGGATCCCGGGGGGAGTGGGACCGATGCTGTACATTGTGAGGCTCGCGCCAGCCGCGCAGCGGATTATCCGGACCTTGGAACCTTATGATCAGCAAAGACTTAATCGCGTGCTGGCCGAGGAACTGGCGGACGGGCCGAATGCCGACAAAGAGATCCGGTTTGACTCCGATGGCGGCGTTCAGGTTTTCGCCGATCCCGGCGGCCCGGACGGCCCGGTTTGCTACACGGCAACGCCGCTCAGCTATAAGGCGTACACGGCCATCCACCGGCGCATGACCGAGGACGAACTGCGGAGAGTATCGCAGCAAGACGGCGATCCAGCGGCTGACCTCGGCTTTTACGTATTCGATATCCTGGCCGCGGAGTCGGCGTTCACGCGCAGGCCGGGCGGCCTGGCCGCGGGCCCCGGCCGGCCGGCGTAGCGAGATTCCCCGCCCGGCCGGTTAGCCTGATCACTCCCGGCCGGAGGCCTCGACCTGCTCCTCACCATCGCGGATGTTGGTCAGCACCCGGGAAATGTTCCGCTCGATCAGGAAATGCACGAGGCCTTGCGTGACGGGTATGAGTATCCCGATCAGCTTGCGGTCATGGGTGACCGCGAGGGTCTGGCCGT
>Ga0208565_1002345_pt1 | contig 10218 bp, 6 predicted proteins | sample Sb_taG_7_FD_187706 | JGI IMG/M metagenome (GOLD analysis project Ga0208565, IMG submission 187706) | Peat soil microbial communities from Weissenstadt, Germany - Sb_50d_2_FS metaG (SPAdes) (version 2) | ecosystem: Environmental > Terrestrial > Soil > Wetlands > Peat | place: Germany: Weissenstadt...
TCTGCCCAGAGCCCCTGCCCTGGTCCTGGCGAGGAGCTCAGATGTTCGAGAATTGGGTTCGTTTGCGCGCCGCTTGCATGGATATTCTGCCTTAAGTCATTGACATTAAACGCCTTAATGGTCAGATGAATTGGCTTCGTTCGCGCCATTTCCTATCCGTTGCGGTGGGCTTCGTGCTCCATCGCCCCGGCTCCATCAATGGGTGGATCATGCCACACATGACTCCGCTCCAGGCCAGACCACTCGACATCTTCTTTGCGTCCCTGTGAGTCACTCCGAACGTCGAAAATTGGGTTCGTTTTCGCGCCCACCGCACCTCGTCTTCTGATTTAAGTGCTGTGTAGAAGAGGGCTTATTTCCAGGAACAATTGGCTTCGTTGGCGCCATTTCCAGCGTGGGACCAAGAGGAGGGTCACCACGAAATACACGAAACACACGAAAGCGAAAGGCACAGCGAGCACGCATTCACGCGATCCCGGCCTCGTATGCCCGCTGGTTGTTTGTTGCGTATATTCCGTGGTTTCCCTTCCCCCGCGCATCGCCCTCGATGCATCGTTGCTGGCGAAAGACACCACGCCCCGATCCATCACTGCATCCGGATTGTCAAAGAGAGGGGAGGAACACGCCTCCATTTTGAGTATGGCACATCTTTCCCTGCTTGGGGCGACGTCCCTCAATTTCGATTCGTCGCCGACCCGAGCGGACCGGCCCCCGACCCCGTCCCGCCCCTACCCACTGTCAATCCGGTGGCGGACACGGTGCCCAAGGTTGACACGGGCTGTCAAGGAAGGTTGACAGAGTGTTCGTTTCTGGCCCTTCCTCCCCGATCGTGTCGGCCCTGCCGAAAAAAAGCCTCGTCCCCTCATCCTCGTGGCCTATTCCCTTTCCTGAAAATGAGTTAACTCACAAATGCAGATTCAAGCTGGGGGCGGAGGGCGACGAATCCGATGGTTGCATGGTGATTGGCATGAGAAATGGTACTTAGGGATTACGACCAACTATCTTGGCCAGTCACTGGGAGGGTCAACCCGATGATCAACGGCAGGCGGGTGATTGTGGTCTTGCCGGCTTACAATGCCGGGAAGACACTTGAACGTACGATCGCGGAAATCCCTCCCGGGATCGTCGACGAGTGTTTGGTGGTCGACGACGACTCGCGTGACGACACGGTCGCCCAGGCGCGCCGACTCGGCCTCCCCTGCATCGTCCATTCGCAGAACCGAGGCTATGGGGGCAATCAGAAGACGTGTTATACCGAAGCCCTGCGCCGGGGGGCCGACATCGTCGTCATGCTCCATCCCGATTACCAGTACAGCCCCCGGCTGATCGGGTCGATCGCCTGGCAGGTCGCCTCGGGCGAGTATGACATGGTCCTGGGCTCGCGGATCCTCGGCGCGGGAGCCCTCAAAGGCGGAATGCCGCTTTACAAGTACGTGGCGAACCGGTTCCTGACGGCCCTCGAGAACATCCTCCTGGGCATCAAGCTGTCCGAGTTTCACACCGGCTATCGCGCCTTTTCTCGTCGCGTTCTCGAGACGCTTCCCCTGCACGAGAACTCCGACGACTTCGTCTTCGACAACCAGATGCTCGCCCAGGCGGTCGCCTTCGGGTTCTCGATCGGAGAGATCTCCTGCCCCACCAAGTATTTTCCCGAAGCCTCCTCGATCGACTTCCGCCGTTCCGTGTCCTACGGGTTCGGTGTCCTCGGGACGGCGTTCCGGTACCGACTCCACCGGTGGGGAATCCTCCGTTGCGGGCTCTTTGAGCAGGAGGGCCGCCGGCTCGAAGGCGTCATGACCCCGCAAAACCTGGTCGCTAGCAGGGTTTAAGAAGCCGAACCGAATGAGATGTCCGGGGGCGAGGCTCCGTCCGAGCCCGGCGGAGAGCGCCTCGGACGGAGCTTTGCCCTGCCCACCCCTTCAAGAAGTCAGGCCCTCTAAGGTGGAAAGACGACAAGTGAGCGTGAAGGAAAGTAGGAATTATCGTAACGCACTGCTGGCGATATTCATGCTATCCGGCGCAGCCGGATTGATTTACGAAGTCGTCTGGGCTCGCCAGCTCGTCCTCGTCTTCGGCAACACCACCCAGGCCGTCGCGACGATCTTGACGGGTTTTTTCGCGGGCATGGCCATCGGCAGCGTGCTCGGCGGCCGTCTCGCCGACCGAGTCCGATCGCCGCTTCGCCTCTACGGCGTCATCGAGCTCATCCTGGTCGGCACCGTCCTGGCGACGCCGGTTGCCTTCCGCCTGCTTCACGAACTCTACCGCTCGGCCTACGGCTCGCTCGAGTCGGCACCGGGTGGTCTCACGTTCATCCGATTCGGGCTCGCGCTGATCGCGCTGGCGCCGGCGACGATCCTCATGGGCAGCACCCTGCCGATGCTTTCGCGCTTTCTCGCCCGCAGATCCGACGAGCTTGGCGGGGCGTTCGGAGAGCTTTATGCCGTGAATACCCTCGGCGCGACGCTTGGAACTGTCCTCGCGGGTTTCTTCCTGATCGAAATCCTCGGCTTGACCGGCACTCTCTGGATCGGTGCCCTGTGCACGGCCACGGCGGGGCTCTTCGCCCTCATCCTCGACCGCCGATCGCCGCTCATGGCTCACGATCGAGGTTCGCTGGTGGGTGCGACGGCCCAACACTCCCCGATTGACGACCCTGATGACCATCGAAAGGTCGAGGCGAATTGGCGGCTGGCTCTCAGCTCGGCCTTCGTCATGGGGCTGACTTCGCTTGGCTACCAGGTACTCTGGACGCGCATGCTCTCCTCGGGCACAGGCAACACGACCTATGTCTTCGCGCTGATCCTGTTCATCTTCTTGTTGGGGATCGCGTTCGGTGCGAACCTCATCGGGCGGCTTCCTGCCCGGCCGGCCCACTCGGTCGCGCTGCTCGGGTTGGCGCAGCTCGCGGTGGCCGTGCTGGCCCTTGCCGGCGTTGCGCTCATCAGCGGCCGAATCGTCTCGTTGTCGTTCGTCCCGATGACGGTCCTCGTGGTGCTGCCGACGACCATCGTCCTGGGGCTGGCCCTTCCCCTGGCCTCCTGCCTCGTCGGCAAAGGTGACGACCGGGTCGGCCGGGATGTCGGGTTCCTCCTGGGCGCGAACACCATCGGGGTCGTCATCGGCACGTCCGCCGTGCCCTTCGTCCTCGTGCCGCTCCTCGGCTCTCCGAGAAGCATCGTTGTGCTCTCCCTGCTGAATGCAGGGCTGGGGATCTCCCTGTTGGGGGTTGCCCGGGATTATCGACGCGCCCGCCGCTGGCTCGTCCGCGCCGCCAGCGCCGCGATCGCACTGGGGGCGGCCTACGCCCTGCTGGCCAGGCCGTCGTTCATCGCCGACCCCATGGAAACGAAGGTGTCGCGGGACGGCAAGCTCTTCGCCTCGACCGAGGACGAAGTCGCGTCCGTACAAGCGGGCCGCATGGGCGGCGAGAAGCATCTCTGGGTTTGCGGAACCGGAATGACAGTCCTCACCATCGACGCCCGGCTCATGGCGGTCTTGCCCATGATGCTCCGCCCCGAGGCCGATTCCATGCTCGTGATTTGCTTCGGCATGGGCTCCTCGTTCCGTTCCGGGCTGATCGGCGGCCTCCGGGTCGACGGCGTGGAGCTCGTGCCCTCGGTGCCGAAAATGTTCAACTACTACTACCCAGACGGCGATCGAGTCCTCTCCGATCCGAGGGGGCGGCTGCTGATCACCGATGGGCGAAACTACGTGGAATTGACCGATCGGACCTATGATCTGATCGTCGTCGACCCGCCGCCCCCCATTGAGAGCTCGGGGACGGCCGTGCTCTATTCGCGCGAATTTTACGCGGGTTGTTCCTCCCGTTTGAAGGCCGGCGGACTGATGATGGAGTGGATGCCGTACGGTCAGACGATCGACGAATTCCGCGCCCATGTCCGGACGTTTGCGGATATCTTCCCCGAGGTGATGATCGCGTTCGGTCCAGGCCGTTATGGCACTTTCCTCTTCGGATCGACGCAGCGGATTCGCTTCGATGAGCCATCGATTCGCAAGGTCTTGGCGCGGCCGGGTGTGCTGGAAGACTTGGCCAGGGTCGGCGATTCTCCAGCCTCGAGTGTCGACGCGTGGGTCCGTCTGATCCCCCGGCTCGTCTGGATATTCGGCGCGGATGTGGCTCGGTTCGGCGGGGAAGGCCCGCTCATCACGGATGATCGCCCACTGACCGAATACTTCTTCCTCCGCCGCCTGCTCGGGCCCGACTCACTGCTTACGACCGAGAGGTCTCTGCGGGCCATCTTAAAGCCTATCGGAGTGGTGATCGGGACTCGCGAGGCCGAGGACTCCGACATTTCGTCGAAGGACTGATCGGAAAACACTGTCAAGGTTTACCGCGTTGGCTAAGTCACCCGGAAACGAATGGGAGCAGCAAAGGCACCCCGCCCTCTCCGACGGCCGGACGGCCATGCTTGTCGCGCTTTTTACACTCTTGGGCCTCGTGCTGCGCATCGCCATGGCGCGACGCGGCGGACTGTGGTGCGACGAGGCTCAATTCCTCGGCATCGTTCGCATGCCCAATCTCCGGGCGATGATTGAGTTCCTCTGCCAGCATGAATCTCATCCACCAATTTTTTATATGCTCATGCGGTGCTGGCTCTGGGTCTTTGGCGATTCGGAGCCGGCGGCCCTGGCGCTACCTGTCCTTCTCGGTACAACTCTGATCCCGGTCGCCTACTATGTGGGGAATCGGGTCTTTTCGGAGAGGACTGGCCTGACCGCTGCCGTCCTCATCGCCACGGCGCCCTTGCTCGCCTTTTATTCCGGGTTTGTCCGGCCTTATTCGCTGCTGCCTCTCCTTAGCCTCGCTTCTGTCTACTTCTTGTGGCGCGGCTTGGGGGGTGCCAGACCCTGGATCTGGATTGCCCAGGCCATGATCACCCTGGGCATGCTGTTGACGCACAACTGGGCCTGGATGGTCCTCGGCGCCGAGATATTGATCGTTGGGATCTTGCTCGCGAACGGCCAACTCTCCGTGACCACTTTCCGCAATTGGGTACTTGCCCAACTCGCCGTGGCCTTGGGATATGCCGCCTGGGTACCTATTCTGCTACATCAGGCTCGCTACGCGGGACATGGCCCATCCCGAGTGGATCCGCTGATAGCGATCTCATTGTTCCTGGGAAGCATAACTTCGCTGCCGCCATTTGTCCTCGCCGTGTTCCTCCTACCGGTGATCGTCGCCTACGCCAGAGACCTATCAGGCAGGGCTTCCGGCGCGAACCTGGGACCGGTCCCGAAAGCCCGATACATCGCCGTCTTCCTGTTCGCTGGGATCCCCCCGGTCGCCTATGCCCTCGCGACACTTCTTTCGCACCGGAACAGCCTTTATCAACATGAAAAATGTATAATCATGTTGAGCCCATGCATTCTATTATTAATCTCCCTTGGCATCTCTTCCTGGCCTAGATGGGGGCGTCTTGCAGGAATCATCTTGACCACCACCTATCTCTTGATCTCGCTGGCTAGATTGGACTTGCTCAAATCGAATTCGTTCGCCCTGGCGGAGGCCGTATCGGCCCGTTCCGAACCCTCGGATCTCGTGGTGGTCACGCCATGCTGGATCTCTTCGTCCTTCTTCGAGTACTATCATGCTTCAAATCTCGGGCTGGTCTATCCATATAATTATGAAAAATTGGCCATCCAGTACGATAGGATCAAGGACCGGCTTCTGGACCCCGGGCTAATGGCCCGATTCAGGGCGGAGATCGAGCAAGCTTACCAGGCGGGACGGCGGGTATGGTTGGTGACCTCGAATGAATTCCCCGGGTCGAAGATTGTCACCATCGAGGGCGATGGCGTCCCCGACGAGGCTCGAGAATTATCATACACCGATCTGGCCCAAAGCCGAGCGAACCAGATCACCAAACTGATCGAGTCCAAGTTCGGCAGGCCGGTGCATGAAATCTGCCCCCTAAATGACCGGCTGAGCTTCGAGCTGCTCCGGGCTTCCCTTTACCGCCAGGGGGATACCGACCCCACAACCAAGGTCGACGCTCCGGCCCCGAGGTTAACCCCGTACCGCGTGCCCTCGCACTGACCCGAAGAGGCTCCGATGGACGCTGAGAAAGCGAGAAACCGAATTTTATAAGAGGCCCTAACGTGGCAGAGCCGCAACCAAGAAGGACTCCAGCGCGCGCACCGAACGCTCCGAGATCCACAGTAACTGATGTAATTCCAGCTGCCGTTCACCCGGGGTTGGAGGCTCAATTGAGCAGGCCGCTGGTTCACTTCAGCGGTGGTTACGGGTGCAGGCTTTCGGCCTGACCAGAGCGGGAAAACCATTCGGTAATCAGGACTTATCTCGGCGTTCGTCCTGTGAAAAACAGTTTCAACCGTTCACCCTGGTCCTGATCGCGTTTGGGGTCTACCAGCTGAGGCCGATCAGCAGTACTGCACCCGCTTCAGAAGCTGAGGAGCCCAGGCACGTGTTCGAGAGCGCTTTATACGTTCCCGGCGACCGATGAATTCTTACTACCCATCAATCATTGATTGTTTCAGATACGTCGCCCTCGTGATCGGCGTCATGGCCTTGCTTCGCGTGCTCCGGGGTGCGTTGTGGGTCAAGTCTCCGATCGCCGCGACTCTCGCCATTCTCTTGATCCACCTTTACGCGGTCTTTCACCAGGACCTCTTCGGGTTCGATTTCCAGCTCTTCTGGAAGACCGGACAGGACGTCTGGCGGGGGACGGATCCCTACGCCCCCGCGCGATTTGCCGAGCATCCGTTCCTCAACCCACCGACCGCCCTTCCGCTCTTCGCTGTTTTTGCTGTTCTGCCGATCCGCGCGAGCCTGGCGTTCTGGACGCTCCTCAACGTTGCCTCCAGCCTGGGGCTGATCGCCCTGGCCCGATCGGCGCTGATGTCGCAAGATCGCCTCGACGCCGCTGGAGGCCAGGTGCGGGCAGCGCTCGAGTCTCTGCCGCTTGTTGCGATCGCGGCATTGGCGATCTGCCTGAGCTTCTCCGAAGCCTCGCTGAAGGGCCTCTACCTCGGCCAGCTCGGCGTGTTCACCGCCGTGATGCTGCTCCTGGCGCTGGTCGCCCAGGGCCAGAGCCGGCCGATCTGGGCTGGGGTCTGCCTCTTCCTGGCGACGGTCAAGTTCGTGACGATGACTCCTTTCCTGCTCCTGTTTCTCCGCCGGGCGGACCGCCTGAGCTGGGTTGTGCTGGTGGCGTTGGTGCTGGGTTCGTGTGGGCTGACCGGACGAATCGCCGACCTGCCCGGTCGCCTGGCGACGCTGGCGCAGCGAGCAGGGGAGCTGTCGGCCCCCGGCAAGGTCAATGACTACTCCTACGAGGGGACGCGCAACGAGAGCATCATCAGCTTCGAACACCTGTTTTACCGGCTGGGGATGCGCGATCGCGACTGGATCCGGTACGCCCAGGTGCTGGCCATGCTGGCGCTCGGGGCGTGGGTCGCCTCCATCGTGGTCGGCGACCGCCTGCCGCGACCGGCGGCCGCATGCCTGGTCAGCCTCTCATCGCTCCTTTTCATTTACCATCGCGATTACGACGCGCTGATCCTGGCCCTCCCCCTGGTGCACTGCGCCGGCCGGCTGGGGGAGGCCACGGGCCGGGCTCGTTGGGCATACGCCGCGATCGGAGTGTCGACGATCGGGGTCCTGCACATGAGCTCCACATTTGTCAGGTCCCTCACCAGCTTGACGCTCCAGTGGGGACCCTGGGGCCGCCTGGTGCAGGCAGCGGTCTTGCCCTACGCAACCTGGTTGATCCTGCTGTGCATGCTCATCTTGTTCCGCGTGGAGGCGAGACCTCGCGCCCGGTTTGCATCCTGATGGGTGGGATACCGAGAGACCCGGTCCTGGGGCTCGGCTCGGTGCGTCGGTCGATTCAGTGCTCCTGAGAGTTTCAAGGTGTGGGGTTGACGAGATCGGCAAGCAGATGGGAATTGGAACGATGAATCTTGAACTCCAACCAGAAGCCCGGGTGGGCAGGGACGCGGGCCAAGTAGACCGGACCCGCGATTCCAGATTGGCACCGCCGGCCTGGAGGGTCTTGCTCTGGCCGGCGCTGGTCGCGTTCGTAGCGTGCTGCATGGGTCCGTATTATCTCACGCTCCTGAGGCCGCCTGCCGATCGCGTGAACGATTTTTTTCAGGAGTGGGCCTCGGCCCGGAATTACTGGGGCGGCATGCCCATCTACACCGATCACACGGTGACGCTTCCTCTTTACCTCGACCTCGATCCATCGAATCCAAAATATAGCTTGATTGAGGTGAATGCCCATCCGCCAACCTCGGTCTTGCTGGGGCTTCCGCTGGCATTTCTCGGCTACCAGGACGCTGTCCTGGTCTGGAACCTCGTTTCGCTCGGAATGTTCGCGGTGAGCCTGGCGATGGTCTGGACGGGCTTTCGGATTCCCTTCTCCTGCCGGTCGCTCTTTCGTTTGCTTGCGGCACTCCTGGTGTGCGGGCCCATCATCATGCAATTCCATCATGCCCAGCTCGACATGGTGATTCTCTTGCTCCTCACCGGGGTCTGGGCCGCCGATCGGTCGCAAAAGCCGCTGACGGCAGGGGCGTTGCTTGGGTTAGCTGTCGCGATCAAGCTCTTCCCAGGCTTTCTCTTCTTTTACTTCATCGTCAGAAGGGAATGGAAGAGCGTCATGGCGGGTCTGTTGACGCTGGCTCTGGTCACACTGACCACGCTCGCCGTCTTCGGTTGGGGAGCCTACCGAGATTACTATTGGGACGTTCTCCCTCGAGTCGCCAAGTTTCGAGGCCACTGGCTCAATGCGTCCTTGGTGGGTTTTTGGATCAAGGTTTTCGATCCTGCTCCGATCATGACGGCGATCGAGCCACTCTGGCGCAGCCCTACGATTGCAAGGTGGGGAGTCCTTGTCTCCTGCACCTTGGTCATGGTAACGCTTACATGGATGGTACCAACCGCGAGGACACGGATCGAGCGAGATCTCGCCTTCAGCCTGTCGTTGACGGCCATGCTCCTGGTTTCGCCAATCACGTGGGACCATTACCTCTTGCTCTTGTCCGTCCCAATCGCCGCGGCCTGGATTTGCCTCCCTCGGTCTCTCGGATCGAAGGCGCTCTTCGCAACCATTTTGATCGCCTTCTGGTCCTTTCCTTTGCTCATTGAGCAGCTCGTCCTGGTTGAGGGACAAACCTTGAAAGTGGCCTATCCTCTTCACACGCTCACGATCCTGTCGTACCAGTTCTATGCACTTGTCGCGTTCTTCATCCTGATCACGGTAGAGTCACTGCGACTTCACAACCGCTTGAGTGCCGATCGCATCAGGGAATAAATGATTTCGGTGGAAATCTTCCTCGTCATGGCCGCCTTGCCGCAAGAGAGTCTTCCCTTGGAGAATTACGTGTCGCTTCCGTCGTGGCGTGCCAGGATCAAGGAAACTCCCTGGACCTGGTTGGCCGGGATCACCCTGCTCTCAGTGGCCCTCGTGATGGCTGGCCAGGCGGTAATGCCCAAAGGGAAGATGTTCCCCGATTTCATCACGTACTGGACGGCAGGGAGGCTCGTCGCCAGCGGCCAGAGCCCTTACGACGTCGACCGGCAGATCCAGATCCAGCGCGCGCTGGGGTGGGACCGATCGATCAACGGGCGAGGGGCCCTCGATTTCCTGCCCTATTATTATCCTCCTTGGTTCGCTCTGGGCTGCACGCTGCTCGTCCCGCTGGGGTTCGAGGGGGGCAAGCTGGCCTGGTTCTTTCTCAACCTCGAGATGCTTTTCTTGACGGGCTTCGTGCTCAGAGACGCGGTGCCCGGCGTGCCGCGATCGATCGCCCTGGTGGCCGTCCCGCTGGGCTTGTTCTCGGTCGAGGCCCTGATCGCGGGGCAGACGACCATCCTGATCTTGTTCCTGGCGGCCCTGGCCTGGACGCTGCTGGATCGCCGCCGCGATCGGGCCGCGGGTGTTGCGCTGGCCTGTCTGACAACAAAGCCGCAGGTGGCCGCGGTCCTTGTCCTGGCGCTGGGAATCTGGGCGATCCGCGAGCGGCGCTGGGGCACCCTTTATGGGTTTGCCGCGACCCTCGCCCTGCTCTGTTTGGCCAGCAGCGTCGTTGTGCCATCATGGCCGATGGAGATGCTGAGCGCGACCCGGCGGACGTTGCCTCCCACGGAGTATTTCCCCTGGCTGGGCAATACCTGGTACCTGATCCTCAGGACACTTGGCCTGCGAAGCTGGAGCCTCTGGGTGCTGT
>Ga0208565_1002346_pt1 | contig 10217 bp, 9 predicted proteins | sample Sb_taG_7_FD_187706 | JGI IMG/M metagenome (GOLD analysis project Ga0208565, IMG submission 187706) | Peat soil microbial communities from Weissenstadt, Germany - Sb_50d_2_FS metaG (SPAdes) (version 2) | ecosystem: Environmental > Terrestrial > Soil > Wetlands > Peat | place: Germany: Weissenstadt...
TGGTCAAGTGCGGCAAGACCGAGACGGGAACGATTTATGAGCAGACCGTTCAAGCCACTGATCCCGAAACCGGCGCGACCTTGCTACTGCGACGCATCGAGATCCGCCTCTTCGAGAAGACGCGCGACGGCGAGCGGGTAATCGGGCTGTTGACCAACTTGCCGGACACGGTCTCGGCGATGGTCATCGCGGAGATTTATCGCCAGCGGTGGACCATCGAGACGCAATTTCAGTTCCTAACCGTCTCGCTGCACTGCGAAGTGCCAGGGCTGGGAAAGCCGAAGGCGGCTTTGTTTGCGTTCGCGATGTCGTTGGTGGCCAGCAACGCGCTCGCGGTGGTGCGAGGGTCGCTTCGAGCGGCCCACGGGAAGGAAGCCGAGGCAGAAGTGTCAGGGTACTATCTCGCGGACGAAATCTCGGCCGAGTATCGGACGTTGGCGAAGTACATTCGAGCAGACATGTGGGTAGGATGGCGGAAGTTGGGAGCGGAGGAAATGGTCAGCTTGCTCACTGAGATTGCTCGGCAGGTGAACATGGCAGAACTGCTCCGCAATCAGCGCGGGCCGAAGAAGCCTCCGGACAAGAAGCCGGTTTACAACAGAAAACACAAACACTTCTCGACTTACCGCCTTATAGAAGAGGCCGAGAATCCGTGTTGAAAGGGCTGCTTCTTGAGAACCTCCTCCAATCGCTTCAAGATGTTGACGACAGCAACGTCACCGAACCCGTCCTTGAACAAGACGAAGTAGCCGTGTCTGCCCTTCTCGTGGGTTGACGGCTCGTGGTAGAGGTCGGGGAAGTAGTTTTGGCTGAGCCAGTCAGCGAAGGCTTTGGCAGATTGGGCGTTTCCGTGACCGTGACAATCGATATCAATCATGCTGAGGGTCAGGGGACTGCTCTTTCGACCATCAGCCCAGAAGTAGAGGGTATCCTGCCCGGCAAAGTGGGCGTAGATGTCGCTGTTGGTCGGGGTTCCCATGAAGCCAGAGGCGTTGTACCACCGGATCAGTTGCTCATTGGTGTATCAATCCACCCCACCTGGTTTGGACCAGCCGAAGCCATAAGGGCTGATCAGCTTTCTCAGGTAGGAGCAAACTGGGTCTTTGATTCTCTTTTTCGTAAAATTTGTGGATAGCATTACTATATATAAGTAGCAGGAGGTTCTTTTTTCTGCGAAATTTGCTGATAACATTGCAACGAGGGCTGGGAGCGATCCCAGCCTTTGTTGTTTTCGTTGAGAGAGGGGCGGGACTTGATAGGGACGGCTGTTCACTGGTGGCTCTATCAACAAAAAACGCCGGGGAAGCCCGGCGTCGATGGAATCAGTTTACGGAGTCCAAAGGGATCAACCTCGGTTCAACGCTCCGTAGAGCAACCGTCTCGCCCGTCTCAATGAATCCTCGATCTGGCTGAGGTCACCGATCCCCATCACCTTGAAAATCAGCCGATCGATGTCGGCTTCGAGTTCAGTCAGAGCCAGGGAACGGTCGCTCTTCCTTCCTCGTGGTTGCCCGTTGCCCGCAGCCGTGGGCTCCTTACGAGGTCTTCCCAATTTCTTGCCGGTGGAGGTTGCCTTTCCTTCTGCGGCTGCCTTGGTCTTCCCACGAAGGTTGCCCGTCAGACCCAACGATGCTCTCGTCTTGTAGACGAGGGTTTCGCTGATGGTCCCGTCGAATCCGGCTGCCGTCCACGCCTCGTTGGCCGCTTTGACGTTGCCTTGGGGATGGTCGTGGAGGAACTCATTCAAGAAGCTGGTCTTGCCTGGTGTGGCGGTAGCTGTTTTGGGCAGTCTGGGGGCTGACTTCTCCTTGGCGGCTGTTTTGGAGTTCCCACGCAGATTGTCGGTCAGCCCCAGTTGCTTCCGCACTTGGCTGATGATGGGGTGACTGATCGTTCCTTTCATCCCGGCAGCCGTCCACGCCTCGTTCACGGCTCTGGCGTTGGCTTGGGGATTGTCGTGGAGGAACTCCTTCACGAAGCTCGTTTTGCCTGGTGTGGCGGTTGCTGTTTTGGGCATTCTGGCGGCTGCCTTCCCCTTGGCGGCTGTCCTGGCCTCCACACGCCGTTTACCGGTCAGCTTCACTCTCGTCTTGTTGACCAAGGTGGGGCTAATCGTGCCCTCGAATCCGGCAGCCTGCCAAGCCTCGTTCACGGTTTTGGTGGTGCCGTCGGGATGGTCGTTGAGGAACTGCTTGACGAAGCTGGTCTTGCCTGGTGTAGCGGTGGCTGTTGTCGCCATGCGTTCGTCTCCCGGATGGATTAAGTGTCGTCCAGTCTCAACTGGGCGCAAGCATAAGCTACATGGTCAACGAAATTCACACAAACTTCAAGGTAGAGTAGGGTCTTCGCTTGGCTGACTACCCCAACTGAGATGTATTCTATCGATTACGCTGGGTGTATCTTCAGACGGCATGAATAGGGGGCAGGGTGTTCGATCGTGGTCTTGATGGGTGTAACTGAAACGACCCCGTACGGGGGGTTACGCCGGAGCCGGCGCGATGCCGTCGTGCTGCGGCTCATCGACGAACTCGGGTTCGACGGCGTCGACGCCGGGGGCCTGGACGAGTCCTGGCGACAACAGCCCGACACCCCGGTCTATGGCACGGATTACGACGCCGAGGGTGTCTGTAGGGCCCTGACCGAGGCGAGCCCGGAGCGCAAGCCAGAGTGGCGCGCCACCGCGAATAGCCCCGGCAGGTTCGAGTCGCCGGCCTGAGGGTGTCAGCCATCGCGGCGATCGTTACTCACGTGCTCACGTCGCTGCTCACGTGGCGAGGGCATGTGAGCAGCCGCACGATCCCCATCGTGGACCAGCCAATTCCCTATCGCCGCTGTCCTACGTGCCGCTTGCCAGAATCTCAAGCACGTCCTGCCCCCGCGAGCCACGTCACCAACGCTGCCCCGATCGACCTCCCCGCAGCCCACGGAGCCGTGAGCGAGACCGACATCATGCCCCCTCAAAATTGACTTCATGCGAGATCTCACAGGATGCTTGACAACAGTCTTGGTTCGATCGATGATGTGGGCTGAGGAACTGCTCAAGGCGGGCAGAAAGGTTGAGGCTACGGCGGCCACGCTGTGCGACTTGTCGCATGGCAGTGGCTTTTTTTTTCGCTGCGGAGGAGGACTACACGGAAAGTATCAAGTCAGGGTCCAAGGCGCTCGCTCGGGGAGATTGGACAAGCAAATCGCCAGTTCGACTTCCCGGTCCTGAGTTCCACTCATTGAGAGTCATTCCCCCCAATTCGACGACCATGTGGTGTCTCAAGAGATGGGGAGGTAGGAATGTTTATCACAGCGGCCTCGATCGAACATCAGAACAATGTCCTGCAGTTGGGGTTTTCGAGTTTAAGGATGCGGTTACGCGCCAGATTACCACGAAGACCAAGCCGTAGCTGGCAGCGACAGATAGAGTCGCTCGAGAGGCGACAATTGCTCAGCGTCGTTGTGCTGCAGCCTTCTGACCTTGCTGCCGTGTCACCACTCTATGGATCAGTAAAGAGAGAGTCTGCGGCTATCCATACCAGCCAAGCACCGGCAACCGGGCAAGGGGTCGCTGGGCTCCTCAGCTCGATCAGCCCAGCGGTCACCCCTCCGAAGAATACGCCCCCGAAGTTGGTCGAGAAAGCCAGTGCCAAGCCCAGCCCAGTGACCGGCACAGCGGTGACGCTCGCGGCACTGGCCACCGACGTCCGTGGCGCAGCGAACTTGACGTATACTTGGGCCGTTGCCGCCATGCCCTCCGGTGCCTCAGTCCCCGTGTTCTCGATCAACGCCACCAACGCGGCCAAGAACACCACGGCCACACTCGGCGCGGCGGGGACGTACAGGTTCACCGTGAGCATTGCCGACACCGCAGGCTTGAGGACCACCAGCTCCGTGAACGTGGCGGTCAAGCAGTCGTTGACCAGCGTCACGATCAGCCCGGCATCGATCATCATCAGCGTCGGCGGCACGCAGCAGTTCATAGCAACAGCTAAGGACCAGTTCGGCCGGGCACTGGTCTCGCAGCCGAAGTTCACCTGGAAATCGAGTGGCGGCAAGATCACACCCCGTGGGCTCTTCACCACGCCGATGACGATGGGCAACGTCACGGTCACTGCCACCGCGACCGCCATGGGCAGATCGTTCGAGTGTGGAACTACCGTCACAGTCATCCCATCTTTTGGCGATCCCCAGATTCGTAGCCTGATCCTTACGCTCGATGCCGATGGCTCGCTCGACCGCGGAGACTTGATGCAGATCCTGCTCACGGTAGGCAACGAGGATGGTGTGGTCGATGCCACCGAGTTCAACGATCTGAAGACCCTTGTCGCCGACGCCTCGATCTTCCACATCCCCGGGTACGTTGCGGCGCTCGCCGGATACGTGGTCGACGGCAACCCAGCCAATGCCCACTACCAAGGGCAACCGTTGGGAAACCTTAGCGCCGGCAGTTCCACCACGATTCTTCATGATCTCGTTGACAAATGGTTCCTGGGAACCGATCACCCAGCCGTGACTGGCACCGGCATCACTTATCGAACCGTCGCAGGCTCATTATTTGTCAATGGGCCATCTTATACCGATATGTTTCAGGGTAACCTCGGCGACTGCTATCTGATCGCAACGCTGGGAGCCTTGGCTAAGAGCAACCCGTCCGTCATCGAGAATATGATCATACCCAATGGTGATAATACCTGGACCGTTCGCTTCTATGAGAGCGACGGCGCGCCCGACTACGTTACTGTGGACCGCGCGTTGCCCACTAATGGGTATGGCTATCTCGTCTACGCCGGCTGGTGCTTCCAGGCGACGAACTCTCAGAACGAGCTGTGGATCCCGCTGGTGGAGAAAGCTTATGCCGAGTGGAACGAGACCGGCCAGGAGGGAGGGGCCGGCACGAACAGCTACAGCAGTATCGAGAGTGGGAATCCCGCGGCCGTTTACGACCAGGTCCTTGGGAACCAATCCGCCGTCTATCTGCCGACCACCGATCCGACCAATCTGGTCGAGCCGGCACTGATCAACGCCATCACCGCCAACAAGCCCGTGACGGCCGGCACGTATGACGATCCCGGCAACGGCCTGGTGGGGTCTCACGCGTACACAGTCATTGGCTACGACAGTGCAAGCGATACATTCCTGTTGTACAACCCATGGGGATGCGATCAACCTTCACCTCTGACATTCTCACAACTTCAGGCAAGTGTTGCTTACTTCTTTTCCGCGGACGCGTCGGTGTCGGTTTCCTTCGGCAGCGCACTGGTCGGTTTTTCTGGACCAGGGTTAGCCGGCTTGTTGAACCAGGCGCCCGCCGCTTCGCGGGCTGACGTGTTCGCCAGCGACCTGGCTGCGTCGAACGGCGTCGCTCCATTGAGCATGCCGGTCCCCGTGCATCCGGCGAAGACTCCTGTCGCATCAGTGGGCATCAAGGTCACTGCGGATGACTGGTGGCTCGATGCCCTGGTGGCGAGCCACTCGCCACGTTCCCTCACCGCCCGAACTCCCATCCTGAAACGTCTCTCTCCATCCCCTCTGGAGGCGATCGACGCCGCGTTCGCGTGAGAATCTGACCCCAGGGCGAGGCCACGTCCAAAGAAGAATCGGGCAGGCATTGCGCCCAGAAAGCTCGGGAAAGGAGGATAGCCTCAAACTTGAAAGCTTTCGTAGGGAAACCTGCGGGTAACCAATCCCGCCCGGTTGAGCCGGAGCCGAAATGAATTCCGTCGTGCGCCGCGGGTCAAGGATCCACGAGAGTTGACATCTGGCCCCTGGAAGTCCTGTCCATGCACGTGCCCCGCTTTCGGTTCTCGGCGCGGACGAGTTCTCTGAAGACCGCCGTCATGGGGCTGGGCCAGCGCCGAGTCTTCCGCCGCAGGCTGCGGGTAAGCGTCCGAGGTCCTGGCGCTCAGAACGACCGACCCGTCACGATCTTCCGCGACTGCCTCCAGCACTAACGACGATTGAAAAGTTTCCGGGCCGGTCGAAGGCGACCTGTCCGCTGCCCAGAAGCAGCCCGAGTGCGATCGGCAGGTCGAAGGCGTAGGCAGCTTTGTTGAGGTCGGCTGGAGCGGATCTTCCCCGGTGCAACGGGGCGAGCGTTCGCTACATGGTCTGGTAGCCTCGATCCTGATGAGGTCGTGCGCCGATTCACTTAGATCGAGCAAAGACTGGTCCCGCCGGAGTTGAGTGTGGTGTCTCCGGAACTCACCCCACGGAGGGACCGCCCAAGCCTCGCTCGGCAACATCGCCCGCCGGGCCGGCATCGATCGACAGATGGCATCCCGAGCGGTCGACAACCTCACCGGCCGGAAGATGCTCCAGTTGCTGCGGCGGGGAGGGTTGAATCAACGTCCTTCGGAGTACCGCGTCTTCCCGTTTCCGATGGATTGAAGCTCATAAGACAGTACGCACGACCGCAATCGGGGTCTTGAGCGAAGTGTCCAAGGTGGGGCCGAAGGTAGAGACCGATGAGTCGCCCCATGCCTTGTTCCGCGGTGTAGGGGCCTGATGGACGGCGCGGACGACTGGTGAAGTGCATCGATAGCCCGAAGGTGTGACTGATCACTCCCACCCTCCTCCGATTCGTCATGGTTTCCTGACGTTAGCTCCTCGGGATTTGACGATTGATCGCTCTCACCCTCTGACCGAGCGTCGGGCTGGAACTCCGAGAGTTTTCGTACAGAGACCGATCGCAGATCCTTCACTAGTCCCTGTATCTCGAAAGACGCGGCAGCGAGCAACGCGAGACAAACGAACATGGTGTGAGGTTCCCACGACCTCTGAGATCTCGCGGTTGATGTTCTCATCGATGCCCCTCGATCCAGCGGGTAATTCAAGTCAAGCTCTGTCGCGTTCTCGCCACTCCGCCAAAGGTTGCGTCCACTAAAACCTACGTCACGATGGGTTCAATAGGCTTAAGAGTCTCCTTCATGAAACGGGAGTCGTTTTTCGGAAACATGATCGGCGAAAATGAAATGCGCGAGCTACTGGGGAACCGATCAGAATCGCCCCCCGGGCGATCCAGGCAGTCTTGCCGGGGGGCGAACTCCGAATTAGACAAGTGCTCATCTGACTGTAGGTGCTGGTGCCTACAGCACGGTGGGCACTGCCCATTATGATCGCGAATTGCGGGGGTAGCCGCCGTTCCACCCCAGGATGATGGTCGCGCTGCTTTTGTATTGCTACGCCACCGGTACTCGTTCCTCGCGGAGAATCATGCGCCGTTGTCAGACCGACGTCGCCTGCCGGGTCATCGTCGGCGAGCACGTTCCTGACTTCCGCACGATCAGCGACTTCCGCAAGACCCACCTGGCTCGGGTCGGAACCATCGCCTTGGACGGGACCAAGATCAAGGTCAACGCCTCGCGTCATAAGAAGATGAGCTACGACGGGATGAAGGAGGAAGAGAAGCGGCTCAAGGAGAAGATCGCCCGGCTCATGGCCGAGGCCGAGGCGACCGACGCGGCCGAGGATGAGGCGCACGGTCGCGACCGACGCGGCGACGAGACTCCCGCCGAGCTGAAACGGCGTGAGAGCCGGTTGGCGAAGATCCTGGAGGCCAAGGTCTTGCTGGAGGAGCGGGCGCGGGCCGAGGCGGTCGAGGAAGCAGCCCGCCGCCAAGCTGAGGGCAAGCAGCTGCCGGCCAATCCACCAACCGAGGCGGTTCCCAAGCCCAAGACCAGATCAACTTCATCGATCCCGAATCGCCGGCCATTTGGCCCCTTTCCCACTGCCATGCGGGATACCCAACCGACACCACTGCACGAATTGCACAAAATGCACGAAATGGGCCTTCAGCGTCTCCCTGATAGCTAAAGAGAAGCGAGCCCGGACAGCCACGGCTTTCGCCGTGGCCATGCGAGCCCTGTATCTGAAAAGTGACTTCAGCGAATAAACCGATGCTTCCGAAGCGAATGGTCCCCTAGCGCCAGCCAAGGTCATCCTCCCAGAACGGCTCCAACAGGGCCAGCCATCGCGAATCCCATGGCCGTTCCGAGGACTCCCATGCCAAGAACGATGAAGCTGCTGACCTGGTTGAATTACCTCCGGCGGTTATGGACTCCGAGCGTTGGCAGGACCAGGTCGTAGATGGCCTTGATGCCGTAGTCCTGGAAGGAAGTCGGCCGAGTCAGAAACCCGTCTCCCTTGTAGCGATGCGGCAGTGGCCTTCCTTTGCGCTTCCGCCGCTTGTTTGAATACGGCCTGCTCATTCACTCTCCTCTCCGACAGGCTTGATCGCCAAAGCTTCCCTCTCCAGGTCCGTCGGCTTCTCACCCAGCAGTTCCCCAACGCGGGACCAGAGTTGCCGCACCTGGACCGGCGAAGTCGCCAGCCACACGACGTCCAGCAAGTTGTCCTTCTCTGAGCGGAGCTGCAAGACCTGGCGACCCACTTCGTGCTCGGCAAGCAACTGCTGCTCGTGAACACCTTGCCGCTTGGCGATCGCGGTGTCGAGCTCGTGATCGTGAGGACCGAAGTACCGCGACTCTTCGATGTCCTCGACTGGCACGCCCCGGACCTGAGCAAGAAGGGTGCGACGGATTAGCCGCTCCCTCTTGTCCAGTGCCTCCTTCTGCTTAGTGATTGAGTCCAGCTCCGCCTGGTGTTCGGCGAGCCCAAGCGACTCAAGAGCCCTTCCGCGTGCTTCTCCCTGGATCCGGCTCATCAGTCCGGGATCCGCGGCAAGGATCGTCTCGATGCGTCGATCAATCCTGGCCGCGATGCGATCTCGCCAATGGTTCTTTTCAGTCACAGTCAGACCAGACATTCGTTTGTCTCCTGGGTGAAATCTGGGATTCGAGATCAGTCGGTCAGTGCCTGGTTCAGGCAGTGTCCTGGTTCTTGAGCAGGTCGATGAGTTCGCTGGCCTGGCCAATTGACAGATCTTCGGGCCGCTCGATCTCATACTCGTGACGAAGCAGGCCGACCAAGTCGGTGTTCTGCCTGCGCGATATTGCCTGGATCGCTTTGACTTGGTTGGCTGTCGCGGGTCTTGGACCCTGTGGTCGATCGTTCTGGACACGCGTTGCCACGGAGCCATTACCGTTCACCCGCGCGGTGCCGTTCCTGGCGGAAGATCTGGCTCGAGCCGGTGACGGTGCTCCAGCTCCGTTGGTAGCGGGTGCGTGGAGACGGGCTAATTCGTCATGCACGGCTTGGTGGGCGGCCACGTAGGCAGCGCGAATCCTGGCGTGAAAGCCGTCGAGGTCCTTCTCGAGCAAGCCGGCGTCCAGTTCCATCTCGAGGTTACAGCTGGCCCCAACCGATCCGAAGTTAGGCAAGCCAACCTTCTGCGAGACACCGACGTTGAGCTTCATTGGCATGGTGCTGGTTCTCCTTGTGAGAGGATGTGGTATCGGAAAAGACCGAGCCCACGAACGGCGCCTACTCGGCGTGTTCAGTGAGCTTGAGCTGCCTGAGCGACTTCAGGGTCTCGCTCACCAGTCGTGACTGCTTCCGGTGCCGGCGCAACCCGGCGATGAGCCGGGACATGCTCGCTCGTGCGTCGGTCAGGGTTGCCTGAAGAGCCTCGGCATCCTGGATCAGGGTCGACAGGCTGGTGCCGGGGTTCTCGCTGGCTGGGCGGCCATTGCTGTTCGCAAGAGCCGCGGAATCGTGGCCGTTGCTCTGGATCGGTGCGCTCATGGATCTCCTCGGGGACTCGTTGTCGGTCGTGATGGAGTTCGTGATGACGGTCACGGGTTGCGATTCGATGCGGATGACGTTGTCAGTCGGCTCGATCGCCGCATCGCTGCTGAGAGGCTGCCACGCGTAGACCAGGTGCGGTTGCCGACAGACCACCGGCGTCTCCAGGTCCGAGATGCCGATCTCGCTGAAGCCGAGCTGGATGGCCCGCTTCAGGAAGTTTCGGTTGGTGTTGATGCGGACCGCCGGGCCGGCATAGCTCGAGCGGTCGAGGATCAGCTCGGTGATCTCCGACTGATCGGAGGCTCTGGCCCGGATCGCCACCCTCCCGTTCATGTCGAGCGTGGCGGGGCTGTTCAACTCCTCGTTTCCGGGGAGACGATCGATGGCTTCTTGCAGGAAGCGGGCGTCCTCGTGATCCAGTTGGAGCCGGATTGTCAGGGCATCCGCACCGGGAATCGCTTCCTCGACTCCTGGAAAGCGGGCGTCTTTCTGGATCTCGTTCCACATCGTCCAGGGACCGATCCGGAGCACCAGGTGCGTATCCGTCTTGCCGATCTGAACGGACTGATCACGGTTGAGTGTCT
>Ga0208565_1002348_pt1 | contig 10212 bp, 9 predicted proteins | sample Sb_taG_7_FD_187706 | JGI IMG/M metagenome (GOLD analysis project Ga0208565, IMG submission 187706) | Peat soil microbial communities from Weissenstadt, Germany - Sb_50d_2_FS metaG (SPAdes) (version 2) | ecosystem: Environmental > Terrestrial > Soil > Wetlands > Peat | place: Germany: Weissenstadt...
ACCGAGATCACCGGTCCAGTGCGGATCGTGCCCGCTCTGCCACTCCAGAGTCAGTCCGAAGGTGACGGACTCGCCTCCGACCTGACCCATCCGCTATCGCTCTGCGCTTGAATACTGCGCGGGTCGCCAATCGGCCCGGTCACCCGAGTCCGGTGCAACTTATCGGAGGCAGAGGAAGACACGGGCCACGCATAGCCCCGACTACCGGATGCCCTGGCTGGGTCGCCATTCCTACTCTCAGGCCAGTCGGTACTGGCATCTCGATCGGGCTCCATAATCCCGGAGGCCTGAGCACGATGCGCCCTTCGGTCGCTTCGTTTGGCCGCGGCGAGGTCCTTGACTCAGACCATCATGCTGAGGTCGGTGCGATTAACGGGACCCAGCAGCCAACCTTTCCTGTGCGCGACCTGCCTGGCCCACCGCTATAGCCATAGCTTTTCGTTGTCGCCGGGTGCTCGGTTCTTCCGGCGTCGTCCCGGACCCAGATCGGCGAGCTGCCGCAATACTCGGCGCGGCACATCGACGAGGATCAGCAACAGAAGCCCGAACAGCATCACAGCAGCACCGACGAAGGTCATCGTCTTGAGTCCCGGTCCCGAACCGGTGAATGCCAGGGACCGGGAAGAAGCGGTGACCACCCTGCTCGTCGTGGTCGGAGCAACGGTCGTAACTGCAGCAACAGCCGTCGTGGTTGTGGTCAGCGCACTAGTTGTCGTGGTAGAGGTCATCGGAGTCGTCGTAGTGGTTGCCGGAGTCGTCGTGGTGGGCGCCTCGGTGTAGGTGAACTGGTCGGCGCTCGAGGTCGCCGAGGTTCCCCCCGGGGCGGTGACGGTGACGTCGACCTCACCGGCCGAACCGGCTGGAGAGGTGGCGGTGATCGAGGTGTCGCTGTTCACCGTGAAGTCCGTGGCGGGGACGGAGCCGAACATGACCGTGGAACACCCGCAGAACCCAGTCCCGGTAATCGACACGGATGTGCCCCCGTCGGTGGACCCGGACGTGGGACTGACGCCGGTGACCGTGGGCGGCCCCGAGGTGTAGGTGAACTGGTCAGCGCTTGAGGTCGCCGAGGTGCCCGCCGGGGTCGTGACGGTGACGTCGACTTCTCCTGCGGGACCGCCTGGAGAGGAGGCGGTGATCGAGGTGTCGCTGTTCACCGTGAAGTCCGTGGCGGGGACTGAGCCGAACGCGACAAAGGAACACCCGCAAAACCCAGTCCCGGTGATGGACACGGATGTGCCCCCGTCGGTGGACCCGGACGTGGGACTGACACCGGTGACCGTGGGCAGGGCCGCAAGACTCGTGGTCGTCGTGGTGGGTGCCACTGTCGTGGTGGGTGCAGGCACGGTCGTGGTCGTGGGCGGCCCGCCGGCCACTGCGATCACGGGGGCTATTGGGCTGCCCGAGGGTGCCGTGGGGGCGATGCCCGTGGGCACCGAGTTGTTGGGGTAGGCGCTACAGGTGAGGGTCAGCATCGATCCCGACACGTCCAGGGTGAGGCTGGCCGAGGAGTCCTCCTGGATGGTGATGCCCGTACTGGAGGCGGTGAAGGGCCCGACCGTCTGGGGCGTGCCGGGCAGGCTCAGGGGCACCCCCGCCGCCGGCACCGGAGACGGGATGGGCAAGGAGATGTCGAGCGGACCCACCGCGATGTGGCCCGGAGTGGCCCCGCTCGCGTCCACCTGGGCGGTGGCGCTGCCTGAGATGGAGGAGTTCCCCAGGGCTGCCGCCGCGCTCACGATCGAAGAGGGGAGGTTCACCACGGTCTGGTAGCTGGTCACCGAAAAGCTCTGGCCCACGGTGGGAGCCGCGGGCGACAGCGTGGCCGAGGTGGTGGCGTCGTTGAGGGCGATGTTGCCCACAGGGGTCCCCGGGCAATACAGCTCATAGGGACCCGTGAGCGTCGTTGGTGGGGTCGTGCCTGTGGTGGTGCTAGAGCCTGACGAACTTGTTGTCGTACCCGACCCCGCCGTAGCCGTGGCGATGACTGGCGAGGCTTTTGCCGCCGTTGGCGCCGAAGAGGTAATCCCGGTCGTCTCAGAGTTGTTGGGGTACGGCGTGCAGGTCAGGTTGAGGGTGCTGCCCGAAATGACCAGCCCAAGCGAGATGGCCGGGTCCACCGTGAGGGTAATGGCACCGCCCGATGCGGTGAAGGGACCGACGGTTCCTGGCGTCGAGGGGAGGTTCAGAGTGAGACCTGTCGACGGCACTGGGCTCGGAATCGGCGCGTTGATGTTGATCGTCGGAGCGGCGACCGACGCCGGGGTGGCACCGGTGGCGTCAACCTTGAGATTGGCGGTGCCCGTGATGGCCGAGTTCCCGAGAGCAGCAGCGGCCGACACGATGGAGCTTGGCAGCAGGACGGTGGACTGGTAGTTGGTGAGGTTGAACTGTTGCCCCGGTGCCAGGGAGTCCGGTGTGATCGTGCCCGTTGTGACGACCCCGTTCAGCACGATGTTGCCCACCGGTGTCCCGGGGCAGTACAGCTCGTAGGGTGAGGAATCTGCAAAGGCAGGAACCCCCGAATCCTGAGCCAGAGATGCAATAACCATGGCAAAGCCGAGCGAGAGGGCCGTGAACCCTGCCAGCGCGAGTCGTAGGGGTAGGGCTTGGGAGCGTCGCATTGTGACTCACTTCCAACTCGGCACAGAAACGGTTCGCTGACGCCCCCAGCTACCTCCAGGATCTAGTTCACCGTTGCGCGCACCGCCTCATCAATAGTGACGAAATCCCGAGCGGCCTCAGCACGAGCCGCGCCCCTCTTCCGATCACCGTTCCACTTCTCGAAGAGCGCGTCCGCCAGTTCGTTCACGTCCCTGTCACTTAGGCCGCGCCACCGCTCAGACGGGGGCCACGGCGATCACTCGTGCCCCAACCGGGATCACCGGCGGCCTCAAGGGATCCACGCACCACTTCGGTTGACAGCAGAGGCTGTCGCCGACCAGGAGGTGCGATATGGACGTGTGGCTCTCAGCAGCTGAACAGGCCGAGATCTGGGACCGCTATGAAGCCGGGCAGTACATGCGGCCTATCGCCAGGGCGATCGGTCGTTCGAACAACGCCGTCAGAGACCTGATTGCCAAGACCGGGGGTGTTCGTCCTCTCGCTCCTACCGAGTGGTCCGACGCCCGGCTGTCACTGGTCGAGCGCGAGGAGATCTCCCGGGGCATCGCCGGCGGAGAGTCTCTTCGCCACATAGCCGAGCGTCTGGGCCGAGCCCCGTCGACGGTTTCGCGGGAGGTTGCGGCCAACGGCGGGCGCCTCGCCTACCGGGCCTGTGACGCCCACACGCTCGCCCGCCTGGGGGCCCGGCGCCCCAAGGCCGCCAAGCTGGCCGCCTGTCCGAGGCTCCGGCGGGTGGTGGAGGCCAAGCTAGAAATGCGCTGGTCGCCCCAGCAGATCGCCGACTGGTTGCCAAGGGCGTATCCGAAGCGTTCGGAGATGCGCGTGAGCCACGAGACCATCTACATGTCGCTGTTCGTCCAGGGCCGAGGGGCGCTGCGCCAGGAGCTGTACCGCACCCTGCGCCAGGGGCGGGCCGTTCGCTGTCCGAAGGGGGCGCGCCAGCCGAGCGGCAAGGGGATCATCAATGACATGGTCATGATCTCCGAGCGCCCCGCCGAGGTCGAGGACCGGGCCGTGCCCGGGCACTGGGAGGGCGACCTCCTCTCGGGCAAGGGCCAGCGCTCCATCGGGACGCTTGTGGAGCGCTCCACCCGCTACGTCATGTTGGTCCGGCTCCCCGACGGCAAGAGTGCGCCGGCGGTGCGCAAGGCGCTGGCCAAGCGCATCGTCACCCTTCCCACCGCGCTGCGGCGCTCGATCACCTGGGACCAGGGCAAGGAGCTAGCCGAGCACGTTCGCTTCACCGTCGACACCGGGGTGCAGATCTACTTCTGCGACCCCAAGAGCCCGTGGCAGCGCGGATCGAATGAGAACACCAATGGACTTCTACGCCAGTACTTCCCCAAGCACAGTGAGCTGTCGCGCTACACCCAGGCACAGCTCAATGCCGTCGCCAGGGAGCTCAATGGTCGTCCTCGACGCACGCTCGGCGGTGTGTCACCATCAGAGGCATTCGCCGAGGCTGTTGCGTCGACCGGTTGAGGCCGCCCCCGTTCCCGGTCGCCCCATCCGCTGGCGAAGATCGCCCGAACATGCCGCCGGTGCGAGTGTGGGCCAGAGTGAGGCCAGTGCGGTTGGACCGAGCGATAATCCTTGAGCCCGCTGATTGTGAGCAGTCGGACCCGAAGGCCGGGTGCACCGCAGCACTTTCCGAAGGGGTCAATGGTCCAGCTCTTCGAGCATCGAGGCACGACCGCGTCGAACGAATCGGTCCTCTGTTCGAATCGGTCCCTGCCAGTTGACTACCCGTTGACTCGGCATTGAGCGTCACTTGAGGAGGGCGACCTATCGTTGGACTGGCTGATCGAGGCTGTCTCGCCACGAGCAAGCTCGGACCTTAGACGGAGGCACAGTGAAACTGAGCGACCGCCAATGTGCCCTACGACGAGCCAGGCAGATCGCAAGCTCAATGGCGGCGTCCGTGATTGGTCTGGTTGGCCTGAGCGCGGTTCAGAGCAACCCAGCAGCAGCAGCTATTCCAACCGGATCCAAGCCGGCGGCCCTTATTGTCCCCGCGTATCAGTACCCCCTCAGCGCACCCGACACGCTTCAGGGCATCTGGGCGGACTTGGCGGCCACCTCGCCTCCAAGCGGTAAGGGCTACGTCATCGCCAACCCGTCGACCGGACCCGGCGCGGCTTCGTTCTTTTCGGGCTCGGACTACACCAACTACCTCTACGCCATCGGTCAGGTGCAAGCGGCGGGATGGACGGTGCTCGGCTACACACCCACCGGATACGGGACGCGCACCCTCTCTGCCGTCGAAGGTGGTGTGGGGCTCTGGAAATCGAAGTATGGCCCCAGCCAAGTTCGCCCTGGCGAGTTGAAGACGCCGGTCACCGGCATCTTCTTCGACACCGCGTGTGCCGGACCGAAGTGGACGGGATCGACCGGGGGCGGATGCGCCAACAAGCCCTCAGGCTTCAGCGGTTCCCCCGCCACGTTCTTCAGCGACTTGACCGGCTATGTGCACGCCCATCTCGGTGGCATCGCCGTTGTCAATCCCGGTGTAGAGCCGCTTGACGCCACCTTCCTCACCAACCCGGCCGTCGATGACGCCGTCATTGTCTTCGAGAGCAACTACTCGGCCTATACCGTATCGCCCGGTCCGAGCAACGACGCTGGCGCCGTGAACCAGATTGGCACCATCGTGTGGGACGTCTCCACGCCGGCCGAGGAGCAGCAGGTCCTCCAGACGGCTCATGCCAACGGATCGAACCTCGTGTACGTCACCACTGAGGACGACGACAACTTCTACTGCCCGCCTGGGGATGTGTACGCCGGCACACCTCCTGTGTGCACATTGTCTGTTCCCAACTATTTCCAGTCAGAGCTGTGACCGGCCTCGTGACACGTGCCGGGGCCATCTCTCTTGGCCAGTCGATCCAAAGCGCGCGCAAATCTCCATAGATGGTGATACCGAGCGGGTCGGCCTGAGACCCCCCCGCTAACAAGCCGCTCATCCCGCTCGCGACGTAGAGATAGTCGACCGATCTGGATCCCCGCGAATATGCGTCTATCTGAGCCCCGCTCTAGGCCCGGAGCCCAACCCGGCAGGGAGCCGCGCGTTAGGACGCCCGGCGGGCCACGTCATCACCCGTGGGCGAGCCGAACTACCGTCACTCGGGATGTCCGCGCTCAGCCCCGATTACGACTCAGATCCTGAACGCTCCCGGTCCTTTCAGGCAGGCTGGCAGGAGGATGTACATGGGCCAGTGGCGAAGCGGCTCGTCTCAGATGGGGTCGGGATCGTGCTCGATGTCGGTTGCGGCATTGGCCGGTTCGGAGCCGCCGTCCGAGGGCGTCTGTGCTGGCTGGGCCTCGATATGTCCCCTCGACAGCTTGCCGATTGCACGGTAAAGCCTGTCATCCGGGCCGACGCGGTGCGGTTACCGATCGGCAACGGAAGGGTGGACGCGGTCACGATGCTGTGGATGCTGTACCACCTCGACGAACCTCGGGATGCAATTTCCGAAGCGAGGCGTGTCCTTCGCCGGGGAGGGCTCCTCGCTGCGTGCGCGAGTAGCCGAACGAATGATCCAGAGCTCGTGCCGTACGGGTACCCGAGAACGAGCTTCGATGCCGAAGAGGCTGCTGACATCGTTTCCGATGTGTTCGGCGCATCGAACGTCGAGCTCGAGCGGTGGGACGCACCACTTGTCCAGCTCACCGACCGGGAGGAAGTGGCCGCCTACGCCCGCAGCCATCTGCTCCCACCTACCGTCGTCGAGGCGGTGACTCCCCCTGTAACGCTCACCAAACGCGGGTGCCTTGTCTGGGCAAAGCGACCATAGGGGCCACAAGTGGATCCAAATGCCAGTGGTGGCACCCACGTGCATCTCGGGGCGCCGCCACTGGCAAGGATGACTAGAAGGCGACGATGCCCTCGCCGCCCACCGCGCCCCCCACGGTCACGGACCCGATCTCGGTCAGGCTTCCGTTCCCGTTTACCTGAAACTCGTCGACAATCCCATTTCCGCCGGTCTGAACGTAGAGGAAGCGCCCATTGGCGGTGGACGAGCTGTCAACCGTTCCTGGGTCGGTGGGAGTGGATCCGAGCAAGGTGAGCTGGCCGTTTGCGCTGGATTGGTACCCACTCGTCGAGTTGCTGGCGGTGTTGCCGGTGAAGAAGAAGTTACCGGCAGGAGTGACCCAACACAGGCCCGGCTGTCCGTTGGCCACGGAGTCGAGCTGGGTCACGGTGCCGTCTCGGTGGAGCCTGAACATCACCACTGCGCTGGGTCCGGCCTCACCGATGACCAGGTGACCCGCCTGGTCGAAGGTGACGGCGAAGGGGACCGTGCCGGGCTCGGAGTTCGCCACCGGGGAGTGCGAGAGGCGGCCGTCGAACCTAACGCCGAAGACGTCGATATCGTTGCCCACGACGTTGGCCTTGGTGGTCACGATCAGCTGCGTTCCGTCAGGCGAGAAGGCCACCTGTCCCGGCGTGTGGGTGAACTGTGTGGTGTCGGTGGGGATGGTGAGGCCCAGCGACCGCGTTGACCCCCAGATCGGGTGCAGCCTGCCGCCGGAAACCCAGTAGCCCGACACGCTCCCGCCGTCTTCGGCGTTGAGGACGTAGACGAGATCGTCGTGGACGGCGATACTGACCGGGAACGTGCCGCCCGAGTTCACGACCTGGCGCAGGCTGAGCTGGTCGCCGTCGACCGAGAAGACCGACACCGTGTTGCTGCCGGCGTTTACGGCGTAGAGCAGGCCGTGGGTCGGATCGGAGGCCAGCGAGCCCTGCGAGCCCAGATGGTCGACCGCCGAGCCGTTCAACACCCCCCCGAGCCCTCCGGTGGCGTAGGTGTTGGCCAAATCCAGGGAGCCGTCGTGATTCCGGTGATAGGCGACGATCTGGTTTCCGGCGATGTTGTCGGTCTGGACGAACACCGCGTGATCGCCACCACCTCCGAAGTTGGGACCCGGCGAAAGCCCATCGGCTCCGGCGACAGGCGCCACCCAGGCCGACAGTCCCAGGGCCGCTCCGGCGCCCAGCGCCAGACGAGTGAATCTCCTCATTTGCATCTCCTTTGTCGACGACTCAAGGTCTCGACATACAGTCCCGAGATGGGGGCCAAGCGTTACGTTGGTGCCTGGACCAGACGTGGGAACCCTCCTGATGTAACGCCTCCGAGGGGACTGAGGACTGAAGGGCGATGTCCAGATGCCAGCGGACCGGCTGCAATCCGAGTCACCGAGGCGGTGACCGCGGGGCGCGACCCGCGCCCGATCGTGGAGTCCTACGCTTCGCGCCGTGGAGATGGACGGCGAGCTGCTCAGCCGGCTCCGCACCGGTGACGAGGAGGCGTTCGTGATGCTGGTGGCCCGCTACCAGCAGCCCATGCTTCGCCTGGCCTGTTCCATGGTCTCCGACCAGGCCGTGGCCGAAGAGGCCGTCCAGGACACATGGCTGGGAGTGGTTCGTGGCATCGAGCAGTTCGAGGGGCGTTCTTCGTTCAAGACCTGGCTTTTTCGGATCCTCGTCAACCGCGCTCGCTCGGCCGGGGCCCACGAACCCTCTGATCCCTCGATTGAGACGCTCCGAGCTGTCGACCCGACCCGATTCGACGCTCAGGGCCAGTGGGCCGATCCCCTCGATCGCTGGACAGAGGAAAGCGAAGACCGTCTCGACGCTGCCAACTGGGTGCCGATCCTCAAGGCTGCCCTCGATGAACTGCCTCCCCGCCAGCGCCAGGTCGTTATGTTGCGAGATGTCGAAGGTCTTTCCAACGACGAAGCGTGCGCAGTGCTCGGAATCAGTATCGGCAACCAGCGGATCCTGCTGCACCGGGGACGTTCCCGACTGCGAGAGATCCTCGACGCCGAGATGGAGAAGAGCTGACCGTGTTATCGCTGCGACGGAAAGACATCGTGTGCCAGCATGCGGTCGAACTCGTCACCGACTATCTCGAAGGGGCTCTCTCCCGGCGGGACCGACGCCGATTCGAGACCCATCTCAGGGCGTGCCCCAACTGTGCCGCCTACCTGGACCAGATCAGGATGACCATTCACTTGGCCGGTGCCGTCGAACCTGACGACCTGTCTCCAGAAGCGCAACAGGATCTGACCGATCTCTATCGGCGGTGGCGCTCCGAATAGTCCGAATAGAGGGACCTCCCACCGGCGGGTGGTGTCAACCGAGCCGGGATCCGGATCCATGCGGATCGCTCCGAGGTGTTGTCATCGAGCGGGTCGCCCCCCGATCAGGTGCTGACAAGCGGGATCCCCGATGGGGTCCCTCATGGAAGTCCGCAGGTCCTCTTCCTGGACGAGGCGGATTGGCGCCCTTGGAATACAGTGATCCAGCCGGACGCCCACCGACGAATGGTGTGCGTATCCAAACAACGAGGAGCTCACTGCCGATGATTGCCATCTACATCGTCACCAAGAACATGACACAGGAACAGCACACCAAGGGGCGTGACCGCCTTCGTGAGGTTGGGGCACCTGAGAGCGCTATGAAACTTCACTCATGTTTCGGTGAAGATGGCCAGCTTCAGGTCTTCGATGTCTGGGAGAGCCAGGAGGCGTTCGATGAGTTCCTCACATACCTTGGGCCGGTCATGGAAGAGCTGGGGATCGAGCTGGCGCAGCCGCCCACCATCATGCCGATTGTGGACTTCGTCCAGCAATAGCGCCTGACACCAACGGGGACCACGAGTCCGGCGTTATAGCCGCTTCCCGGACCGAACTCATGGACGCGCCGCCGGACTTGACCGGCGGTATCGCTCCAACCACCGTACGCCGAGATTCACCTTTGGGTGACCTGACTCCCGGGCAATCGTCTATGGACACCCCACAACCGATCAGGCGGGGTTCGGGGCCTCCTTCGCCTACCCGGTCTTTGTGCGCCTTTACCCCACCTTGCCAGCGAAGTCAGCCGAAGGTGAAGTCGTAGGCGTCGACCCCCGGAGTGAAGTTGAGCACGAGCGTCTCGGACTCGAAGGTCGGCGACGACACCAAGGTGTAGAGCCGGGGGATGCCCGACACCTGGACGGTCTTGGTGTGCGAGCCCACCGTGACCTTGACCGTGCCCGTGCCTCCCAGCACCAGGTACACGTCATTGGCCTGGAAGGCCAGCTCGAGGCGGGCCGCAGCGCCGGAGGTGACCTTCTCCTCGCCCACGGTCCAAGTGCCGGCGAAGGCCAGGTAGTCGGGAGGCAGCGACGCCGGGAACTGGTAGACCGCCGGCTGGTTCTCGGTGATGGTCGTGCCGTCGAAGTTCGGCAACCCGTAGTGGTAGCCGAGATAGGACTCCGGTGTCTGGGGGGCCGTCGGGGTCCTGTCGGGAACGTCGGTGCGGGGCGGGAGCGTCACCTTGGGGTTGGCGTCGACGAGGAGGGTGCGGATGAGCGATTCGGTGCCGCCGTAGTCACCCTCTCCGAACTCGGCGTGGCGCACGTGGCCCGTGGCGTCGATCAGGTACTCGGCGGGCCAGGACTGGTTCTGATACGCGTCCCACGTCTTGTATCCGTTGTCCACCGCGATCGGATATTTCACGCCGAGCTGCTGCGCCGCCTGGGAGACGTTCGACACCACGTGTTCGAAGGCGAACTCCGGGGTGTGCACGCCCACGACGTC
>Ga0208565_1002353_pt1 | contig 10201 bp, 6 predicted proteins | sample Sb_taG_7_FD_187706 | JGI IMG/M metagenome (GOLD analysis project Ga0208565, IMG submission 187706) | Peat soil microbial communities from Weissenstadt, Germany - Sb_50d_2_FS metaG (SPAdes) (version 2) | ecosystem: Environmental > Terrestrial > Soil > Wetlands > Peat | place: Germany: Weissenstadt...
TCGTCTGCCGGGGCGCCGTGCGAACAGGTGCCCGCCCCGAGATCTGTTATCCCATGCTAGGCGCGTCCTCCCGCGCCCACCAGGCAGGTCGGGACCGGGCCGGGAGCGCCGGGCGCGCAATTTCGCACAAAGTTCACAGCCTCCCGACCCCGCGTCACCGCAGGTCGGGGGGGTCCTCGCCCTTCTCCACCAGGGTGGTCTCGCCACTAGCAGCCCTCGACCGCCCCGGTGTACCGTTCGCGCTACCGGTGCGTCACCCCAGGGGGCCGCACCGCCGACAGGGTCCTCCTTCCCCGGGGCCACCAGACAACCGGCAGTGGGTGGACGGCAGACAGCATCCCGGTCAATCCACAGATGTGGATCTGCTTGTGGACAATTTTGGCGGCGGGACGGCGGAGGCCCTGGTGAACGAGATGCACGACGTGTGGAAGCGCTGTGGAGACACGCTGCGCGAACAGGTGTCCGACGCGACGTGGCGAACGTGGCTCCAGGGGCTCGCCCCCGAGGCCTTCGACGGTGACCTGCTGGTCCTGAACGCTCCCAACTCGTTGGTGCGCGAGCGGGTCGAGAACCGGTTCCTGGGCCTCATCACCGCGGCGGCCACCGACGTGGCGTCGCACCCGGTGAAAGTGCGCCTGGACGTGGGCCCCATGCCCGTCGCCGACCCTCTGCCACTCACCTCGCTCCTCGACGACGAGCCCACCTCCCCCAATTCCCCCACCTCCGGCGAACCGGCCGGCACGCCCCAGGGCCGCAGCGCCGGGAGCCGCAGGGCTTCGACCTCCGAGGACCGCGACGTGGGCGGGCTCGACGTCCGCTACACCTTCGATGCCTTCGTCATCGGGTCGTCGAACCGCTTCGCCCACGCCGCCGCCCAGGCCGTGGCGGAGATGCCCGCCAAGTCCTACAACCCTTTGTTCATCCACGGCGACGCCGGGCTGGGCAAGACCCACCTGCTCCACGCCATCGGGAACTACATCCGGGAGAACTTCTCCGGACGGCGCGTGCGCTACGTCTCCACCGAGACCTTCCTGAACGAGTTCGTCGACGCCATCCGGAGCAACACCACCACAGCTTTCAAGCGCCGCTACCGCGAGTGCGACGTCCTGCTCATCGACGACGTCCAGTTCATGGAGAACAAGGAAGCCCTGCAAGAGGAGTTCTTCCACACCTTCAACCACCTCTACGGGGCGTCGCGCCAGGTGGTGCTCACCTCGGACCGGGCGCCCAAGTCCATCGCCACCCTGGAGGACCGGCTGCGGAGCCGCTTCCTGTCGGGGCTCATCACCGACGTCCAACCCCCCGAGCTCGAGACCCGCCTGGCCATCTTGCAGAAGAAGCTCGAACGCGAGCCCACCCACCACGTGCCCCACGAGGTCCTGGAGTTCATCGCCTCCAACGTCACCGACAACATCCGGGAGCTCGAGGGGGCCCTCATCCGGGTCACCGCCTACGGGAGCCTCAACAACCAGCCCCTCACCCGGGAGCTGGCCGAACACGTGCTCTCCGACCTGGTCAAGGCGGGCCAACCCCGCCCCATCACCCCGGCCCAGATCCTCGAGACCACGGCTGAGACCTTCGGCTTCAGCATCGACGACCTGTGCGGCCCGAGCAGGCGCCGGCCCCTGGTCATCGCCCGGCAGATCGGCATGTACCTGTTCCGGGACCTCACCGACTACTCGTTCCCGGCCATCGCCCGGGAATTCGGCGGACGTGACCACACCACCGTCATGCACGCCGTGGAGAAGATCTCCTCCCTCATGAGCGAGCGCCGCCAGATCTTCGACCAGGTCAACGACCTGATCGTCCGGATCAAGAGTGGTGTATGACCCTGTGGGGAACCGCCCCGTCGCTGTGGACGCGACCGGGCGCGCTGTGGAGAGAATCCCGGCTCTCCCACGGCCTCACGTCCCGACGGTGGACAACGCGGCAGGCCCGTGGACGACCATCACGGGCCTGACCTCGACCGACGCCATGTCGTCCACAATCCACAACCCCTATTACCGTCACTGCCAGAATTTAAATTCCTTGTAGGAAAGGAACCTGTGTGAAGTACCGCTGTGAGCGAGACACCCTCGTCGAGGCGCTCGCTACCGCCAGTCGTGCCGTGACATCCCGGGCCTCCACCACGCCCGCGCTCAACGGCGTGCGGATCGAGGTGGTCGGAAACCGCCTGACGGTGGTGGGCACCGACCTGGACCTGACCGTGCGCGTCGAGGTGGAGGCGATCGGCCTCGACGACGGGGCGCTGGTGGCACCGGCGCGCCTGGTGGCCGACATCGTGCGCTCCCTAGAGCCCGGCGCGGTGACCTTCGAAGGGGGCGACGACGAGGTCGAGATCTCCGCGGCGCGGTCGCGCTTCGTGGTGCGGACGTACCCGGTCGAGGACTTCCCGGTGCTGGCCGAGCCGCGCCCGGACCAGGTGACGGTGCCGGCCGCGGCGTTGGCCGAGGCTTTGCGCCAGGTGGTGCGGGCCGCCTCCAACGACGACGCCCGGCCGCTGCTCACCGGGGTGCTCGTGGCCGCCGAGGCAGGTGGGACGCGACTGGTGGCCACCGACTCGTACCGCCTGGCCATGCGCGACCTGTCGGGTGCGGGACCGCTGTCGGAGGGGGCCGACCAGATCCTGGTCCCGGCGCGCGCCCTGACGGAGCTGCAACGGCTCATGCCGGCGGCGGGGTCCAAGGAGGACGCCGGTGCCACGGTGGGGTTCTCGGTGAGCGAGCTCGACGCCACCTTCACCGTGGGAGGCGTGCACCTCACGACCCGCCTGCTCGACGGGCGCTTCCCCGACTACCGCCAGCTCATTCCCGCCGGGTACCCGAACCTGCTGCGGGTGGGCAGGGAGGCGCTCCTCGACGCCCTGCGGCGGGTGCGACTATTGGTGCGGGACAACACGACCCCGGTGCGCCTTTCGATGCGGGCCGGGTCGGTGGAGCTCACCGTCGTGTCCCAGGAGGTCGGCCACGCCAGCGAGGACGTCGACGCCGAGTACGAGGGTGAGGAGCTGACCGTGGCGTTCAACCCTTCGTACCTCATCGACGGTGTCGAGGCCGTCCTGGGCGACGAGGTCGTCCTCGAGACGGTGGACGCCACCAAGCCGGCCACGGTCCGGGCCCCGGACCACGAGGACTACCGGTACCTGCTCATGCCGGTCAGGGTGTCGTAGCGACCGCGCTCCCGTCACAGCCGCCACACACGCTGTCACCGTGGCCATCTCCACGTTGTGGCTCGCCGACTTCCGTTGCTTCACGGAGGCCGAGCTCCGACCCGACCCCGAGGGCCTGACCGTGTTGCGGGGGCCCAACGGCTCGGGCAAGACCTCTGTGCTCGAGGCGGTGGGATGGCTGGCCACCCAGCGCTCGATCCGCGGTGCGCCGCGCGACGTGCTCGTGCGGAGCGGGACCGGCCGCGCCGTGGTACGCGCCGAGGCGTCGGCAGGAGAGCGCGCCGTGCTCGTCGAGGCGGAGATCCCCGCCGAGGGCCAGGCGCGGACACAGGTCAACCGGCAACCGGTCCGGCGCCGGTCGGAACTGGCCGACGCCCTCAACGTGACGGTGTTCGCGCCCAACGACCTCGACCTGGTCCAGGGAGGGCCGGCGGGAAGACGCGAATACCTCGACGACGTCCTCGTGGCGCGCCACTCCCGCCTCGACGCGCTCGTCACCGAGGTCGACCGCATCCTGCGCCAGCGCGGTGCGGTGCTGCGCCAGGCGGGGGGGCGTCCCGACAGCGCCATCGTGACGACGCTGGAGGTGTGGGACGCCCGGCTCGGCGAGGCGGGGACGGCGCTGGCAGCCGAACGCGAGGCGCTGGCAGCCGAGCTCACGCCGCACGCGTCGGATGCCTACGAGCGACTGGCGGGAGTGGCCGAGCCGGTGACACTGCGCTACCGCCGCTCGTGGGACGGCGACCTGACCGAAGCCCTCGCCGCGGCGCGCCACGAGGACGTGCGCCGGCAGGCCACCTCGGTGGGCCCCCATCGCGACGACCTCGAGCTCTCCATCGCGTCCCGGCCCACCCGGACCCACGCCTCGCAGGGCGAACAACGTTGCGTGGCGCTCGCCCTGCGCCTGGCCACCCACCAGTTGCGCCGGGACGACCTGACCGAAGCTCCCGTCCTGCTCCTCGACGACGTGTTCTCCGAGCTCGACGCCTACCGAGCCGCCGCCCTGGTCGAGCTGCTGCCCCCGGGACAGGTACTCCTCACCACCGCCGTCGACCCCCCGCCGGTGGTGCAAGCGGGCCGGGTGGTGGAGGTGGCCGGAGGACGCCTGACCGGCGCCGGTGGTGGACCGAGGTCATCTTCCCCGCCTCCTCCCCCCGCTTCCCCCGCTTCTCCTCCTTCTCCTCCTTCTCCTCCTCCCGGCCCCTCCGAAGGGGTCGGTGCCCCGTGACCCGGAGCGACGGACGGGGCCGCTCCAACGCGGGACCGGTCCGGATCGGGGACGCGCTCGGTGCGGTCGCCAGCAACCTGGGAGCGGGACGGGCCGACGTGGTGAGCGCCGTCTTCGGTCGGTGGGACGAAGTCGTGGGGCCGGCGGTGTCGGCTCATGTGCGCCCCGTGCGTGTGGACGGTGTGACGCTCGTGGTGAGCGCGGACCATCCCGCCTGGGCCACACAGATCAGGCATCTCGCGCCCGACATCCTCGCCCGTCTGAGCGAGGTGTGCGGGGCGCAGAACGCCCTCGAACGCCTCGACGTGCGCGTGCGGCGATGAGCAACGCGACCGTTTGAAGAACACCCTGGTCAGGGCGGTACTATTCGCCCTCTCCGCCAGCCCGTTGGGACCCGTCGTGTCACCCTCCCCTGGTAGACTGAAATGCGTCGGTAACGCACGGAAGAACCCCTCGCAGGACTGTGTCGGGACAATGCGTCCCCCGATCGAAATAGGACCAGAAAGGGCGCGCGCGTGGCGCTGAAGACAGAGGTTGGAGCCGGCAGCAACGGCTCCGCGGGCTCGTACGACGCCAGCGACATCACCGTCCTCGAAGGCCTCGACCCGGTCCGGGCCCGCCCCGGCATGTACATCGGATCGACCGGGCCGACGGGGCTCCACCACCTCGTGTGGGAGGTCGTAGACAACGCCGTCGACGAAGCCATGGCCGGCTACTGCACCCAGATCGACGTCACCTTGCTGGCCGACGGCGGCGTCCGGGTCAAGGACAACGGCCGGGGCATCCCCGTCGAGCCCAACGAGCTCTACCCCGAGCTCTCGGCCGCCGAGCTGGTGCTCACCACCCTGCACGCCGGGGGCAAGTTCGGGGGGGCCGGGTACAAGGTTTCGGGAGGCCTGCACGGCGTGGGCGTCTCGGTGGTGAACGCGCTTTCTTCGAAGCTCGTGCTGGAGATCGACCGCGACTCCAAGCACCACGTGGCGGAATTCGCCGACGGCGGGGAGATCAAGAAGAAGCTCAAGGCCACCGGCCCTGCTCCCAAGGACCGCGCCGGCGACGCCCGGACCGGCACCACGGTGACGTTCTGGCCCGACGCCACCATCTTCGAGGAGACCGAGTTCCGCGCCCAGACCATCATGGAGCGCCTGCAGATGATGGCCTTCCTCAACAAGGGCCTCGAGATCCGCTTCGCCGACGAGCGGGCCGAGCGCGAGCAGAGGATCAAGTACTGCTACTCGGGCGGGATCGTCGACTACGTGAAGCACCTCAACACCTCCAAGGAGGCGCTGTTCCGCCGGGTGTGCTCCTACACCCAGTCCGAGGACGACCAGGAGGTGGAGATCGCGCTGCAGTGGAACACGGGGTTCCACGAGTCCATCCACTCCTTCGCCAACGGGATCTCGACCATCGAGGGCGGCATGCACGAAGAAGGCTTCAAGAAGGCCCTCACCAATGCCGTCAACCGCTACGCGCGGGCCAAGGGCACGTTGAAGGAGAAGGACGACAACTTCCTCGGCGAGGACATCCGCGAGGGACTGACCGCCATCATCTCGGTCCGGTTGCGCGATCCCCAGTTCGAGGGGCAGACCAAGGCCAAGCTGGGCAACGTCTCGATCCGGTCACTGGTGGAACGGGCCACGAACGAGAAGCTCGTTGACTGGCTCGAGGAGAACCCCCGCGAGGCCAACCAGATCGTGCAGAAGTCGACCACGGCCGCCCGGGCCCGGGTGGCGGCGCGCGCGGCGCGCGACCTGACCCGGCGCAAGTCGGCGCTCGGGGGGGCGGGGCTGCCCGGCAAGCTCGTCGACTGCTCGTCGCGCGACCCCCGGGAGAGCGAGCTGTTCATCGTGGAGGGGAACTCGGCGGGCGGCTCGGCCAAGGACGCCCGCAACCCGCGCCTGCAGGCCATCTTGCCCATCAGGGGGAAGATCCTGAACGTCGAGCGGGCCCGCATCGACAAGATGCTCAAGAACGCCGAGATCCAGGCCCTCATCTCGGCCATCGGGGCCGGCCTGGCCGACGAGTTCGACGTCGACAAGATCCGCTACCACAAGGTGATCATCCTGGCCGACGCCGATGTCGACGGGTCGCACATCCGCACCCTGTTGCTCACGTTCTTCTTCCGGCAGATGAAGCCGCTCGTCGAAGGCGGGTTCGTGTACGTGGCGCAGCCGCCGCTGTACTCGACCCTGGTGGGCAAGGAGAAGCGCTACCTCAAAGACGATGTGGCGAGGACCGCCTTCATGGCCGAGCACCCCGACCACAAGCAGGACTTCCAGCGCCTGAAGGGCCTCGGAGAGATGGACTTCCACGAGCTTCGTGACACGACCATGGACGCGGAGCGCCGGTCGCTCCTGCAGATCAACGTGGAGCAGGCCGCCATGGCCGACGACGTGTGCTCGGTGCTCATGGGCGACGACGTCGAGTTGCGCCGCCACTTCATCCAGACCAACGCAAAGGACGTGCGCTTCCTCGACATCTGAGAAGCGCACCGGAGTGGCGACGGCCACGCCGATGAGTAACGAAGGGACCATGCCCACATGGCCAAACGCGGGGGTAGCGGTGACGGCGGGACCGGCACCGGGACCGAAGTTCCCGAGCCCGTCCCACCGTCGATCGAGCCCATCGAGATCCAGGAGGAGATGGAGCGCTCGTTCCTCGAGTACTCCATGTCCGTCATCGTGTCGCGGGCGCTGCCCGACGTGCGCGACGGGCTCAAGCCCGTGCACCGCCGGATCCTGTACTCGATGTACGAGCAGAACCTGCGGCCCGACCGGCCCCACGCCAAGTGCGCCAAGGCCGTGGGCGAGGTCATGGGGAACTTCCATCCCCACGGTGACACCGCCATCTACGACGCCCTGGCCCGCATGGCCCAGGACTTCAGCCTGCGCCACGTGCTCATCGACGGCCACGGCAACTTCGGGGGGCGCGGCCCCGAGGAAGGCCCCGCCGCCATGCGCTACACCGAGTGCCGCCTGGCACCCCTGGCCATGGAGATGCTGGCCGGCATCGACGAGGAGACGATCGACTTCGTCCCCAACTACGACGGGTCCACCGAGGAGCCCGTCGTGCTCCCGTCGCGTTTTCCCAACCTGCTCGTCAACGGCTCCCAGGGGATCGCGGTCGGCATGGCCACCAACATCCCGCCCCACAACCTGGGCGAGATCATCGACGCCGTGGTGCATGTGCTCGAGAACCCCGAGGCCACCCCCGACGACCTGATGCAGTTCGTGAAGGGCCCCGACTTCCCCACCGGAGCACAGATCCTGGGCCGCCAGGGCATCCTCGACGCGTACCGCACCGGCAAGGGATCGATCAAGATGCGCGCCAACGCCGAGGTCGACGAGAGCCGTGGCACCACCCGGATCGTGGTCACCGACATCCCGTTCCAGACCTCGGTCGAGGTGATCGAGCAGAAGATCGGCGAGCTCGCCAACGCCGGCCTCCTCGACGGCATCTCCGACGTCCAGAACGACTCGGCCGGGAAGATGCCCCGCCTTGTCGTCACCCTGAAGCGCGACGCCAACGCCAACGTGGTGCTCAACAACCTCTACAAGCACACCCCGCTGCAGACCAACTTCGCCGTGAACATGGTGGCCCTGGTCGACGGTGTGCCCCGCACGCTCAACCTGGCCCAGGCGGTGGCGCACTATGCCGATCACCAGGTCGAGGTGGTCACCCGGCGTTCGGACTTCCGGCTGCGCAAGGCCCGGGCCCGCGCCCACATCGTCGAGGGCCTGCTCAAGGCCATCGACATGCTCGACGCCGTGATCGCGGCCATCCGGGCCTCAGAGGACCGGCCCGGGGCGCGCGCCGCGCTCATGGCCGAGCCGTTCTCCTTCAGCGAGGAACAGTCCGAGCACATTCTCGACATGACCCTGGGACGGCTCACCCGCCTGGGACGGTCGAACCTCGAAGACGAGATGCAGGAGCTGCTCACCACCATCGCGGAGCTCGAGGCCATCCTGGCCGACCCTGGCCGCTTGCGCGGTGTCATCGCCACCGAGCTCGGCGAGATCCGGTCGAAGTTTGCCAACGACCGCCGCACCCAGATCACCCACGACCCGGGCGAGCTCGGCGTGGAAGACCTCATCAGCGACGAGGAGATCGTCGTGACCATGACCCGGGCGGGCTACATCAAGGCCGTGCCCGCGGCGTCGTTCCGCACCCAGGGCCGCGGCGGCCGCGGCGTGCAGGGGGCGCGCCTCAAAGAGGAGGACCTGGTCGACGACGTCGTGCACACCACGACCCTGGCGTACCTCCTGCTGTTCTCGAACCGCGGCCGTGTGTACCGCCTGCGGGCCCATGAGGTGCCCATGAAGGAGCGCACGGCCCGGGGCACCGCCGTCGTCAACCTGCTGCCCCTGGCACCGAGCGAGACGATCCAGGCCATCGTGGCCACCCGGGACTTCGACTCGGGGGGATTCCTGACCTTCGCCACCAAGATGGGCCAGGTCAAGAAGACGGCGTTCTCCGAGTACGACAAGTCCCGCCGGGAGGGCTTCATCGCCATCGCCCTGCGCGACGGCGACGAGCTCGTGCGCGTGGTGGCGACTTCGGGGGACGACGACGTCGTCATGGTCAGCCGCAACGGGAGCGGCATCCGGTTCTCCGAGACCGACGTGCGGCCCATGGGCCGCGACGCGGCGGGCGTGCGGGGCATGCGCCTGCGGGCCGGCGACGAGGTCGTGTCGTGCGACGTCGTGCGCCCCGACAACGACATCCTGATCGTGACCGACGCCGGCTACGGCAAGCGCACCAAGACCGACCACTTCGGCCGCCAGGGCCGCGGCGGCCAGGGGGTGCGGGCCATCAAGCTGACCGCCCGCCGGGGCCGGGTCGTCGCCGCCTTCATGGCCGGCCTCGACGACGAGATCCTGCTCATCTCGACGGGGGGGATCGTGATCCGCACCGCCGTGCGCGAGATCGCGGCACAGGGTCGCGACGCCACCGGCGTGCGCCTCATGAGCCTCGAGGAGGGCCACAGCGTGGCGGCCGTGGCCGCCGTCACCGGCGAGGAGGACGGGTAGTCCAAGCGACGGCGGCAGTCCCAGCGCGGCGACAGTGTCAGCCCGGCGGGCCGGGCAGGACCGAGTCGAAGATCACCGGCAGGCGCGGCGGCGAACGGAAGGCGAGACCCTCGACGCGCACGGCGTCGTCGGGGTCGAGGCGGAGGCCCGGGAGCCGTTGCAGGAGGGCGGCGAGCCCGATACGCAGCTCCATGCGGGCGAGATGCATGCCGAGACACTGGTGCCTGCCGGTGCCGAAGGCGATGTGGGGCGGCTCGTTCCGGTCGAGGTCCCACAGGTCCGGATCGGTATAGCGCGACTCGTCGCGGTTGGCCGACCCGGTGGCGCACACCAGCGAGACACCCTCGGGGACCTCCACCCCGTCGATCTCCACCGGACAGGTGGTCTCGCGGTTGACCATGGTGACCGAGGTCTCCCAGCGCAACGTCTCCTCCACCACGGCGTCGAGGAGTGAGGGGTCGCTCCGCACCCGGTCCAGGACGGCGGGCTTCTCGAGCAGGGCCAGCAGACAGTTGCCCATGGCGGCGAAGGTGGTCTCGGCGCCGGCGGGGAGCAGCAGGCGCAGGAACCCGTAGATGTGCTCGTCACCGAGTCGCTCACCGTCGATCTCGGCCGTGACGATGTCGGACACGAGGTCGTCGGTCGGGTGGGCCTTGCGGTCCTCGACGATGGGGGTGAGGTAGGCGCGCATGGCCGCCGAGGCGGCGATCGACACCGGATAGTCGTCGGGGCCCTTGTTCATGTCGAGCGCCCACTCGTGGAACCGTCCGTGGT
>Ga0208565_1002358_pt1 | contig 10193 bp, 11 predicted proteins | sample Sb_taG_7_FD_187706 | JGI IMG/M metagenome (GOLD analysis project Ga0208565, IMG submission 187706) | Peat soil microbial communities from Weissenstadt, Germany - Sb_50d_2_FS metaG (SPAdes) (version 2) | ecosystem: Environmental > Terrestrial > Soil > Wetlands > Peat | place: Germany...
GAAACCGGAAATTCGTACCATCTTATTTACTCGATCGAACACGATCGAATCTCTTGGGGATTGGTGTAACGGTAGCACGACTGACTCTGGATCAGTTAGTCTAGGTTCGAATCCTAGATCCCCAGCTTTACATATCGCGATTTATGGATAACACAAGTCACCAAGCCACAAGGGCTTGCGTCAATTCGACGCAAGCCCTTTTTTTGACCTATGCTTTGATGGTGAAACAGAATTGAAACGCCACTGGCTTGGCGTGGCAATAGGATGGGACGGTGATGTCCCTCATAGCTCAAAGTAAGGACCGACAGACAATGGCGTCCCGCGACTTCAACCCCAAGACCGGCAAGGCCCGACTCTTCTTCCGCTATGCCGGTAAGCAGTACAACAAGACGATACAGGTTAGAGACGACAAAGAAGCTAGACGGGCGTGCGCGCTCATCGAGGAGACGATTCAGGATCTCGAGCGCGGCAAGCAGACCCTGCCTGCCGATGCCGACCCGGTGGCCTTCATCCTCTCGGGCGGGAGGGTGTTGAGTCAGCCTGCTCCGGCCTCGGAGGCTCCGAAACCCCTGACGCTAGGGGAGGTCTTTGCGACCTACTCCGAGACGCTGACGCCTGGGTCCAAGGGGGCGAATACCATCTTGACCGAAAACGTCCATGCCAAGCACTTCCAACGGACCATTGGAGAGAAGGTCGTCTTCGATACCCTGGCAGTGGACTCGCTCCAAGGGTACGTGGACGCACGGGCTCGCGAGGGAGTGGGCCGCGAGACGATCCACAAGGAATTGTCCACATTACGAGTAGTCTGGGCGTGGGCAGTGAAGCGCCGACACGTCACCGCCCCCCTGGCATGGAAGATGACCGATCTGACCCTACCCAAAGCCGATCAGAAGGAGCCCTTCCAGACCTGGGACCAGATCAGCCGGAGGATCGAGCGGCACAGCCTGACCGAAGAGGAACAGGTCGAATTGTGGGAGTGCGTGTGGTTGAACCAGGAGCAGACCCAGGAATGCCTGGCCTGGGTCGAAGAACACGCCCGTTACCCGTTCATTTACCCGATGTTCGCCTTCGTCGCTCACACGGGCGCGCGAAGGAGCGAGATGCTCCATTCACAGAGGGATGATTGGGATTTCGAGGCGGGCTTCGTCACGATCCGTCAGAAGAAGGCGGACAAGTCCAAGAACTTTACCCGTCGGAGCGTGCCGATACACCCGGCCTTGGCCGACGTGATGAAGGAGTGGTTCAAGGGCCATCGCAGTGGGCCGTGGACGATCGCGACGGAAGACGGGGAGCCGATTAGCCCGATGTCGGCGACGAAACACTTTCGCCGCACGCTTCAAGATGGGAAATGGTCAGTCCTACGGGGTTGGCACGTCTTCCGGCACTCGCTCGCCAGCAACCTGGCGTCTGATGGGGTCGATCAGCGGATCATCAACGAAATCCTCGGCCACAGCACCGAGGACATGGAGAGGCGTTACCGTCATCTGCTTCCCCGCAAACAGGCCAACGCACTGAACTCGTTATTCCGGCCCATCGGCTGAGGCCGGTGCGGGTAGGGGGGGATGCTTTCATCCATCCCCCATACCTCGTATCGTCCTGCCTCAACGCTCGGGGTTTCGGTAAAGATCGGGGGGCAGCAGCCCCTCGTTCTTGTACCGGGCCACCTCTTCCGTCGAGATTTTCCAAAGCGAACTGCCACCGCGCCGCTCCTCCCGCTTGACTGCGTTTATCCGCCCCTCGTTGCACCACTGGCGGACCGTGTACTCGGACTTCTGAAGCAGCTTGGATGCTTCAGCCGTGGAATACCATTCTTGCGGCTTGGTCGGGGTGGCAGGCCGCGATTGCAGTTCGGCGCGGACCTGGCCGAGTTCTATTCGAAGCTCTCGGATCGAGCCTTGAAGGTCCGTGAGTAGGCCAATCATGTCCGAGTTCAGTTCCTGGTACATGGTAAGATGTCCTTTCAGAGTTTTTAGGTTCAAGTTTGCTGATGCGAAGAAAGAAGCGAAAAGTCTTTGGAGTCGGTCTCAAGGTCTGATCGTGGAGACAGGGATTGAGCGGGGGTAGCCGATTGCTTGGCTGGAGCGCTCTCGCTCGACAATCGGGACCTTCGCAGCGTCTCCTTCTTCGATGATCAGCCATGAAAAACCGGGCGGCTGGCAATTCATGCACCGGACAACGCCGTACCGGGACATCCACCAGCGGCCCTTGGTAAGGCAGTAGCTATTGAGGCAACGCCATCTGCGGCTTGCATCCGCCGGGTTCGGGAGGCCAAGGGTTCGGTAGCGATCCTCCCAATAGCAAGTCTTCACGTCATGGACTAACGAACGCATGGCCTCGCCGTCGGACGACTCTCGGTCCACCAAGGTTTCGGCCCGGCTGAACTGGTCCTTGGTCAAGAAGCGGGCGGCCTGGCCATTCTCGATCAAGTCTCTTAGCCAACCCCTGAAGAACTTGGCTTCTGGGTCGTAGTCGAACGCCGGGGGCGGCCCGTCACCGGCCTCTGCCCGCTCGGCGGCGACTTCGGACGCGGCCCGTTCTTCGGCCTCCCGCCAGGGTATCCCGGCGGCGATGTAGGCGTTGGCCAAGCCGCCCCATCGCAGCCGCCATTCGACCGACCACCAGGCCAGAGACTCACGCCACGGCCAAGGGGTTGGCTCCTGCACGATGAATCCCTCAACCTCACTGAACCCCTCGGACAAGTTATCGATAGTGGCCGGTGGCGGTAGGAGCCGATGGGCCTCGGGCATTGGGGGCGGAGATGACTCGCGGGCGAGCCTTTCGAGAACCTGTAACCACCATGCCCGGAGGTCCAAGCCGTTCTGATAGGAATCGGTCCAGTCCTTCCCATGCTCCTTGGGGGGAGAGGCACGAACGGAGCGATCCGAGAGGGCGAGCCAGTTCTCCGCCGACCGTTCCCCGGCATCATCGGCATCGCTGGCGATGATCCAAGGTGACGCTTTGAGCATCGCGTTCAGGACGGTCGGTTTCGGCCGGTCGCTCGCGCTCCCGAGCGTCACGACGGATGAGAGGCCGTCAAGCTCTTGGCCGAGGAGCAAGGCATCGAATTCCCCCTCCACGATCACGAGCGGCTTTCCCCTGACGATTCCCGATCGGCTGGGATAGATCCCGCCTCGATGGCTCCCCTTGACGGCGAGGTACTTGGGTTGGCCCTCCGGGCGTCGAATGTTGATGAGCGTCACGTCAGGGCCATCGAGCCAGGAGATGACGATCCCGCCAGGGACCCACACCTCCTGATCCGGGAAGATCCCCTGTACCCATCGGTCCTCCGGGCAATAGCCGAGCCGGGCCTTTCGTATCGTCTCTTCCGACAGCCCTCGCCGGGCGAGATAGCTCCGGGCCTGGGCTCCCTGATCTGACCAAAGTACAGACTCGGCCGTTTCCACCACCTCACGGGCGAACCCTTGCCACCCCTCGGGCCTCGGTTCCGGTTCACGGCGGGCGGCGGGCGTTTGCCCTCCTGGCTCCCGCTTGTGAGTTATCGGAGGCTGCCCCCCGATCGCTCGGAGGGCTTCTTGAAACGACAGGTTGGAGTCCAGTCGCCGAACGAAGTCGATCGAGTCTCCATGCGCTCCGCAACCGAAGCAGCGGTAATGTGACTCACCCGGTTGGACGCATAGGCTCGGGTTGCGGTCATCGTGGAATGGACAGACCCACCAGAGCCGTCGCGATCGGTCCCCGCTCCTCGGCCGGGGTTGTTCGTGGAAGCGGGTGATGACGGCCTCGATGGGCTCAGAAGGGGATGAGATCATCGTCATCCTCCTTTTGATCCTGAGTTGCCGACTCCTCCGCAGAATTGACGTAATTGACAGATTCAGAGTCGAGGCCACTCCCGGCCGGAGGCTCCTCTGCGGATCGGCCTTCGAGCATGGGGAGGAGCCGCGGGTTGACATCGAACATGGGCGACGGCTTCCGACCCGGGCGACCGGCCTGCTTCTCCGTCTCCCTGCGGTGGATGCACCGCCTCGCTTCGAGCCAAGATAGGGCCGACTGCAATTCCTTTGGCCGCTCCCCGAGCCTCGGGAAGTTACGGGTCAAATCTCGCACCGAGAAAGAATCCTGGAGACTTCGGCGAATCCACTTCAAGATCGTCTGGACGTATTCGCCTCCGTCGTTGCCCTTCGATCCGACCCTCATCGTGGAATGCACGCGGCGGAGGTGGGATTTCAGGTAGTCCACCAGCCGGACGACACGTTTCATGGTGTGGGATTCGATTTCGGAGGTGGTCGTCTCCGGCCGGAACGGATCGACGACCCATTGGAGCATGTGGAGCGTCAAGGCGATGCGTGCGGCGTACTGCTCCATCTTGGCCCAGGGGCCACGCAGCCAATCGGGGAAGTCGTCGGCGTTCTGCTCGGCATGATGCGAGTTGTACCATGCTCGCCATGCCGCCTTCGCGGAAGGAGTGAACTTGATGACGTTCGGGCACTCCTTCCCCTCGACCGAAGCCAAGGGGCGATTCCATAGAGCCCTGACAATCTCGGCCCAGGCTTCGGACGTTTCCCTAGGGATTCCCTCGTCCGACCAACCCGCCTTCGGCAGCGGGTCGGGGAAGACGAAGAGCATGCGGTCGATGAAACCATCATCTCGGCCCTTCGCTTCGGCGAGTTCCCCGAACATGTCGGGGGGCATTCCGCCGACGATTCCCAGGTAGGGATGAGGCACGCGGATCGGCTCACGACCGACATTCCCTTTGCGATCGACTACGATCGGTGAGCCAGACCAGGCGGAAAGGAAGAACTGCCGGTCGCTCCCCCTCCCCGACTTGTATTGGTTCAGGGAGCCCATCAGGGCGGTTAGCTCATCCTTGGTCACCAACACTCCACGGGGATTGTCGGCGAGGATCAGGGCCAAGGATTCTGTCGTCGCATCATCCACCGCGCATCGCCGAAGGATCGGGCGGATCGGCGTGATAGTCTCGGTCGGGGAATCGAAGTCTTCCGTGTCTTCGCCGTCCTCGTCTAACTCCTCGACCTCCTTCGTCTTGTCCCGCTTCGGTTTCGCCTTGGCGGGCCGGCTTCGGCCCTTCTTCTTTGCCTCTTCGTAAGCGTCCAGGTCTCGCTCGTAATCCGCCTTCGCCTCTTTGAACCGCTTGTGCTCTTCCTCGTCGATTCCCCAGAGCGGACGGACGACCGCGTTCATGGCGGGGCTCTTCCCGTCGCCAGGCTTTCCGATGTTGGCGACGTAGAAGACGGCGGAAGCGAAGTACCCTTCCTTGATGAGGAGGCTTACTGACCGGCCGATGGCGGCACCAGCCACCGCCAAAACCGTCATCCCCAGGAAGTCGGGGGCACAACCGATCGACCTTGCCCCCTGGTGGATTAGCCGAGCCACCGTCTCGGGGTAGATGTCTACCGGGAACGGCTCGACGGGGACGGGCTTCTCCAACTCGGGAGCGCCCCAGCCATCATCATCGGGGGCCGGATCGCCGGGGTTTGCTTCGGCTACCGCTCCGATCAGTGCGTTCGAGTCTTCCTCGGGCAGTGCAGCCAAGTGCTCTTCCCAGATGCCCTCCCGTTCTTCCTCGGATGCCTGGGCCATTCGCTCGATCAGCGGACGAAGCGGCCCGGAAGCTCGGCGGATTTCGCCGTTGAGGTCCATTCCGGCACTAAGGCGAGCGATGAGCCAAGCATCGAACGGGGTCAGGTTCGCGGGTTGGTGACTCATCGGACACCTCCCCGCCGCTGGCGCTGGGCTTGTTCCTCGATCCAGCCTTGCACCGTGGGTGCTCGCCAGAGTAAGAGACGCGAGCCTATCTTGATGTCCGGGCCAGGGAAAACCCGCGTGGACACCATGCGTTCCAGGGTCCGAACACCTACTCCTATGGTCTCGGCCACGGCGGGCTTACGAAGCAGTTGCTCGCAGGCAGCGTTAATCTGGGGGGTCATTGGGCACCCCCATTCGACAGTTTCGAGTCGATCCGGTGCAGTTCGTTGGCGATCAACTCGACATCCGACTCGGAGAAGATGCAAGCGTTGCCTGCTCGCCCTTGGGGCTTGATTCCCCTCGATCGAATGACGTACTCAACTCGGAGGATGCTGGAGTTGGTCCGGCGGGCAATCTCGTTTTGCCGGTACGCCAAACGCTCTACGGCGGGCTTGGCGGCCTCGGGCTTGGGGGCTGATGTCATTGGCCACCATCCCGGCCGACGGCCTCGTAGCGGGCATTCTGCGATTTTTGGCGCACGTTCTCGTCAGTATCGAGAAGCGTGAGTCGTAATAGGGCGCGGAGCAAATGGCGCTCGCGCTGGTTGCGAGTTAGTCGCTCGTGGATGACGCGAGCAGGGGGCAAAAGCGAGCTACAGTCTGGCATGGTTATATGATCTCCAATAGGGCATCACAACGACGCCTCTATTGGAGACATAGGGGGCAGGGATGCGACATTGCGCGACATCTAGACGACATCCAGGCGACATCTAGACGGCATCGGGCGTTTCTCAGCGCATCATGTCTAACCACCAGTCCAATCCGGACCGGCAGCATCCCAGACATGCCTCTTGGGCCTCCAGTTCACGACCGTTACAAACCGGGCAGGACCCATTCTTGCGTTGGTGAGGGACTAGCGTATCTTGCTCAAGAGCGACTTGGATCATCTCATGTGCCGGGGTCCAACCCGGATGACTGATGCCAATCAGCAGACCGGCACTGATCGACTGGCTATACTCCGTCCGATCCGACTTCGCCCACCCTTGCCGATCGCATCTTCGCGGCGGCAACCGTCGGTCTCGTTGGGCGCCGACCCATTGAGCCACTTCCAAGAGTCGCTCGCGACGTCGATCCTCTTCCATCGGATCAGGTGTGGACCGTGGATCTGCGAACTCATGCTCATTTAATAGGTCCCGGCTCTCGCTACCCTCATCATCGACTGGATTGGAAGCGCCGGACGCGAGTTCGCTGAGACACTTACAGGACGGACCGACGCTCGTGCTCGTGGTGAGCCGACGAAGATGTTCGCGGCACCAGATCCGATTGCGGCGCGAGCCGGGAAGCATCCCCAAGGAGATGGACCAAGGATGGATGAATCCGTGCTCGTCGCCGTTCGTGTCCTCTCCTTGGGATCGTACCCAATACCATTCGTTTGGGCTGGCTTCCCCCCGGTCTGGTGTGCTTACCAGGACGAGTCCGCGCTTCTTCGCCTCGGCTTGAGACAGGAAGCAGTAAGTATCTGACCATGTCGTGAGCAAGTCATCAGCTTCGGCGAGTTTGACCAATTCGATGGCTTCCGGCAGGGCAATTCCGAGACGCACGGCGATCTTGTCAATGGCGATCATCGCCTTGGGCAGCTTCGACGCGACCACGCGGAGAACATCCCGCGCCGTTTTCGGTGTTTGGACACTCGATCCTTGGCGCTCGGCGGCTTCAATAATATCGGCCATGAATTCACTTACTCGTTGGAATCGGGGAGTCCCTGCGGAGGGCGCGCAGTTGTCAGTTGCACGGTGTTCGCCGCGACGACCAGACGGAGGGGGCAATCCCTCTTCTCTAGGTTGTCTCGTGTTCGATCAACTTGGCGTCGTACATCCTTGATGCCTGAGCGGAGATTCGCCGTCCTTACCCTGAATACCTCGGTTGCGACTTGATCCAGTGTGGCGACGTCCTCGTGTCGCCTCGCCCAGAGATACTGCACCAGCTTTGCTTGAGACGGGCATCCCTTTAGCCGACGGATCGTCTCAGCGATGGGACTCGTCTCGATTGCCATAAAGCCTTGATGACTTCGATCGGTCGGGGCGTCGGAGGATCTTGTGTCCCCCTCGGAATTCACGGCCGGGCTGCGACGTAGCGGAGTGTCTGGGATCAACAAAGCGGTTGGTGATGCCGCCTTCTGTTCGGCGAGCTTCGCAATAATGTTGCGGTATAGGACTCGGACTTTATCTAGGGTTTGCTGGAATAAGAGAAGGGCGGTCATCCTGGGATTTGAATTCGGGTCCACTCGTCCCATCCGCAAACGAATATCAGCCATATCAGCGAATATATCGCTCTCGATGTAATCGAGAAGCGCGATCGGGCGACCGCTGGAAGCCGCGTGCCTCTTGTAGATGTCGTCGATGAGCGCCTTTTGGTAGTTAAGATCCCATGGAGACCGCAGCAGGCTTGCATCGCCATCCGGCTTTTTCTGTTCCAACTCCAATAGCTTATCGGCGATGGGTCCGAAGTCGTCTATATAACGCCTTGTTTCATTAAACAGGGCTTCAAGGATTAGGGGTTGGTCAGGGAGTGGCTTTTGTGCCATAGTCGGTTACGCCTGGAATTAGAGGTGGTTCGCGTCACGTTGGCTGATTGAAGCTTAAGTTATAAACTCGGACGAGAAATTGTGACGTCTCCCCGTGATTGTGGGCCCCTGATCAGACAGGCCGTTCCATCATGCAACTGCCTCGGATCTAGTAAGCACTACAGGAACGTCCAAGAGAAGAGCCTCGCTTTGGAGGGACTCGGGGTCATGCTACTTGGTCCATAGATCCGGTTTCCGTCTTCGACAAGTCATTAAGGATGGTCTCGAAGTCTTCTGAGCGTCACGGATTTTGATAGGCGCTCGCCAGTTGGTGCGCGGCCATCGGCCAGCCGGGGCGGCCCCGTCCGGCACGAGGGGCCGTCACAACCCCCGTCCTGGCGCACCAACTGGCGAGCGCTAGGGATTTTTTTGGGGGGGGGGGGGACGATCTCGGTGGCCCGAAAAACAAGCCTCTTCCCGTGTCCCGGGGTGCTGACTCACAGATCTCGTCGAAACACTCGACGAGCGAGGATCTGATGGGTCGCGAATTGGTAAGTTGCAAGATGTTAAGAATTTATGCCGACTTTGGGACACTTGTATACACCCTCAAAATCAGTGATGGTCAGAAAATCTGGCCTAACGAGATAATGTCAATTCTGTCGATTCTGCGGGGTCGATAGTGCCTCTTATGGATCGTAGAACACCCGGACCATTGCGAGAATACCAGCCCGGACAGGCGGGGCCAGATGAGGCCAACACTGGACCAAGAGCATCAAGTCGGGGTCGTGATCGGTCTGCGGGATCGAGAATTGGGCGGGCCGCCGCGCTGACGATCGACAATTGATCCAAGCTGTTTTCTTCCAAAGAGTTGAAACGTGGGATTCCTTCCGACTACGTGCTGCGTACCCGCCTCGTGTTGCGTGAGGCGGGTTGGAATGAGTGCGAGGAACTGATCTGACTCAAGCCCGACGCCCCGCCGCTGGGGAGCAAGTTGCGTCCACGGCTACCTGGGAATCGATCTTGTGGTTCAGCCGGTCCCCTCAGCCCTACGCCGATCTGAAGGCGTGCGGCAAGGGGTCAGACCGGCTTGGCTTCGACGGGGCGATCAAGTTCGCCGAGAACGGAGTGAGCGAGAGCAAGAAGACCGCCTGGCACCCGTGCGTCGAGTCCTTCGGCAAGGGTCACGGCATCGCCCGCATCCCGGACGTAATCGTCGCAAACGTGGGCGGCAACAAGCCGGGCTTGGACCACTCGGCGATGTTTCCTTTGGCATTGGCAGACCAACTGATCAGGACGTTCAGCCAGACCGGCGATCTTGTATTGGACAACTTCTGTGGGTCCGGGCAGACTTTGGTGGCTGCGAAGGGATGTGGGCGTCGACATCTGGGGATCAAGCGGGAAGCGAAGTACGTCAGGATTGCTCTGGGGCGGCTGCGGTGACGAGGCTCAACGACCGCTGACCTTGCCCACCCGCATGAACAAATCCCAGGCGACCTGCCGCTCTTGCCGTGGGTCGCCCCACGCCCCCGCCAGTTCATCACGGATTTCGTCCGTAGGTTCTCGCCCGGTCTGCGTGCGGTAGCGGTTCGACGCAGACCAAGTTCCCAGAAACCCCGTGAGTTGGTCCAGATTCCACTCATGGGTCATCCGAAACGGCGGCGTGGCGATCTCGTCAAAGGGGAACGGGATCGTTCGATAAGCCTCCACAGCCAGCCTTGTCTCCGGGAACCAGAAATGACGAAGAACCTCGGCATCCAGGCGTTGAATTACGGCATCGACTTCCGGGGTGACGCTTGGCACTTTGCTGATTATCCCGCTTTTCGGGGAGGCCTGCGATATCCGCCGAGAGAGGCCGAGACCAGCAGATTTTGGAGCCACTCTGGATGATACCGCATCCCATTGAGACGTTCGGCAGGACTTCGAAGTGCCGGCGACGCTCGAACCGTGCGCGGGCAGGAGGGAGCGAA
>Ga0208565_1002359_pt1 | contig 10191 bp, 7 predicted proteins | sample Sb_taG_7_FD_187706 | JGI IMG/M metagenome (GOLD analysis project Ga0208565, IMG submission 187706) | Peat soil microbial communities from Weissenstadt, Germany - Sb_50d_2_FS metaG (SPAdes) (version 2) | ecosystem: Environmental > Terrestrial > Soil > Wetlands > Peat | place: Germany: Weissenstadt...
CCCAGGAGCACGAGGTCCTCGAGCCGACGATCCACGACCGGGTTCTCGAAATCCTTCGCTCCCAGAAGGAGCCCCTCTTCGCCATCCTCGACGCCGCCCGCGACCCGATCGTCCACCTGCGGATCTATGAGTGCCCTGAGCAGAAACAATCCCTCTACGAGGGCCCCGAAGCCGCCCGCCTGGCCTTCGTGGCACCCTACCTGATCTCGCTACCCAAGCGATCGCCCTTCCTCGAGCGGCTCGTCCGCGAGGGCTGGGGCAAGAGTTGGGGAGTGTACCTCACGTGCGACCGGCCGTTCGAGGAAGTCCGGAAGCACCTGCGGCGTTTCCTGACGGTGGAGCTGGAATGGAAGTCGACGAAAGTTCTGTTCCGGTTCTATGACCCGCGAGTGCTTAGAAAGTTTTTGCCGACGTGCACACCGAAGGAGTCATTGGAGTTCTTCGGAGTCGTCCAGAAATTCTTGCTCGAAGCAGAGGAGACCACTGAAGTCCTGGAGTATAGGAACAATACCCCTCTCGTCCATGCGGCGAGAACGACGATAGAGGGCACGGCGAGGTGAAGTTGGTTGCCACGCACGACGTTTAGTCAGGGATCGTAGCCCGGCACGAGTCTCGCATCCCGGCAGGCCTGGTGGGACCACCTCATTCTCTACGCTTTTTGCCTTTGTGTCCGTACGGTCCGGCTATCCGTAGCGTTCAGTACCATTTATGTTCAAAATTCGTCGTGAGCAAATCGACGCTATGGCGGGGGAACCCCGCCAGTTCCTTGACCTTGTCCAGGCGGTCGCGGCCCGGAATGGCCAGCGCACCGAAGTCGACCGGGACGGGAAGGGGCTCGCCGTCCGCGAGTCGGACGACGACCACGGCACCACTCGCTACCGAATGAACAACAAGGGGCTCCCCGGCACGGTCCAAGCCCCCGACGGCCGTACCTTTCACTACACCTACGATCAGAAGAACCGGCCGAATGCCGTCTCCGACGCGGCCGGCAACCGGACCCTGTTCGAGTTTAACGAGGAGGACGAGGTCGTCGCCGTCACCGACCCAGGCGGTTACCGCCAGCGGATCAGCCACCGCAGCGGTGAGCCCGTTGCCGTCGAGAGACCGGGCGCGTCCGGGCTCCGGTTCGGTTACGACCACACCGGGCAGGTCAACACGGTCACCGACGGCCGCAACCGGACCCTCGGCATCGAGCGCGACCTAGAGGGACGGATCCGCCGGATCCTGGAGCGCGGCGGGGGCACAATCGCTTACGACCACGACGACAAGGGGCGGCTCTCCGCCCTCACGACGCCGATCGGTGCTAAGTGGCGTGTCGAGTACGACAACGAGCGAGGCGAGAAGATCGTTGTCTACCCAGATGGCCGGCAGGAGCGTTACGGCTTCGACCACCGGGGGCTCACCCGGGTCGTTCGCCGTGACGGAGGAACCGTGAGCCTGGCTACCCGACCGGACGGCCGCCTCTCCGAGGCGGCTTACCCCGGCGGTATCCATGTCCGACTGAAGCACGACGACGACGGGCACGTCACCCTCGGGGACAACGGTGCCCACCCCGTTGCGTTCGGATACGACAACGAGGGGCGCCGCGTCTTGGAGAAACTGGACGGACGGTCCGTCCAGGTCCTTTTCGACAACTCGGGCCTCATCGACCGGATGGTCACCCACCGCGGAGAGACGGTCCACTTCAAACACGGACCCGACCAGCGAGTCAGCCGCGTCACGGACTGGGACGGGCGGGTCTACGACGTCCGGCGCGACGGCTCTGGGTTCCTGACTGGAATCGACTTCCCCAACGGCGTTCGGTTTACTCGCCAGACCTCCGCCCTCGGCCTCGCCCAGACCGACCGCCTCCGGACGCGCACCAGCGAGATCACCCGCGACTACCGGTACGACCAGAACGACCGCCTCGTCGGCGTAGAGGACAGCGACCTCGGGACGAAGGAACACTCATTCGACGCCGACGACCGCCTCACAGGGGTGCACTCGCCACGGGCGGCGACCGTCTACTCCTACGACGCCCACGGCAACGCCACGCGCGTCGGCGACCAGAGCTTCCGATACAACGGGCTCGACCAGATCGCTCCAGGGAGCGGCGTCAATTGCCGCTACGACGCCCTGGGCAACCTCACCGAGGAGTCAGGGCTGGGTCGCCAACACACCTACACCTACAACGGTCAGAATCAACTTGTCCGGGCCAACCTACCGGGCGGGCGCGTTGCCGAGTACGGGTACGACGCCTTCGGCCGCCGCGTCTGGAAGCGCGTCGATGGAGTGACAACCATTTACTCCTGGTGGGGCGAGCAGATTATCGCCGAGGACACCGATGGCCCGGAGGCCCGGCACGTCGACTATTTGTACCTACCCGGGACGAACCTCCCCTTGGCGATGAGGGTCAACAGCGAGGTCTACTGCGTCCATGCCGACCACCTGGACACCCCGGTCCGCCTGACGAACCGCACGGGCGACGTCGTCTGGTACGCAGAGCCGCACGGGTTCACGTTCGTCGAGGTTCAGGCGGACGTGCGCCAGCCCCTGCGGTTCCCCGGCCAGTACTTCGACGAAGAGACCGGGCTGCACTACAATGTCGCGCGCTACTTCCACCCCGGCCTGAGCCGCTACCTGAGCCCCGACCCGCTGTTCTTCGAGGGGAGCACCAACCTCTACCTCTACGCGCTGAACAACCCGGTGGCGTTCACCGACCCGACCGGCCGGTTCGCGCCGTTGGTGATCGCGGGGATCATCGGTGGCGCGGTGCTCGTGGGCGCGGCGATCTGCGCGGCGCTGGCGGCGGCGCACCAGGCGGCCAGCAATTACGCTGAGGGTCGGCCGCTGGGCGAGGGGGTCCTCGGTGCGGCGGGCCGGGGGGCGATCGGTGGTGCGGGCGCCGGCCTCGGCGCCGGCGTCGGGTTCGTCCTCGGGGGTCCCTGGGGCGCTCTGGCCGGCGGCCTCATCGGGGGCCTTGCCACGAGCGTGATCATGGCAGGTGTTGAGGCGCCCTCGGGGCACACGCTGCAGGCCTGTGGCGAAGCCGCGATAAACACCATGATCCCGTTCCGCGGCTCGATCAAGCGTTATCTGGACAACCCGAACGACCCCAACCGCGGCAAGCAACTGGCCGTCGACATGACGTTCGACGTCATCAATCTCGCCCTGATCGCCCTGGGCGTCCGCGCCGCCCGCGGTGCGAGGGTCCCCGGGCGCCCGCCCGTCGAGAGGCCGGTCGAGCCGCCGAAACCTCCCGAGAAGCCTCAACCCCCTGAGCCGGTGATCCAGCCGAAGTCGTTCTACGATTCCCTTTCCCCCAAGGCGAAAGCCGCCTACGATCAGCAGAAGGCTCTCGGCAACGAGAAGATGCTCAACCAGATCGAGGAAGGGACAAAGAACGCCGACGGTTCGTACGACGTCGCGAAGGCGAACAAGATTCTCGAAAGCAAGCACCTCGATGAGGCTGGACTTAACAACGCGAAGCAGGCCAAGGAGCAGAAGGCGACCCAGAACGCGGACAAGTTGATCAAGGAAGTCGACAACATCGTCAAGGAGACCGACGGAACGAACCGGCCCAATGCTAAGATCGGAGACGGGACCTCCGAAGCCGCGCTAATGGCCGAGATCGCGGACGGGGAACCGAAGGGCTCTCCCGAAGGGCACTATCAGAAGGTCGCCGACTACACCCAAGTCTTGAAGAAAAAGCAGGCCGCCCTGCAGGAGCAGCGCAAGAACATCAGCGACCCTGCGAAGCAGGCGGAGATCGACCAGTCGATCAAGGACGCTCAGGATCGGATCGACAAGATGCAGCCGGCGATCGACGCCTGGAACGATCGGGCGACGACGAACCCGGCCAAGTGGAACCCGGACGGCACATCGAAGAAGAACCCTAACTGGCCCAAGGACCTAGGCAAGAAGTGAGGAACTGAAGTTATGTGGCGGACCGACGAGGAGATTAACGCCGATCTAGATTCCGGGCGACCTGAGCGAATCGTCGCGGGCATTCGCGATATCGATTCGCGCCGGGACCTCTTCGACGAATTCGTCCGTCCGCCGCTCACGGTGGCGATACTGCGCCCGCTTGGCGACGATGTCCCGGAGGAGACCTTGCTCGCCCTGATGCGTCTGATCGTGGGCTACGATTCGTTCGAGCCGGCACTCTCTCTCGAAGACAAGTACCGTTCGATCGGGTTGCTCAGTACGCGGTACGGACGTTCCGTGGTCGCCTGTCAGGGGGCGCTCGAATTGAAGGTCGCGGAGGACCCTGTCAAAGCGGTGACCGATGCACTGAATGCCGTCCGCACCGAGGGCTTGAATCTCCCCAGGCATGTCGAGGGGGCCCAGTACTTCCTGAGCTACCTTCTCGACGGTTCCGATGTGATTAGGAACGCGACCCTACGCTGCTTGAGGGATTGGCCGAACCGCTCCTCGTTCCGTGATCTTAAGGAATACCTTCGACCCCAGCTCGAGCCGCCCGAGATTTCGTACCTCGCAGGCTACTGAGCAGCATCCTCCAAAGCGGTGGCCCTTCCCAGGAACCGATCCGGTGTCCCCTTCGATGCGGTGCCAAAGGGGACATTGCTATTCACGGCGGATGGTTGGCACCAAAAGGGGACATTGCTATTCACGGCGGATGGCTGGGAAACATAGGAAATTCTCGCGGAAATGCCAAGGGGAAAATTTATATCGGCCGCGGGATTTCGGGAGAATCCAGGAAAAGCTCAATTGTTGGGCTGTGGGCTCCGTCATCTGGCAGATCCGCCATGCCTCGACCGGCCCGAGCCTCGGCCGACGGTGACGCTATCACACGATCATCCGGACCAGTGAGAAGGCCGAGGTGTTCCACAAGGACGAGGACTTCGGGGCCTTCGTCCGGAGCATGGGCGAGGCCCGCGTCCGCGTCCCGATGCACGTCGTGGGCCGCTGCCTGAAGCCGAACATTTCCATTTCGTGCTCTGGACCCGTGCCGACGGCGAGCTGAGCCGGTGGGTACACTGGCTCCTGACCACACGCGCCGCTCTCTATGTCGCCACGGCCATTGCGACCGCGACTGGCAAGGTAATTCAGGGCCGTGAAGGTTCGCAGGACGGGCATTTGCGCGCCGTCGTCCGCTACGCGGTCGAGGCTGGTCCGACGGACTGAGCCACTCCACGGCAGGCGTTCCCGGTTGCTGCGGCAGTTGAAGCTGCGGTCCCAGAGAGCGTCCATCGGGGAAAGATCGGCTCAGGGCATTGTCTTTCGAGTCTTGCGTCTTTACTGTGAATTCAGTCCATTCACCGCGGTTCTCTTCACTCGTTTCGACCGAAGCGAATGCGAGGCAAGACCTTGGCGGAGCCCAGAACAGCACGGGTCGTTTTGGGGCTGCCCACGGGCGAGATCGAGCTCGAGCTGGAGGTCCCTCCCGGGCTGGCCCGCGTCGATCAGCTCTTGCCCCTGGGACGCGCCCTGACCGAACAGATCGTCGACCTGACGGTGATCCAGGTCGAGGAGGAGGGGCGGAAGATCTCCTGCCGCGCCGGGTGCGGGGCGTGCTGCCGGCAACTCGTGGCCATCGCGGAGGCCGAGGCCCGCGGGGTTCGCGACCTGGTCGCATCCCTTCCCGAGCCGCGGCGATCCCGGGTCAAGGCCCGCTTCGCCGAGGCTTTGCTCAGGCTCGACGCCGCCGGACTGATCGCTCCGCTCCGAGCGCGGGCTGACTGGGACAACGCCCGCCGGCGCGAGATCGGTCTGGCCTACTTCCGCCAAGGCGTTCCCTGCCCCTTTCTCGAAGACGAGTCGTGCTCGATCCATCCCGAGCGGCCGCTCGCCTGCCGCGAGTACCTGGTCACCTCGCCACCCGAGCACTGCGCCGATCCCAGGGTGAATCAAGTCGAGGGGGTCAAGATGCCGGCTTCGGTCTGGACGGCGGTCGCGCGCCTCGACCCAGTTGCACCGGGCGCGAGATCGATCCGCTGGGTTCCCCTGATTCTCGCCCTGGAGTGGACCGAGGCTCACCCCGACGAGCCTCCCGGCCAGCCAGCCGCGGAGCTGGTCAGACGCCTGTTCGAGAACATTACCCGCAAGACCGAAGGTCCCGAGGCGCATGAGAACGCTGAACCCGGCCCCTCGATCGTCCCTTGAGCTGGAAGGCGTGGCGCTGCGCGACCAGGAGCATGGCAGATCGGAAGGCAAAGGGGACGTCGCTATTCTCGGTGGAAGGCTGGAGAATCTAGGAAGTCCCCGATTCCTGGTTCTCGTGTTGGGCCACGACTGTGTGCACCTCTTCAACGCTCCGACGACCAAGTCCGAGGTCGCGACGATCCGACTCTCTCTTCGGAGGGATCGACCCTAACACCCATTCCGGGATATGACCGAGACAGTCCATCGCCGCGGGCCTGGACTACAGCGATCGGCCTCGCGGTCGGCAATCGCGACTCGTGACCTTGCAGAAAGTGTGACGGGGGAAGTCTTCCCAGCTCCCGTATCAGGCGACGGTGCGCAGCAAAGGTCCCCTCGTTTTTCCGGGCGACAGGACGCGGCGACTCGGTTTCCTTGAGACAGTGTCGATTTGGCCGTACGTCTACCCGGCTGGCGATTGTGAAACCGCAACCGCAACGAGAGAATTGCAGGGAGGTAGGCTCGTGAGAAGGCAGATCGACGTGTCACGGGCCGGCGTTACGCCGTCCAAAAGTGATCAGGTTCCGCGGTACCTCGAAGCTTTCTCGTTGCTGTCGCCCACGCCCAGTCCGGTGATTGGACGATCGGCGGGAGTCGGTGTGTGTGGGCGGAGCGAACTTCCACTTTCTTGGCGGAGGCTTTGATGGATATTCCTATCCCTGTGTCGAATGGTCAAGTGATCGATTACGCGGCCGTCGTGCCGTCAAACTCGACGCCGCGGATCTACTACGTCAACGGAATTCAGACCGACGGTGCGGACCATGCGAAGACGGCCTACACGCTGTCGGTCCTCACCGAACACGTCGTGCATGGTGTGTACAACGCGACGGCCGGTAAGGGTATCGGTATCATCATCGACCTGCTGCAGTGCGGTGCAGACTGGGTTGACGTCTTCCTGTCAAAGCTCGCCGAGATCGGCAACATCGGCCTTAGCGCCGCGGTCGACGCGGTCGTCAGTTTCGTCAGGGGCAAGCAGGGGCTCCCCCCAAAGGATCCGGCCTCGGTAGCCGACGCGATCCGTCAGAAGATTCCTCAGGCCGATCGCGTGGCGTTCATCGAGAACTGCCTCAGGACCTACAATAGGGCCACAGCGAGCCTCTTCCAGCAGCTCCGCACTCACCTTGGCGAGAGACAGATTATCGTCGCACACAGCCAGGGCAACCTGATCACCGCCGACGCACTGTGGTCGATGGTCATTGCCTTCGGCGAGATGTCGCTGTCTACCATGCAGGTCTACTCACTGGCCTCTCCCTCGCCCGCTTGGCCGCTGGGTATTCGCTACCGCCGTAAGGTCTATGGCTACACCAACGACCTGGTAACCCTCTGCGATCCCCACAATTGGACCTTCATCACCGGGCGTCTCGCCGACGGCACGTTCGGCCGCACCGCCGGCGACTGGCGGCAGTTTGGAGCCAGCGCGTTGCCGGGCCTCGACGGCCACGACATCAACCGAAACATCGCGTTGAACTTTACCACCACCATCCGGCGTGAGCTGGGCCTACCGCCGCTGACGGCCGCCAAACCGGCAATACCCGCGGCCGCCCCGGGCCGGAAGAACTACACGGTTCAGCCCGGCGACTCGCTCTCGCGCATCGCCCAGTTGATGTATGGCAACGGCAACGCCTGGCCCAGGATCTACGAGGCGAACCGGCAAACTATTGGCAACAACCCAGACCTGATCCGTCCCGGGCAAAACCTTGTCATCCCATGACGTGCCGACCCCGCCCCTCTCCGGTAGAGAGAACGAAACCGGGTGTTACGGGAAACCCGAAGAGCCCGGTAACAGAGGGGGAAGAAAGGGATTATAAGATATGCCACGCCTCTTTGGCCTCCCAGCGGTCCTCGATCCAAGGGTGCCGTCGCGACGCACCCTTCCCCGATTGGCTACCCCCTGCGGCTTGGCGAACTCTTCGACCTCCCGGCGACGTCGGCGATCGTTCGCATCCGCGCAATGCGTTGTCATCCTTCCGTGGATCGCTAGAATACGGTGTGAAAGCCTTGTAGCCAGGAATGGAGACCCCATGCCGCCAGGTCAAGCGCCCGCATTCCTCGATCAACAAAGCCACCAACAGCACGGGGCTCCTTCCCTCCCCGGCCCCCGGCCCAGGCGCTTCGCCAATCCCACGCCGCATCCCAGGCTCGACCTCGTTGCACCGGCGGCGGGAACGCATTTTGCCATCGATGGAAATGGCAACATGCCTATTATCGTGGCGCAGGCGAAGATCGTTGGCGTGCCCACGAACGTGGCGCTGACGACTCCCTTAACCTGGAGGGTCCGGCTCCGGTTCGATGCCGCGCACTGTCCCCACGGACCGAACAGGCAGATCGTCCATCCCGATATCGTCAAGACGGTGGTGGGTGGCACGTTCGCGATTTCGTTCACGCTGGTCCGCGGCGGGTCGTTGTCAATCAGCGTGCGGGCCAACGTCGCGGGCCGCGTGTTGACGGCTCAGTCCAGCCATCTGGACATCCGCGGCACCAACCCGGCCCTCCAGGACCTGCGGGCGGCGCTGCCGCACAACACCCTGCGCCGGATCGCCCGGTTCGAGTCTGGCGGCGGGCGGCAGTTCATCGCGGCAGCCGATGGCGGCGTGGGCGCCTGCCCGCTCTGGAGCCGCGATAACCTGGGCGGCGTGGGCATCATGCAGATCACGGTCCCCAGGCCGACGGACAATCAGGTCTGGAACTGGCGGGAAAACGTCGCCAAGGGGATCGAGATCTTCAACCAGAAGATCGCCGGGGCCAGGGGCTATCCGGCGCAGGTCCGCAACAGCCACGGATTCGCACAGCTCGTCCAGCATTTCAACGCGGAACGACACAAGCACAAGCTCCCCGCCATTCCCGTCGATCTTCCCGAATTCACGACAGGGGACTTCGATGCGAATCTCCAGCAACTCGAGCTCGACACCATCCGGGGCTACAACGGCTGGGGCGGGAGGGATCACTTCGGCTTTCCCCTCCATGAATTTCGGGTCGCCCTCGACGCAAACGGGCACCTGCGCGTCAATCTCGACCCCAGCGGGACTAAGGCCACCGCGATCTGGGAACAGGTCCCCGCAGCGGCTCGTCCCCAGAGCTTCGGCGATCCGGACTATGTCAATCACGTCCTTGGAACGTCCACCTGAAGAGCGTTGTCGCCCCCGGCATCAGGCGATGAGAAGCGCCAGCCCGGCCAGCCGGCGGACCGTGGGTTCAATCTCGGGAGCGAGCATCGCCTCGATCACTGCCGGATCGCGCACGGGCTTGCCTTCCTTCTCGATGGTGAAGTCGCCACCCAGAAACAAGGCATTGATCTCTTCGAGGAGCTGGAACTGGTCCCGTGTGCCGTCCAACCGCCGCAGGACCAGGCGGTGAAACTCGTCAAGCTGCACCGCCCGACCCCGCAGGTTGGTGACCATCTCCTCCTGCTCGGCCTGGAGCCGCGCCAGGGGGCTGGCGACCGGGCGCTCACCAGGCTCGCTGGCAAAGCGAGGGGGATGAACGTGGAAGTCGAGAAGGCCCGAGCCGAAACAGCGAAGCAGGGATTCGCCAAGGTTCCGTCGCCCTTCCTCCTCGCCGGCGATCTCGTTGACCCGTGAGCCCAGCCGTGAGCGGACTTCGTTCCAGAGCGTCTGGAAGGGCAAGGACCGGCACTGCGCCTCGTAAAGCGTGATGAGCGCTGCCTTGGTCAGGGGATTGTTGGTGGTCACCGTCTCCGCGCCTTCCGGTCGGCAGAATTGCTCGGGCGCGTCGGAGACGACGTCCGGCGCGGGGGAGACCGGCCTGACCCCGGTGCTGATGGTCATCGAGGCCAGCACCTCGTTCAGGCCGGGCGGGCGGCGGTCTGCCGTCTCGTGGCACAAGAGAGTTCGGCGAAAGGTCCGGTTGCAGAGAAAGTCGAGGTACTGCTCACGAGTGACGGTGTCACTGGCCCAGTGCTCAATCGCCGACCTGGCTTCAGGGGACAGGTTATCGATCAGGCCGGGCGTACGCGCCTCGGCCAGAAAGCTCAGCCCCTTGGCCCGCGCCCGGCCGATGAATTCGTGGAAGTACATCGGTTGGTTCGTCTCT
>Ga0208565_1002361_pt1 | contig 10181 bp, 8 predicted proteins | sample Sb_taG_7_FD_187706 | JGI IMG/M metagenome (GOLD analysis project Ga0208565, IMG submission 187706) | Peat soil microbial communities from Weissenstadt, Germany - Sb_50d_2_FS metaG (SPAdes) (version 2) | ecosystem: Environmental > Terrestrial > Soil > Wetlands > Peat | place: Germany: Weissenstadt...
GCGGTCTCTGAGGCACGGTGGGACACCGCCCCCGGAGGGGCTTCCCAGGCAGGGCATGGGGCAAGGGGGCAGTTCACGCGCTGGTAACACTGGCGTGACCGTGCCGAAACTCCGGGGTTGCATTCTTTCGGCGGCAGGGCGACCCGCCTGCTGTGGCCTTGGCGCACCCGGCGCTGCGTGACGCCTTGGCCGTGGCTCGGGGAGCCGGAACGTTAATGACCGCACGAGAGGAGCACCGGAGCCGTGCTAGGCGCTGTAGTACCCGTTCCGTATCCCAGTTGGCTGAATACGGGCGACAACACGTGGCAGATCGTCGCCGCCACGTTCGTCGGCCTGATGAGCCTCCCCGGCCTGGCGGTCCTCTACGCATCGATCGTCCAGAAGAAGTGGGCGGTGAACGTGCTGGCCATGATGTTCGCCGGCTTCTCGCTCGTCCTCGTGGCCTGGGTGTTGTGGTCCTACAAGATGGGCTTCGGCGCCACCTCGATCGGAGGGGGGGTGCGGAACGGGATACAGACCCAGCTCACCGGCACAGGGTGGGTCAAACACTTCTTCGAGAACTTCGTCGGGAAACCGGGGGGCATCACCGACAGCGTCGGTGAACAGGGCCAGGCGGTGTCAGCGGCCAACACCGTCATCCCCTTCCACTTCCCCACGACGTCGCTCGCCTACTTCCAGTTCGTCTTCGCGGCCATCACCCCCCTGCTGTTCCTGGGGAGCGTGCTGGGCCGGATCAAGTTCAGCGCCTGGTGCCTGCTGGTGCCCCTGTGGTCCACCTTCGTCTACGGCGTCGACGCCTTCCTGCTGTGGGGCGGCGGCTACTTCGCCCAGGAGGGCTCGCTCGACTTCTCCGGAGGATTCGTCATCCACATGTCGGCCGGGGTGTCGGGATTCGTGGCGGCCTGGGTCTTAGGCCCCCGGCTGGCCCGAGATAGAAAGAACGCCATACCGAACAACCTGGTCATGGCGGCCGTGGGCGCCGGCATCCTGTGGCTGGGCTGGAACGGGTTCAACGGTGGTGACCCGTACTACGCCGGCACCGACGCCGCCGCCGCGGTGGTCAACACCAACGTGTGCACGGCGGTGGGCGTGCTGGTCTGGATCGGGTTGGACGCCTGGTTCTCCAAGCAGAAGAAGCCCACCTTCCTGGGTGGCGTGAACGGCATGATCTGCGGTCTGGTCGGGATCACACCCTCGGCGGGCTGGGTGAACGGCCGGGGCGCCATCTACGTCGGGGTGATCGTCACCGTCATCGTCTGGTTCGCCTGGAACTTCCTGTCCAAGGTTCGGCCCTTCTCGAAGGTCGACGATGCGCTCGGGGTCGTCTACACCCACGGCATCGCCGGCCTGTTCGGTGGGTTGCTGCTGGGCATCTTCGGTGACCCGAACATGATCGAGTACGGCTGCGGCCATCTGAACTCCGCCGGGCAGGTGGTGAACACCTCGGCGACGGACTACGTCTCGTCCTCCGCCCATTGTGTGCCGTTCTCGGTGGCCGGTCTGATGTACGCGCCACACTCCGCCCACCAGCTGTGGGAGCAGTTCAGAGCCGCCCTGTTCGTCATCTTCTGGTCGGCGCTGGTCACCTTCATCTTGATGAAGCTCATCGGACTGGTCCTGCGCGGGGCCCGGTACAAGGACGAGATCCTCGAGATCGGCGACCTGGCCATCCACGACGAGGAGGCCTTCCCCGACGAGACCCTCGCCGAGCGGGTGAGCTCCAGCAGCGCCTTCGAGATGGCCGGGCTGACCGGCGGTGCCAAGGCTCCGCCGATAGCGTCGGATCCCCCTGCCGCAGGCGCACAGTGATCCGACCGAGCTCGACGAAAGGGAGCGCACAATGAAGCTGGTCGTGGCAGTCCTCAAGCCCTTCAAGCTCGACGAGGTCAAAGAAGCTCTGAAGACGCTGGGCGTCCAGGGCATGACCCTCACCGAGGCCCAGGGTTTCGGCCGCCAGCGGGGCCACACCGAGGTCTACCGAGGTGCGGAGTACGAGGTGGACTTCGTCCCCAAGATCCGTGTCGAGGTGCTCGTCGACGACACCCAGGCCGACGAGGTGGTCGACGCCATCGTCCAGACGGCGGCCACCGGCAAGATCGGCGACGGCAAGGTGTGGGTCATCCCGATCGAGGCTGTGGTGCGGGTCCGCACCGGGGAGAGGGGCCGCGACGCCCTCTGACCCGGCACGGTCTGGCCCTCTGGCCGGCACGGCTCGCCTCCCCCCGGGCAGCCGGCCGGCCGGGGGGATCAGCCTGCCTGACGGGCGACGGCTTCGGCCGCGGCCCTGATGGCGTCGGGGTCACCCAGCTGGCGGTCCTCGACGAGCTCGAGGTCGTCGTCGAAGCGGAACCACCACGGCACCCCGGTGGGCACCTCGAGGCCGACGATCTCGTCGTCGGAGATGTCCTTCACGTACTTCACCAGGGCCCGGATGGAATTGCCGTGGGCGACCACGAGCACGCCGGGGAAGGCGCGCAGGTCAGCGGCGATGGCGTCCTCCCAGTAGGGCACCATGCGCAGGACCACGTCGGCCAGGCACTCGGTGTCGGGGAGGACCGCCGCCGGGAGGTCCCGGTAGCGGTCGTCGTGGACGGGGTGCCTCTCGTCGTCTCGTGACAGGGGCGGCGGGGGGACGTCGTAGCTGCGGCGCCACTTCTTCACCTGCTCGGCGCCGAACCGGGCCGCGGTCTCCTTTTTGTTCAGGCCCTGCAGGTCCCCGTAGTGCCGCTCGTTCAGGCGCCAGTGGCGCCGGACCGGCAGCCAGCTCCGGCCCATCTCGTCGAGGGTGAGGTTCGCCGTGCGCACGGCCCTGGTGAGGACCGAGGTGTGCAGCACCCGCAGGTCGAGCCCCCCGCGCTGCTCGGCGGCGAGCAGGGCGCCCGCCTGGCGGGCTTCGGCCTCGCCCTTGGCCGTGAGGTCCACGTCGGTCCACCCCGTGAACAGGTTCTGGGCGTTCCAGGTGGATTCACCGTGGCGGAGCAGGACCAGGTCGGGCACAGTGTGGAGCGTAGTCAGGCGGCTGCCGGGGAAAGGGCTCCGCCGGCGGGGCGTGGGGACCGCCCATGGGATCCCCTCCGCCCGTTGCCGCTACCGCCCGTACCGCACACCTTCCCGACCCGGGTGAGCCATGTCCCCCCCGAGCAGGGAGCGCTCCAACTCGAAGGAGTTGGGTTTCGCATGAGTACAAGCAAAGCCGAAACGGCTCCCGCCGGGCAGGGTCCAACGGCCCCCCTGGCGGGGCCGAAGCTCCCGAAGCACCCCGGTCCCCCCGGCCCCCCGGGCACCCTGGTCCCCAGGGCACTACCAAAGTTGACAATATGAGACTCAAGATCGCTATACTGATGACAGTCAACTAAGACAGAAGACGAGATTCCCGGTGAGATTCACCGGGCGCAACCCAGAATACGGAGGCACCCCCATGCCCAAGGCCGTCGGAATCGACCTCGGCACGACCAACTCGGTCGTGAGCGTCCTGGAGGCCGGCGAGCCGGTCGTGATCCCCAATGCCGAGGGGGGCCGAACGACGCCGTCGGTGGTCGGGTTCTCGAAGTCGGGCGAGGTCCTGGTGGGCGAGGTCGCCAAGCGCCAGGCCATCACCAACCCTGACCGCACCATCCGCTCGGTCAAGCGCCACATGGGCACCTCGTGGTCCATCGACATCGACGGCAAGAAGTACAACGCCCAGGAGATCTCGGCTCGCATCCTCCAGAAGCTCAAGAGGGACGCCGAGTCCTACCTCGGCGACACCGTCAACCAGGCCGTCATCACCGTCCCCGCCTACTTCGACGACGCCCAGCGCACCGCCACCAAGGAGGCGGGCCAGATCGCGGGCCTCGAAGTCCTGCGCATCATCAACGAGCCCACCGCCGCCGCCCTCGCCTACGGGCTGGACAAGGAGAACAAGGAGCAGACCGTTCTCGTCTTCGACCTGGGAGGGGGGACCTTCGACGTCTCGATCCTCGAGATCGGCGAGGGCGTCTTCGAGGTGAAGTCCACCTCCGGGAACACCCACCTCGGAGGCGACGACTGGGACCAGCGCATCATCGACTGGCTGGTCACCGAGTTCAAGAACACCGAAGGCGTGGACCTGTCCGCCGACAAGATGGCCCTGCAGCGCCTGAAGGAAGCGGCCGAGAAGGCCAAGATCGAGCTGTCCTCGGTGCAGGAGACCCAGATCAACCTGCCCTTCATCACCGCCACCTCCGAGGGACCCAAGCACCTCGACCTCAAGCTCACGCGCGCCAAGTTCAACGAGATCACCGCCGACCTCGTCGACGCCTGCAAGGGGCCTTTCGAGCAGGCCATCACCGACGCCGGGATCGCCAAGTCCGACATCCACCACGTGGTCCTCGTGGGCGGCTCCACGCGCATGCCCTCCATCCAGGACCTGGTGCAGAGCCTCACCGGCAAGGAGCCCCACAAGGGCGTGAACCCCGACGAGGTCGTGGCCATCGGCGCTGCGGTCCAGGCCGGTGTGCTCAAGGGCGAGGTGAAAGACGTCCTGCTGCTCGACGTCACCCCGCTGTCGCTCGGTATCGAGACCAAGGGCAGCGTCATGCACCGGCTCATCGAGCGCAACACCACCATCCCCACCAAGCGCTCCGAGGTGTTCACCACGGCCGAGGACAACCAGCCCTCGGTCGAGATCCACGTGCTCCAGGGTGAGCGCGAGATGGCGATGTACAACAAGACCCTGGGCAAGTTCCAGTTGGTGGACCTGCCCCCGGCGCCGCGCGGCATCCCGCAGATCGAGGTGACCTTCGACATCGACGCCAACGGCATCGTGCACGTCTCCGCACGCGACACGGCCACGGGTAAGCAGCAGTCGATGACCATCACCGGTGAGTCCTCGCTCCCCAGGGAGGAGATCGACCGCATGGTGCGCGACGCCGAGGCGCATGCCGAGGACGACCGCCGCCGGCGCGAGGAGGCGGAGATCCGCAACAACGCCGACACCCTCGTCTACCAGACCGAGAAGCTCCTGCGCGAGCAGGGCGAGAAGTTCGAGGGCGACGAGAAGGACAAGGTCGAGAGCGCGCTCAAGACCCTCAAGGACGCCCTGAACGGGTCCGACGTGGAGAAGATCAAGGACGCCACCGAGGCGCTCGTCAACGCCAGCCAGGGGTTCACCCAGCGCCTGTACGAGCAGGCTTCGCAGTCGGGCGGGGCGTCTTCGGCCCCGGGCGGCGACGGGCCCGCTCCGTCTGACGACGAGGTGGTCGACGCCGAGATCGTCGACGAGCCCGGGGCATGACCCCCCACGCCGGACCTTCCGGCGGCGCCCGGGAGCCGGGAGGGCGGTCTCCGGAGGGCACCGGCCCGACGGACGACGACGTGGCGGAAGCCGAGATCGTCGACGCCGACGCTGACACAGGCGCCGACGCCGTTTTCTACGAGGCGAACGCCGTGGTCGGTGACGAGCTCGACGGGCTCGCCACGGTGCGGCGCGAGCGCGACGAGTACCTCGGCGCGCTCCAGCGCCTCCAGGCCGACTTCGAGAATTACAAGAAGCGCATGCTGCGCCAGCAGACCGAGCACCTCGAGCGCGCCGCCGAGGACCTCGTGTCCAAGGTGCTGCCCGTCCTCGACGCCTTCGACCTGGCTCGCGCCCATCTCGGCGACGGTCCCGAGCTGTCGCCCGAGGGCAAGGCGCTCGTGGCCGGGTCGACGCTGCTCGCCGACACCCTGGCGCGCGAGGGCCTCGAGCGGATCGAGGACCCCGGCGCCCCCTTCGACCCCACCACGCACGAGGCGGTGGAGCACACCCCTGCCAACGGGACCACTCTCGACGGCGCGCCGGCGGGCCCGATCGTCGACGAGGTGCTGCGCGCCGGCTACCGCTGGAAGGGAAGGGTCATCCGGCCGGCCATGGTGCGGGTGCGGGGGTAATGGTCGCCCAGCGGGAGTGGTTGGAGAAGGACTACTACCAGGTCCTGGGCGTCTCCTCGACGGCCACGGACAAGGAGGTCACGCGCGCCTACCGCAAGCTGGCCAAGCAGTTCCATCCCGACGCCAACCCCGGCTCCGAGGACCGCTTCAAGGAGATCTCCGCCGCCTACGACGTGCTCGGCGACACCGCCAAGCGCAAGGAGTACGACGAGGTCCGACGGCTGGGGGCGTCGGGGTTCTCCAACTTCGGCGGCGGCTTCGGCGGCGCCGGTGGTGCGGGCGGACCCGGGGGTGCGACCTTCCGGGTCGAGGACATCGACTTCGGCGACCTGCTGGGGGGCCTCGGTGCGAACTTCGGCGGCGGCCGCCGGGCCCGCAACGCCGGCCCGCGCCGGGGTGCGGATGTCGAGGCCGAGCTGTACCTGTCGTTCGAGGACGCCGTGCGCGGCGTGACGACGTCGGTGAACGTGGCGGGCGAGGCGCGCTGTGAGACCTGCCACGGATCCGGGGCGGCCCCTGGCTCGTCCCCGGTGACGTGCCCCACCTGCCACGGCCGGGGCGCGCTCGACGACAACCAGGGCCTGTTCTCCCTCAGCCGGGTGTGCCCGCAGTGCTCGGGGCGCGGCACCATCATCGAGAAGCCGTGCAAGACCTGTCGCGGCTCGGGGATCGTGCGCCGCACCCGCGAGGTGAAGGTGCGCATCCCCGCCGGGGTCGACGACGGCCAGCGCATCCGCGTCAAGGGCCGGGGGGCGCCGGGCCGCGCCAACGGGCCCGCGGGCGACCTCTACGTCACCGTGCACGTGGGCAACCATCCGCTCTTCGGCCGACGGGGCCGCAACCTCACCCTCACCGTGCCGGTGACCTTCGCCGAGGCGGCCCTGGGGTCGACGGTGAAGGTGCCCACCCTCGACGAGCCCGTCACGTTGCGCATCCCGCCCGGCACCTCGTCGGGCCAGACCTTCCGTGTGAAGGGGCGGGGCGTGCCCGGACACGGCCGGACCGGGAGCGGTGACCTCCTCGTCACCGCCGAGGTCACCGTGCCCAAGAAGCTGACCGACGAGCAGCGCGCCGCCGTCGAGGAATTCGCCCGCCTGTCCGACGAGCAGCCGCGTGCCCATCTGGAGGTGAACACCGATGACGCCGCCAAGTGAGAGCACCAGCCGCGCCGTGTACGTGATCTCGGTGGCCGCCGAGCTGGCCGGCGTGCACCCCCAGACCCTGCGCGTCTACGAGCGCAAGGGCCTCGTGGACCCGTCGCGTACCGGGGGCGGCAGCCGCCGCTACTCCCAGCGCGACATCGAGCGCCTGCGCCGCATCGGGATGCTCACGGGCCTGGGGCTCAACCTCGAGGGCGTGCGCCGCGTGCTCGAGCTCGAGGCCGAGGTGGAGACGCTGCGCGCCGAGCTCGAACGCGTGCGCGACGAGGCGCGCCAGCAGCTCGAGCAGACCCACCGGCACTACCGTCGCGACCTGGTGCCCCTGCGCCAGGCTCTGGTGTGGCGCCCCGGCAGGAACACCGACGCGCGCCCGGGCAGGAGGTAATCCCATGGCTCTCGATCCCAACCGCTGGACGCTCAAGACCCAGGAGGCGCTGCAGTCGGCCACCGAGCGCGCCCGGGCCCAGAACAACCCCGAGGTCACCCCCGACCACCTGCTGGCGGCCATGCTGGGCCAGGCCGACGGCCTCGCCCTGCCCCTGCTGGCCAGGGCGGGGGTGGAGCCCACCGCACTCACCAACCGTGTGGCGGAGCGGCTCTCCTCCCTCCCCAAGGCCTACGGCGGCACCGACGTCGCCTTGTCGCGCCAGGCGCGGGACCTGCTCGAGACGGCCGACGGCGTCCGGGCCGACATGGGCGACGAGTACCTGTCGGTCGAGCACCTGCTGCTGGCGCTGTCCGACCTCATCGGGGTCAAGCGCGACGTGCTGCTCGACGCGCTGCGCCAGGTGCGCGGCAGCCACCGCGTCACCTCCCAGGACCCCGAGGCGCAGTACCAGGCGCTCGAGCGCTACGGGCGCGACCTCACCGAGGCGGCCCGCCAGGGCAAGCTCGACCCCGTCATCGGCCGTGACGAGGAGATCCGCCGCATCATCCAGGTGCTCTCCCGCCGCACCAAGAACAACCCCGTGCTCATCGGCGAGCCCGGTGTGGGCAAGACCGCCATCGTGGAAGGACTGGCCAACCGCATCGTCGAGGGCGACGTGCCCGAGGGCCTGCGCGACAAGCGCGTGGTGGCCCTCGACCTCTCGGCCATGGTGGCGGGCGCCAAGTACCGCGGCGAGTTCGAGGAGCGCCTGAAGGCGGTGCTCAAGGAGATCACCGACGCCGAGGGCGAGATCGTCACCTTCATCGACGAGCTGCACACCATCGTGGGCGCGGGCGGGGCCGAGGGCGCCATGGACGCCGGCAACATGATCAAGCCCATGCTGGCGCGCGGCGAGCTGCGCCTCATCGGGGCCACCACCCTCGACGAGTACCGCAAGCACATCGAGAAGGACGCCGCCCTCGAACGCCGCTTCCAGCCCGTGTACGTGGGCCAGCCCTCGGTCGAGGACACCGTGGCCATCCTGCGGGGGTTGAAGGAGCGCTACGAGGTCCACCACGGCGTGCGCATCCAGGACGCCGCGCTGGTGGCCGCCGCCGTGCTGTCGGACCGCTACGTGACGGGACGCTTCCTCCCCGACAAGGCCATCGACCTCGTCGACGAGTCCGCCAGCCGGCTGCGCATCGAGATCGACTCCATGCCCACCGAGATCGACGTGGTCACCAGGCGCATGCGCCAGCTCGAGATCGAGCGCATGGCGCTGGCCAAGGAGAAGGACGACGCGTCGAAGGAGCGCCTGGCGCGCCTCGACGAGGAGCTCGCCAACCTCAAGGAGCAGGCCGACGCCATGACGGCGCGCTGGCAGGCCGAGAAGGACGCCATCTCGGCCATCCGCGCCCTCAAGGAGGAGCTCGAGACGCGCAAGGGCGAGGCCGAGCGCCACGCGCGCGACGGCGACCTCACCCGCGCCTCGGAGATCCGCTACGGCGTGGTCCCCGACATCGAGCGCCGCATCGAGGACGCCACCAAGGCCCTGGCCGAGCTCCAGAGCTCGGGGGCGATGCTCAAGGAGGAGGTCGACGCCGAGGACGTGGCCGAGGTGGTGAGCCGTTGGACCGGGATCCCCGTCACCCGCCTCATGGAGGCCGAGCTGGCCAAGCTGGTGCGCATGGAGGAGGCCCTCCATGCCCGCGTGGTGGGCCAGGACGACGCCGTTCGTGCCGTCGCCAACGCCATCCGCCGCAGCCGGGCCGGGCTGTCGGACCCCAACCGGCCCATCGGGTCGTTCCTGTTCCTGGGCCCCACGGGCGTGGGCAAGACCGAGCTGGCCCGGGCGCTGGCCGAGTTCCTCTTCGACGACGACCGCGCCATGGTCCGCATCGACATGGGCGAGTACCAGGAGAAGCACACCGTCAGCCGCCTGGTGGGGGCGCCTCCGGGCTATGTCGGCTACGAGGAGGGCGGCCAGCTCTCCGAGGCGGTGCGGCGCCGTCCCTACGCGGTGGTGCTCCTCGACGAGATCGAGAAGGCCCACCCCGACGTGTTCAACGTCCTGCTCCAGGTGCTCGAGGACGGGCGCCTCACCGACGGCCAGGGTCGCACCGTGGACTTCACCAACACCGTCCTCATCATGACCTCCAACCTGCCCGGCGACCCCCAGGACTTCTTCAAGCCCGAGTTCTTCAACCGCATCGACGAGGTGGTGCGCTTCCGCCACCTGTCGGAGGCCGACATCCGCCGCATCGTGGACATCCAGGTCGCCACCCTGGCGGCCCGGGTGGCCCAGCGCCGTCTGACGCTGGTGGTGACCGACAAGGCCAAGGACTGGTTGGCCCGGGCCGGGTACGACTCCGACCTCGGGGCGCGCCCGCTGCGCCGGGTGATCCAGCACACGGTGGAGGACCCTCTCGCCATGGCCCTCCTGGAGGGGCGCTACGCCGACGGCAACACCGTGACCGTCGACGCCGGTTCCGACGGCTCCGGCATCACACTGCACTGAGTCATCACACTGCACTGAGTGCCGTCTTGCCTACCTGACGTGGTACCCGGGGGTGTCCCGGGCGCCACTTCAGGGCGTCGTCCCAGGTCCGGATACAATGTGGCGTAATCCGGAGCCGTTTTCGCGGAGGAGCGTCGTGCCCGCAACCGTGGTCGTCGGGACGCAATGGGGCGACGAGGGGAAGGGCAAGCTCACCGACCTCCTGGCCCGGGACATGGACATGGTGGTGCGCTACCAGGGCGGCCAC
>Ga0208565_1002372_pt1 | contig 10140 bp, 4 predicted proteins | sample Sb_taG_7_FD_187706 | JGI IMG/M metagenome (GOLD analysis project Ga0208565, IMG submission 187706) | Peat soil microbial communities from Weissenstadt, Germany - Sb_50d_2_FS metaG (SPAdes) (version 2) | ecosystem: Environmental > Terrestrial > Soil > Wetlands > Peat | place: Germany: Weissenstadt...
AAGACCCGGGGGCCTTGTTGAATTCCTTGGCTTCCTGCCATAGGATCTGTCCTTGTCGAGTTTTCCGATTGGGGGAAAAGTGAGAGGGCCAGGATCCACGCACTTCGCCAATTCCTGGCGCTGGAGGGCAGATCCGAGCTGCCTCGGCACGAGATTGTTACTATTTTTCGGTCTCGAATTGGTGCTTCTTGAATTCGTTGAACTGAAAAGGTTGTGGTGGGCCAAGAGCGGAATACCAGGCGCTGCCACCGACGCCCTTGAAATCACTGACATCGGCCAGGGCTCGATCCTCGGGCTCCGTGAAGAACCGTTCGGCGGATCGATGCAGCAAAACGATGGCCGTGAACAGCGCTGAGGCCATGGTCCCCAGAACGGGACGTGCGGTTTCCGGGTCGAGAGGCGGGACCCAGCCGGCATCCACTTCAATCCAGTGGAGCACGCGTACGGCCCCGATCGCCACCAACGTGCTGAGGACGGGAAAGATCCAGATGGAGCTTCCGAGGTAGTGCCGGACGCAATAGCGCTGGAGCCAGGTCATGGAGCGACGATCCCTTTTCTGCTCAATTATTAACCGGACGCGAGCCGCGAACAGTCCCCCTCGGAAGAACCGAGTGCTTACCGATAAGTCCAGCTCACCTCGTAGGTGTACCCGGACTTCAGAGACAACAATTTGAAGGCGATGATCGTGAATTCCTCCGCCAGGTATTCAGTGACGACTTTCACGGCTTCCACGTTCTCGGGCTTTCCCGTCTCGTACCGGACAATGCGGAAGCTCTGGTACTCTTTCCCTTCGGGCATCAGGATCCATGCGGTAAGCTCCGCGGTGTCCGCGTGGATGGGGAAAACCAGCACGGTCCCATTGCCGCCACGTTGCAGATACTGTCCAGGAGAGTCGTATTCGACGATGAGATCGACGAACTCCCCGGCCGGTACATGCTGGAAATCATAGCTTGCGCGCCAGTGATATTCTTTCTGACCGCCGTTCGCGTCATCCACGCGACTCATGCTCAACTTTGGCTGAAGTTGCTGCGTTGGGAACCGGACTGCCATTTGGGGACTGGTCCCAAGGAGGTAGACGTGGAATAAGTTGTCTCCGGCCTTCTCAGGCTGTTTGAAAACCTTCAACCGCCGATAACTAAAGACCAAGGAACTGGGATCACTCTCCGCAGGCTTGCCTGGCTTCCAGCTACGCAAGTCAAAGATGCGCGAGTCCTGGAGAATCCCGAAACCCTTGAAATCTGACTCGTCGAAGCCGCGAACTTCCTCGGCCGGCTCGCCGATCCAGGGCTCCTGTCTGCCCTCAAGCAGTCGGCTCATCTGCCCGAGGTCCCGGCTCCCCTGGGAAAGTGACTCGACCAGATGGTTGATCCGCTGTGACCGCTGGTGGGACTTGACCACAAGGTAGGGCAGCAGGACGAGGATTGGGACCAACAGTGGCACGTAGACGTAGGAAGTCCAGTCCCGGCGGTCAAGCAGGGTACTCCAGATCCGCCGCAGGGCCGAGTCTTGCAGCGCCCGCGCCTCGACCGTGGCCGCAACTGGCTCCGCCAACGGTCCACGACCGGGCAGAGCCCCCGCGGCGGGAGGGGCCGTGGCGCGTGGCCCGGCACTTGGATCCCAGGGAGCGCCGAGTGGCAACTCAGCTCCAAACAGGTCGGGGTGCGCCCGGGATACCTTGCGACCAACACAGTATCCGTGTCGCACCAGGCTGCTGATTTCCAGCGGCGAAAAGCGATCGAAGTCCGTGCGGATGTTGACCGCCTGCCGCTGGATCTCCGGGTGCAACGCCGTGGAGTCTTCGGCCGGCTCGACCACCTCGGTAATCGGGGCGAAGACGAAGCTGGGCGAGTCCTGGAACGTCTCTGTCTCGAGCTGCCAGACCCGATCCATGACGATGTCGGTCGCACGTAGGGCGGTCCGGATCAGCCCGCCGGCGGGGCGGTTGCCCCGAACCTCGAACCGCTTTCCCACATCGCTGACGAGGATGCCGTCCAGCGCGCTGTTGAGCCTGCGGAAGCAGGGATGGCCCGTGGCCTGCCGGAATGCGGCTTCGAGCAGGTGTCGGTTCAGCCAGACCTGATCGCAAGCCTCCAGTACGCGGCCTCCGGCACGGCTGGCATGGAGGAGCGCTTCCGCGTCGGGGTCCACGGGTTTCAGCCCGGCGAAGAGCGGCTCGCGCTGTAAATGGGAGTCGTGCAAAACTTCGCAGAGAAGGGGCAGCACGTTTTCCTGAACGTCGCCTTTGCCGACCTCTGACTTGGACGACGGCAATTGAGTCTGGCTTCCAACCTGCCCTGGCCCACTGATAGGCTGAAGGCCTGCCTCGCCCGACCGCTCCACGCTGCTCAGTGACAACAAGTCCGGTCGGCTGCAAGCAGCCACCATGATCTGACCGAGCCGGCGAAACGGCGTTTCCTCGCTGGACTTGCTTGCCGCGCACAATGTCTCGACGACGGCTTGAAAATCGAGGAAGTCGTCGGAGGACAGGGGAGTCTCCGCCAGAAGCGGCCGTTCCAGGCAGCGGAACATCCGGACGCCGAGGTTGTCGAATACGCCACCGTCGGTGTACGACTGCCGGCCGAACTCGCCGCCGCTGGCGCCGACGTCCGCGCCTGTGAGTTCGACCGGCGGGAAGAACCCGGGGAAGGCTGACGAGGCGGTGACGGCCATCGGCACGGTGGCCAGCCCGACGTGGATTCGCTCGATGCGAACGGCGTGCCCTGGTTGCCGGTGCATCATCAACAGGCCGTTCCGGTTGAAGGAACAGAGGCATCCCTCGCTCAGGTTGGTGGCGAGCATATGCAGTTCCGGCCGTTGCGGCAACTCGAACAGACTGGTGTCTCCGTAGAGATACTTCTTGTAGTGGTATTCCAGTAGCCCCGTTCGCGTCAATTTGCGATTCGAGAGTCCCAAAACCCAGCGCGACCAGCGCAGGGGGAGGCTCAAGGGAAAGCGACGGGTAACCCGATTGCGGACATCGAGACGCACGAAAGAGATTAACTCGGAAGCAGCAGCGTCGAACTCGTTGGGCGAGCCGTTGTAGCGGTCCCAGTTGAGCACCAGGTGTGCACCGATGATACTGCCGCCGGACACGGCGGAGATGTGAGTCACCCGAGGCAGAATCTCCGCGTCGCGGAGAAAGCGGACCAGGCCCAGGTGATAGAGCACCGCCCGGAAGCCGCCGCCGGAGAGGGCGAGTCCAAATCTGTTCATGATGGAGCTCCCGCGATCGTCGAGTAACGGGCCCGGGTAAACACCCGAAGCGGTCTGTGAAGGGTCGTAGACCGCTTAAGCCCACAGGTTGCACATCTTGGGCGTATTCGGCTGGCACCCGACACTGGTCAGGCCTGTGATGGTTCCTCGACCCTCCGCGTGAAGATGGCCTTCCTTCCTGCCGTGAGGAGACTCTCCGGCTTCAAGGTCGCGAAGAGGTGCATGGCCCGCGCTATGACGCCCGTCCAGCCAGTCTGATGGCTGGCTCCAAGCCCGGCCCCGTTGTCGCCGTGGAAATACTCGTAGAACAGGAGGCAGTCGCGCCATTGCGGGTCCTCCTGGAACTTCTGGGTCCCTCCGTATACCGGACGTCGTCCATCGTTGCCCCTCAGGAAGATGTTCGCCAATCGTTGGCCGATCTCCTCGGCGACCTCGTATAGGTTCATCTGCCGCCCGGACCCTGTGGGACACTCGACGGTGAAGTCGTCACCGTAGTAGGCATAAGATTGCAGCAGTGCCCGGATGATCAGGACATTCACCGGCATCCAGATCGGACCACGCCAGTTCGAGTTGCCTCCGAACATACCCGTATCGGATTCCGCAGGCAGATAGGAGACCCGGTACTCCTGGCCCCCGGCCCAGGTGACATAGGGGTGGTCGGCGTGGAATCGCGACAGCGAGCGGATGCCGTAAGGGCTGAGGAACTCGTTCTCGTCGAGCATCTTTGCCAAGATTCGGCGGAGCTTTGTTTTGTCCAGGATGGAAAGAAGACGGCGGCCTTCGACACCAACCTTATTTGGGTCGTGGATGGCGGCGCTCAGCTCGGGGCGCGCGTCGAGGAACCACATCAGCCGCTCCCCGATCTCGGGGTATTTCTTGAGGCACTCCCCATCAAACGCTGTCGCCGCGCAAAGGGGCAAGAGACCGACCATGGATCGAACCCTAAGCCTATGCGCGTGGCCATCGGGCAAACGGAGTACGTCATAGAAGAACCCGTCCTCCTCGTCCCACATACCTGTGTCCTCGCCCACGTGCGCCATCGCCGAGGCAATCCAGAGGAAGTGTTCGGAGAACTTCAGTGCCATCTCTGCGTAGTCGGAATCGGTCATCGCCAGCTCCACGGCGATCTCCAGCATGTTCTGACAGAAGAGAGCCATCCACGCGGTGCCGTCGGCCTGTTCCAGGTAGCCCCCGGTCGGCAATGGCGCGCTGCGATCGAAGACGCCGATATTGTCCAGACCCAAAAAGCCACCCTCGAACACGTTTCTCCCTGACCGATCCTTCCGGTTCACCCACCATGTGAAGTTCAACAGAAGCTTCTGGAAACAGCTCTTGAGCCATTCCCTGTCCCCCTCGCCCTTTTGCCCCTTCTCCAGATTGTAGGTGAAGATCGTGGCGAATGCGTGCACCGGCGGGTTGACATCGGCGAAATTCCATTCGTACGCCGGGATCTGGCCGTTGGGGTGCATGTAATGGTCGCGGAGCATGAGCTGAAGTTGCTGCTTGCCGAAATCTGAGTCGACAAGCGTCAGAGACAGCACATGAAAAGCGAGGTCCCAGGCTGCGTACCAGGGATACTCCCACTTGTCTGGCATGGAGATCACGTCTCCATTGAACATGTGATGCCAGTGATCGTTGCGCGGCGCGGTCTTTCGTCTCGATTTGAAGGGGTCGGAGCCTCGTTCCCCGAGCCATTTGTTAACGTCGTAGTAGTAGAACTGCTTTGACCAGAGCATTCCCGCCAGCGCCTGACGCATGACGCCCGCCGCATCGCGGTCCAGCGCGGGGGGCGTGATGGCGTCGTAGAATTCATCGGCCTCCTGTTTGCGAGCGCGAAACAGTTCATCGTAGTGGCCGCCAAAGGGACCATGCGGGCCGTAGACTCGCAGGGAATCCTCCGGTCCGGCCTCGGTGAGTCGCATGTTGATGACCTCGTGCCCGCCCGGTCGGATCCCGAGCTGATAGTGCGCAGCAGCTTTTGTCCCTGTCCTCTCGTGATTCACGGCGTCTTGCTGACCCAGTACGATATAGTTGTTGATTCCGTCCTTGACGTACGGAGTCCTGTTAGGGAGACCGAAAACTCGCTGGGTGTTGGTTTCGTTCTCCGTGAAAAGGAGCGGGATATTCCCATCACAATAGAGGTAGTACTGGCCCAGCTTGGAGTGTTCCGCTTCTAGGGTCGGACAGGTCGCACTTTCCCCAAGCTGGCGGAGTACAGGACGTTCGGTACCCGAAGGCCAGGACCACGAGTTGCGGAACCAGAGTGTTGGCAGGACATGGAGCGTGGACGGATCAGGACCGCGGTTGTAGATGCTGATCCTGATGAGTAGATCTCGGGGTGATTCCTTGGCATATTCGACAAACACGTCGAAGTAGCGATCCTGATCGAAGACTCCCGTATCGAGAAGTTCGTACTCGAGCTCCTGTTTGCCCCGGCGTCGATTGGTCTCGACCAGGTCCTCATACGGGAATACCGACTGGGGGTACTTGTACAGATACTTCATGTACGAGTGGGTCGGCGTGCTGTCCAGGTAGAAATAGTATTCCTTGACATCCTCGCCGTGATTGCCCTCGCTGTTGGTCAACCCGAAAAGTCGCTCCTTCAGGATCGGGTCCTTGCCGTTCCACAAGGCCAGGGCAAAGCAAAGCCGTTGCTTGTGATCGGAGATGCCGGCGATTCCATCTTCCCCCCAGCGATAGGCGCGGGAACGTGCCTGGTCGTGGCTGAAGTAGTTCCAGGCGTCGCCGCTTTCGCTATAGTCCTCACGCACGGTGCCCCACTGGCGCTCGCTGAGGTACGGCCCCCACAGCTTCCAGGGCACTGCCTTGTCCCGAGCCTCGTCCAAGCGAACGTGTTCGGCCGTCATCGGTGCCTGCTCTGGCTCTCGTCGAGACCATGGATTGGGAGATCGAGAAGTGGACGTGCACCCTTTCAATATAACTCATTTGATCCCTTCGGCTCAAGCGATTTCCGCGATTCTCCCACTTTTCAACGACTGGCCCCGGCGAATCGCGCATCCCCGTAATCTCATTCCAGATCGCATGTCCGGAATGTTGTGTCTTCTCGTCAGCGCCGGACCCGGCAAGACGACGCGTCGGCCCAGTCGACTTTCACTGACGAGTATGGTAGTTTACCCCACATCTGGACCTGCCATCGCGGGCCGGCTCGCCCCGGGAACTGGTTGCCGGCGCTTCGGCGCGCAGCCCGCTTGTTGGCGGGCCTCTTGCTTCGTGACACCGTGGCTCGAACCCGGACAAGGCGCCGTCTCGAGTCATTCCTAAGAGGCTGCCAGAGCTGTTGGGAAGCGCGGGGGAAAGGGCCCCCCGCGGTGAGCACGGATTCGTGTTAGCCTCGACTGACTGGTCCGATTGAGGATGCGGGAGTACCGAAAGATGGCGGGGAAGCTGATCAGCCGGATTCTGTGGGTGCTTTTCGTGGGGGCTGCGCTCTTTCTGGGCTGGAAGGTTTACGAGAAGAAGAAAAGCTCCGCGCTCCCTGCGGGGATCGCCTCCAGCAACGGCCGGATCGAGGCAATCCAGGTGGACGTGTCGGCGAAGGAGCCCGGACGAATCGCCAAGATCCTCGCCCGGGAGGGGGACCTCGTGCAACCGGAGCAGGTTGTCGCCCGGATGGACATCGCGACGCTCGAAGCCCAGCTTGCCAAGGCCAAGGCCAATCAGGCCACCACGGAGGAGAAAGCGACGGTGGTCAAGTCGAGCATCGTTCGCCGCGAAAGCGAGCTCAGGTTGGCCGAGAGCGAGTATGCTCGCGTGAAGAATCTCTATTCTCGAAGAGTGGCCTCCCGAGAGGAATACGACCAGAAAGAGGCCACGGTCAACACCGCGCAGGCGTCGCTCGATGAGGAGAAGGCCAAGCTCAACACCGCCATCCAGTCGGTTGAGGTTGATAAGGCCGAGGTGAAACACACCCAGACGCGTATCGACGACTCCGTCCTCAAGTCTCCCGTGAAGGGAAGGGTCCTGTATCGCCTGGCCGAGGAGGGAGAGGTCCTCGCGTCGGGTGGGAAAGTGCTGACCCTGCTCAATCTCGAGGACGTCTACATGGATCTGTACCTTCCGGGACAGGAGGCGGCCCGGATCAAGTACGGCGACGAGGCCCGTATCGTGCTGGATGCCGCGCCTGGTCGAGTGGCTCCGGCCAAGGTTACGTTTGTCTCCCCAGAGGCCCAGTTCACTCCCAAGCAAGTCGAAACCCGTAGCGAACGCGACAAGCTGATGTTCCGCGTCAAGATTCAGGTCCCACCCGAGCTGGTAATGCCGTACATCGATCGCATCAAGACCGGAATCCGGGGCGTTGGCTACGTGCGGTATGACGATGCGGTAGCCTGGCCGGACTCGCTCAAGAACGTCATTGCGATCCCCACGAGCGAGCTTGTCGTCCCCAAGTCGCAGCCCAAGGCCCCCTGAGAGCCCGACGATTCCGGGGGTCCTGACCCATATTTCGCTCCGAGTTCCAGGTGTCCGCGATGTCTAGACCATCTGAGCCCGTGGCGTCGGTCAGGGCCGTGACCCACCAGTATGGCGGCACCGTGGCCCTGGACCGCATCACCATCGACATCCCACCGGGCCGCATGGTGGGCCTGATCGGTCCTGATGGCGTCGGCAAGTCGTCGCTCATGGGGTTGATTGGCGGGGCCAAGAAGATCCAGCAAGGAGAGGTGATCGTCCTGGGGGGCGACATCGCTGATGTCCGCCATCGTGGCGCCGTCTGTCCCCGGATTGCCTACATGCCTCAGGGGCTAGGCAAAAACCTCTACTTCGAACTCAGCGTCTACGAGAACATCGACTTCTTCGCCCGGTTGTTCGGCCTGCCGGCCGCGGAGCGGAAGAGGCGAATCGGCGAGCTGCTGGAGGCGACCGGCCTGGGTCCCTTTCCTGACCGGCCGGCGGGCAAGCTCTCCGGTGGCATGAAGCAGAAGGTCGGGCTCTGTGGAGCCTTGATCCACGACCCCGATCTGCTGATCCTCGATGAGCCGACCACGGGTGTCGACCCTCTCTCTCGCCAGCAGTTCTGGGCACTGATTGATGAGATTCGCTCCGGTCGACCCGAGATGAGCGTCCTGATCTCCACAGCCTACATGGATGAGGCCCAGCGGTGGGATTGGATCGTGGCCATGGACGCAGGCCGCGTGCTGGCGACCGGCACGCCCGGTGAGTTAATGGAACGCACGGGGACGCGCGATCTGGAGGAGGCCTTCGTCGCCCTTCTGCCCCCGGAGAAGCGAGGTGATCGGCAGAAGCTGACGATTCCGCCCCGGCCGGAGATTGGCGGAGAACCGGCGATCACGGCCACCCGCCTGACCCGCCGGTTCGGCAACTTCACGGCGGTGAACGACGTCAACCTGTCGATTGAGCGGGGAGAGATCTTCGGTTTCCTCGGGTCCAACGGCTGCGGTAAGTCGACCACCATGAAGATGCTCACCGGGCTCTTACCCGCCAGCGAAGGGGAGGCCACGCTCTTCGGGCAACCCATTGACGCCAACAGCAATGAGACGCGGATGCGCGTGGGCTATATGACCCAGGCCTTCTCGCTTTACGGTGAGCTGACTGTGCGGCAGAACCTCGACCTCCACGCCCGGCTCTACAATCTCCCGGCAGAGCAGGCCCGCGAGCGAATCCGCGAGCTGGTTGACAGGTTCGGGCTGGAGTCCCACCTCGACGCGCTGGCCGAGCAGCTTCCCCTGGGGCTCAAGCAGCGGCTCTCGCTGGCCGTCGCCGTGCTCCACGGCCCGGACATGTTGATTCTCGACGAACCGACTTCCGGCGTCGACCCGGTCGCCCGCGACGAGTTCTGGGAGCTGCTCATCGATCTATCGCGGCGTCAGGGTGTGACCATCTTCGTCTCGACCCACTTCATGAACGAAGCCCTGCGGTGCGATCGGATCTCGCTGATGCACGCGGGTAACGTCCTTGCCTGCGACACCCCCCAGGCGCTCATGAAGGCCAGGGGGACTGACGATCTCGAGCAAGCCTTCATCGCTTACATCGCCGACGCGGCCGGCGAGGCGGGACAGCTCGCCAGGTCGAAAGAGGTGGGGGTCGAGCCCGGGCGGCAGATCGAGGTCCCGACCCCGGCGGCCGCTCTGGCGGTCCCGCTCATCTCGTCGTTCAGCCTCGGAAGGCTGCTGGCCTACACCAACCGCGAGGCCATGGAGATCCTCCGCGACCCCGTGCGGCTCGCCTTCGCTTTCGTTGGCTCGGCGATCATGATGTTCGTCTTCGGCTTTGGCATCACCACGGATGTCGAGGACATCAAGTACGCCTCGCTTGACCTCGATCAGACTCCGGAGAGCCGGAGCTATCTCGAAGCGTTCGCGGGATCGCGTTACTTTCTCCAGCGGCCACCGCTTTATACGGCCGATCAGATGAAGCGCCGGCTCGAGGCCAACGACATCTCGCTGGCCATCGAGATTCCGCCCCTCTTCGGCCGCGACCTGCGGCGCGGTGGCCGGCCGGAGGTCTCGGCCTTGGTGGACGGAGCCAACCCGTTACGCGCCGAGACCATCAAGCAATACGTTGCCGGGGTCCATGGCACATTTCTTCGCGACCCGGCTCAAGACATCGGCGGCACCCACTCAGGGACCAACTCGGCCGATATTCAGGTGCGGTACCTCTACAACCCGACCTTCGAGAGCATCTACGCGATCGTCCCTAGCGTGCCGGCGATCGTGCTGGTGCTGATCCCCGCCATTCTCATGGCGGTGAGCGTGGTCCGCGAGAAGGAGCTGGGCTCGATCACCAACTTCTACGTCACCCCCACCACGCGGCTCGAGTTTCTCTTGGGCAAACAGCTTCCCTACATCGTCATCGGCATGATCAATTACGTGATTTTGATGCTGATGTCGATATTCGTCTTCGGAGTGCCGGTCAAGGGCTCCGCCTTGACACTGACCCTCTGTGCTTTCT
>Ga0208565_1002373_pt1 | contig 10137 bp, 13 predicted proteins | sample Sb_taG_7_FD_187706 | JGI IMG/M metagenome (GOLD analysis project Ga0208565, IMG submission 187706) | Peat soil microbial communities from Weissenstadt, Germany - Sb_50d_2_FS metaG (SPAdes) (version 2) | ecosystem: Environmental > Terrestrial > Soil > Wetlands > Peat | place: Germany...
CTGAAGAAGTTTCAGGTGATTCGCCAGGTCGAGAAGACGCCGGTGTCGAACCCATCCCAGTTCGCCCAGGCGGTCACCGGCCTGAAAGGGCCCGTCACACTCTTGACGGACCAGGGGCCGGTCACGCTTTCGGAATGACCTCAAAAAGCGTGGCAATCGGGACCCCCCGCCTCATCGCGAGTTCAAGATAGGCCGCATCGTACGCGGAAAGGCTGTGAGCACGAGCGAGGCTCAGCGTATCGCCCCAGGCCCGAGCCGACGTCTCGCCATCGATGACGATGGGGAGGGCACTGAGGAAGCTCAACCAGGCGGCGGCCTGCGCGGGAGTTGACCGCTTCCGTCGCTCGCCCACCACGACGGCGTTCGCGACTTCGAGCGGCCACAGGGATGGAACGACAGCTTGGTTCTGGTCCAGACCGTCACGGACGGCGTTGGCGTAGTCGTTCATCTCGTCCTTGAAATACCAGGCCATTGTGACCGAGCCGTCGAGGACGAACTCTTGGGGGCTCTCCATCGCGACTCCTTGAGCGGTGCGTTCGCCGAGCCAGGACCGGTGCGTTCGCCGAGCTAGAAACGGCGCCCCTCTTCAATGAGGTCCCGAATGCTGAGGTCAGGCCCGAGGGTCGGACCTTGCTCCGCCTGGAACCGCTTCATCTCCTCGATCACCTTTCTGACGTCAGGCTTCGCCATGTCGACGGCGGCAGGGATAAGCTTGGCGACAGGCTTCCCGTGCCTGGTAATGGTAATCGTTTCGCCGCATTCGACCCGGTCGAGAAGCTGAGGGAGGTGCGTCTTCGCCTGATAGGCACCGACCGAAGATTCCATACGTGGCTCTCCAAACCCTTCCGGTTTTATAATCTTCTGTTGACTGGTCCAAGAGATCTCCATGCATGCGGCTGGTCTAGTCCAGCCGAACAAGATTTGGAGGGTTCTGGGAAGTCAAACTGCCATCCGGGCCTCTTCTTTGCCCATACATTCACGCGCGGGGGGATCACGCTGTATTCGGGCGAGCCCATACCGCGTGAGCCCGCCGGACGCATCCTCGAGGAGGTCGAGCGTCGCCTGGCGCGCAGCCCGCTGGCCGCTCTGACCCCGCGAGGGCCTCATGGATACGTTCAGAATCGGAACAAGGGCGCTATGGCCTGAAAAACTGAGGCCGCGACTGGTAGAGAAAAGTCGAGAAAACGGGAGTTCCGGCAGCCAGCAATGCCCGCAAAACACTTCGTGCAGTTGAGTTTACAACGAAAACCGAACCGACACCAATGATGTTCTGGTTCTGGACAAGACCCGCTATCAACGCAAGGCCGTGGTGCAAGAGCGGAAGGGGCCACCCACTTGCTGGCACCAGGGAAAAGTGGGTGGCTCCTTTCGGCTCGCTGGCAATTCCTGCCCCGCGAGATTCGAGCGGAAGTCCTCGGGCTCATCCTGCCCGGCTTGCCCACAGAATCCAACTAAACTATGATGAAATAACTCCGGTCTCTGAATCCAGTGGGTATGGCACGAAGTAATGCAAGATATTCGAGGCGGTTGATAAGCTGGACAGTTTCTACCAACCCAGCTTTCGGAACCGCCCCATGCGTGGTCGAAGACCTCGTCCCCTTGAGATCGCTCCCCACGATGTTCCGATCCTCCAACAGATCGCTCGGAGTCGGTCCCTGCCCTGGTATCAAATCCAACGGGCTCAGATCCTCTTCGCCGTCGCCGCGGGGGAGCCGATCCAGCAACTGGCCATCCGGACCCAGTGCGATCCATCAACCATCTGGAGAATCTGCCGTCGCTACGAGAACTCGGGCTTGCCCGATCTCCTGGAACCACCCCAACGGGCCGGGCGACCGGCCCGGATTTCCCCCCCTCTAGCGGGCTCAGATCGTTCGATTGGCTTGTCTGGAGCCGATCGCCAAGGGGTTGCACATCATCCACTGGACGAGCCAGGATCTGGCCCGCCACGCGGTCCAAGAGGGGATCGTCCCGGCCATCAGCGATCGGACGGTCAGAGACATCCTGCATCGAGTGGATCTCCAACCGCACCGCACGCGGTATTGGCGGACGTCCCGCATCGACGCCCTGTTCAAGGAGCGCGCCAAGAAGATCCTTTGGTGCTACACCAACGCCGAGCGGCTGGCCCGGCAGGGCTTCTGGGTGGTCTGTGCCGATGAGAAGCCCAACTTCCAAGTCTTGGAACGACATCCCATCCGGCATTCGATCCCCGGCTCGATCGCGCAGCGCGAGTTCAATTACACGCGGCACAGCACGGTCAACATCCTGGTCTTCCTGATCGTTCATAGCGGACGGATGGAAGCGGCTTGCTTCGACGCGAAGAGCGCCGAGCGCTACGTCTGGGAGTTGAGTGCGTTCCGACATCGGCACCTGCGCGGCATCTACCTGATCCACGATAACGACCCGACCCATACGTTCGTGAAGACGAGCGAGTACCTGGCGGGATGCTCCGGCTGGTGGCGGAGTCGCTTCACCCCGGTCCACGCCTCGTGGCTCGATGAAGCAGAGTTGTTGCTTGGCGCCTTCGGTTACCACTACCTCAAGCGCGGATCGTGGCGTAGTCGAGACGAACTCGTTGATTATTTGGGGCAAGCTTGGCCGGAGTACAATCGGCTGTACGCCCATCCGTTCGAATGGACATGGTCGAGCCAGAAGATGAGGCAATGGGTTGCGAAACATGGACTCTGAATTTCTTGCATTACTTCGTGCCACGCCCACTAGACCGAAACTCTCGGTTGAGACGACCTCCCACCGGAGTCCCCGGGCGAGGACTTCCGTTCCCGGAAGCAATTCCATTAGGCCATGTTGGGTCGTCATCTTATATGTGATTGTTAAATCGCAATCCGCTCAATCTCGTCGAGCGTGGTCTGCTCGCTCGTACGGTCATAGAGCTTGCTTGCCGTCGGCGACTCTGAGGCGCAATCTGCTGAGGCCTCTCCATGGCCCCCCGCCTTCGAGGTGGCCGTAACACCCGTCGCTCTGAATGTATGACATCATACATGCGTCGGGGGCCCGTAGCGAGTGCCCTCCGCTCAACAACCTTCTCCGCCGCGGGCTCCGTCAAGAACCCACAGCCGGAACTTCTGTAGCAGCTCACCACCCCTGTCCGGCTGGGTTTTTTCGAGGCCACTGTACCATAGCATTCAACCATAGGATGGCGATTCCCGGTTGGGGGATGTGTCGATCACCAGTGCTGCCAGGGATCGAGTACGAGGCTCCGCTTGCCTCGAAGTGCCGTGTGTTGCGGGTCATCAGGTGAAATCCGTACCGGAGTGCGGTTGCCGCCGGGAGTCCATCGGCCGCCGGGATAATATCGTCCGATTTCTGGGTACGGGCCGTCAATTCGCCCCAAAGCCGAGCGGTCTCGGCATCGATGGGCAAATTTCGATCGCCAAATTGCCTTTCAAGCCCGTTGAGCCACGACGCCAGGTTCCGCTTCTTCCGGCCCGTGGCGAGAAGCGCGATCCCCTCGGCAATCTCGCCAAGTGTCAAGACGCTCAGGAAGAGGGACTTGCCATCCAGCTCGGCCACGGCCTTTGTCACGCCCTGATGGCCGTCGAGACGCCGTAGCTCGGCCAGCACGCACGTTGGGGTCCCTGCCCCGGTTTCGGTTCGTTGACGGCGGACGATAAAACCGGTTATCTTCCGTCGTCAGAACGGCCCAAACGAGCAGGGGAGTACCCCTGATCTCGGGAGAGCGGGCCACCAAAGGACGGGGTCATGGTCGAAACGAAGACGGAGTTAGTGCCGGTGAGCGAGACGCGGGCCGAGCTGCCGCCAATTCTCGCCGGTCGGCACACGGCGGCGGTCGAGGCGCAGGTGCGAAGCTTCTACCTCTCCGTCGGCGACATTTTTGAGCGCTGGGTGACTCGACGGTCGAGTAAGCATACCCAGCGGGCCTACCGCCAGGACGTCATGGACTTCGTCCGCTTCCTGGGGATCCGCTGGCCCGAGGAATCGACCCGGCTCTTCACGGTCTCGGTCGCCGACGTGCTTGCGTTCCGCGATCAGATGCTGGCCGAGGCCAAGGCCCCCAAGACCATCAACCGCCGGATCGCCTCGCTGAGCTCCTTCTACAAATACCTCCAGGGCGTGGCCTCCGAGTTTCGGCTACCCATCACTGTCCCTAATCCGGCCCACGCCCAGTTCATCCCCCGCGGGTCGTCTGACCCGCGCGACGAGACGAAGGCCCTGTCTGCGACCCGTGCGCGGCAGCTCATGGGGCTCCCCTCCGGCGACACGGTGTTCGACTACCGGGACCGGGCGATCATCAAGTTCTTCCTCTATAGCGGGGCGAGAATTGGCACCGCGTGCCGCCTTCGCGTCAAAGACTTCCACCAGGACGGCGAGGAGGCGACCGTCACGCTTCACGAGAAGGGTGATAAGCACCGGCGGATTGGGCTCCATTTCGCAGCGGCGGAGGCGATCGCGGCGTACATCGCCAAGGCGGAGCTCTCGAAGGGGCCGCTCTTTCGTGCCCGGCTCAATTCGCGGAGCCAATAGCTAGGTCTTGCGCCGATCGGCGTGATCACGATGTATAACCTGGTCCAGCGTTACCTCGCCCGGCTCCCCGCGTCGCTGCGGGAAGAAGAGGTGACGGATGAGGACGGCACCGTGAAGAAGATCAAGCGCTGCACCTACACGCCGCATTCGCTTCGGGCGACCACGGCGACGCTGCTGCTGGATGCCGGGGTGGACATCATCAAGGTTAAGGAGCTGCTCGGCCACCGGCACGTGACCACGACGCAGATCTACGACAAGCGGCGGCGGAGCCTCAAGGAAGGGGCATCGCACGATGTGCCGATCTGACGGCAACTGTATCTTGCACTTTGCGAAAAGGCCCGTGAGTAGTAATGGAACAGGAAACCGGAATAAGGCCCCACTCGGAAAGGCCCAACCCTATGCCCCGTACGCCCCGCTCAACAATTCGCCGCTCACGCCCGCGCGACCTCCAGTGTATCCATGAGTGGTTGGATCACGAGGAGAGGCGCGGAGTCCACGGCAACTTCCTCTGCAACTGGTCAATCATCAAAAGTGCGCATCGCAACGGAGAATTACTTGTCTATGTAGATGGCCGCACACAGCGTCCTGTCGCATTTCAATTAGGTGGCTTGCTCCAGCCGGGAATCTTACAGGTCCACAGTAACTTTCGGGGAACCGGGATCGGCCAAAAGCTAGTGGAACGCTGCGTATCCGACGCGATAAAACGTGATGAGTGTCTGCTGTTCATCGAGTGCAAGCCATCTTCTTCGATCCCTTTCTGGCAACGAATGGGGTTTACCCTCCTCGGGGGAACGGACGGGAAAAACTATGCATATCGAGTGCTCCCCAAGTACTTCGACCTTCCGGGCGACGGCACGCCCACTGAAGTCATCGTCCGATTCTACTCAGAGGAGCGAAAGTGGGAGGAAGCTGTGGCGCCGCTTCTCGAAGCGAGGCCACCTGCAAGTCGTTCGCTCGATGGCACAGTCCGCTTCGCGGAGCGCGTATCCTTCCATAAGGCTCTATGCCCCAAGTCCAACGATCCGGTCGTAGAACTTTCGGTAGATGGTCGCACGCTTTACCTCGACAAGGCTAAGTACGAGCGCGGAGCAGAACTTGGCATACGCCGTTGCATAAACGGCTTCTACATAGACAGCATCAATGAAAGAACCGCCCAAGAGGGCCTTAACCCAACAATCGTGCTACCAGCCGCAAAGTAGATGAATCCCTTGTTCCAGGAAGCACTTATGCGCCGGACGTGTCCGTCATCGATGCTCCCGCGGGACCGCCGGTGATTTCGCATTTCGGTCTGGCGCTACGAAATCACCTCGATTTTGTGCCGTCCCACGGCCCTGGCGACCCATCCTGAGGGGGCACAATTCGCCTTTCGGCACTTCTGCGAAATGGAGGCCGCTACTTTGCGGCTGGTGTCGCGATTGTTGGGTTTGGGCCAATAGGGACTACGGCAAGGATTCGTTCCAAAAATTCACACATCTCGCGTAACCTACTGAATGATCGAAGGTTGTTCTCTGTTGGGGTAGTGTGCACTAAACCCTGCTGATTTTTGACCATCGAGAGCGAGTCGTTCCGATGGGTTGGTGGATCACTTGGCAGTGTGCTCAAAACTGTAGTCTGGTGCACGCGTTTTTCGGTCTCGGCGACGCGATCACCGACGAAGCTCTTGCCAGCCTTAGCCTATACCTGACGGAGCACATCTACCGATTCGGGGCTAGGAGCTGGATTTCACACAGCACTTGAAGCCGCTCGCGTTTGCTATCCCGCCGCTACGCGCCAGCGCACGACTCAGGTCAGCACAACCCCAGGGCCTGGCCGCCTACTTAGTGTACAGGAGAACAACTCAGATTATTCAAGGAGTTGCGGGAGATGTGTGAATTTTTGGAAGGAATCCTTGCCGTAGTCCAGATCCGCTCGAGCCAGCGCTGGCCAGTTTGGCTACGCGAACCTTGGGTTATGTGCCGGTCGATGACTACGAAGCGAATTGCTTGCTCCGCCAGATTGTTGGTCGGCTCGATGCCGGGTGTTGTTATGAACCTGATGTAACTCGCGCCGTGTTTCTTGAAGCGACGGGCAAGATTTGCCGCCTCGGATGTGCGAGGGACATCCTTAACGGCTGTTCGACACAACGCTTTGCCAGCAATTTCCAGCGTGGCGGCGAGCGTCTCGGGCTTCATGAGGTCGCGGCGATGGATCACATCGAACAACGTACGCACAGCCTCCAGAACTCGACGACCGTACGACTGATTCTCGAGATTGGGATGCTCGGCCAAGAACTTCAGATCTCGGATCAGGTGGGCCAAACAGAACTGCACCAGCACTCCGCAGTCGCCCATGTACTTACGGTAGGCACTGAAGTAGTCACATCCAAGAACGCCGTCAAATTCTCGGCCCAGAACCTCGATCAAAACCTCGGAGCCCCGCGAGGGTGCGATCTTGAACATGGTAAAGAGAGGGGCACGGAAACACCAAGTCCACATGCGCTTGCCGCAGTCTTTATGCCCGGTCTCGTCCACATTCAGAAACGACTCGTCGGGGAGTATGCCCAGCAGCAGTTCGTAAGTCTCCTTCATGCTCTCGCTCACCTTGGCGATGAGCTTGGCAAGTTGGCCGCGACTGATGGTCACGCAGGCGACGTCACGCAGGAACTTGCGAATGGTGGAGAATGAGCAATGACAAACGCCCTTGAGATAGGCCACCAACGTACTCAGACGCGGTCCGACAAGACCCGCGCGGACCACCGGTTCATCGATCGGGGCGAAATGCGTTTTCTTACAGCGAGAGCAGTAGCAAGCCATGCCGCGGTGCTCGCTGATCTCGATCGGACGCGGGATGATTTCGACCTGCTGGATGATTCGAGGCAGTTCGTCGCTCACCTCGACGTGACCGCCGCAATCAGGGCAAACCGTCAAGCGATAATCCCACGTCTTGTCGATCTCATCGAGGGAAAAGGGAGCTCGCTGGTGACGCGGGTGTCCCGGTTGCGCTCCTTGCTTACGCTTACCTTTTCCCTTGGGGGCAGGCTTTGGCGGCTTGACGATATCGCTGGAAGGTGGCTTGGATGAGGTGGACGAATTCTTCTTCGCACGAGCGAGTTCGGCTTCGAGCTCTTCCTGGCGCGCAGTGAGCTCGGCGATCTTCTTTTGGAGCTCAGCACATTGTGGGCAACCGCCCGGTTTGGGATCGTCCATGACGAGAACAAGCTATCGGCTGACGCGAAATCAGCCAAGAGCAATCTCGGGGGCCGTGAACGGCCACTATTTTCTAGACAGTGGGTTGATGTTTCAGTCATTTCTGACATACTCGGTATCGTCGACCTGAGGGTCCCAAGCTGGCAACGTCACCAGCCGGGCGATGACCAACCCAAAATACCCCGTGGTGAGGCTCGGATTGATCGGTCCCACATCGGGGTAACACAGACCCAGGGTCGTGTCACCAAGGGCCATTTGGATCATCGAAGCAAACCGTAGCGTCCGCCGAGGCCGTACGTCGCAAAAGTCGTAAGTTTTGCGATTCGGACACATCCCCTGGATTCTGTGGGGGTTTCGTGTTGCAAAAGTCTGACACAAAACCTTCGCCTTTTGCGACGAGTTTTGCGACAAGCGAACAGGGGTGCTGACTCGAAATCCTTAGTGTTTACCGAGAAAAACTCCTCGCTTGGCCCCAAATGGCCCCTTGTGACATGACTGTTGGATCTACCCCTATTAGGAGAGACGACAGTGAAGAAGATCGTATTAGCATTGGCGGCTTGCCTTCTGTTCTCTGGTGCGGCGAAGGCCAACTGCACCCAAATCCGATGCAGTGGATTCTGGATCGGTGTCGATGTCTGGGTGAACAACCAATCCATCGGGCATCTGAACAACGGCCAGACTTGGAGTGGAGATCTTCCACCCAACTCACTTGTCCACGTGGTTGCCCCAATTGTCGCACCAACGGATTTCCGCACCGGCAACGGCGGAATCTGGGAGATCTATCCCGAGGCTTTCAGTATCGGTATCAGGTATATCGGTAACTGTTTATTCCAATCCAAGGGGGCACGCGTGCCTTTCACAGTCTATCAATTCGAGGGGGCTTCAGCAGAATCTGGGGTTCCGATAGCAACGGAGAAAAAAACGGTTAATCCGGAACGAGCGTACTTTTCCCAAGTGATTCCGCAACAGTCGGCTACGCCGAGGATTTTCTGAGGCATGGCTCGGGTGTCCGATGGTCTCAGGCGCGCTCATCCGACCAACGCGTACTTCAGCTCGTGAGCGGCGAAGATCTTGAGAGTGAAGAATTCTTCATCCCGATAGCCGTATGCTTCCCGGTTCATCGTCTTGATCTTGTTGTTCGTTCCTTCCAAAGGGCCTGTGGAGATCCGGAAGTTGTAGTAAGCCAGGATCCCTTCTCGATGGTCCCGCAGAGTTTTGGCGAACGACTTGAGCATCTTGATTCCGGACGCCTCGGCGCGGGCGATCCAGTCCTTGAGGAATCGCCTTGCCTGGGCTTTGTTCGGTTGCGACCAGGGGTAGACCCAACAGTCTTGTCACCAGGGGCCATTTGGAAACTCGCCTAGAGAATTACTCGGGAAACACAGAGGTTTTCGAGTCACCATCTCGGTTCGCTTGTCGCAAATCACCTCGCACAAGGCGAAGGTGTCGCGTCGGATTTTCCCGACGTGGAAACCCCACAGGATCGGGGGAATGTGTCCAAATCGCAGAACTTACGGCTTCTGCGACACGGCTTTCGGCAACGCTTCGGTCGCTTCAATATTCCAAATGGCCCTTCATGACACAACTGTTGGGTCTACCCCATTATCTGGCGAACGGGACGCGGCGTTCAACCCAGGGCGGCGGCGCGGGGTCGGATGCTCCCGCACCCGCGCGGATCGACCGGGACCGGCGCGCACGCCGGCCACGGCTTAACGGCAGCGGTGATGCGCACCCGCCGGGCGGGGGATGATGTCGGTCAGATCGAGATCCGTTCCACGATGTTCCGCGTGACCTTCCGTCGCCGCCGGTCATAGATCCGGGTGGTCCGCGGGTTGGAGTGGCCCGCCAGATACTGCACGTCTTCGAGCGGCACGTTCTGCTCCAAGAGATCCGTCACCGTCGTGACCCGGAACGAGTGCGGCGAGAAGTGGCCGGCCAGCCCTGCCTCCTTCAGCCGCCGCTTCATCATCCGGCAGATGTCAACCGCGGTCATCCCGTTCTGCGTGAGCACCTTCGTCTTGCGGACTGCCGTGCGAAAGAGCGGACCCTCGGTTATCTTGGCCCGCTCGATGTACACCCGCAAATACCCCTCAAGATCGTGGCGCACCGGGATCTCGCGCGACTTGCCGCCCTTCTCCAAAAACCGAAGCGAGTATTGCGCCCCGTCGTGGACAAGGCTTTTCACGGTGAGCTTCGCGACGGCGCCGACGCGAGCTGCCGTGTAGGCCAGAGGCGAAAGGGGCCACCCACGGTCCTTGGTGCCATCAACTGCACCAAGTGTTTTGCGGGCATTGCTGGCTGCCGGAACTCCCGTTTGCTCTACTTTTCTCTACCAGTCGCGGCCGGGGTTTGCGGGGAACCGTGGCGGTTCCCCTGTTCGCTCGCGAGTTCGTCTCTATAAGATGAATGAATCCTGGCCCTCGAGCTGTGGCGGAGCTCGCATTCGATCGGC
>Ga0208565_1002377_pt1 | contig 10127 bp, 8 predicted proteins | sample Sb_taG_7_FD_187706 | JGI IMG/M metagenome (GOLD analysis project Ga0208565, IMG submission 187706) | Peat soil microbial communities from Weissenstadt, Germany - Sb_50d_2_FS metaG (SPAdes) (version 2) | ecosystem: Environmental > Terrestrial > Soil > Wetlands > Peat | place: Germany: Weissenstadt...
GGAATTCAGGGAAGCGGCAACGACCCTTCGAATACAATGCGAGACACTGGATCAACCCGCCGCGCTAGCGGCTTACTTGAACCCCCTGTTGAAAGAGGCTGGGCTGACAAAGCCGACAGCCGCCCACCCCTCCGGGGGCCCGGTCAATACTGTTCGGCACGGAATTTGCGCGAAGTTTTATGTGAATGCGTTAACTTATTTTGTAGTAACATGTTACGATCCATAAGTGTTTACGATGGTATCGCGATCGTACAATACGTGCGTCGCCAGTGCCTTTCTGTAAGTCCTTAAAAATAAAGAAGTTAAAGATTGCCATCAAATCTCGTGCCGAACAGTATTGGGCCCGGTGGCTGGGGGGGCGATTGGTGCCTCTGGCATGCCCCTGAGGGCCTGAGGGCGAGAGCGGCCACCGGACTCGGATGCATGCACGCAGGCGTCGAGAAGTTGGGTGTCATAGAGGCAAGTTACGCCTCCGCGGTAATCGGCGTTGAACGAAGGCTCGCGCTTGACAAACCAGTTGCTCGTTCCCGGCAAGGCATCACCGCCACCCGGGCAGCCGATTCTCAGTCCCTTCGAAAAGCCAGTCGCCCCCCTCAGACACGATCCTTGCATCTCCAAGGTTGTTGCCGATGAACAGGTGGTCGTCGGTCACCTTGCTGGTCGGGGAGCAGAAACGGGGACATAGCGAGAATCAAGAACTCGCTGCGTCCCTTTTTCCAGCCTGCAACGACCTGCGACCCCTCTGAGGGGCCAATTCGCGTTGCGCGGCCGATGCCCTGGAGCGCGGCCGCAACTCCATGGCCGGACAGGATTACCGGACGCATCCACGGACACTCACGGTTCAAGACGCCTGATCGTATCGTACACTGACAAATGAGGCTCATCCCCCGAGTCTCTCTGCGATCTGTACTGCGAGCCGCGCCGGCTTGCTCTTCCCGCGCGGTCTTTTCAGAACAGGAGAAGATGGAGCAGTGGAACAGTCGAGAGGGGGTGGGAAACCGGGACGCGATTAGGTTACTCGGGATCCTGAGCAGCGGATTGCTGTCAATACTAATCGCGTCCCTGTTTCCGTCCCAAACGTCGGCGGGGCCGCCCAGTTTAACAATATCGGACCTGTCCCGCTTTCCCGCTTTCCGCTCAATATCCCTTTTTACTGCGTTGGGCAACCCCCTCGATATCCTGTCCGTTCACTGCATTGCGCCAACGCGCCAGGCAATTCGTTTCCAGTATCGTAAGCAGAAAGCCGATATTTTCGATGGCCATGGTAAATATGCGCTCTGTGGTAATCATCATTGGATTCATATTCTCGACTTTCATCCATTCTATCCAATGAAAAGCCCCCCAATAAATCAGGGGAAAAATCACTTCTTTTTCGCCACGACGATATCCCGTCGACGCGCGTAGTTCCCGTACGCGCCCCCACATGGCATGCATATCGAAACCGCAGGTAAGAAAGTCCGTTTCCGACAGGCGCTTTTGATACCTGTCTTTCTCACCTTTTGATTTGGCATAGCCCAGCGGTTTCAGTACGGCATCAATGATTTTTTTGTGATTAAACTTTTCGAGCCATGTACCCATCAAATAGCACGTAATTCCATCAATCTGGCTAGGATAACCAGGACGTTTTTTCAGTATGTCTTCGACATCCATTCCGGGTTTTCCCGCTGCTATTTCGGCCTGATTTTTTTCATGCATTAACTTTCTTAATTGCTGAAATCTTTCCTCGACCCGCCTCACATCATAGTCTTTCTTGGCCAGCGTCGGAGGCAATTCATTCAACACTTTAATATCATCGACCGGAAAATAATCACATCCTCCACCCAATAATATTTCATGTGGACCAATGTCTTTGATTGTTCCCCGAAACCAGTGATGATCCAGTAAATCATAGGGAAGCTTGCCCTCCCGGATGAGCATGCGCATATAATGCGTCATGTCTTCGTGAAAATTGATCTGCGCCAGCACCTGTCGCGTCAGGTCCTCGCCGCTTCGCGCGTCGACCACGGTGAATTGCAAGCGCTCTTTCACGCGGCTGCCTAATTCATTCAGCGTGATGTAAGCGTTGCGCGCGGTATCGTAAAACCGTTCGTCGTATTTTTTGATGACGACAGGAGCGAGGCCGGTGGGGGACGTGGAATCGGTCATAGCAAAACAGTGGTAATGGCAGTCAGAGACAGTGTTGCCAGGCGCCAACCACCCTACCGCCGAAACCGTAGGAGTCGACGATCCTTGGCGCATCCCGCGTAGAACAGATCAAGCTGTGGCTCGTCTCAGCCGACCGCGTGAGCGCAGGCGGAGAACGCCGGCCAGGAGGATGGCCGTCAGCCAGAAGACAATCGGGGTCGGCTCGGGAACGGCTGCGGCCGTGATGATCTCGACGTGGAGATCGTGACCGTTGATGTACTGTATGGATCCGTGCCTCCGATGAGACGGAAGAGGATACCCGCGGACTGACCATCCAGATTGGAGGGGAGGTCGACGCTGACTTGGGCGAAAATTCCGGGCGAACTCGAAACAGTAACCCCCGTCGCCGCCAATGCCGGGTTGGCGTTCGTAACCACGTCCATGGTGTAGAAAGAGTCGGTCGTCTGATCGACCGTCGGGACCAGCGAGGAGACCGCAGGAGGGTTAACTCCGGTCGGGTCTGGTGTTATTACCCCGAACGAGGCCCCGAAGGCATCGGGCAAGACCCCACTGGCATAAGCGGAGTCAGGAGAGACGGAGTTGATCGTGAATTGCAGGCTCTGAGCCCCGGTCGGGAGGATGAAGCTCATGTAAAGGTCGGTCTCGGAGGCAGACGCGCTTTCGGTGATGGTCGCCATGCCGCCGCTGGCCGACACCGTGCCGGCATCACCGTACGTGCTCCAGCCCGTGAGGCCATTCTGAAAGCCGAGCAGCAGATCGGCCCGCGCCGGGGAGACCGTCGCGAGCGAAATGAGGACGGCAAACACTGGAATGAAAAACGGCCCGATTTTACCGGATCTCATATGAGCCTCTCTGGCTCGACAGTAAGTCAAATGACCTCGCTGTCGATCGAAGTAAATGTGTTCTCAGGAATCGTGCGCGAATAAACGGCGTGCAAGCTCCACCGACTTCGCTCGCGGAGCGCGATCCTTCAAACCAGTGGGACGTTTATTTGGAGAAGGGATTCTACCTCTTAAGACGTGACGAAGCAACGTACCCGAGTTTTTTGTCGGTGGTGTGATGATTTTTTGAGACGCTGCCTGAGAACTGGATCGCGAGACTGCCGTCCGGCGGTGTCAACAGGGACGGAAACTGGGACGCGACTAGTATTGACAGCAATCCACTGTTCAGGCGCCCGAGCAAACTAATTGCGTCCCGGTTTCCGACCCGAGCAAACTAATTGCGTCCCGGTTTCCAACCCCAAAAAAACACCATGCGATGACCTGTGCGGAAATGGACGGGGTCCCGAGCGGAATTTGACGACTCCAACAAACCCCAGATCTGGCACCTGATCAGGCCAGGGTCAGAAACGGTCAACAACAATGCGGAATGCGGAATGCTTCTGAATGCGGAATGCGGAATGCGGAATAAAAACGATGCGAATTGAATCCCCATTCCGCATTCCGCATTGGAAGGTCTGAATGGTCCGAGATCAACGACCGGGTCGATCTAGCCGCTCTGGCAACCAACTCGCTGGGGCCCGCCGCCAAGCGTCAATGACCCCGCCTACTCTGGCCCTGCCCGTTCCATGATGACCATGACCCAAGCTTCCAGGTTGATTGGAACCGGAAGACGTGGCGTTGCTGGGTCTGTGCGATTGGAGGGGACGCCGCCGAGCTGGTCAAGAAGCTCAACAAGTGCGACTTCCCGACCGCCGTCAAGTTCCTGGCTGATCGGGCTGGAGTGGCTTCCCCCTCGAGGGGAGCGACTTGGACGCCGATCCCGCTGCAGATTCAGCCGCCGCCAAGTTTCTTGCCAGCGCGATCTGAGTCCGGCCCCCGGACCCCGACAAGGACTGGGGCGAAGTCCACGCGGGGGGAGCTAACCGGATTCGCTACCAATGGGGACGCCACCTCAAGATGACCCCAGATACGTCTGGCATGCCCCTGACGGCCTGAGGGCGAGAGCGGCCACCGGACTCGGATGCGTGCAAGCAGGCGCCCAGAAGTTGGGTGTCATAGAGACAGGTTACGCCTCCGCGATAATCGGCCGCCTTTGTTCCCTCGAACCAACGCCTCTGGTCCCGTAGCGGCGTTTACCGAAACGCTCACATCCAGTTGTGTGTTCGCAACCCGGACTGTATCCTGGGAACATGGTTGGTGAAACCTCTTCAGGACTGAGTTTATGACGATTGCCGCCGGAAAGAACCAGGACGTGCCGATGTCCGTACGTATGAAGCGGGTTCTCACCGCGGTCAAGCGGATACCGTTCGCTGAGCGGTTCCAGCTTCTCGTCAAGGCCGGTTTGATGACGGAAGTCGAAGCCCAGCAAATCCTGGGTCGCCTCCCCCAGAATAGGAAGAACCGCCCCAGATCAAGGGGTCACGGGGTGGACTCGGCAAAGAAACTCAGGAAGGCTGGCATCAGCTAGATTCCTCTCGACGACCTTATAGCCGCATGCGAAAGATCACGCTCAAGCACTCGTTGCCGGCACGGCTGGAGAAGCATTTCAGCGAGGATCTGAATGACTCGCAGCGTAAAGCGGTCATGGCGCCTGACGGGTATAACCTGATCCTGGCCGGGCCGGGGTCGGGAAAGACGCGGGTCATCACCTACCGGGTCGCGTACCTGATCGCCCGCGGTGTCCCGGCCGATTCGATCTTGCTGGCCACGTTCACCCGCCGCGCGGCGCGGGAGATGGTGCACAGGCTGGAGAGCCTCATAGGCAACGATGCCGGCAAGGTCTGGGCCGGGACGTTTCACCACGTTGGCAACCGGTTGCTCCGCCGGCCGGCCAGGCTCCTCGGCTATCAGCCCAACTTCACGATACTGGACAGCGAGGACCAGCTCGACCTCATCAGGCTGGCCATGGAGGACGCCGGCTTCGCCGCCAAGGACAAGCTTGCGCCCAAGCCCACCGAGGTCGAGCACCTGATCAGCTTCGCTCTCAATACCAGGCAGTCCCTCGCCGATGTCGCCGCCGTCCAGTCACCTGGGCTCGTCGAGTGGCTGCCCAGGATCGAGAACGTCGCCGCCGCCTACTCAAGGCGCAAGCTGGCGGCCAATTGCATGGATTATGACGACCTCCTGACCCAGTGGCTGCGGCTCTTGCGTGAGTTTCCCGAGCAGCTCGAACACCTGGCGGGCATGTTCCGGCACATCTTGATTGACGAGATGCAGGACACCAACGCGCTTCAGGTCGAGATCGTCGAGACCATCGCCGCGAGCGGAGCGGGGAATCTGACGGCCGTGGGGGATGACGCCCAATCGATTTACCGCTTCCGGGGCGCGAACTACGACAATATTCTCAAGTTCCCCGAGCGGCATCCCGGGTCGCGCAGCTTTCAGCTCGACGTCAACTACCGGTCCACGCCCCAGATCGTCGCCTTCACGGCGGCGTCGATCCGGCACAACCGCTCGGGGTTTCCCAAGGAACTGGTCTCGGCCCGGGGAGACGGGCTTTGCCCCGTGGTTGCCGCCACGGCCGACGTTTACGAGGAGGCCGACCTGGTCTGCCAGCAGATCCTCGATGCCAGGGACAAAGACGTTCCGCTCGGCCAGATGGCGATCCTCTACCGCAACCACTACGACAGCGTGGTGCTCCAAGGCGAGCTGGTCACGCGCGGCATTCCCTACACGGTGCGCAGCGGCCTGCGGTTCTTTGAACAGGCCCACATCAAGGATGTGCTGGCTTACCTGCGGGTTGTGCAGAATCCTCGGGATGAGGCATCATGGCGGCGCATCCTGCTGCTCTTGCCCGGCATCGGCCCGGCCAAGGCGGCGGCCGTTTATCAGAAACTTGGCCAGTCGGCCGATGCCCTGGCCACGCTCGCGGCGGCCGACACGATGGCCGCTGTCCCGCTCAAAAGCAAGGGGTTCTTCGCGGCGTTCGTGAATGACCTGAGGCAGATCCACGCGACCGACCCGGAACATCATCCGGCGGCGGCGATCCAGGCGGTGCTCAAGGGAGGGTATCCGGCGACGCTCCGCCAGAAGTATGACCGCGCGGACAACCGGGTCTCCGACCTGGAGCAGTTTGCCGTGCTGGCCGCCAGGTACGACAGCCTCGAGCGGCTGCTGGCCGAGCTCTTGCTGGCCGGCGACGTGTACGGCATGGATACCATCGCGGCCACCGACCCCGGGGACGTGCTGGTCCTGAGCACGGTCCACCAGGCCAAGGGACTGGAATGGTCGCATGTCTTCGTGATCCGGCTGATCGAGGACAGCTTTCCCCATCGCCGCGCCATCGATGAGCCGGGAGGCGAGGAAGAGGAACGGCGTATCTTTTACGTCGCGGTCAGCCGGGCCATGAACGAGCTGACCCTGACCTATCCCTCGACGATCACTCGCGGGGGTTATGGTCCGTTGGTTTTCACCACTCCCAGCAGGTTCCTCGCCGAGCTCGATGAAGGCCTCTTCGAGCGGGCCGAGCTGGAGCATGAGTTTGATCTCCTCGAGCAGGTCGAGGGTGATGAGGACCAGGACCACCCCGCCAGCCGCCCTTCAGCCTGGCCGCGTTTGCATGAGCCGCATCCGTGAGCGACAAATCCCTCGATTTCGAGGGCACCTACACGGCGACCTTCTCAGGGAACAAGGACCCGACTCCCAGGTACGACTACAACCAGGTGATGTATCAGCTCGACCTGAGCGATCAGCGGCTCGCCCTCCCCGTGCCGATTTACGCGGTCCAGGAGAATGTCTCGTCGGTCCGGCTCGTGGCTGGATCGAGCTTGGCCGAGGACGCACGGTCGCGGGAGATCGCGTTCTTTGCCCCCGGTCGTCCCGGACTGGCAGCGGTTCCGATCGTTGAGCACAGGGACGAAAACACCGGAGCGTGGCTCTTGACGTCAAAGTCGACTGGTAGTGGCGCCGGGTCGACGGTAGAAAATGGGCAGTCTCCGCTTCTGTATGTCATTCCCGCCGATGCCGGGAAACCGCCGGCCGGGACCGTTCCGCTCTGCGCATTCCGACAGCAGGCTGGACCGGGGGTGTACTACTCGCCGATCGCGGATCCCAGAGCGGGCTTGCAACGGAGTGACAGACCAGTTGGCCTGGTCTGGAGAAACCCGAGCCGTCTCAGAATCTGGTAGCCGAACGGATTCAGAAACCAATGACGATGGATGGGTCCGGCTCCGATAACCCTGCTCCTCGGCCCGTGGGTCATGAGGCAGCCCACGAGCTGGATGGTGAAAGTGAGGCCGTCGAGATTTCGGCGGGGGCGGACGGTATCTCCCTGGAAGAGATGGTAGCCCAGCTCGAGCACGACCCCGGGGAATGCCGGCGGGCCTGCGAGGGCCTCGAATCGGTCGACGTCGAGACCCGGATCAGCATCATCCAAGGGTTGGCCGGGATCTCGACAGGGACCGGAGTCATTCGCTTGCTAGAACTTCTGGCAGCCTCGGAGAGCGCCGAGACCCGGGAAGCCGCGCTGGCTGGCCTGAAAAATCTCGACGGCGGGGAAGACAGGGTTCTCAGGGATTCCAGCGTGGCGGCCGAGCGATGGGATGATCCAGGCGCCGGGGACGCTCAGGGCGTGCTCGAACTCGCGCTCGATTCGTCGCGGGAGATCGTGCTGGTCGGGGACCCTGATCGACCCCGCCTGGTGAATTGCCTGGTCACGGCCGTCGATGGCATGGGCCGGGGGTCGGTGGCGATCTCCGCGACCCGGCAAACCGAGCGTTGCACGGCCATGTTCCTCTGCGATGTCGAACGCGGGATCACCGACGCGATCGGCCAGATCGAGGCGGAGTCTCAGGGTGCCGGTGCCCTGCTTGAAGTCGCGAAAGCACGGGCGGGCGGCCTGGGCATCGAGGGCATTCCGGAGCTCGCGCTCCGGCTGCTTGCCGGCAGCCTGTCGCTGAGCGGTCCGGCGACTGCACGGCCGGTCATGGAGTGGCTGGAACGGACGCTCGGCCGGGGGCTCGAGCCTCGGCCATTGCCGGCCCCTACCGCCGAGTGCACCCTGGAACCGGCCGGAAGCTCGGATCTGCGCCGCCGCGCCGACCAAGTTCTCCGGGCGTGTCCGACGTGGCTGGACCGATCGCCGCTGACCTTCGAGCTGGCCGAGGAAGTCAGCTTGCGGGAAGGTCCCGTGGCCGTCGACCCGCGCCGCGATTCAGGCGCCTTCCGGTTCCTCTTCGAGCACCGGATCATCCACCGGCTGGAGCTCTATCGCCGGATGCTGCTCTGGATGCACTGGTTCTGGCGCTGTGCCGGGGAGCTGGAGCTCGCCGGGTCTGCGCGAATCCTGGCGTCGCAGCTCTCGGACGAGCAGTTTGCCGTGCCGTCTCATCCCTTCACGGTGGCGCTCATGGCCCGCAGCCTGGACGCAGCTCGCGAGCGACTGGGAACCGAGGATGATCCCAGACCGGCCCGCAAGGTGACCTGATCGGTCGGAGTCTGGCAACCCGAGCTGATGACATCACGGTCATCGAGAACCGGACCGGGGCCGACATCCCGTGCAGGGTCAGGCGGCCGCCGGCCCGATTCAGGCTGATCTGCTTTCGATCAGCCTCACTTCTTGGTTGGCTTGGCCGCCGGTTTGGCTTCGGCGACGGGCTTGGCGTCCGGAGCCTTGGAGCCCTTGGTGCTCTTCTTCTCGTCGGCCTTCTTCTTCTTGGCGGTGTCTCGTGCGTCACCCATGATTCGTCACTCCTTCTAGAGTCGGTTCGGGAAATGTCCAGATGGAAATGAGCTGTCGTCATCTCCAACCAGGATAACGACGTATTTTAGAATGACGTTTTGAGTCTTCGACATCAAGACTAATTCGTGAGGAAAATCGATGTTGTGTAGCGTTTTCATACACTGAAGTCAGGGTCCCTAAACTTTAGCGGTTGTGCCACTCGGTTCGAGGCATCGAATCGGGCGGGGCGACGGTGGTCGCGGACACCGCGACGGTCACTGCCAAAATGAAAAGAGCCCCGGCATCGGTGGGGCCGATGCCGGGGCGGAAACGCGGGATGGTCCGCCTCGGAAAAGTCGAGGCGACCGGGCTCAGAACGGCTCGTAGCAGGTCCGTTCCGGGTTACGGCAATCGGGGCCGGCGACCATCTCGTCGTCCGGGCCGTACTCTTTCATGGTCTTCAGACACCAGTAAATGGTGTTGTCATAGTCCTCGTGCGCTTCCCGGCCCTGGCCGTCGCTGTAGACGTACATCCCTTTATTGCGCAGGTGGCGGCAACGGGACGCCGCGGGTGGGGTTACGGGCGGATTGTTCGATTCGGGGTTGATCATGGCGTCAATACTCCCAGTAGCGCTTGCCTACCGCGGCCAGCAGGGCCCGCTTGACCGCCGTCTTGGTCAGGCTGACCTTGTAGGCGTTCATCGACAGGGGCATGGCCCCCTCGGTGGCGTCCTCGCCGGCGACCGCGGCGGTCTCCAGGGTGACCGGCTTGCCCGTGATTGACTTCTCGGCGGCGCTGCTTCTCCATGGGACCGGGGCCACGCCGTAAATCACGATCCGGGATGCCGAGACCTTGTCTCCGTCCAGGGTCAGGTTGACCGAGGCCAGCACGAGCGGCCAGTCGTGCGCCTGTTTCTGCCTTATCTCGTAGGAGGCGTTCTTGCCCCTGGCGGGGGGAATCATGACTTTGGTCAGCAGCTCGCCGGGAGCGACGGAGAGCTCACTGTCCTTGTCGGTCTTGGGAACCAGGTAAAGGTCTTCGACCGGGACGGTTCGCTCGCCCTTGGGGCCTGTGACGGTCGCCGTGGCGCCCAGGGCGATGAGCGGGACGGCCAGGCTGGAGGGGTTGACGTAGAGCGCATCGCCATCGGTCATGAAGATGGCGTGATAGCGGTTGTCACCGCCGCGGACCAGGCTCTTGCCGTCCTTCATTGCCAGCAGACCGTTGCCGGCGCGGAAGTACCAGCACCGAGGGCGCTGGAGCAGGTTACCCCCCAGGGTTGCCATGTTGCGGATCTGGGGGGTGCCCACCTCGGTGGTTGATTGCCAGAGCGCGGGGTAGGCCTCGCGGATGGCCTTGTGCTCGACGATGGCGGCAAGCA
>Ga0208565_1002378_pt1 | contig 10124 bp, 9 predicted proteins | sample Sb_taG_7_FD_187706 | JGI IMG/M metagenome (GOLD analysis project Ga0208565, IMG submission 187706) | Peat soil microbial communities from Weissenstadt, Germany - Sb_50d_2_FS metaG (SPAdes) (version 2) | ecosystem: Environmental > Terrestrial > Soil > Wetlands > Peat | place: Germany: Weissenstadt...
CCCGTGTCATCCCTCGCAAGAGAGCTGGCACGGGCCATTCACCTCCACCGCAATGCCGTTGGAGCGCTTTTGAGAACCCGCAGTTCAGGTGGGAGCCTCAGACCTGCGAGAAACCGGAGCTTCAAGAAGCCGATGTTGGGTCCCTACGGGTCGAATGTTGGTTCGCCAAAAGGACAGCTTCCTATCGAACATGGCAGAGGCTAGATCGGCCTAAACCGAACAGCCTTATCGTACCTTGCCCTCTGAGTTCTGGCAAGGGCATGGATCGCGAAAAGAAAAATTGAGAAAACCCCTCGAGCAAGCAATATCGGTCAGGAACGGCGGCTCTCTTCGATCGTCGATTTCTTGAGCTGCTGGATCTGGTCGCGCAGGCGGGCGGCCTCTTCGTAATCCTCGAGGGAGATGGCCCGCTCAAGCTGCTGCTGGATGCGCTCGACCGGGTCGGTGGGTCTCTCTTGCTCGACCTCGCGCCGCCAGCGGACCAGGAAGTTGAGTTCTACGCAATCGGTCTCGTGGTCCTCCTGGTGGTACTCGCGGAGGAAAACGCGAATGCGGCTGATTCCCTCGTCGATCTCCCTGAGGGCCCGGGCGAAATCTCCCCTGGCCAATGCCTCGAGGCCGATCGCCCTCGCCCGCATCATGTGCACGTAGGGTCGGTACTGGTCAAACTCGATCTTGTCGCGTTGGCGAGACGCGTGTTGAACGACGAACGCAAACAACCGAAGGTTACGCTCGGTGTCTCGCGACACCAGATCATACTTCTGGAGGTGAAAGGCGGAGAGGTAGCGGTGATAGTACTGAAGCCCCTCGCGCATCAGATTGCCGCAGGCGCGGTGATCGAGAGTGAACTCCTTGCCTGCGGCCAGCGCACTTTTCTCGCGCGCTTCGTAGAAGTCGAGGAGAGATTCAAATCCGTGCGGTTTCTGGCCGTCCGGCCGTCCGGCCAGCTCCATCTGAAGGACTCCCAGGTCGACCCTCGTCTGGATTCTTTCTCTGCCGTCATCACCAGCGATAATGCGAACCTGAAGTTCGTCGGGATTGAAGTCCCAGCCGGCAAGAATGGTGGTGATGTCCTTACTCACGCGATCCCTCCCAAGATGCGGACGGCATTCTGGACGAGACCTCGGCACCGAGGCTGCTCGCCGCCTGAATCGACATATCTCAGTGTAAATTCAGGGCGAAACACTGGCAACATGCAACAAGCAAACGCCGCGCGAGGGTCAGGATAGAACCTCAACGCGGCGTTTCCATGGAGTGGCCCGGCGTGGCCGCTATCTGGCTCTTGGCCTTGACCTCGCTCAGGCGACGAGCGATGGAAGAACCTCATTGCAATCAGCGTGGCCCTTACCAAGAGTTCGCCGTCAAAGCTCGTTGTTATCGTGGATCATCGGTTCGAGCTCCTTGGTGTTGCGCTCGACGGCCAGCACGATCGTTCGTTCCTCGACGCCATCGCCACTCGACGCAACCGCGGGGATAATCTGCCGAGAATCGGGCAAGCTGAAACGGACCGTGAACGTTCCGTCGGAGCGGAGATGAACCGGTTCGCCCTGCAAGGTCACATGGGCATTTGGCTCGGTGGTACCGTAAACGATCAGCTCGGCATCGATCTCGAAGTGAAAATTCCCGCCCAGGCTGGGCAGCCCGCCCACCGACAAGTTCTGCATTGAAGCGCTCGAGAGCGGGCGACGGAGCCGTTCCTCGAACAGGTCGCGCAAGTCGAGCACGGAGTTGACCCCGGTACAGCCGATCGAAGAGGGATTCTGTACTCGCTCGAACTGCTGCTGGACATCGGACCAGTTCTCGTCGAGTGCGTCGGTAACTCCCGCCTTGGGCGTGGAGACGATGTTCGACCGCGCCAGGACATAGAACTTGCTACGGCGCGAGAGGTAGCCGATGTCGATGCGAAACGCCCGGGGCGGCTCCAGGACATCGATGTACCAGTTGTTGACGCCACCGTGGATGGGGATGTCGCGGACCTGCCGCTCCGTGGACGTCGTCGTATCGTCGCTGGTCACGTCCATGACCCGCAAGATCGGTTGGGCGCTGTGCCATTCCTGGCCCAGAGCGGCCTGGGCACGCGCCAGCGTGGTTCGGCTCAGCTCCCAGTATGCGTGCAGCCAGTAGGGGTTGCGGGCCAGAACGATGATCCTGTCTTTCTGACATGCATGATCCAGGGTGTGGGGCAAGGCCAGCGCCGCACCAGCGCTGGCGGACGACGGGCATGAACGGCGGGCTGCGACGGCCGTCTCCGTCTCGGTGGCACTGGCCGATTGCTTCCTCGGTGCGAGCGCCTTGCTTCGCGTCGCGGGATGTTTCTTCGCGGATCGAGCCAGTTTCTTGGAGCGGGGTGATGGCGATGAGCGGGTCACCGTCAGGGCCCGGATCAACTGATCCTTACGCATGGCGTGCCACCCCGAGATCCCCTGCTCCTTGGCCATCTGGGCGAGATTGTTCTTTTTATAGTCCTTGAGCGTATCGGCAGTCATACAGAGCCACTCCAAGGTAACGCATGCGGAGCAATAGCGGACGCATGCGATGGATGAGAAGGTGCATGATTCATCCTTGAGTGGGCCGATCCGGAAAACTCCCTGTATCCCGGACAAAGGGCACGACACCCTGTCAAGATCTCTGGTGCCCAGCCACAAGGGAAACCCACAGGAGGAGGTGCTAGACCAAAAAAAACGGCCATCAGCCCGTGTTCAAGGGCTGAGGCCGTTGGGTGGATTCGCTCGAGTTGGACCCTCCGAGCTTGGGTGACAACATGGCGAGTCCCTACACTGGGTCGAACCGGAAGCTATCGCAGAGTACGGAATACCACAGTGACACGATCATTGTCAATGATCCAGTCACCTCGCGTGTTCGAAAACGGACATTCCGGTTCGCGAGTTGCTTACGATTCAATACGGCTTACGGACGGGTGCCTCCCGGGCCCACACGCAGTGGGGAGATCGTGTGTGGGCCCGCCCCGTGCTGGATGGTTGTGCCCCTACTGGGCGAAACAGCTCAGCACAGGGCGAAGCCCTCTGGTGAAGAATTTCTCGAAGCGGGTTGCTGGGTAGTTGACAGCCAGGATTGGGCCTGTATAAAAGATCCAACGTTCGGAGGTTCCCGCCTCGAGTAGTTTCTTCGTTTCCACCGGTTTTCCTGCCTGGCGACGGCCACGGTGAGCGGTCGCTGCCTTGCGAGTCGTGATGACTCTTGCCGATTCGATGGCGAGCGTGGGAAAACTCGGAGACCCCTGTGAGTCAGAAACCCGACGGCCGGTCGGCTCTCTCTATCGGGATGGAATGGGGCACTCGAGTCACGGCCATCGGTCTCGAGTTCGCCCTCCCGGCGTTCCTCGGTTTCAGCCTTGACACCTGGTGGGGCACTGCTCCGTGGATGACCCTCCTCGGCGCTTTTCTAGGGGTGGGGATGGGAATGCTGCATGTGATTCGGCTGGCCTCGGAGCCGCCGAGTTCGCCGAGAAGAAGTCAAAGCAGGAGTGCGGGTTCAGCCGGCGACGGCGACCCTTCCGCGTGAATCCGGTGTCGCGGCGGCGGCCGTGGCGGCTCGTCGCTTGTACCACGGCGTCTCGACCCTGTGACGCCTTGATCCTTTGCGAGATGTGAGCAGAAATGCCTGGTCATGGCGCCAACCCGCTGGAACATGTGCTCGACCACCACGAGCTCGAGATCCCCTGGGTGACCCCGCCCAGGTTCGAGCTCAAGATTCCACTGCCTCAGATCTTTGGCTTGCAGATTACCCGATTCATGGTGATGGAGCTCGTCGCCGCGGTTCTGGTAATCGTGGTGATGGTGCCGGTGGTCCGGCACATTTCCCGTAATTACGTCAGCCGCGGCCGGTTCGCCAACATGATTGAAGCGATGCTCCTGTTCATTCGCGACGACGTGGCCCGGCCGGCGATCGGCGGGCATGCGGCCGATCGGTTCCTTCCCTATCTCTGGACGGTCTTTTTCTTCGTGCTGTTTTGCAACCTGCTGGGAATGATTCCCGGGGCAGCATCGCCCACCGGAAACATCAATGTGACCGCGGTGCTGGCACTCATGACACTGGCCACTGTGCTCATGGCGGGTGTCAAGGAACTGGGCTTCGTGGGCTACTGGGTGGGAATTGTCCCGCATCTGGACGTGCCCGGAGTGCTCAAGCCGTTCCTCTGGGGGCTGATGTTTTTTATCGAAGTGGCGGGGCTCTTCATCCGGCACATCGTGCTCGCGGTCCGGCTCTTCGCCAACATGTTCGCCGGCCATGTGGTGCTGGCCGTGATCCTCGGCTTCATTCTGATGGCCTACAGCAACTGGTGGATACTCGGACTGGTCGCGCCGGTGAGTATCGGGGGCGTGATCTGCCTCAGTCTGCTCGAACTGTTTGTCGCATTTTTACAGGCGTATATTTTCACTTTCCTCTCAGCGCTTTTCATCGGCATGGCGGTTCATCCGCACTGAGCGTAACGGCGTGAGGGGAGTGCCCATCGAGGCTGCTCTTGAGTTCGTGTCAATCGTATCGAGCGCTCGCCAGACGACCGCGCGGGCAAATTGAACATCGCCGGAGGCGAGGCCACGGGGGTTTCGTCTTCTGCTGCCGCGGGGCGTCGTGAAGCCCCATGTGTCTCACTCTTCTGCGTTTCAACTAGGAGTCAAGGTTCCGATGAAAGTCTTCAAGTCTGCCGTCCTGGCGTTCGGGATGCTGCTCTTCGCTCACGGTGCGACTTACGCCCAGGCCCAAGCCGCCCCGACGCAAGCCGCCCCGGCGGTACATGCGCCGTTCTCCGATCTCAAGGGAATCGGTGCCGGCCTCGTGATCGTGGGCGCGGCCCTGGGAATCGGCAACCTGGCCAAGGGCGCGGTCGACAGCATGGCTCGCCAACCCGAGATCGCCGGCAACATCCAGACGGCGATGATCATCGCGGCCGCGCTTATCGAAGGCGTGACGTTCTTCGCGCTGATCATCATCTTGCTTCAGGTTCTCTTCGGAGGTTGACGACGCGGCATCCGAGCGGCGGTCCCACTTCGGGACAGCGATCGCCCGGGCCGACTGCTCGAGGTTGCTGTCCCGGCTTGCCTTTCGCGTGGAGCCGGGTCGGGCGAGTGATTTCCGGCTCGTGACATTCTTCAATCCGCTTACCTCGGCGAGAATCAACTCATGCTGCGGCGTTCGATCTTGATATTGGGCATCGGGTTTCTGTTCGCCGTCCTCACGCTGGCGCCTTTGCCGGGCCATGCCCAGGGACCGGCGCAAACGGCCGCGCATGACAACCAGCTCAAGGCCGAGGCGGAAGTTGGCCATGAGGCTGCTGCTGCGAGCCATGCCGCCGAGGGTGAAGGCAAGTCCAATCCGATGGAACCTCAGCCCGCCCTGGCCATCTGGACGGTAGTGGTCTTTCTCGGCCTCTTTTGGGTGCTGCGGCGGTATGCCTGGAAGCCGCTCTCCGAGGCCTTGCACCAGCGCGAGGAGCATCTCGAACATACGCTTCTCCAGACCGAGAAGGTCCGCAACGAGAGCGAGCAGCTCCTCGCCGAGCATCGCCGGTTGATGGCCCAGGCCGACGAACGGGTCAAGTCCATCTTCGATAAGGCCCAGAAGGAGGCCCAGGCCAGCGGCGAGGAGATCATCAAGTTGGCCCGGGCCGAGGCCGAGGCCGCCCGTGACCGGGCCCAACGCGAAATCGCGACGGCTCGCGACCAGGCCCTGGCCGACATCTGGAGCCAGACTGCCAATATCGCGGTCTCGGTCGCCGGCCGCGTGCTCTCCAAGCAACTCGGTGAGGACGAGCATCGCCGGTTGCTCGACCTGGCCATCAACGAATTGCCCGCCGCGCCCGTCTCCACCAACGGCCACGGAGGTTCGCACGCATGACAGCGCCTGCCGCGGCGGTTCCGCTCGAAAGTGCTGACCGGTCCTGGCTCTCCGGCGACGATGCGGTCGTGGTCCGCCATTACGCCGAGGCCCTCGTGGATGCCGCGGTCGCCGAGAACCAAGCTGAAGCCGCCCTCGAGGATCTCGAGGCCATCGACCGCGAGGTGTTGCGAGAGCATCCCCAGTTCAGTCAAGTACTCGGATCCTCGCAAGTTTCCGGAGCCGAGAAGGACCGAATCCTGCTCGACGTCTTCGGCGACCGCGTTTCCAGCGTGGTCCTGCGGTTTCTCCGCGTGCTGAACCGGCACGGCCGGCTGGGCCTGCTCTCCGCACTGTCCCGCGAGGCTCGCCAGATCTGGGACCGGCGGCACAAGAGGGTGCCGGTCTTCGTCCGCACGGCCGTGCCGCTCGATCAAGGCCAGGAACAGGCCCTGCGCGAGCGGGTGGCGGGGATGATCGCGGCGACCCCGATCATGCGGATCACCATCGACCCCTCGTTGATTGGCGGCCTGATTGTCCAGTTTGGAGACCAGGTCTGTGACGCCTCCGTACAAAACCGTCTCGAAAAGCTACGCCAGAGACTGATCGAAGGAAAGACGCATGAAATTCAGAGCCGACGAGATCAGTTCAGTAATCCAGCGTGAGATCGAGCAGTTCACGCCCGAGATCACGCGTACCGAGGTAGGGCTCGTGCTCGAGGTTGGTGACGGCATCGCGCGGGTTTACGGGCTCTCCGGAGTCATGGCCGGCGAAATGGTCGCCTTCAAGAACGGCATCAAGGGAATCGCGCTGAACTTGGAAGATTCGTCCGTGGGCGTGATCGTGCTGGGCGACTACACCCAGCTCGAGGAGGGCGACACGGTCACCACGACCGGCGAACTCTTGCGAGTACCGGTCGGCGACGCCCTGGTCGGCCGGGTGGTCAACCCGCTGGGCGAGCCGATCGACGAGCAAGGGCCGATCCTCACCAGCCTGACCCGGGCCCTCGAGTCGACGGCTCCCGGCATTGCCGGGCGGCAGCCTGTGGACGAGCCGCTGCAGACTGGTATCAAGGCCATCGACACCATGATCCCCATCGGCCGCGGCCAGCGCGAGCTGATCATCGGCGACCGCAAGACCGGCAAGACCGCCATCGCCATCGACACGATTCTCAACCAGAAGGGGACGGGTGTCATCTGCGTCTACGTGGGAATCGCCCAGAAGGAATCGACGACCGCGGGGCTGGTCGATATCCTCCGTCGCCACGGCGCCATGGATTACACGATCGTGGTGGCCGCCGGCGCCAGCGATCCGGCCCCCATGCAGTACATCGCGCCTTATGCCGGTTGCGCGATGGCCGAGTTTTTCATGTACGAGCAGGGAAAGCCCACGCTCTGCATCTACGATGACCTTTCGAAGCAGGCCGTTGCTTATCGCGAGGTCTCGCTTCTGCTCCGTCGCCCGCCCGGACGCGAAGCCTTTCCCGGCGACATCTTCTATGCGCACTCCCGCCTGCTGGAGCGGTCGGCGAAACTGGCCAACCGCTACGTGATCCTCCCCGACTCGGCATCCGAGGAGCACGTCACGGAGGAGATGGGGGTCAACAAGCAAGTCTATGTCGGCGTCCCCGGCCTGGAGCAAGCCAATCACGAGCTCAAGCACAGCTTTCCCCAGGGTCACAAGGTGGTGAAGACGACCCTTTCGGGCGGGTCGCTCACGGCCTTGCCCATCATCGAGACCCTGGAAGGCGAGGTCTCGGCATACATCCCGACCAATGTGATCTCGATCACGGACGGTCAGATTTACCTTCAGCCCGACCTTTTCTTCGCGGGTGTCCGGCCGGCGATCGACGTGGGCATCAGCGTTTCCCGCGTGGGCGGCAAGGCCCAGATCCCGGCGATGAAGAAGGTGGCCGGCGGGCTGCGGCTCGACCTGGCGGCCTTCCGTGAGCTGGAGGCGTTCTCCCAGCTCGGAACCGACCTCGACAAGGCCACCCAGATGCAGCTCGACCGCGGCAACCGCATGGTCGAGCTGCTCAAGCAGCCCCAGTACCAGCCGATGCAGGCCATCGACCAGGTCATGAGCATCTTCGCGGGTTCGGAAGGCTTCCTCGACGATATCCCGGTCAGAGAGGTCCCGAAGTTCGAAAAGGCTTTGCTGAGCTTCATCCGCGACCAGAAGCCGGAGATCCGCGCGGCGCTCGATCGCCAGAAGAAGCTGACCGACCAGATCGCGGCCGACCTCAAGGCCGCGCTCAGCGAATTCAAGACCAGGCACTACCATGCGGCCTCGGCCACCGCGGCGGCGGCGCTGGTGGCCACCCCTTGAATGTTGCCCACGGGCGTCGCGGCAACTTCGCTAATCGACCGACGAATTTCAACGACCGAGCGGAAGAGAACCACCAATGGCCAAGGCCCGAGCGATCGTCAAGCGCCGCCAGGCGGTCCAGAACATTCGCAAGATCACCCGGACGATGGAGCTGATCGCCACGGCCAAGTTCCGCAAGGCGCTCGACCGGGCGACCGAGGCCGAGGCCTTCACGCGGAAGATCGCCGAGCTGGTCGCCGACCTTGGCGAAACCTCGAGCACGGTCACCCATCCCTTGCTCGAGCGGCGCGACCCGGTCAAGCGTGCCTTGCTGCTGGTGCTCACGAGCAATCGCGGGCTGGCCGGAGGTTACAACGGCAATGTCCTGCGGCTGGCTTTCCACACCTACCAGGACTTGCAGACCAAGGGGATTCCGGTCAGCATCGAAGTCTCCGGCAAGCGCGGAATCAATTACATGCGGTTTCGCAAGGTGCCCATCGCCACGTCCTTCATGCAATTCGAGGATCGCCCCCAGTTTCACGAGGTCGAGAAGCTTGCCGAGCGGTACATCGCGATGTACGTGAAGGGAGAGATCGACCGTCTCGACGTGACCTACACCCAGTTCGCCAGCTCGGCGCGACAGGTGGCCACCGTCTCGACGCTCTTGCCGATTGTGACCGCCGACATCGCCGCCGTCGGGCCGTCGGTGCGCCAGTCCAAGGCCCATGCAGGTCAACCCGCGGCGGGGGCTGTCTCGATTGCCGAGGCTGTGCGGGTTCCCTACGAGTTCTTGCCCGACGCCCAGGGCATCCTCGAAGAGGTTGTCCCGGTCTCGTTCAAGGTGCGGTTGTTCAAGTGCTTCCTGGACGCGGCCGTCAGCGAGCAGATTGCCCGGATGATCGCCATGCGGGGAGCGACCCAGAATGCCGACGACCTCATCAAATCGTTGACCCGGCAGTACAACCGGGCCAGGCAGTCCCAGATTACCCGTGAGCTGGCCGATATCGTCGGCGCGGCCGCCGCTCTCTCGTGAGCCTCGGCCCGCCGCGTTCGGCCACCGCGTTTTCGCGTTCTCCCGGTGCGACCCAGGCACCCCACCACGAGGGATTCTCGCAACATGGCCACCGCAACCAAGACCGGACGGATTGCCCAGGTGATCGGCTCGACCTTCGATGCCGAGTTCGACGAGGGCCACCTGCCCAACATTTACAATGCGATCTCAATTGACGCCGAGGACAGGGCCTTCAAGATTCACCTGACCGGCGAGGTGCAGCAGCACCTCGGCGGCAACCGGGTTCGCTGCGTGGCCCTGGGTTCGACCGATGGCCTGGTCCGGGCAATGACGGTCGTCGATACCGGCGGCCCGGTCAGCGTGCCGGTCGGCAAGCAAGCCCTGGGCCGGGTGTTCAACTTGCTCGGCGACCCGATCGACGGCCGGGGACCCATCACCACCGATGAGCGGTGGCCGATTCACCGCGACCCCCCCAGCTTCGACGACCTCTCTCCCAAGACCGAGCTGTTCGAAACGGGGATCAAGGTCATCGACCTTCTGACCCCGTTCGTCCGCGGCGGCAAGATCGGCCTCTTTGGCGGCGCGGGTCTGGGCAAGACGGTGATCTTGACCGAGCTCATCGCCCGCATCGCGTCGGTGCACAGCGGCTACTCGGTCTTCGCCGGCGTGGGCGAGCGGACCCGCGAAGGCAACGACCTCTGGCTGGAAATGCAAGAGGCCAAGATCGGCAGCACCGGCAAGTCGGTCATCGACAGCACCGTGATGTGCTTCGGCCAGATGAACGAGCCTCCGGGAGCCCGGCTCCGCGTGGCCCTCTCGGCGCTGACGATGGCCGAGTGGTTCCGCGACGCGACGGGGGCCGATACCTTGCTCTTCATCGACAACATCTTCCGGTTCAGCCAGGCCGGCTCCGAGGTCTCGGCCCTGCTGGGCCGGATGCCCTCGAACGTGGGATATCAGCCGACCCTGG
>Ga0208565_1002380_pt1 | contig 10123 bp, 11 predicted proteins | sample Sb_taG_7_FD_187706 | JGI IMG/M metagenome (GOLD analysis project Ga0208565, IMG submission 187706) | Peat soil microbial communities from Weissenstadt, Germany - Sb_50d_2_FS metaG (SPAdes) (version 2) | ecosystem: Environmental > Terrestrial > Soil > Wetlands > Peat | place: Germany...
TTGATGGTTTGGTCGATTGAGCCAATAGCCTGCTGGTTGTTAGAGCCTCCCTGAACGCCGGCGACCTGACCTGTGTTGCCTGAGATCGAAACCGACTGGTCGACTGGATTCTGATCGCCCACGTTGACCACGCCTCCTTCGTTGTTGATGAGGAACTGATTCACCGTCCCCGAGCCACTCGCGTCAGTCCGTATCGCGAGGCTCGCGACGCCCTCCACCTTGCGACTGAGCCCGGTGCTAGTAAGTCGCTGCTCCACGGCGCGCATCGTCGTTAAGTCGTCGGCGTACGCGTTCTCCCAATGGTCAAGGACGATCTCGAGCAGCTCTCGTTGAGGAAATCCGGCGAAACGACGCCGAAGCAGGAATCCAGCTCGTTCGTCGATGTAGTCGCGAACTGCGGGCGAGTTGGTTACGTCCAGTCGTCCGCGGTGGCACAGCCGGAGCACGGAACGGAAGGCCTCGTGCTCGGCATGCAGCCGCGAGACATGAATGCGCAGCCGGCGTGTGACGTCCGGCGTGGTAGCCGCGCTTGGAACCACGAACCACAGTGATACGCGAACGTTGTCGATCGTCAGCCATCGTTGTTCGACAAAGGCGCTCCCAGGGTCGCTGTTCGCGAGACGGTCGCGCGCCGTCAGCCCCACGCCGGGGGCCAGCTCGTTTAGATCGAGCTCGCAAACAGCCACGGGCGAGCCCGCGACGGACCACCAAGACTCAACCTTCTCGGGTCGTCGACTCGCGCCCGTTCGAGTCGTCGCCTTCAGAAAGAACGCAGCGAAGCGCTCACCCAACCCCAAGAGCGGAGTCGGGGCCGAACCTCTCAGCGTCATCGGTATCCGCAGAGCGCTGACCGCAACGGCGCCCGGTCCGGACGTTGCGTATGGATCAAGGGGCCAAGGAGTGCGTAAGCCGACCTCCAGACGGCCAACGACCCCGTCGGAGAAGTAGCGGCGAAACACGGGCTTCAACTCGCCGTCGATCTCCTCACACCATTGCGTGACGGACGCGAACTTCAGCCCCGCCTTGCTGTTGACGTAGAACGCCTCGCCGCTCCACGGCTGAATGCCGTTGCGCGCTCTTGGTCTCACCGCCCCGAGCTCTCGCACGAACTCGTTCCCGTGAACCGGCAACCACTTCCAGTCCGGTGCTTCGATTAGGCCGGTCGTCGTGGGCAGCATGCTGCGAAGATCGACGATCGGGTGTTGGACTACCACGAGCACGGCACGAACAATAATCGAGCGCATGGGCTGGTGAGCAAGCGATACAAGTCAGTTCTCTGGGCGATGCAGGCTGGGGCCCTCACGCCGACCGCGGCGCACGCGCGGCCGAGCATGCGCTCCAGTACCGAGGCCGAACTCGCCTACCGGCGCCTGATCGATTCCTGAAGCACAACAGCACCTGCGACGCCTCGTGCCATCCAGCCTGCGGCCTTTGGAACCCAGGCAGGAAGCAACACACACACACACACAGACAACATGCACGGCTGTGCCGAGGCACAGCGAGCGCTGTGCAAATTCGTTGGCCGTTTCGGCCCGCTCACGGTCATCACTCATGTGATGACTGCGGCGAGCATAGGTGCGTCCCGAGGCGGCGGCTACGCGCGCTACCTGGAGAGCAAGACGGTGGAGCCTGAGCGTGGCGACTACTACCTGACCCCCGATGGCGAGATGGTCCAGGCGCCCGGCCGATGGCTGGCCGACGCGGACACGCTCGGCCGCCTGGGGATCGACGCTGGCGAGCCGGTGGACGGTGCGGACTTCATCGCGTTGATGGAGGGCCGGCATCCGGGCAGCGGTCGGTGGCTGCGACCGGAGGGGGCCGGTGGCGGTCGTGGCGGTGGGATCGACGTGACGTTCAGCGCGCCGAAGTCTGTCTCGACGGCTTGGGCGCTCGGCGACCCGTGGCAGCGCGAGCAGATCGAGGCGGCGCACGCCCGCGCGGTCGAGCAGACGGTCCAGTACGTGCGCGAGCAGGTGCCCGTCGTGCGCCGCCGCTACAGCGGTCAGGTTGTCGAGGAGCCCGCCAGGGATCTGATCGCGGCGGAGTACCGACACACCACGGCGCGTGGGGTCAGCGGCGCGCAGGCTCCGGACCCACAGCTGCACAGCCATGTGGTCATCACCGCGGCGGTGCGGGAGGACGAGCGTGTCGTCGCGGTGGCGTCGCGGCCGATCTTCCGCTCGGCACGCGAGGTTGGGGCGTTCTACCGTTCCGCGCTCGCGCACGAGCTGGCCGAGCAGGGCTACGAGATCGCGCAGGCGACTGGCAAGGACGGCCGGTACTTCGAGATCGCCGGGAGTACCCAGGGAGCTGTGCGAGGCGTTCTCTGGCAGGTCGCGCGAGGTCGCCAAGGCGGCGGAGCGGTTCCGTGCCAGACACGGCCGGGCGCCCGAGCGCGGGGAGCTGCGTGATCTGGCGCTTGAGAATCGCCGCGCGAAGATATTGACGACGCGCCGCGATCTGGAGCGTGTGTGGGCCGAGACAGGCCGCCGGCACGGGTTCGGCTCAAGGGAGGCTTTGCAGCTGCTCGGGGGTTCCGAGCGAACACGGCCCGAGCGTCCGGTCGAGGATCGCATCGAGGCGCGTCTGACCGAGCACCACGCCGTCTTCCAAGCGGGGGACCTGCGTGCTGTCGCCTTGGAGCAGACGGTGGGGGAGATGGCACCCGAGGAGGCGCTTGGTGTTGCACGAGGCATGGTGCGCGATCGGCGAGTGCTGAGCTTGGAGGACGGGCGGATGACCACGCTCGATGTGCGTGCCCGCGAGCAGGCGATCGAGCGGCGCGCGGCAACGCTCGCCAGGCCCGTCGGACGGGATGCGGGTGTCACCGCGAGAGAACGCGCGGTGCGCGAAGTCGCCGAGCGGATCGGCGGCCCGTTGAGCCCTGAGCAGCACGACGCTCTGGGCATCGTGACCGGCCCCGAGCGCGCCACGGTCCTTGTTGGTCCCGCCGGGACCGGCAAGGGCGTTGTGATCGACGCGGCCGCCAGGGCCGAGCAGCACGCGGGCCGCCAGGTCATCGGCGTGGCGGTCTCCGGGTCCACCGCCGAGCGGCTTGGCGCCGACAGCACCGCGCTCGGAGGGCGAACATCCACGCTCGATGCCCTCGTTGCGCGCGCCAACACCGGCAGCGTCCGCGTAGGCCCGGACACGACCGTGTTCGTGGACGAGGCCGGGATGCTCGATCACAGGCGCATGGATGCTCTCACCGAGTTGGTGGAGCGCTCGGGAGCGAAGCTGATCGCGGTCGGCGACGGCAAGCAGCTCCCCTCGATCGGGCCGGGAGGGATGTTCGACCGGCTGGCCGCCCACGTTCCGATAGCGGAGCTCGCGGACATCCGCCGCACCCAGGACCCCGCGGAGCGCAGGGCGTGGGCGGCGCTGCGGGCCGGGGAACCGGAGCGGGCGATGGCGCACTACTTCAACCGCGCGCAGCTTCACTTCGCGGACACGCGCGACGAGGCCGGCGAGGCGGCGGTGCGGCATTGGATGACGCTCGCCGACAAGCACGGCATCCGTGACGTCGCGTTGATCGCGGACGCATCCAACAAGGAGATCGACCGGCTCAACGCTCGCGCTCAGCACCTGCGCGCACAGCGGGGCGAACTCGGCGACCGTGAGGTAGCGCTCGAGCACACCCATTACGGGCTGCGCGAAGGGGACGTGGTGGCATTCACGACCCAACACCGCCCACCCGACTGGCCGCGAGTGGAGAACGGCACCCGCGGCCAGGTCGCCCGCGTCGACGAGCACGGAGGGCTGACGATCGCGCTGGACGGCTCCGGCCGCCGGGTGCGGCTCACCGGCGAGGACATCGACTCACTGCGGCTCGCCTATGCGCAGCACGTCTACCGCCAGCAGGGCGCCACCGTCGAGCGCTCCGTCGTCGTGTCCGGGGGCTGGCAGACCAGCAAGGAGACCGCTTACGTCGAGGCGTCCCGAGCCCGCCGAGGAACCGACTGGTTCATCGCTCGCGACGAGCTCGGCACCGAGGGACAGGACGCTCGCCGCGTCATGCAGCTCGCCGGCAGGATGCGCGCGACGCGCGCGCAGGTTCCCTCGCTTGCCTACCGCGAGCCGTACCAGGACGGCGTTGGGCTGGAGGTGTCTCGCGGGCCGTGGCGTTCCCTGGCGAGTCCATCCAGGCTCATTCGTAGCTTCCTCGCGGACCCCAGTCGCGGACAGCAGGATCACGCGAGAGGTCGTGGCCGGTAGGACTCGTGGTTCGGAGGGCTATTCGACTTCGGCGAACAGCTCCGCCGGCGGGATGTCGAGTTGACGCGCGAGACCGATGATTAGACGGAAGGACGGCTGCGCCCGGCCGGTCTCTATACGCGAGATGTAGGTGTCAACCACCTCGACCTTGCGGGCGAGCTGCGACTGGCTGAGTCCGCGTCTCTCGCGGGCTTGGGCGAGATTCGCCCCAAAACGCTGCTCTGGCGTCATGGGCCAACTCTACCTAACCAGTATAGCATTTATAGTGCTATACTCCACAGTGCGACAAGAGAGATCCTGTAGACCTAAGATCAATCATCATCAATGACCCCGAGACGGTTGCACCCGTCCCGGGGCCGACACAGGAGGTATGAGCTCCCATGCGCGACGAATCCAAGCAGGTTGACGGCCCCATCAACCACTACACCGAAAAGCTGGTGGCCCTGCAGGTTCTCGGCTACAAGCGGGGATGTCCACTCAGCAAGCTGCTTGCCACCCTGGACAACATCGATCCCAAGTGGGTGGAGGCGTCGATTGCAAGTCTCGCGCGCGCAGGCGTCGTGGTCGTCAAGCGCACCCGCATCCATCCTTCGGCAGCATTGCGGCGCATCGACGAACTCGACATGGTCGGCATCTGACCGGAGGCCACGCAAATGCGCCGAAATCCCCCAACGACGTGTCGCCATCGTCTCGCGCTCGGTCAGCGGGCGGGCCGGTGATCCCCCGCGAAGGTCAATCCGTTGGCCGTTTGAGGACGCTCACGGTCAGTAACCGTAGTGAGGCACACCCACGTCCCCATATCAGCGTCCCCACCCGTCCCGGAGCGGCCCGACATGCTCGCCGACGGGCCGCTCCTTTCTCCGACAGATGCCGCCCGGCTGCTGGCGGTCAAGCCAAGCTGGGTCTACGAAGCGGTGCGCGACCGCCGGATGCCATGCCTACGAGTCGGGCGGCACATCCGCTTCACGCGCCCGATGCTCGAACGATGGCTCACGGAGAACCAGGAGCGGTGATGCCACGGGCACTCCTTCCCGGCGATCGATGGGCGATGCGCGATGGCCGGTAGGCGCTCGTACGGCAGCGGACGCCTTTTCGAGGTCGCCGACAAGGCCGGGCGCGTCAGCTGGTACGGCTCGTGGTGGTCGAGCGGCGCGCGCGTGAAGCGCAAGCTCGGGCTCAAGCGCACCCAGGGCACCGCCGACGGGCTCACGCGCGCGCAGGCCGAGAAGGAGCTGCGCAAGCGGATCGAGCGCGACGTGATCGTCCCCACTGCGGCCCGGCGAACCATCGAGCAAGCGGGCGGCGCCTACGTCGATCACCTGGAGCACGTCATGGAGCGCAAGCACTCCACGATCCAGGACTACCGAGGGCACCTGCGCCGGCATCTCGTGCCGTTCTTCGGCGAGCGGCCAATCGACAAGATCGACTCCGCGCACGTCGCGCGATACCTCAAGCGCAAGCGCGAGGAGGGCCTGTCCTCGAAGACCGTCCAGAACCACCTGAACTTCCTGCACGGCATCTTCTCGTTCGCGATCAAGCGGGGCTGGGCGCAGAGCAATCCGGTGGCCCACGTGGACCGTCCGAAGAAGAACCGCTCTCCGCATCAGCGCGTCCGCTTCCTGCAGTCGTCGGAGCTGGACGAGCTGATCGACGCCGTGCCCGAGGACACCCTCGGCGCCATCGAGCGGACGCTGTACCTGGCCGCCGCGCTCACCGGCCTGCGCCAGGGTGAGCTGCTGGCGCTGAAGTGGCTGGACATCGACTGGCAGGTCGGGCGTGTCCGCGTCGCCGACAACTTCACGCGCGGGCGGATGGATACCCCCAAGTCCCACGAAGGCCGCTCGGTCCCGATGGCCGCGCGGCTCGCCCGCGAGCTCGAAGCCCTGCACCGGGGCTCCCGCTACGGAGGCGATGCGGACCTCGTCTTCTGCCACCCCGAGACCGGCCACGTGCTCGACCCATCCAAGATGCGCAAGCGCTTCAAGGACTCCCTCACCAGGGCAGGCGTGCGCGAGATCACCTTTCACGAGCTGCGCCACACCTTCGGTACGCAGATGGCCGCCGCCGGCGCGCCGCTGCGCGCGATCCAGGAGTGGATGGGCCACGCCGACGCCAAGACCACCGAGATCTACCGGCACTACGCACCCGACCCGACGCATGGGGCGTCGTTCGTCGACCGGGCGTTTGGCGATGGCCGACCGCGGAGAATCGACGCAGGCGATCGGTACGCTCCGGAGCCAGATGCCTGAACCGCCTGCTCATCGGTCGGCCGAGACTCCCGAGTCGCCGCGCAGCTACGAAGAGTTCCTCGAGGACATCAAGGCGCGCATTCGCAGCGCTCAGGCGCGTGCGGCCCGCGCGATCAACGCAGAGCTCATCGACGTGTACTGGCAGATCGGCAAGGAGATTGAGCGGCGCCAGACGGAGGCTGGCCCGGAGCGGGGGCAGCGAACGCTTGGCGTGGTACAGCGGCTGTCGGCCGACCTCCGTACGGCCTTCCCTGGAGCCAGCGGGTTCTCGCCGGCCAACCTCGCACGTATGCGATCCTTCGCGCTCGCCTGGCCAGACGAGACAGGTCTCGCACACGGTGTGCGAGATCTTCCCTGGGGGCACATCGTCGAGCTCGTGCAGAAGCTAGACGACCGCAACACCAGGGACTGGTACGCCCAGCGCGCCGTGGCTTGGACCCGCGCGCAGCTACAGGCTCACATCGCCAACCGCCTACACGAGCGACAAGCAGCGGCGATCACCAACTTCGATCGCACGCTACAGGCCGACGACGCTGAGGTTGTGCAACGGATCACCCGCGATCCTGTGGTTTTGGACTTCGTGCAGCTCGCTGAAGGCGCCAAGGAGCGCGACCTGGAAGCGGCCTTGCTGGGTGACATCGAGCGCTTCATGCTCGCCCTCGGCGAGGGCTTCTACTTCGCCGGACGCCAGAAGTCACTGGAGATAGGCGGCGAGGAGTTCATCCTCGACCTCCTCTTCTACCACCATCCGACCCGCCGCTTCGTGGTCATCGACCTCAAGATCGGCCCTTTCCGAGCGGAGTTCGCCGGCAAGATGAACCTCTACGTCAACGCCGTCAACGAGCTCATCGCCCACGACGAGGATCGCGCCACCGTCGGCTTCATCCTCTGCACCGACCGAGACGAGGCGGTCGCTCACCTGACGCTGCAGGGCATCGCCACACCTATCGCCGTCACGCGCTACACCGTCGGCGCGCAGGGTGTCCTCATGGCCGGCGAGGAGGCTCAAATCACCGTGGGCGTGGAGGAGGAGATGGCGGATATGCGGCGCGTGGAGCAGCAGGTCGCCGAGTTCGCCGCTCGACGTGCCCGCGAGCTCGCCGGGGACTCCAAAGAGATCGAGCCATAAGGCCGGGCAGGTCCAAGGGATGCCGCCGCTGGCATTCTCGATAAGTTTCGACTATGGCAACTACCGTTGACGGAAAGCAGCCCGGCTTGGGGCCGGAGGGCTGGCTGCATGCTCGTCTGATCCCGACGTATGGCATACGCAGCCAGGAGGAGCAGGAGAAGCGCGCGACCTCATGCCTCCTCGCCGTGATGCACGGAGTACCCGAGTTCGGGCACGCCCTACTCGCGGAGCTGGGCGCGCCGAAGTCGCCCAGCATCGACACCTTCGCGGAGGTCCGCTTCAAGAACGCCGACGGCAAGACCACGATCCCCGACGGTGCGATTGTGTGCGAACGAGGCGGGAAACGCTGGACCTGCCTGGTGGAGGTCAAGACTGGTTCCGCGACGCTGAAGGACGAGCAGGTTGGGGGATATCTCGACATCGCTCGCGACCAGGGCTTCGACGGAGTGCTCACGATCTCCAACCAGATCACCCACAGCGCCTCGGAGTCGCCCGTATGCGTGGATGGTCGCAAGCTCCGGCGGGCCAAGCTATGGCACTTCTCATGGTGGCGAGTCCTGACCGAGGCGGTCGTGCAGAGCCGCTACCGCGGGGTGTCTGACCCCGACCAGGCATGGGTTCTTCGTGAGCTGATCCACTACCTCAGCAGCGAAGGCTCCGGAGCCGCCGGCTTCGAGGATATGGGCGAACACTGGGTGCCCGTGCGCGGCGCGGCTCACGATGGCACCCTGCGCCAAGGGGACGGTACTGTCCGCCACGTAGCCGAACGCTGGGAGCAGTTCACCGAGTACCTATGCCTGAGCCTGTCCCAGGAACTCGGCCGCAACGTCACATCGCTCCGCCCTCGCAAGCAGACAACCAGCGCCCGACTGGAAGAAGTGGCGAAGTCGATGGCCACAGAGGGAGCGCTTCTGGCAGCGATCCGTGTCCCGGATGCAGTCGGCGACTTGCGCATACGCGCCGATCTGAAGTCCCGGCAGACGTCGCTCAGCGTAGATGTCGCCGCGCCCACGGAAGGGCGACCCAAGTCCCGCATCAACTGGCTGCTGCGCCAGTTGAACGAGGCATGGCCGGACCTGCGCGTTGAGGTCTGGTATCCACACGCTCGCGAGACCGTCGCCGGGACGCTGGAGCAGGCGCGTGAGCGCCCGGAGACCCTGCTCTTCCCTGCCGACAGCACGCGCGATCCCCGATCCTTCGTGTTGACGCTCAGCCGACCGATGGGCCAGAATCGGGGTCGAGCCGAGGGCTCATTCGTTCGGGAGACCCGCGCTCAGACGGTGGCGTTCTACCGCGACCTCGTGCAGAACCTCAAAGCGTGGCAGGCGCGCCCTCCTCAAATCAGGACCGAGGCCCCTCCCGTCGAGGGCGTGGCGCCGTCGCCACCTGACCTTCTGTCGCTCCTGCCCGCCAATCGGCTGCTGCCGCGCACCGCCAATGGAGGCGTATCCAATGTCGATGCCGATCGGCCTGCATCGAGCGACGCGCACCCGGCGGCTATCGAGGGTTCCATTCAAGGTTCCGTTTTGAGCAAATCCGACCCCACCGAGCCCGAGCCAACCCCAGCAAACACGGGCAACCTCACTCAACCCGACCCCCCTCCGGCGAACTCATAACCCGAAGGTCGCGGGTTCGAATCCCGCCCCCGCTACTTCGTTAATCTGCGACCGTCCTCCGGGGCGGTCGCTTTCGTTGGCTAGGTTGGGCATTAGCTCGGGCGTGATCGTCGCGGCAAGCGTGAGCATTTGGCCGTCCTTGTCGTAGAGGATGGACACGTCGAAGGCGCGGAAAATCTCCTGTAGCTCGTCGTCTGTGGCCGTTGCGATGGTCGGCCGTAGGTCGGGTACGGCGTCGAGCATCGCCACGATTTCGTCGGGATGATGTCCGGCGGGCCGTTCTGTCTTGAGGCGTTGGATCGCGTCCGTGACTGCTGCCTTGCGGGTGCTCAGCTCGACTATGCGCTCGGACGCGAGCGCGACGATTGGATGGTTCGGGTCCTCGTGCTCCTCTAGTCGGAGCGTCTGAGCGCGTAGCGAGCGGTTGAGCTTGGCTAGCTCTGCGTCTAGGCGCTCAAGGTCGGCGGCGTGGTCCTCCCATCCCGAAGTGCTCGCGTCCGCCAGTGCATCGCATCTCCCCGAGGCTGAGCAGCGCGACTTGATTGCTCAAATGAAGCTGACCAAGCACGGCCCCAACACGATCACCAGCAAAAAGGCGCTACGCCGGGAGCTTAAGCAAATCAGGGTCGCTGGCTTGGCTGCCAGTGACCAAGAGCTGGCTGCCGAGCTGTACGCGATCGCCGCAGCCATACGCAACGAGGCGCGCGATGTCGTCGCCGCCGTCAACCTCGCCGCGCACAGCTCCATGATCTCACTCGAGGAGCTCGTCGACGCCCTCGGCCCACACTGGGAACGGCGGTTTGATCTGGCCCCACTGCGGCGGTTTCATCTGGCCCCACCTCCGTCCGACTGGCGGCTGACTGTTTGAGGCTTATGGAGCTCGAGCGGGAGGCGGCAGTGAGGAATGGGATCAC
>Ga0208565_1002383_pt1 | contig 10112 bp, 8 predicted proteins | sample Sb_taG_7_FD_187706 | JGI IMG/M metagenome (GOLD analysis project Ga0208565, IMG submission 187706) | Peat soil microbial communities from Weissenstadt, Germany - Sb_50d_2_FS metaG (SPAdes) (version 2) | ecosystem: Environmental > Terrestrial > Soil > Wetlands > Peat | place: Germany: Weissenstadt...
TCGAGCATGGCCTGGCTCCTTGCTCCGGAGATCGGACTCTGGGCTACCACCGATGGCACCACCTGGCATCCCGTGGGCCCCGTGACCCGTTTCTGATCGCTCAGTGCCATGGCCCGCCCGCCCCGGCCAGGCGAACCGTTTGACCTGCAATTGCATCGAGGGCGGAGCCTTTCGGCTCCGCCCTCGATGTCCCTGGCGCCATCGGCGCCCGGTCATTGCGGTCCAACACCGTTGCTTACGGCAGGACGATCGACCCGCTCACGACCTTGAGGTTCGGGACCTTCTTGGCGCACTTTGCGCCTAGCGCGGTCTCAGTCATGGCGCTGTAGACCTTGCTGACCGTGGTGAGTGGGGCCGCTGGGAACGAGCCAACGACTGAACCACCCGGAGCGTCGGCTGGATTGGGAAGCTGGAACCCCACGTCGCCCGCACCGTTGGTGGAGGGAGCTGCGCCGCTCAGTACCACCGTGCTGTTGGTGAGCGTGGCCTTGCCACCGGCCTTCGTCTTGCCCTTCCACTGGATTGTGAAGTTCACGTTGGTGGTGATCCCGGTGGCCAGACCGTCGCAGCCAGTGCCGGCCCCGCCGAATGTTCCGGTGATCTTGGCCTTACTGATGTTGACGTTCGAGCCCGCCGACGTGGTGCACCCGCCGAGCTTGCCCTTGGCGGTGATCGTCGTCCCACCGGTGGTGAACGTCAGCGGTGGGCTGAAACTGATCTTGATGACCGGGGCGGTGCAGGTCACCGAACCGGTGGCCGCTCCCGTGAACGGGGGAGGCTTCGTTGCTGCACCCGCCGGCGAGGTGAGAAACGCCACGCTCGTGAGTGGCAGCGCTACTGCCAGCACCCCCATAAATATCTTTCGACTTCCGTTAAACATCAATCCCCCTAAGTTTCGCTTGAAATACCTGTACCCCCCAACCTAAGACGACGCAGGCGTCAGTCTCAGGGCCAGAAGCCTCTTTCACTCGGCGTCCCTTCGTAGTGGACGCAGAGTGAGGGTTTCCCGCAAACGAGGCCGGGCGTGGGGCGAAAAGAGAAGAAGGAAGAAAAAAGGCAGAAGAAGGAAGCAGGCTCACTGGGGGCTCTGACGCTTCGAACCCAGGGAACCGGCGAACAGGGCCGAGACGACGAACGTCCAGTGATTCCGATGGACCAACATCCAACTCCTTGGATCAGAATGGAGTTGAACCACGCTTTGGGTGCAGGCCAACCTCTCGCGTCATGGGCGACCCGGTGTGCAGGAGTGGCGGCCCACGCGTCTCAGGGACTCATCGTGTGAGTGCTTGCCGAAGTTGAAGGACTGGGACGGCCGCTCCCGTCCCAAGGCCGCGATTAGCGGGGCACGTGGGAAATGGGGGTTATCCCCCAGGCAGAAGAGACCCGCTAGCTGGCTATTCATGGCGGCCGGGAATCCCTAGGTTGGGATGATCAAGCGCCTGTTCCCGGGGACCACGATGCCCCGGGCAGCTCGGCGAGACCGGGGAGTGTGTTCGTGTTTGGATGGTCGACATGGTGATCGTGGTCTCAGAAGAGCTCGAAGCTCGGGCCCGTGAGGTTGCACGCCTGATCCTGCGTACCCCGTTCACGAGGCGCACCTGGTCAGAGCTCCTCTACCTCGTCGTCGCAGCCATACTGGCGGCCCTGGGCTTCGCCTTTGTCGTGCTCACCATGGCGGCGGGCGTGTTCTTGGCCATTACCTTCATCGGGCTCGCTGTCATCGGGCTCTCTCTCCGTGGCGCCCGGGGGATCGGCACGATCCAACGACGGACGGCCCTAGGGCTCCTCGGCGAGGAGATCGAGGAGCCGGCCGCGTTCTCGCCACGTCCAGGGTTCCTGGGTTGGCTCCAATCGGTCCTGCGAGACCGCACGAGTTGGCGGTCCGTGGCCTATGTGGTCGTGAAGGTGCCGTTGACCGTCTTTGGGATCCTCACCGCCTTCAGCGTGTGGTTCGACGCCTTCACGTGTCTCATCACTCCGTGGGGAGGAGGGCCATCTCAGCCCAAGGTATTTGGCCTGGTTCGCGTCCTGTTCCCACCGGGATACTTCTCCATCGCCGATCCCGGGTGGATCCATGCGCTGGCCATCTTGTTCACCGGCGTGGTCCTGTTCTTTGCGGCTCCTTGGGCCGTTCGGCTCGTGGTCTACCTCGACCGGATCTTGATGCGCGCGTTACTAGGGCCCGATGCTCTTGCCATTCGGGTGCGTTCCCTGGAAAACGCCCGGGCTCAGACGGTCGACGCGTCGGCGGCGACTCTGCGACGGATCGAACGGGACCTCCACGATGGCACCCAAGCGCAACTGGTCGCCGTCGCCATGCGACTGGGTATGGTCAAGGAGAAGTTGGCAGACCCCGACCACCTCGACCTTCACCAAGTGTCGGAGCTCGTGAACGATGCTCACCGCGGAGCCAAGGAGGCCATCGTCGAGTTGCGGGATCTCGCCCGCGGGATCCACCCTCCTGCACTGGACATCGGGCTCGAAGGTGCCCTCGCCACCTTGGCGGCGCGCAACACGGTTCCGACAGACCTGACGCTCGCGCTCAACGATCGGCCAACTCAAGCGATTGAAGCAATCGCCTACTTCTGTGTAGCCGAGCTCCTGGCGAACGTTGCGCAGCACGCCAACGCCTCTCAGGCCAGGATCACCTGCGCACAACACGGCCGGTGGCTTCGATTGGTGGTGCGCGACGACGGGATGGGAGGGGCGCAACTCTCCCGGCAGGGATCTTCGTCGAGCGGCTTGAGCGGGCTTGCTGAGCGAGTGCACGCAGTCGACGGGCGATTCGATCTCGTGAGCCCATTGCGAGGACCCACGGTGGTGACCGTGGACCTCCCCCTGCACGCGTAGATGACAGGACCGATCCGAGTCGTCATCGCTGAGGATTCGGCCATCCTCAGGGACGGCCTGGTCCAGCTGCTGGTCGACAGGGACTTTGAGGTCATCGACGCCGTGAGCGAACCCGAGGCGCTGCGAACGACCGTCGAGCGAGACTGTCCCGACGTGGCCATCGTGGACATTCGTATGCCGCCGACTTTCACAGACGAGGGGTTGCGAGCGGCCATCGATCTTCGCAGGCAGCACAAAGGCCTCGGGATCCTGATGTTCTCCCAATACATCGAGACGCGCTACGCCGCTGAGCTCTTGGCCGAAGATGCGTCAGGGATCGGCTACTTGTTGAAAGATCGCGTGGCCGACGTCAGCGACTTCGTCGAAGCGCTGGCACGCGTGGCATCCGGGGGGACCGCCTTGGACCCGGAGGTCGTCACCCAACTCTTGGGCGCGTCTCGGCGAGCCGGACCGATCTCGGTGTTGAGTGTCCGTGAGAAAGAGGTCCTCTCCTTGATGGCGGAGGGGCGCTCCAATGCTGCCATCGCGACCGAGCTCGTGATCTCCGAGGGCACCGTGGAGAAGCATGTCGCCAGCATCTTCACCAAGTTCGATCTGCCGGAGTCGCAGTCCGACCACCGCAGGGTCCTGGCAGTGTTGCGGTTTCTCGGCTCTTGATCTCACCAGGATTCGCACGCTGCTTCCCCCACGAGCATTCAGTCCCCAGTGCTGGGGCGGGGGCAATCCGCTCCGCAAGGTGAAGTTGGCCCTGGCGGTGACGTCCATTGGGATGTCCGTCACGGGATGCATGTCCCGGGAGGACACCGTGAGTCCATCGAAGTCACAGACGAATTCCTATGGCGCCTTCAGCGACGCACAGGCTGTTGCGGTCCAGGGGGACACGGGAGATGTCATGGAACCGTTCATCTCGCGCGACGGCGAATTTCTGCTCTTCAACACCTCCAACGTGGCACCCCACATCGCATCGCTGCAGTTCGCCACGCGCATCGGCGCTCAGACCTTCGCAAACCAGGGCGCTATCAGAGGAGTCAACGAGTCGCACGCTCTGTCGGGGACGCCGACCATGGACCGCGATCGGAACCTGTACTTCGTCTCACCGCGCAGCTACTCGAGGACCCTGTCCACCATCTACACGGGACGCTTCACGTCGGGGAAGGTGACGGGTGTCCATCTCGTCCCGGGCATATCGCCCCGGACACCCGGGGTCGTGGACTTCGACGTCGAGGTGAGCTCGGACGGTGCGACCCTCTATGTGAGCGTCGGCCACTTCGACGGGGGGACTGCTCCGACGAGTTCCAGCCTTGCCATCTTCGACAAGGCCGGGAATCGTTTCGTTCCCGACCGTGCCAGTGCCGACATCCTCCACGCCGTCAACGTGCCCGGAGAGCTCACCTACGCGGCGTCCATCTCAGCCAATGGCCTGGAGCTCTTCTTCACCAGAGCGAACCCGGCCAGAGGAGGAGAACCTGCCGTCTACCGAGCCGTGCGCAGCCGCCTTCGTCAACCGTTCGGGCAGGTGGAGCGGGTGGCCGCGATCACCGGGTTCGCAGAGGCTCCTTCGATCAGCGCCGACGGCACGACCCTCTATTACCACCGCCTCGTCGGAAGCCACTTCGAGGTCGCGGAGGTGACTCGACCGCGGTCCGAGACCCCGTGAGCCCATGCCGGCGCCATCTCCCGACGAGTGGACCGAGGCCGGTGGCCGTGACGCGTGTTCAGCAGTCTGGTGGACAGGTGGCGCAGCCCGGGGCCGGATCTGTCAGGCTTGGCGAGACAGGCTCACCACACGCAGGGAGACGACGCCATGGCTGCCGAATTGATCCTGGAATTCGAGGGCGTAACGACGAAGGAATACGAGGCCGTCAACGCGGCGCTCGGCATTGACATGAGCTCCGGCAAGGGTGACTGGCCCGACGGACTCCAGACCCATGCCGCCGGCCTCAACGAGAACGGCGACCTCGTCGTGATCGAGGTATGGGACACGCCCGACCACCAAGCCAGGTTCATGGAGGGGCGCCTGGGCGAGGCACTCGCCAAGGGGGGCATCACCGGTCCGCCCTCGCGGATCACCTGGATCGAGCTCGTGGCCCATCACCGTCCCGGCGGCTGATTGCCGGCTCGCCAGAGCCGATTTCGCCCGGCGACGGCGCCGAAGCTCAGGAAGGCGCCGTCGGGTCCCGGGAGGCCGGAGTACACGAGCCGTCCGGTCCCGGGGGGCCGGATCCCGAGATCAGGGCTCGGGCACGGGGAACACGTTCGGCCTTTGAGGCAAGCCGGCTCGGTGGGGCCTGGCAGTGCTCGCGACAGCAAGCACGAGCCCCGATCAACGTGGGCCAGGGAGATGATCTGAGCCCCCGACGCACGATTCGAGGCCTTTTTGGCGCTCGCCACGCTCTGGGCCGAGGCGTTGGGGAGAACGGCCGGCGAGACGCCTCGTGGCCCCCGGGACAGGCTCAAGAATACCGTTGACCTGGTCGATCTTTCGATATGGCGTTGGGACGGCTGCGTCGGCTCGTGTCGGGCGAAGGCAAAGGCGTGCATTTCGCGGCCGTGTTGTTCATGGGGCCGCTGGCGGCAGTGGCCATCTTGGCCCTGCGGGAGATGCACCTCGTCGCCCGGTCACCGATCTGGCTGATTCCGCTCATCCTGGTCGGTGGACAACTGCTCACCACCGTCACCGGTCTGTGGTGGAACCGGTGCCAGAGTCGAGTCCGGCTGCACGTCTGGATCGCATCGCAGGCGATCCTGGTGACGGCGACGATCTATGCCACCGGTTGGGGACCGGCCCTGGCGATCGGATTGGTCCTCGTCGGCCAGGAAACGCTTGCGGTCGCGGGATCGTCGTCGGAAGGCGTGATACTGGGATGGACCTTGTCCTGTCTGGCCATCGGTCAGGGGCTGATCGCGCTCGGTTGGGCCCCGTCACTGGTTCCGGTGCCCGAGGTCCACGGGCTGGCCGTCCTGATGGGGATCGGAATCGCCTTCTCGTATCGGTCCTTGCGCTCTGCGCTGATCGAAAGGGAGGAAGCGGCTGCGCTGACCGAAAGTCGTGAGCGTCGGTTCCGCGCACTGGTGCAAAGCTCCTCCGACCTGGTGTTCGCCGTCGACCTGACCAGTACCGTGACCTATGCGAGTCCGTCCTGTACGAAAGTACTGGGTTACGAGCCCGAAGTGCTGCTGGGCTCAGAGACGGGACTGCTGGTCCACGAAGACGACATCGAGGACCTGCGGGCCACCCTGGGCAGCACGGTGGGCGATACCGGGGGGTCGGTCGAGTTCTGCATCAGGGTCCGTCATCAGAACGGAACCTGGAGATGGCTCGAAGGACTGGCGACGAACCTCCTCGACGACCCGGCCGTTGCTGGCATGGTCATCAACGCCCGCGACGTCACCGAGCGCCGGACCCGGCTCGAGCGCCAGGCCGCGATCTCCGATCTGGGCCGAGAGGTGCTGCGGGCCACGACGCTCGAAGCGTCCGTGAAGTCCGCAGCAGGTGTGATCAACCGTATCGTGCACTCCCGTGAGTGCACGATCACGGGCGTCCTCGAGAGCAACAGGGCCGGCGAGACATCCGATGCTGAATCCGGACTGTCTTGGGACGGCGCAGGGTCGACAGCATCGAGCGATCAACCGGGCCTTCGTGTCCCCGTGGGCGACCCCGACCATCCCCTCGCCTACATCGAGGTGTTCAAGGACGATCTCATCACTCCTGCCGACGAGCAGTTCGTCGAAAGTGTCTCGGGCATCGTCTTGTCGGCCACCGTGCGATTCGGTGCCGAAGACGCCATCCGACACCAAGCCATGCACGACCCGCTCACGGGTCTACCGAACCGCGCGCTGTTCAACGACCGGCTCGAGCACGCACTGAGTCGACGCAGCCGGATCGCCGGATACGTCGCGGTCATGATCGTCGATCTCGATGGATTCAAGAACGTCAACGACAGTCTCGGTCATCTCACTGGTGACGAATTGTTGATCGCCGTCGCCGACCGCTTCGGAGCGCAGCTTCGAGGATTCGACACGATCGCACGCCTCGGCGGCGACGAGTTCGCCATCCTGTTCGATGAGCTCGACACAGCTGATCAGGCAGGCCGCGTCGCTCAGCGGGTCCTCGATGCCCTCGTCGTCCCCCTACCGCTACCCGACCGGGAGGTGGCGATCGGTGCCAGTGTCGGTATCGCGCTCACGGACCAAGCCGACACAAAAGCCGATCGACTCCTGGCCGACGCCGATGCCGCCATGTACCGCGCCAAGCGTGAGGGGAAGGGGTGCTACCGCGTGTTCGAAGCCGCCATGCATACGGCCGCCGTCGAGCGCATGAACCTGGAACAGGAACTCCGCACTGCGATCAGAGACGGTGCGCTCACCGTCCACTATCAGCCCATCGTCGACGCGAACTCCGGACACATCACTTCCTTTGAGGCCCTCGCCAGGTGGCAACACCCGACACGGGGTTTTGTCCCCCCGAACATCTTCATTCCGCTCGCCGAGGAATCCGGGCTCATCATCGATCTGGGCCGTGCCGTGCTTTTCGAAGCGTGCCAACAGGCCCGACAGTGGCACGAGAGGCTCCCTGAGGTACACCCGAGCATCTCGGTGAACGCATCACGACTTCAACTTGCAAACCCAAGCTTCGTCTCTGTCGTCGCCGAAGCCCTGGCGCGAGAAAAGCTCCAACCCTCTTCACTCATTGTGGAGGTCACGGAATCGATTCTGGCCTCGGAGTCGGGGCACGTCATCGCGACGCTGAATGAATTGCGCCGAACGGGAATCCGAATCGCGATCGACGACTTCGGAACCGGCTATTCGTCATTCGCAGCACTGGCAGAGCTTCCGATCGACATCCTCAAGATCGACAAACGCTTCATAGACAACCTCGTGTACGACGATCAAGGGCGGGGTTTCGTCAATGCCATCATGCAGCTCGCTGACACGCTCCATCTGGAGACCACCGCCGAAGGTGTGGAGCAGCTCGAGCAACGCGATGCGCTCGCCGCACTGGGATGCACCCACCTTCAGGGCTATCTCTTCTCTCGGCCCATGCCTGGCGACGAGACCCTCGAGTATCTGGCTCGCGGCGGCGAGCGACATCGGCCTGCGCTGATCTAGGGTCTCAGTCCCAGCGCGGCACGGGCAAGGCCCTATGCTGCGCTCACACCGGCTCCATACCGTGGCGCCGCATCAGAGCGAGCTCTGCATCGCGATCCGGCGGCTGGGGCGACGCCCACAGCTGCTCCAAGTCCTCGAAGTAGCCATCCAAAGCAGGGGCGTGAAGGACGAGGAGACGAGCTGGCTCTTCGCTCGTATTCCCGAAGGTGTGCGCTTCTCCCGCGGAGACCAACACAAACATCCCGCTCGTGCCCAGAAAGACCTCGTCGGCAACATGGAACTCCACGGCGCCGTCCAAGACGAAGTAGGCCTCGTCATTGCCGACATGGCGATGCGCCGGCGGCATTCGGCCACCGGCCGGAAGCGTCCTCTCCATCAGCGAGAACCGACCCTGAGTATTCGACGCCGTGGCCTTGAACCACATCTCGCTCCCACGCGCCTCGCGACGCAAGCCCTCGCCACTCTCCCAAAGGAACACCGAAATACCTCCGAGCTCCGGGTGCACAATTCGGACCGCACATTAGGCCAAGGCTGATCTCAGCTCACTCGAATGCAGCCCGCGGTTAGCTCGCCGGGGCGATGGGCAGCGGCTGGTCACAGGTTGGTGCTGTGGGCCTACCTGCGAACCGGTCCCCCAACCAGCTGACCACCTCTGGCGCGATGGTCGAGGAGAGCTGGATGTGTCCGACATCGGCAAGCCACAGCGAGGTGAGGTCGGACCCGGCATGACAGGCGCGCTCGATGTAGAGAGCCGTGGTGTTGGGAAGAACTACCTGGTCATTCAGGCTTTCAGCCACCATCAAAGGTTGGGTGGGTGACAGCAGGGGTGCCGTTTGATCTTCGGCCGCCGCCCGCCACCCGGAGACGCTCACCGGGTTGGTCTTGAAGAAGTGTTGCTTGATGGCATTGCGGATGAGCCCTTCCACCGCGGCGGATGTGATGCACTTTGACGCGATCCTCCGATAGTTGTTGTAGCCCGCACTGGTGGTGATCTGGGCTACGGAGAGGTGTGGGTAGACCGTCGGCCACGAGAGCAGTACCTCCGGACCTATGACCCAAGAAAGGGTCGAGTCGTACGTCTCGTTCAAGAGCGGTATGAGCTCGGCTGCGGGAGCAGAGGCAACCGTCGCCACGAGATGTAGCTCAGGTGCATACGAACTCACCGACGCAGCTGTGAACAGCGCCGAGTTGCCACCTTGCGAATGTCCCCATACCGCGAATGAGTTGCCTGCGTCAGCCGACGGAATGAACTTCAGAGCCCGGACGCTGTTGAGCACGTCATGCGCCTCGTCGTCTCCCACGAGATACCCTGTGGTGCCGGTGGTGCCCAGGCCCGCGTAGTCGGTAGCCGTCACCACCCAACCACGAGCCATCATCGAAGTCACCCATGGGATGCCCGCCACGGGATCCGGAGTCCTGGAAGGGGCGCACTGGTCACCCATACCCACCGTGCCATGGGCCCAGGCGACCACAGGTCGCGGCGTACCGGCGGCGTCGTTGTCGGGGATGAAGACCAAGCCCGAACTGAAGGCCGTGGACCCGTCGGCTCTCTGGGTCCTGTACAGGATCCGCAGCCCCACCCCGTCGGCCACGGTCGTTCCGAGCCGTTGGCTGCGGACCACTTGGCCAAGGGGACCCACCGCGGACAGACCGGTCGTGTCGTAGAAGGGTTGGAGCGCATTCTGCTGCCGAGTCGTCTTGACGTTGGAGTAGACGACCACCCCGACAACAACGAGTACGACAGCCAAGACGCCGATCACTGCGGTACGCAGGTGCCTGTGGCGCGAGAAGAACCCACCACGTTTCGACGCACCAGCGTTCCTACTGGGCACCAACAGCTTTCTAGCACGCCGGTCGCCGAATTTCGCGGCTATCCGCCTTGCCGCCAGGCGACCTCCACTTCGAAAGCGCCGCCTTCGCGACAGCCGGGAAATTGAGACATCGGGTCGTCGCTCATCACCAAGTGAGGGCTCTGAATGCTTCTCCCCAGATGGCTCGCCCCTTCACTGAGCGTCGAGGGCAACGATGCTCAGCAGGCGCCGGTACCTGATTTCGATGTCTTCCCGGTCATCGGCTTCGGGCACCGACTCCTGGGCACTTCGGAAGATCATCTCCGCCTGCCGGGCCAGAATGCGGCGCTGTTCAGCCGACAA
>Ga0208565_1002386_pt1 | contig 10093 bp, 7 predicted proteins | sample Sb_taG_7_FD_187706 | JGI IMG/M metagenome (GOLD analysis project Ga0208565, IMG submission 187706) | Peat soil microbial communities from Weissenstadt, Germany - Sb_50d_2_FS metaG (SPAdes) (version 2) | ecosystem: Environmental > Terrestrial > Soil > Wetlands > Peat | place: Germany: Weissenstadt...
CGCGGTGAGGAAGCCCGCCAGGGAACAATCGAGCAGGCCGGCTTGCAAGTCGTCCTTGGGAGCGAAGGCGATCGAGTGCAAGGCGATGTCAAGGCGGCCCCAGGTCCGTCGGATTTCCTCGAACACGGCCCCGAGCTGACCTTCCTGCTGTACGTTCAGGGGCAGAAAGATCGGTGCTTCGAGTTCCCGGGCCAGAGGTTCGACGTAGGGACGAGCCTTGTCGTTCAGGTAGGTGATCGCCAGCTCGGCTCCTTGCCGGTGGAAGGCTCGCGCACAGCCGTAGGCAATCGATCGATCGTTGGCGATGCCGATTACAAGTGCCTTCATCCCCGAGAGCGGCCGAGCGAAATCGTCAGCCATGGTATGGTCCCCAGTCACATGAGAGTCAATCGATCGGTATGCCGGGCGATCATGAGTTCCTCGTTGGTCGGGATCACCCACGCCGCGACCCGGCTGTGGCCCCGGCTGATGCGCGGTCCCCCGGCCTGGTTGGCCGAGTCGTCGAGCTCCACGCCAAGCCATGCGGCATCGCGGCAGACCCGTGCCCGGATCTCGGCGGAGTTCTCGCCAATTCCGGCGGTGAACACTAGCGCGTCGAGCCCGCCGAGGGCCGCGGCCAGAGAGCCCAGCTCACGGCCGATGCGGTAGACATAGAGGTCGACCGCCTCGGCGGCCCGGGGGTCGTCGCTGGCCAGCAGCGTCCGCATGTCGCTGGAGATGCCGGAGACGCCCAGGAGGCCCGATTCCTTGTAAAACATCGTCTCGATTGCCCGAGCGTCCATGTGCAGGTAGTCCAGCAGCAGGAGGATCACGCCAGGATCGAGCGCGCCGCACCGGGTCCCCATGGGTAGCCCGTCGAGTGACGAAAAGCCCATCGTCGTGGCGACACTGCGCCCGTTGCGGAGGGCGCAGAGGCTCGAGCCGTTGCCCAGGTGGGCCACCACGACTCGACCGCCTGCAGCCCGAGAATCATACTGCGGCAACACGGACGCGACGTACTCGTACGAGATACCGTGGAAACCGTAGCGCCGGATGCCTTTCTCGGTATAGGCACGCGGAAGCGCGAAGGCCTGGGCCGTCGCCGGCTGGGTGCCGTGGAACGCCGTGTCGAAGCAGGCGACCTGGGGCATCTCGGGTCGGCGCTCCCTGAGGGCTTTGATCGGGGCCAGGTTGTAGGGCTGGTGGAGAGGTGCCAGGGGAATGAGCCGCTCCAGATCGGCCAGCACACCGTCGTCGATCAGCACCGGCTCCAGGTACTTGACCCCGCCATGGCCCACGCGGTGGCCCACCGCGGCCAGCCGCTGGCCACCTAGCCTTCTCTTCTGCTCTTCGGCCCACTGGAACAGGTGCTCGATCGCCCCCTCGTGACCCAGGCGAGTTCCCTCCGGCCAGCTCCTCTCGCCGGCCGTCTCCCCGGCCTGATCGCGAACGAGGAATCGTGGTGTCGTGTACAGCCCATCCAACTGGCCGCGGAACACAGGCTGGAGCTGCCCGTCCCGGTCGAAGAAGATCGAGAATTTCAGACTCGACGACCCGGCATTGAGCACGGCGATAGCCCGTTCCATGGTGGCACTCCTGCTGCAGGATCTCAGCGAATCGGGAACTTGCCCTGGCGTCGGGCATGGGCCACTAGCGCCAGGACCGCCGTCGAGGCCAGCCGGGTGCGTACCGAGTCGGACCGGCTGGTCAGCACGATCGGGACCCGGGTCCCCATGACGATGCCAGCCCCTTCGGCACCTGCGAGGTAAACAAGTTGCTTGGCGAGGATGTTGCCCGCCTCGAGGTCGGGCACAAGCAGGATGTCGGCCTGCCCGGCCACGGGGGAGGTGATCTTCTTCGTCCTGGCAGCCTGGAGACTGATCGCGTTGTCGAAGGCCAGGGGACCGTCGAGCACTCCACCGCTGATCTGCCCCCGGTCGGCCATCTTGCACAAGGCGGCGGCATCAAGTGTCGAAGGCATCTCAGGGTTGACCACCTCGACCACCGCCAGGATCGCCATCTTTGGTTCGGTCACTCCCAGCACGTGGGCAAGGTCGATGGCGTTCTGGGCGATGTCGACCTTCTCTTTCAAGCCGGGCGCGATGTTGATCGCGGCGTCCGTGACCAGGAGGGTCCGTGAGTAGGTCGGCACGTCCATGACGAAGACGTGGCTGATCCGCCTGCTGGTCCTCAGCCCTGTCGCCGAGGGGACGACCGCACCCATCAGCTCGTCGGTGTGCAGGCTCCCTTTCATCAGGGCGTCGACGTCGCCGGCTCGGGCCAGCTCGACGGCTCGCGCAGCCGACTCGTGGCTGTGGGCCGTCGAGATGATCCGGCAAGAGCCGAGGTCAATCCCCTCGGCTTGCGCGACGGACCTGATCTTGTCTTCGGGACCGACCAGTACGGGATCGATTAACCCGCGCCGAGCAGCCTGGAGCGGTCCGAGTAGCGAGTCGCGGTCGCAGGGGTGTACGACGGCGCAAGCCACCGGCGAAATGGATTCGCATGCCCGGAAGAGGGGTGCGAAACCGTCGCCGCGGCGGAACTCCACCTGTGGTGGTGCCACCTCCGCGTAGGCGACGGAGCGGGTCGGTGCCGCCACCGTGGCCGTTCCCTCAGCCACGGTCTCCCCCCGCTGGTTCGTGCACAGGCAGTCGAGCACAACTTCGGGAGCCTCGCGGCCCTTCTGGGCCACCTTCACTGACGCAGTCAGCTCGTCGCCTGCCGTGATTACACCATGAAAGCGCAGATCCTGGCGAAGGATCGTCATCCCGGGCCCCGGCAACCGGGTCCCCAGGGCCGCCGCGATGATGGCCTGGGCCCCGACGGCCTCCGTGCTCCTGACGTCGGGTCGGGCGCTCGCCGCCCCCTCGCCCGTGAGGTGGAACGGGTCGACGTCGCCCGAGACCATGGCCAGCAGCTCGATGTCGGCCTGGGAGATTGTGCGGCGAAACTCGGCGGTGGCCCCGACCCGCATCTCGTCGAAGGTGACATTCTTGACGTTCTCCATGGTTGGCCCTCGCGCAGTCGCAATGACAGTCGAAACGACACCCTCGTGCGCCCTATGACGTTGGTCGCTACGAGGACGAGAGCGGAGTCGGCGGGCTTGACCGGGCTCGTCCATTTCCCTTGGTCGCTCGGGCGGGCACCATGACACGGCGGATCCGGTCCAGCATGGCCTTTTGGTCAGAATTCAGCTCGATCATCGCGGCGGCCCTCTCCATGAGGTCGATCACGTGCTCGCGATCCCTGGGGTCAGCCAGGAGCCCGGGCAACGCCTCCAGCGCCCGTTCCGGCTCCAGATGCACCAGGGTGACCTGCTCGGCCCTGATGCGCCTGGCTTCGTCCTCTGTGAGCTTTGACAACACGGCGTCCGACTGTTTCAGATCGCTGGCCAACTCCAGTCGGCTGAGCGGGAACTCGCCCCGCTGCGAGGCCATCAGGGCCCCGACGCGAGCGATCGCCTCCAGGAATCCCCCACGGTCAATGGCCTCGAGCGACTTGCGGACCTCGGGCAACTCGCGCGGCTCGGTCGGGACCGGTCCGGGCTCGGACACGCCGTCCGACGGTATGCCCAGGCTCATCAGGCCGCCGTAGGTCAGGAAGAACAGAGACTCGATGGTGGCGTCGCGCAGGTCGCGGAAGAGGTCCCAGCTTGCGCTGATCGCGTCCGAGCCGAGTCGCTCCAGGGCGAGGAACGGGTTGTCAGACGAGACAGGTTGCCGTACGGTCTTCACGCTTTCCGCCAGGGGTGCGAACGGCCACATCAGGGGGTTCAGGTCGCTCGAGGCCCAATGTTGAACGCGCTGGGGGTGAAACGCCCGTCCAAGCTGAGCCATCGGCTCGCTCCGCCAATGCCGGAGCCAGGGGCGTACGAGCATCAGGTAGGCCCGCTCGCCGAGTTCCGAAACGTCCGAGACCACCGCAAACGGCCGCTCGTCACGCCGCTCCAGCTTGTTGAGCCGACGCAGGTCTTCCAGCCGTTTCTCCTCGAAAGACACGGTAAACGTCGGCCGCCCTTCGGTCCGCTCTTCCTGGATCCGCATCAGGTAGAGCCCAGGGGGCAGTTGCTCGATCGACTTGAGCACCTCGACAATCTGGGAATACTCCTTGCGGGCGACCTTGCCCGAGACAAAGACGCCAAGGTGGCCGACGGTCTCATGGAACAGGCCGACGATGACCTGTCCATTGGCCTTGATCTCCTCGGTGCTGGAGTAAACGTCGGCGATCCAGTTGAGTGCCTGCTGGGGCGGGGTGATGTTGTCGCCAGCCGAGGAGAAGATGACGACGGGCGAGCGGATGTCCTTGAGGTTAAGATACGTCCCGGGCGCGGCCTGGATCTCGCCGCGGGCCAGTCGGTTACCGACGAAAAGCTCATTGACGATCCAGCAGATTTCCTCCTCATTGAGCAGGTAGTAGCCCCCCCACCACCGTTCGAACTGAAGGAAGCGAGGCGGCTCGGTGTCGACGTTCGCGTAGAGGTGGTAGTACTTGTCCCAGAAGGTGTTCGCGGGGTTGAGGCCCTCGAAGTTGGAGACCAGGTGGGCGCCGTCAAACTTGCCGTTGCCCAGGTCGCAAAACAACCGGGTGAGCCAGGTCCCTCCCAGGAGCCCACCGAAGTAGCGCATCGGGCTTTCGCCCGGCCCGCCTCCGAGGTTGGCACTCCAGTACGACATGGGGGCGCCATTGATCACGAGCGGGCCGGTCAACTCCGGAGCCGCCGAGGCCAACAACATGACCGACCATCCACCCTGGCAGTTGCCGAAGATCACGGGCTTCGGACTGTTCGGATGGCGTGCCGCGACCTCCTGGACGAATCGACCCTGGGCCACAACGACGTCCCGGATCGTCTGACCAGGCACCGGTTCGGGGAAGAAGATCACAAAATAAACCGGGTATCCGGCCCGGAGCGCGACGCCGACCTGCGAGTCTTCCTTGAACCCGCCAATCCCCGGGCCGTGCCCGGCACGTGGGTCAACGATCAGGTAGGGCCGCAAGGACTCGTCGACCCGGATCCCCTCGGGGGGGAGGATCCGGACCAGGGCATAATTGACAGGCCGCTCCAGCCTGCGGCCGTCCACGACCATCTCGTAATCGAACACAAGTACCGGCGGTTTCCCAGCGCGCTCATGCTCGAGATACTGGTTGCCCCGCCGACGAATCGTGTCCCAGAACAGGATCGAACGCTGGGCCGCGTCGGTCAGGTACATGGACCAATCCTGCCAGGTTTGCCACGGAGAAGCCGGCACGGAGGGGATCACCTGCCGTGCCTCGGACCCGGGGAAGCGGCTCACGAACCGGGTCTCGGCGTCAAGGAGTCGCCTCGAAAACAGCCGTCCCACCTTGCTCGGCAACTGTCCCAGGTCAACACCCGCCTGGTCTAAGGCGCACATGGAGATGCTCCGGAGGGATCAGCTACGGTCGGTGAATTCGCAGGAAGTCGTGCCGGACGCGCAGGCAGCTTCGCCGGATCGACCTCGTACGCGATGCTGCACAGCATCCCGTATCCCCACTCTACGAGCACCTGGGAGAGCATTCCCCTGTCAAAAGGCATAGGTGCTCAGGGGAAAAACCGACAGGCCGAGGGGGAGTGCGAAACATACGGTAGTTGGATATGATGAACGGGTCTTCACTCTCCGCAGGCCGACCTGCCCCCGACCGATCCCCGGACAGCTCGCCTCGGGACGCAGCCCGAAAATCCCCTTCCGCGAGGCGGAGCATCGTGCTTTCGACGTGGACGCTATGACGATTCCCATTCGAGAGATCCCGCAAAAATGGCGACCCCGCGTCCCACCATTACTCCTGGTGCTGGCCTCACTGTCGTTCTTCTTCTTCGCGTTGGCGGCAGCACCCAACTACACACGACGAATCCTCGTACTCTACCCGGTCAGCGACGGTCAGCCTGGCATCTACCTTCATGACCAAGGCCTCCGTTCCACGTTCAAGGCTTCGAGCGAGCACATCGTGCTCTATAACGAATACCTTGATTCCGTCCGCTTCCCGGACGGTGAACATCAGCGCCGTCTGGCGGAGTTCCTTCGGGATAAATACGCGGGCACGAAGATCGACCTCGTGATCTCCCCGCTCGCTCCCTCGCTGGATTTCGTGTTGAAATACCGCGGCGTTTTCGCGCCCGGGGTTCCCATCGTTTTCAGCGTGATCGAGCAGCGGGAGTTGAAGGATCGAGACCTCGGACCCGGGATCGCTGGCGTCCCGATGAAGATCGAAATGGAACCAATCTTGGAGCAGGCACTCCGGCTCCATGCGCAGTCCAGACGTGTCGCCGTCGTGGCCGGCAAGTCCCGGACGGATGCGTACTGGGCAGCCGAGGCACGCAAGGCATTTCATCGGCTCGAGAATCAGGTTGAATTTGTCTATCTGGTGGGGTTACCAATGAGCGACCTCTTGCGCGAGGCCGCGCACCTTCCCAAGGGCAGCATCGTCTACTACTTGCACGTGTTCGAAGACGGTCTCGGTGAGACCTTCATCCCAGCAGAAGTCGTGGAAGCCCTCTCCAAGGCTGCGAACGCCCCTGTATATGGCCATTATCGCACGTATCTCGGCCGTGGGATCGTCGGCGGTCGATTGGTCGACTTCGAAGCGGAAGGCGCAAAGGCGGCCAAGCTAGCTCTGAGAATCCTCGGAGGTGAAAAGCCGGAAAATATCGTTCCCCCCGGGACGGTCGATGACCCTTTCACGTTCGACTGGCGCCAGTTGCAGAAGTGGGGAATCAGCGAACAAAGCCTGCCCGCCGGCAGCGTCGTGCTCTACAAGAACCCTGGTTTTTGGGAACTTTACAAGTGGCATATCGTCGGCGTGATCTCCCTATGCGTGGTTGAGGCCCTTCTGATTCTCGGGCTCTTGATGGAAAGAGCTAGCCGACGTTGGGCTGAACAAGGATTGCGGCAAAGCCAGTGGAAGTTGCGGTCTTTGACCGGCCGACTGATCCACGCCCAGGAAGAAGAACGTCGGCGAATAGCCCGCGAACTGCATGACGACCTGAACCAGGGCCTCGCCCTTCTGGCCATCGAACTGGACCTGCTAGCCCAGAATCCTCCGGAGTCCGGTGCCCTTCTCGGTGATCGTCTGCGCGGCATCTCCGGACGGGTCAAGCAACTCTCTTCTTCGGTGCATGACCTGTCTCATCTGCTCCACCCGTCGAAACTCGAGCAACTGGGACTCGCGGCCTCGATCCGCAGCCTCTGCAAGGAATCATCACGGGACCACGGGTTGGCAATCGAGTTCGTCGACCAGCATCTGCCTCCATCGATCCCGGCCGACGCAGCTCTGTGCCTCTATCGAATCGCTCAGGAGGCAATCCAGAATGTCCTCAAACACAGCGGTGCCGCGTATGCCCGGGTTGATTTGCTGGGAAGTGAGGACGGGGTTGTCCTGAGGATCAAGGACCAGGGGGCAGGATTCGACCCTGGTTCGGTCGATGAAAAGGGAGGGCTCGGCCTGATCAGCATGCGGGAGAGGCTGCACATGCTCGGCGGGACCATCATCATCAACTCGCGACCGGGAGAAGGTACACGGATCGAAGTCCGCCTGCCCTTGAATACGTCCAATGCTGGCCAGAAGGAGCAAGCTTTGCGCACCGGACCCTCGGGCGTATGATGAGTATGATGACAACTGTCCCTCTTGGGAGGCCGCAATGCCGCGCCCGCGTGTCTTGCTGGCGGATGACCATCGCCTGGTCCGGGAGGCATTCGCGCAACTGCTCGAAGCGAGTTGCGACGTGGTCGGGAGCGTCGCCGATGGTCGCGCCTTACTCGCACTTGCCCCCGAAGTACGACCTGACATCGTCGTCCTTGACGTTGCCATGCCATTGCTCAACGGGCTCGACGCTGCCCGTCAACTGAAGCGCCTGATGCCCGAGGTCAGGCTGATCTTCCTCACGGTGAGTGAAGATCCCGACCTCGCCGTGGAAGCCTTCCGGGTCGGGGCGTCGGGATATCTGCTCAAGAACTCGGCGGCCTCGGAGCTGCTCCAGTCCATCCAAGAGGTCCTCCAGGGACGTTCCTACGTCACGCCGCTGGCCGCAGGAGGACTGGTCGGCTCCTTGCTCCATGAGCCTGGGCAAGCGCGGGAGGACGGGAAGTTGAGCACGCGGCAACGCGAGGTCCTCCAGTTGCTCGCGGAAGGCCGCACCATGAAGGAGATCGCCCGCATCCTGGCGATCACCCCGCGGACGGTTGCCTATCACAAGTACACCATGATGGAGGATCTCGGGATCAAGACCAGCGCCGAGCTGGTGCAGTTTGCCATCAAGCATCGCCTCGTATCCCTCTAGGCGCGAACCTGTCGATATTCCCTCCTGATACCTGTCACTTCTGCCAGTAACCTCGGGCCGTGGGCTCAGGCTAGGATTCGTGGTGACTCCGAATCCGTAGCGAGGCGCTCCTTGGGGGGAGACAGCCGGGCGGGCGTCTTGCTCCGTTCCTCGAACCCGAGCCAACAGGGAGAAACCCTTGAGCCGGGGCCGTGTACTCTTGGCCGACGACCACGAGGAGTTCCTCGCGATCGAAGCTCGACTCCTCGAGCCGGAGTTCGAGGTCGTCACGACCGCGCGAGATGGACGGGCGGTCCTCGAGGAGGCTGCCAGGTTCGGCCCTGACGTCTTAATCCTTGACATCTCCATGCCTGTACTGGACGGCATCCAGACCGCCCGACTCCTGAAAGCGTCCGGCTCTCGGACGAAGATCATCTTCATGACCATCCATGGAGACCCGGATTACGTCCAAGCAGGCCTCGCCGCCGGGGCATTGGGCTATGTCGTGAAATCTCGGCTCGCCACGGATCTCCTCGCTGCCCTGAGAGATGTGCTTGCCGGGCGTTCCTTTGTTTCTCCGTCGATCTCAACGGAGTGAGGGGTCAGGCTTTGTTTTTGGTTTCGAGGCCAGCGCGTAAGAACCAAGAACAAAGTCTGACACCATCCCAAGGGGGCGTGCCCCGGCAGATCAGCTACGACAACTCCAAGATCGCTGTCGCCCAGATCACCGGAAGCCGCGACCGGAAGGTGACCGACGCATTCCTCAGACTCAAGAGTCATCATCGGTTCGAGGATCACTTCTGCCTGGTGCGGCGGCCCAACGAGAAGGGGCACGTGGAGATGCTCATCGGCTTCGCCCGCCGCAGCTTCCTCGTGCCGGTCCCCATCGTCCACGGCGGGCTCGAATCGCTCAATGCCGACCTCCAGCGGCGGTGCCGCGAGGACCTGGCACGACGGCTCTGGGGTAAGCCCGCATCCAAGGCCGAACTCCTCAACGAGGAGCGGCCGGTGCTGCTGCCCCTGCCGGGTGAATCGTTCGTCGCTGCCCGGGTCGAGCCCCGGTGTGTCGACTCGCTATCCCTGGTCAGCTTCGACGTTAACCAGTACTCAATCCCCACTCAGTTCGCCCACCACCAGGTGACGGTCGTCGCCTCGGTGGACACGGTGCGGATCGTCGCCGGCGATCGCGTGGCCGCGGTCCACCCGCGGTGCTGGGGCCGCGAGCAGGTGTTCTACGACCCGGTGCACTACCTCGCGGTGCGGGAGCACAAGCCCGGGGCGCTGGACTTCGCGGCGCCTCTGGAGGGCTGGCCGTTGCCCGTCTGCTTCGGCGTGCTGCGACGCCGGCTGGAGGCCGAGTTCGGCGGGCCGGGGACGCGGCAGTTCATCAAGGTCCTGAGGCTGCTGGAGTGGGCCGACCCCGCCGAGCTGACCAGCGCCGTGGAGCGGGCACTGGAACTGGGCGTCGCCGACGCCGACGCCGTGCGGCTGATCCTGGAGCATCGGTGGGAACAGCCGGTGGGGCTGTTCTGCCTGGACGGCCGACCGCACCTCCAGGTGGTGGCCGTGCCGGCGCCCGACCTCTCAGTCTACGCGAGCCTGACGGCGGGGGTGGCGCTGTGAAGAAGCTCGAGACCAAAGAGCACGGTGCTGCTGAAGCACCACCTCAAGGCGCTGAAGCTGCCGACGATGACGGCGGAGTGCGAGAAGGTTGCTCGACGCGAGAACGTGCTGCTGATCGGCGGGAGCGGGACCGGGAAAACCCACCTGGCCACGGCGCTGGCGGCCGAGGCGTGCGCCCGGGGCAAGCGGGTGCGGTTCTACCGGGTCACCGAGCTGGCC
>Ga0208565_1002392_pt1 | contig 10080 bp, 8 predicted proteins | sample Sb_taG_7_FD_187706 | JGI IMG/M metagenome (GOLD analysis project Ga0208565, IMG submission 187706) | Peat soil microbial communities from Weissenstadt, Germany - Sb_50d_2_FS metaG (SPAdes) (version 2) | ecosystem: Environmental > Terrestrial > Soil > Wetlands > Peat | place: Germany: Weissenstadt...
ACGCCAAAGGTGCGTGGGTCCCCGAGGGGGTCGCCACCACCACGAGATCGAGCTCATCGGCGCGGGGCCACACCTCGTCCGCGTGCGCCACCACCGCGGCCCGGGGGAAATCGCGTCCGGCCCGGGACCGTCGGTCGGCGTCGGCGGTGACGATCGTCGTGACCTCGAGGCCCGGGGTGGCGGCCAGCAGCGGGCCGTGGAACACCGAGCCGGCCAGGCCGTAGCCGAGCAGTGCGACCCGGAGCTCGGTCCCCGGATCCCGCCGTGAACGAGGAGGTGGTGGCGCCTGGCCCCCTCAGACGCGGCCGACGCCGGCCGACGCGCTCCCCCGCCGCGACACGGCGTCGATGGTCACCGCCCCGATCAGCACGCCACCGGTGACGATGAATTCCCACTGCACCGCCAGCCCGAGCAGGTACATGCCGTTGTAGATGCCGCCGATCACGAGGCCGCCCAGCACGCCGTGGACGGCCTTTCCCCGGCCTCCGAACAGCGAGGTGCCCCCGATGACCGCAGCCGCCACCGCATACAGGACGAGCTGGCCGCCGTTGACGTTGTTGGACATGCCGCCCAGGTACGAGGCATAGAGAAGGCCGCCGATCCCGGCGGTGAACGAGCACAGGACGAAGGCCCAGGTGCGGATGCTGGTCACTTTGATGCCCGCTCGACGGGCTGCCTCCGGGTTGCCGCCGATGGCGTAGATGTAGCGGCCGTAGCGGGTGCGCTGGAGCAGGAACGTCCACGCGCCGAGCACGCCGAGGACGATGAAAATGGCCCACGGGACCCCCTCGAGCGTGCCGACGGCGGCGCGGTTGACGTTGCACACCCATACGACGGCGATGCCCACCACCGCCATGAAGAGGATCTTCACGACGCTCAGGCTCACCGGAGGCGCCACCAGCCCGCTCCGCCTGCGACGAGAGTCGCGCAGATAGAGGTTCGCGCCCAGGCCAGCCACGATGAGGGCCATGACGATCCACCCTTGTGTGGGCGTGATGTGACCCCACATGAGGTTGTAGAGCGCACGCACGTTGGTCTGGGGCCCGCTCAGGCTGGGGTAGCCGGAGAACGGCCCGATGGCGAGGACGATGAGCAGCACCCCGTTGAAGATGAGCAACCCGGCCAGGGTCACGATGAAGGAGGGAAGCCGTAGCCGGGTGACCAACGTGCCCTGCAGGAATCCGATGAGGGCGCACGCCAACAGCGCCACGATGATGGCCGCCCACCACGGCCAGTTGGACGTGCTCGGTTGCACGAGCTGCACGGCGATGACGGCGCCGACGGGGCCGACGTAGCCGATGGACAGGTCGATCTCGCCGAGCAGCAGGGCGAAGGTCTCGGCCATAGCCAGCACCATGAACACGGCACTCTGCAGGAAGAGGTTCACGATGTTGCCGGCCGAGAGGAAGACGTGGTGCGGGCTGATCGCCTGGAAGACGATGACGATGGCCACCAAGCCCAGTACGACCGGGAGCATCCCGCTCTCCCCGCCTCTGATACGGAGCAGCGCGGCGCGCACGTACTCCCGCATGGTCTGGGCGCCGATCTCGGCCGGGACCAGCGGCGCACCACCCTCGGCGGCGGTCAGGTCGACAGCGGGCTCGGTCGGTGATTGGACCGGCGCCAACGGCGCGTCGGCAGGGTTGGGCACGGGGTCAGCCATCCCCGACAGCTCCATCGCCGGAACCCACACGTGTTCCCGCCACGCCCAGACCCCCCGTGGTCATGTACTCGACGACAGTCTGTCGGTCGAACGCTGACGCCTTGTCCTGCACGACCATTCTCCCCAGGTAGAGGACGGCGATGCGGTCGGAGACGGCGAAGACGTCGTTGAGGTTGTGGGAGATCACCAGCACGGCCAGCCCGTGGTCTCGCAGGCGTCTCATGAGGTCGAGCACCATCGCCGTCTGGGTCACGCCCAGGGCGGCGGTCGGCTCGTCCATGATGACCAGCTTGGAATTCCACATCACTGCCTTGGCGACCGCCACCGACTGCCGCTGTCCCCCCGACAGCGAACCCACGGGCTGGCGGATCGACCGCACCGTCGTCACCCGCAGGCCGGCCAGGGTCTCCGCCGCGGCGCGCTCCATGGCGTCTTCGTCGAGCAGACGGTGACGAAGCCGCTCGCGCCCCAGGAACATGTTCTGGACGATGTCCAGATTGTCGGCCAGGGCCAGGTCCTGATAGACGGTCTCGATGCCCAGGGCGGCGGAGTCGTGCGCACTGCGGATGCGGACCGGCCTCCCCTCCCAGTAGGTGTGGCCCCGGTCCGGCTCGTAGATGCCCGAGATGCACTTGATGAGGACCGATTTGCCGGCGCCGTTGTCACCGGACAGCGAGGTGACCTGGCCGGCCGGCACGTCGAGGTCCACGTCGGCCAGCGCCTGGACCGCGCCGAAGCTCTTGTAGAGGCCCCGCACCTTCAGAAGGGGCTCGTCCCCCGTCGCCTCGGCCATCTCGTCACTTTCGTCGTGCCCACGCTACGGCATTCTCGGACCAGACGCGGGACCGCCGCCGCACGAAGCGGCGACGGTCCCACACGTCAGGTCCGGATCCTGCGGATTACGGAGTGATGCCGGCGGCGCTGCAGACGCTGGTGCCCACTGCGGTGCACAGCGTCGAAGCCGAGATGAACTGGTCCTTGATCACCGTCGACGCCATGTTGGTCGCGTCTACCCACGTCGGGGTGAGCAGGGAGGCGGGCTGTGCCGTCCCCGTCACGCCCTTGGGAGGCGTGGTGGTCGAGTTCACCAGGGACGAGGGCGGGGTCTTGCCCGCACGCAGGATCGTCGCCAGGGAGACGGCGTCCTGTGCCTCGAGGTAGACGGCCTTGTAGACCGATCCGCACTGGTAACCCTGGAGGATGTTCTCCATGCCCTGCAGCGTGGCGTCCTGGCCGGTGGTGGGGATCTTCTTGGCACCGACACCCTTGTTCTTCAGGACCGTGACCACGGCCTCGGCCAGGCCGTCATTGGCTTCGACGGTGGCGTTGATCGTGGGGTGAGCGGTGAACTGCTGGGTGAAGATCGTGGCACCGGTGGCGTTCACCCAGCCAGGCGTGATCTGGTCGCCGACCAGGGTGTAGCCCTTGCTGTTGGTCAGGCCCGCCGTCAACGGTGTCGTCGTGGAATTCCAGATCACCGAGTTGTAGCCCTGGGCGAACGACACTGCGTTCGGGTCTGTGTCCTCACCGCCGTCGAGCTCGAAGACCTTGGGACTCGAGACGCCCCACGAGGCGACGCACGATTCGAACCCCTGGCCGATGAGCTTGCCCACCTGAACGTTGTCGAAGCTGACGTAGTAGGTGTTGGTGCCCTGGAAGGTGGCCCGGTCGTAGCTGATGGCGGCGACGCCGTGCGAGGACAGGTACGACTCGACCTCGGCCCCGACCGTGCTGTCGATCGGGTCGAAGACCACCACCTTGGCGCCCAGCGACACGTCGGCCTGGGCGTCGGCGAGCTCAGTGGCGTCGACTCCCTGGGCGTTGTCGATCTTGAAGTCGGAGGAGCTGTACCCGGCCTGCTGGAACGCCTTGGTCAGGTACGGGGCGTCGAAGTTGACATACCGTGTCGACGAGGTGGTGTCCGGGAGGATGACGCCCACCAAGCCCTTGCCGGCCGCGGTGAGCGGCTTGAACTTCGCCATCTCCGAGAAGGTGACGTCGAACGACTTCACACTCAAGCCGGCGGGCACGCTTGCCGCCGACGACGCCGAGGTCGTCGTCGTCGAAGCGGTCTTGGGAGTACTGCTGCATGCCGCCGTCGTCCCCGCTATGGAGAGGGCTGCGATTGCGACCCCCCACCGCTTCATGCGGGTTTTGCGAACAATGTCCATGTTCTGTGACCTCCCTAGTTGGCAGCCTGCGTGGCTACACTCATCAGTCCCCTGCTCGCACGACCGCAAGCGGCGAAAACCCGTCCGTAACACTGACGCCGTCACGTGTGCCCCCTCGCCACGTGTTCATCTGCCTCAGGCCAACAGGGCCGAAACTCCCTGGTGACGCCGACGAACAGACTGCAACGTCCTTTCCCCTCGGGTGCACCCCTGTGATCACTGGACCAGAACCTAGCGCTTCGTTTCGTCACATGTGTGCAATGTCTTCGTTCATTGGATCACAAGCGTGGCCCGAAGTGGGAGATGGTCGGAGCCGCCGATGCGCAGGACCTCTCCGGACTCGACCTTCACGGACCTCCTGACGAGGATGTGATCGCTCTGGGCGAAGGGCCACCACCACCATGCGGGCCACGTTCGACCTCTCACGGCGCGCGCCCAACCCGGGAACAACATCGTGAGAGGTGGTCCCCACAAGTTCATGTCGCCCGCCAGCACGGCGGGCACCGGGGCCAGGTCGTGCAGCGCGCCGCGCAAGGCGGTGATGTGGAGCGGTGACCCCTGGCTGAGATGGGCGAGATGGGTACCCGCCACGCGGAAGGGGATCCCGGTCCCGGGGAGCTCGACGTCCACGACGATCGCACCCCGACGGCATGGATCGGTGGGCAGCTTGCCCAGGTCGATGGTCTGTGAGCCTTGCACCGGCAAGCGCGACAAGACGGCGATCCCCCAGGCGCCCCGTTGCACCGCCTTGTGGTCGGACCGGGCTCCGTCCCGGTCGCGGTGCCGGGCCGATTCGGGGTGCGGCCGGTCGAGCCGCATGCCGTGGACGTTTCGCGCCCAAAGACGCGGGCCCCACCGGTCCGGGGCGACATCGGGAGGGGCCACGATCCGCCCTCGGGCGAAGAACAATTCCACCGCGTCGTAGCCCAACCGGCGCGCCACGCTCTGCGCCATGGAGACCCCGTCGTCGGGAGACCACGTCTCCTGGAGTATCAAGACGTCGGCGTCGACCTGACGGCACGCGGCCACGACGTCGAAGGGCCGGCCCCAACCGTCGACGCCGCCGTGCACGTTGTAACTGGCGACGACCACTCGCGTCATTGGACCGGCAGGCTACCGACCGGTCGCCACCGGAATGGCGACCGGGAGCGTCCTCCGTCCGGGCCGCGGCGCAGGACCCCGGTCCCGGAGAACGGGCCGCAGCGCAGGACCCCGGTCCCGGAGAACGGGCCGCAGCGCAGGACCCCGGTCCCGGAGAACGGGCCGCAGCTCAGGCGTGCCAGGCTCGATCAACGCTCCTCGCGGTCGGTCCCCGCACGCCGGTGCCCCGGGCACCCGGTTCTCGGACACGCTCGGTGACCTGGCTCAATCATCTTCAGGCGATGCCGATAACAATTGGGATGACGTTGTTCCCGAGTGCCTTCGGCAGCGACCGCCCCTGGGTCATGGGTGCTCTGCCCCACCCGCTCCGGGGTCTCCGCAACGTCGTCAAGCACCTGCTCGCCCGATCCGAGTCGGTCACGACCCCCGTCCTCTCGGTCGTCACCTCCAATGCCAACGGGACTCGCAACCACCGCCCCGAGCCGCGACTGAAATGGACCGATCGGCGCCGCGCCCCCGACGGCGACTTCGCGGCGTCGGCCATCCTCAACGTCGAGCTCGCCAGCACCGGGGTCCCCCGGCGCGGCAACTCCTGGGACGTGGTGTCGGACTTCGCCCTCTCCTACGACGGGTACGGCTACTGGGACGACCTGCACGAGTTGGCCAACCGGGTCCTGCAGAGCTGGACCCGGAGCCGCGTGTTGCCGGCCACCATCGACGAGCTCCGGGGATGCCTCTTCTACGAGCAACGAAGGTGGCACCACTTCGGCGAAGACCCCGCCGGACGGTCCGCCGAGTACATGTGGGCGATGATCGACGCCATCGCCGCGCTCTGCGCCCCGGTCACCGGTGCCATGAACCACCTCTCCGATCCTCGACCGACGGCGGCGCGCGAAACCCACGTCACGCTGTTGGCCACACCTCAGGATGCGTCGGAGCATGTCACGCGGCGACGGCCGACACTGCGACCGCTGACCGCCGGCATCGAGCGCCTCGTTCCGGTCGCCGCGGCCGAGGCCCATGTCCGGCTGATGTCCACCATCGAGGACGGGGCGATGTCGCGCCATCCGTCGGCGCACTCCTCGAGGCGCTCCCCGGACCACCCCTCCGCACACCCCTCCACTCAGCCCCCCGCGCAACCCTCGATGCAACCCTCGGAGCGCGCTGCATCGCGCGGGTCGAAGCACGCGTCGTCGACGATCCGCGACTTGCGCCCCATGCCGTCGGCCGAGCCGTTGCCCAAGCCGCCTGTGATCGTGCGACGCTCCCGAGAAGCGTCGGGCGCTCCGAACCGACCCGGTGGTGCGGCGAACGCCACTCGCCAGCCGAAAGACGCACACCCGTCGAACGGTGCGCGCCGCAGGCTCGAGCCCGGGCCTGGTCCCTCCGGGGGAGCTCCCGCGTCGGTCACCCCGTTGTGCCACGAGTTCTGCGACGACGACTCCGGCTACCTGGCTTGGGTGGCAAGCCACCCCCAGGGGTACGTCTTGAACCAACCACGGATGACGCGCCCCAAGGCACCGACCCTGCACCGCGTGGGTTGTGCCGCCGTGGCGCCCCGCGACGGAGTCGAGGCCCTGACGGCCGGAACGGTGAAAGTGTGCGGCCCGAGTGCCGACGCACTGCAGGCGTGGAGCATGGCGCAGGGAGCGGACCGCCCCACGGCGTGCCGACGCTGCGACCCCTTGAAGCCGTCCCACTGACGCTCGCGACCGCCCATCGGCTCTGACGCCGCGTCGGCCCTGACCGCCGCGTCGGCCCTGACCGCCGGACGATCCCGACCGCAGATCGGCCCCGACGCCGTACAGTGAGGCGGTGCTCCTCGTCGCGGCCTCGCCCACGCTCGACCACCACGACGTGGGGCCCCATCACCCCGAACGCCCCGCTCGGGTCCAGGCCGCACTGAAGGGAATCGACGCGGCCGGACTGGGCGACGCCGTCGTCACGCTCGAGCCGCGCCGGGCCACGCAGGAGGAGCTCGCGCTCGTCCACCCCGTCTCGTACCTCGAGGCGTTGCACGCCTTCTGCGAGGCCGGCGGCGGAGCGATCGACCCTGACACGATGGCGTCACCCGGTTCCTGGGACACCGCCTTGTTGGCGGCGGGTGCCGCCCTCGAGGTGGTCGACGCGTTGGCGCGGGGCGAGGGAGACGTCGCCTTCGTGGCGGCCCGGCCACCGGGGCATCACGCGCTGGCGGCGGAGCCGATGGGCTTCTGCCTCCTGAACAACGTCGCCGTGGCGGCCGCCTCGCTCGCCGCCCGGGGAGAACGGGTGCTCGTCGTCGACTGGGACGTCCATCACGGCAACGGCACGCAGGCGATCTTCTGGGACGACCCCCGGGTGCTGTACGTGTCCACGCACCAGTGGCCGCTGTACCCGGGCACGGGCCGCGTCGCCGAGACGGGCGGCCCGCAGGCCCCCGGTCTCACCGTCAACATCCCCCTGCCGCCGCGCGCCACGGGGAACGTGCTCCTGCAGGCTCTCGACGAGGTCGTGGCGCCCGTCGTGGACCGTTTCGCCCCCACTTGGGTGCTCGTTTCGGCCGGGTACGACGCCCACCGGTCCGATCCCATGGCGGGGCTGCACCTGACCGCGGGTGACTTCGCCGACCTCGCCCGCCGCGTGAAGGGGTTCGCCCCCGGACCGGGCCGGCTCGCACTCATCCTCGAGGGCGGCTACGACCTCGACGCCCTCCGCCTGTCGGTGGGCGCCAGCCTCGCCGCCGTGCTCGACGTCGAGTTCCGCCCCGAACACGCCTCGAGCGGTGGGCCCGGGGAAGAGGCCGTCGAGGTGGCCCGACGCGCGCACCTCGAAGGGGAGAGCGCACCAACGTCGTGAGGACCACGCCATGACATCGACGAGCCGGGACCATCCCCGCTCCCACGAGCTGCCGCCGCCCCGGGCCCAGCAGGTGGCCGAGCGCGTCTACGCCTACATCCAGCCCGACGGCGGCTGGTGGATCAACAACACCGGCATCGTCCTCGGCGAGCACACGGTCCTGTGCATCGACAGCTGCGCCACCGAGCGGCGCACGCGCGCCTTCCTCGAGGTGGTGGACGGGTTACAACGCCAACCGGGCGAAGAGGGCCAACACCGCAGGGCACGCATGCTCGTGAACACCCATCAGCACGGAGACCACACCAACGGCAACTGCCTCCTGCCCGACGCCACCATCATCGGCCACCGCCGCTGCCGGGAAGCCATCCAGGCCTTGGGCATCCTTCGTCCCGACGGACTGTGGGAGCACGTGGAGTGGGGCGATCTCGAACCGGCACCGCCGTTCGTGACCTTCGAGCACCGTCTCGACGTGTACGTCGACGACCTGCTCGTCGAGCTCCACCACTTCGGCACCGCTGCGCACACCACCAACGACGTGGTGGCGTGGATACCCGAGCACCGCGTCCTTTTCACCGGTGATCTCGTGTTCAACGGGGGCACACCCTTCGTCCTCATGGGATCGGTGGCCGGGTCGCTCCTGGCCCTCGACTGCCTGATGGAGCTCGACCCCGCCGTGATCGTCCCCGGCCACGGAGAAGTGTGCGGACCCGAGGTGGTCGACGCGGCCGGGGAGTACCTCCGCTTCCTGCAGGAGATCGCCGCCGAGGCCAAGCGGTCCGGGTTGACCCCCCTCGAGGCCGCCCGCCGCGCCGACCTCGGCCCTTTCGCCGCCCTCACCCATCCCGAGCGCCTGGCCGGCAACCTGCGCCGCGCCTTCGCGGAGTGCGAAGGTGCCCGCCCCGGCGACCCCATCGACGTCGCCACCGCGATCGCCGAGATGGTGGCGTTCAACGGCGGCCGGCCCTTGACGTGCCAGGCCTGAACCGGCCCCGGTTGACCGATTGTTGAGGCTGGATAGACCCTCCGGTGAGCCGGGCCTGCCAGGGTTGCACCCACGAAGGCGGCCGGACAAGGGGCGGCCGCTTCTTCTGCCGGGGGGCCCATGTCCATCGTCGACGACCGCATGCACGCCATAGGGGATCAGGCGCGCCACGAACGTCTGTGGCAGACGGCGGATCCCGGTCCCTTCGCCGCAAGCTCCGGGTTCCGGGCATCGGCCCATGGGACCGGGCCCGACACCAGGCACCTGTCCGATTCCGTCTTCACCGGCCTCGGGGCGGGCGACCAGTTGTGGCAGGCCCGCATCGACCTCGTGGTCTCGTCCGGCCTCTCGGGGGACGCCGCCCGCCAGGCCCGCCAGGATGCCGAACGCGCCCAGTCCGGGGCGTCGTTCGACGCCGTGCGCCAGATGTGCCAAGAAGATCTCCGTCCGGTCCTCGAGTGCAGTGCCGAGATGCTCCAGGAATGGGGCCTCGAGGCGCGAGTGACCGAGACCCTGCGCGACGAACCGGTGCGCGTGCCGCGCAGCTTCGACCTCGCGTTGTGGATCGCCCGATTCGGTGACCGGGGCCCGGGCAAGCTGACCCTCACGGCCACCGAAGGGTGCGACTTCGTCCGCATCAAGGTGGCGGTGGGCCCGTCGAGGCGCAATGGCGAGGTGAGCGAGCACGTGGGGACGACGATCGCGTCGGATCTCTGCGAAGCCCTCGTGGGCGGCCTGGTGGCGAACCTCGTGGAGCAGCTCTTCAGCTCGTGACCGGCGTGAGGCGCTCGGCCAGGTAGGCGAGCGACAGCGGATAGCGCCAGCTGGTCCCGCCGTGGGTGCCGTCGAAGAGCTCGAAGTGCACATCGGTCACCCCGATCTCGGCCAGCGCGTCCCGGAAGGCGACGGCGCCGAGGTCCAGGTACCACTCGTCATGGGTCCCGCCGTCGATCCACACCGCCCGTAGTGACCGCAACGCGTCGGCGTGGGCCCGGACCATCCGCACCGGGTCCCACGCCAGCCAGCGTTCCCACACCTGGTCGCGCAGGCGCCCGGTGGTGGGGTCGAAGGGCAGCACCGGGCTCCCGTCGTCGTCGGAGGAGAAGCAGGCGGCCACGCCGAGCATCATGAGGAGCGTGTGGTCCTCGGAACGGGTGAAGGCGGGCCGGCTGCGGAAGTCCTGCCACCAGGCGCCGATGTCACCACCCCAGTCGCGCAGTGCCCGCACCGCCTTGGGGAATTCGGGGATGTAGCAGCACTCGTACAGCGCGTCCCCGGCATGGGTGGCGAGACCGCCGAACAGGTCGGAACGCAGCATGGGTGTG